>Ga0182030_10005591_pt1 | contig 26624 bp, 23 predicted proteins | sample 812S3MmetaG_FD_121299 | JGI IMG/M metagenome (GOLD analysis project Ga0182030, IMG submission 121299) | Permafrost microbial communities from Stordalen Mire, Sweden - 812S3M metaG (Illumina Assembly) | ecosystem: Environmental > Terrestrial > Soil > Wetlands > Permafrost | place: Sweden...
CAAGTGCAGCGCGCTCGCGATCGGGGCGACTTGCGCGCCGTGCAGGTTGGCCGTGAGATCGAGCGACGGCGTACCTTTTCCGTCGAGATGGCGGATGTCGCCGTCCGCCGTCGCGTACGAATCAAGCGCGATTGCGGTCGCATCGTTGACGTGCAGCGTTCCACGATCGTAGTGCACGAACGCATTTCCCGAAAGCGGGACGCCGTGTAAGCGCGCGCGATCGACCAACAACGCGACGTTCGCGTTCGGTGCATCGAGCGTTCCGTGTACGCGCGCGTTCGCCCGCACCGTCCCGCCCAGTACCGGCAGCGCGCTCGTGGTTGCCACGAGTTCCCCGCCGTTGCCGAGCGAGCCGAACGCGGTCACGGTTCCCCCGGCAATTCCGAGTTGCAGCGCGCGCACATCGAGCCGTTGCCCCTGCAGCGTCGCGGTTGCCGTCGCCGAACGCAGCGGCACGCCGGCGATGCTCGCGTCGCTAAAATGCAGACCGGAGGTTTGCGCGGCCGACGATGCGCCGTCGGAGAGGGCGCGCAACGTGCCGTCGATGCGGCCGCGCGCACCGAGCTTGCCGGTCAGCGGCTGCAGTCGCGCAAACGACGAGCGCAGGCGTCCGTCGAAGCCGACCAGGCCGCCGGCGTAGGCGGCGGTACCGTCGATCGTGCCGAGCGATGAGGTAACGTGCACGCCGCCGCGTTGCGTGCCGTCGCTCGCCGTGCCGAGATCGGCCGTGGCGCTCGCATTCATGGCGCCGTAGCGCAAGCCGGCCAAGCGAACGTGTCCGCTGAGCGCATCGAGGCGGCTCGCGTCGACCGCGCCGGCCACCTGCGCATCGAGCGTCCCGGCCACTGAGGGGAATTCCGCCAGTTGGAAACCCGGCAAGACCGGGATCGGTCCGGGCCGCAGCGACATGCGATGCGCGTCGACGATGCCGAGCACGCTCGCCTTCGTGCGGTCGAGCGCAACGCGGGCGTAGAGCGAGGCGCCGTCGTTGCGTTCGATCGAGAACGGTCCGATCACGCCGACGCCGTCGCCGTTCACGTTGAACATTGCGTCGAGCCGCCCGTCGCGCGCATCGCCGTACACGATGCCCGCGCTGGCGAGCCGCGTGCCGACACCTTCGACGTGCACGACGGCGGTCAATGGCAAGCCGCGCAGCAATTGCGATACGTAGGGCAAGCGGTCACCGTCGGCGTGCAGCGCCACGACGAGGTTCACGCCGACTTGTTTCTCAAGTGCGAGCGTGCCGTGCGCCTCAACGTTTATCGGTCCGTAGTCGAAGCTCGCGCCGAGCAGATCGAGATCGCTGCCGTGGATCGAAAACGTGCCGCCCGGCCGGCTGACGGGAAGACCGCGATAGACCATCTGCGGCGCCGAGAACGTTCCGCTCACGACCGGTTCGTTTATGGGACCCGAACCGCGTAGCGCAAACGACAGATCGCCGGTCAGCGGTTGGCGTTGCGATACGGCGATCGCCTGTTGCAATTGCGCGATTTGACCGCGGCCGGCGAGCGCGAACCGCAACTTCGGCGCGGCGACGTCGTACACGCCGCCCTCAAGATGCAGCGGCACGCCGGCAAGAGTGGCATCGACGCCGGTCGTCGTCAGCCCGTTGTCATAGGCGACCAGGGTGCCGTGCGCGTCGCGCAGCGGCTTGGTCATGCCCGCGATGTAAATCTTCCCCTGGGCGAGATCGGCGCGCAGCGATGTGTGGGTGTGCGTCGTGCCGTCGGGGTCGACAAACGCGTAGATGCGTCCGTCGACGTTGCGTACGTTGCCGTCGACGATGTTGACCAAGTGCGAGGGCAGCGCGAAATCGAGCAGCGGGCCGACCGGAATTTCGGCAGCGGTCCAACGCTGCGATTCGAAACCGTGATCGGTCGAAAACGTAGCTTTGCCGATGACGCGGTGCAACGCGTGGCCATCATCGAGATCGAGCCGCACGTTGTAGAACGAGTGCGCGTGCGGCGCGATCGCGGCGTCGGCTGCGAGACCGACGATGCGTTGCCGCCGCTCCTGACCCGGCACCACGAAGCGGTCCAGCAACACGACCGAGCCATCGCGGATGCGCAGGCGCAGGTCGATTGGCGACGTGTCGGGCTTGGCGCCGGCCGGCGTTGCGGGCAACGCGATGTTATAGGTGCCGTCGGCGTGGTGAATGAGCGTGAGGGTGGGTCGCTGGATATCCAGGGCGGAGATCCCGAACCGGCGCCGATTGCTTCCGGGCAGCACGTTGCGAATCGAGTAGCGCACGTCGATGCGGCCCGCGTCGAACACCGGCTCGCCGGCGCGGTTGGTCACGTTGGCCCCCATAGCGGTCGCCGCGTCGAGTCCGACCTGCAGGCGGTCGAACCGGACGGTGTAACCGGCCGCCGATGCCACCCCGCGAAGGATCGCCCCCGCCAGCGCGTCGTGGAACACGAGTGCCGCCGCGAGGATGGCCAGCGCGCAGAACGCGGTCCCTCCAATCACGGCTAGTCGACGCATTAGGACCCTTGTGCCCACCCAAGGGGGAAACATAGCGCGCAGCGCGCATTCGGCCAATCTTGACCAGTACTGTTACGGGCGCCGGGATCGCGGTCGCGCCCATCGACTTCACGGATCGCACGCTCCCCAACGGTCTCCGCGTTTTGCTGGTCGAGGATCATCGAGTCCCCTCCGTCTCCATTAACGTCGGCTATCGCGTCGGCGGTAAGGACGATCCGCCGGGCCGTTCCGGCTTCGCGCACCTCTTCGAGCACCTGATGTTCAAGGGCACGAAGAACACGCGTCCCGAGACGATCGATCGCCTCACCGAAGACATCGGCGGCCTCAACAACGCGTTCACGGCCGACGACATCACGAACTACTACGAAGTCGTCCCGTCGAACTATCTCGAGACGCTGCTGTGGGCCGAGGCCGATCGCATGGGCTCGCTGGCCGTGATCGAAGAGCACTTTCATACCGAGCGCGACGTCGTGATCGGTGAATACGATCAGCGCATTCTGGCCGAGCCCTACGGCATGCTCGACGAACTTGTGAATCGTGAATCGTTCGTCGCGCACCCGTATAAGCGCGGCGTCATCGGCGATCCGGCGAATCTGCGCGCGGCGACGCTCGACGACGTGGTAGCGTTTCACCGCACGTTCTACCGGCCCGATAATGCGGTCCTGGTTGTCGTCGGCGACTTCGATCCGGCGCAGGCAAACGCGTGGATCGACAAATATTTCGGCCGCGTGCCGCAACCCGCCGTACCGATCCCGCGCGTCGAGACCGTCGAGCCGCCGCAAACGGCGGAGCGCACGTTCACGTACCGCGCCGCCAACGTGCCGCTGCCGGCAGTCGAATACGCCTACCACATCCCCGCTTGGCGTCACCCCGATGCGGCCCCGCTCGACATCGTGGAAACGTTGCTGGGCATGGGAAAAAGCTCGCGGCTGTATCAGTCGCTGGTCTACCGTCAGCGCGTAGCGACGGCGGCGCATGCCGGCGCCGATCTGCGCGAGCATCCGGGACTCTTTTCCTTTCGCGCGATTGCGAGCACCGCAACGCCGATCGAGAAGGTGCGTGCGGCGCTCGACGCCGAGATCGCACGCCTGCGCGACGAATTGCCCGCCGCCGACGAGATGGAACGCGTGCGCACGCAAATTGCCAGTTCGTTCGTGCGCAGCCGTCAAACGTACAACAACATCGCGGTCGCGCTCGTTCGCAGCGCGATCGAGCGTGACGATCCGGGCGCGTTGAACAGCGACCTCGATCGTTATCGCGCGGTGACCGCTGCCGACGTGCAGCGTATCGCCCGCAAATATCTCACGGTCGAAAACCGAACCACGATCGAATACTTGCCGCTGTGACGCAATCGATTCCCCAACTCGAAAAACCGCCGTCGCCCGGCGCGCCGAATCGCGCCGAACTGCCGCTGCCGGTCGAACGCACGCTGGCCAACGGCATGCGCGTCATCGCGTTTCCGCAACGCAGCGCGCCCAAAGCCTACGCCGTTCCGCTCATCGCCGCGCAGTTGATCGTCCGCGGCGGCGCATCCGCTGAGAGCGAAGCCGAAGCGGGCCTCGCCACGCTTACGACGGCGCTGCTCACGCAAGGCACGGCAACCAAGTCGGCGGTCGAAATCGCGCAGGCGGTCGACGGTTTGGGCGCGCGCCTCGATGCGGCGTCAGGCTACGACGCCGCGGTCGTGTCGCTGACTGCGCTGACCCACGTCTTCGATAAAGCGTTCGCGCTCTTCGATGAGATCATCCGGCAACCGTCGTTTCCGCAAGCCGAGGTCGAGCGCGTGCGCGCAAAGGCGATCGGCGATCTCGCGCTCAGCTACAGCAGTCCGAGTGCGCTGGCGCGCTTCGTCGCGCAACGCGTCGCCTTCGCCGCCGCACCGTACGGGCATCCGGTCTCGGGCACTGCGGAAACGTTGGCGACCCTCGATCGCGACCGCGTCGTCGCCTTCCATGCGCGGTATTTCCGCCCCGACAATGCCACGTTGATTGTCGGCGGCGATTGCGATCCGCAGGAAGCATTCGCCCTCGCCGAACGGCAGTTCGGCGGCTGGCGCGCGCCCGCAACGCTGCTACCGGCTCCGGCACCGTCCACGACGCCCGCGCCGATGTCGCGCGTCGTGATCGTCGACAAGCCTGACGCCGGACGCACGGCAATCATCGTCGGACGCGTCGGTATTGCGCGCCGCTCGCCGGCGTATGCAGCGGGCGTTGTCGCGACCGCCGTCCTTTCGGGCTACAGCGGCCGCCTCAACCAGGAAGTGCGCGTGAAGCGCGGCCTTTCGTACGGCGCGGGCGCGCAATTGATCGCGCGCCGCAAACCGGGAATGTTCTTGTCCTCGACGCTGGTCGATCATACGAAGGTCGAAGAGGCCGTCGCGGTCGTGCTCGACACGCTGCGCGGTCTCGCGGCGGCACCGCCCGAAGCGACGGAACTGGTCACGCGCAAGGCGACGATCAGCGGCGGGTTCTCGCGCTCGATCGAAACGATCGATGGTATCGCCGGCGTGCTCGGCGAGCTCGCGCTCTATGACGTACCGTTGAGCGAACTCGGCGACTATCTGCCTGAGATCGAAGCCGTCGACCCGGCAATGGTGCAACGCTTTGCCGCCGCGACGTTCGACGATCTGTTTGTCGTACTCGTCGGCGATGCGCGCATCTTCGGCGAAGCGATCGCGCGCGAGTATGACAACGTGACCACGATCCCGCTCGACCAGCTCGACCTCGGCCGCCCCGACGCAATCAAGACAAGCTAAACCAACAGGATCGACTTCCCGCTCGTCTTGCGGGCTTCGAGGTCGCGGTGGGCTTGCGCGGCTTCTGCGAGCGGATAGGTATTCGAGATGCGGATTTTGAGCGAGCCGTCGAGGATCGCTTCGAAGACTTCGGTCGCGCGTTCGGCGAGTTCGGCGTGAGTGCGCGCGAAGTGGCCGAACGTCGGCCGGCTGAAGAATACCGATCCCGCGGCTTGGAGCGTGGCTGGATCGATCGGCGGAACTTTTCCGCTGGATGCGCCGTAGAGCACGAACGATCCGCGCACGCGCAACGACCGTAAACTGCGCTCCCACGTATCTTTGCCGACCGCATCGTACACGACGTCGACGCCGGTGCCACCGGTGATCGTCTTGACCTCAGGCTCGAAGTCGACGGCACGATAGTCGATCACGTGATCGGCGCCGGCACTCTTTGCCAGCGCCGTCTTCTCAGGTCCGCCGGCAGTTGCGATCACGACCGCACCGCGACGTTTTGCGAGCTGCACGAGTATCCGCCCGACGCCGCCCGCCGCTGCGTGGATCAGCACATGGTCGCCCTTGCCGATCTTGTACGAGTCGGTCGCGAGGTATTGTGCCGTCAGCGCTTGCAACATCGCGCCGCATGCCACCGCATCCTCGATGCCGGCGGGAATCTCGACGCAGAAACGCGCCGGGACGGTGATGAGCTCGGCGTAGCTGCCGAGATTCGGAGCGTCGGGATAACCGACGCGCATCCCCGGCGTGAAGCCGGTAACGCCCGAGCCGACGGCCTCGACAATGCCGACGCCCTCGCGGCCCGGCACGAACGGCAGTGCGTGCGGATAGGCGCCCGTGCGCAGGTAAACGTCGATATAGTTGACGCCGATCGCGGTATGGCGGATCAGCAATTCGCCGGCTGCGATTTGGGGTGCCTCGCCCTGGCCGGGCTGGAGCACCTCGGGCCCACCGGTCTGCTCGACTCGTATCAGCTTCACGCGATTGCCAACCCGGTAGCAAGCGAGCGGGTTTCCGGGCGTATCGGGCGGGGTACGCAGCAACCATGGAACGCCGCGATCTCTATGAAGACGACCTGACCGAAGAACGCCAGCCGACCCCGGCACAGCGCGACGACGTTGCGCGTACCCAAGTACTCGACCCAGACACGCTGGATCGGGACGACGATGACGACGATGAGGACGAGTAGCGCTTGCCGCGCTATTTAATCATGAACGTCGCGGGGTGCGCCTGCTTGGAATACGTGAACTTGCCGTCTTTGAGCGTGTAGTAGTAGATCTGCGGTTGTAGCGCATCGCCGAAGGCCCCGAACGAATACGTGCCGGTCATCGTATCGATCGGTACGCCCTGCGCGATGGCGGTGACGGTCGCGCCGCGTCCGGCCGCATTCGTGCGCGTCACCGCTGAAATGATGATCTGCGTTGCGGCATAGCCGAACGCTGCAAATGCATCCATCGTACCGAAGTGCAGTTCGAACTCCTGGCGATAGCGCACGGTCGACGGCGCGAACGGCAGATACGGCATCGACGTCGAGACCGTCAGCCCGTTCGCGGCCGCGCCGAGTTTCGCCGTTTCCGGATCGAAGAAGCCCTGCGATGCGCCGATCGGGCCGGTGTAGCCCTTCGAGCGCAAAGCGCCGACGAGCGGACCCATATCGCTCACGATGCCGGCCAGGAACACGTAGTCCGGAGCAACGGCCAGCGCTTTGTCGACGACGGCGCCGAAGTCCGCTTTGGCGTAGGGAAACTGCTGGTATTGTGCCGCGACTTTTTGGGCGGTCATCTCGCTGAGGAATCCATTGGCAACATCGGCACCGTAGTCGGCGTCTTGCACGAAGACGTAGGGCAGTTTTGGTTTCAGCGTCGTAACGACGGTGCGCGCGAAAATTTGCCCTTCGAACGAATCTTTCGTCGGTAACCGGAAAATGTTGCGATATTGCGTCGCGGTGATGCGGTCGTCGGTACAGAGCGGAACGATCAGGGGCAGCTGAGCCGGACCGTAATTCTTGATTGCTTGCAGCGTGCAATCCGAATTCACGTGGCCGATGGCAGCGATAACCGAGCTATCGCCGACGGCAAAGCTCGATTGTAAGAACGCGCTGGCGGCGATGTTCTGATCGTCGAACGTGCGCAGCGCGTAGGTGCGTGAGAGCGAACCCGCCAGTTCGTTACTGTCGTTGATGGCGGATTGGATGCCCTTGCTTAGGCGGTCGCCGATTCCGCGCGCAGGGCCGCTCAGCGGCGCGCAAAGCGCGATCGAGATCGACGGGGTAAGCGAGGGAAAAGTCGAGGTCGCGGCAACGGTCGTGGCGCCGAGACTACCGAGAAAGTCGGAGCGAAACATTATGTGGCCGGGTTCGCCGCGCCGGCCGGGCCATCCAAGCGGGCGCGCAGTTCGGCCGGTATCGGCGCCTTCGACGGCCGCCCGTTCTGAAACGCCACGAACACGCGCTGCTCGAATCCGCGCGCGCACGTCTTACCGGCAAGCGTGCGGACTTCGTGCTCGACGCGCAACGACGACTCGCCCATTGCGGCGACCGTCGAGACGATCTCGATCTCTTCGTCAAATTGCAGCGGCGCGAGGAAGGTCGCGCCGCACTCGACGATCGGTAGCGGAAACTTCGGCGCGCCTTGGGCATCGCGCCCGGGTGCATCTCCGACGCGTAGCAAGCCGTGCGTGCCGGAATCGAACCAGTTGAAGAACGTCGGATAAAACACGATGCCCGCAGCATCCGTCTCACCGAAACGGACGCGCGTGCGCAAGATCGTTTGCAGGCCCACTCAGGCGGCCGGCAGTACGGGCAGCGTGAGGTCGAGTTTCTCGACGAGGATGCGCGCGCGGCCGAGATAGTCGGCACGCATCGCCTCGTTGGTGCGTTCCTTGATGCCCCACTTGCGGTAAAGCTCGTTGTTCTGCGAATTCGCGCGACCGAAAAACGCCGGCAACACGGGAAAGAGCTTGTCGATACCGGCTTGCACGCCGCGCCGGCCCGCGGGCGTCTTCACGAGTTCGGTGCACGCGCGTTCGCCGAAGGTCGCATGGAACTTCTCTTCGGGCATAGTGATTTTTGCCGCTTTGCGCAACGGTATGTAGCTACAAGTAAGCAGATCTTCGACTTGCAAAATCTCCGCCAAGTCACCGATCATTTTGAGCACGCAAAACTCGGGCCAACCGCTCAGTGACGTGTCGAAGATATTGAGCGATTTCTTTGCGGTGCGGCCCGGAATCATCGCGTCCTCGGGAACTCCGAGCGTGGCGCCCAGCTTCGCAAAACGCACGTGGTGCCCGTACTCTTCCATGGCGATGCGGCAGGCGTGCCACTTCCAATACGGCGTCGGCGCGAACGCGATCGCAGGTTCGTCGTACACGGTCGCGCCGGCCAGCTCGTTGATCGCGTGGCTGACGATGATTTTCTTGACCAGTTCCTGATACTCGGCGGGCTGCTGCAACATCTCGGCGGGCGTATTGACGACGAACGGTTCGGTGGGCGTGGGCACGGCGTGCTCCTAGAGAACGGGAGTGGTGGAAAACGCGTCGAGATCGGTTTCGAGCGCGGTAAAGTGCGGGGCGAACTCGGCTTCGACGAGCGCGGCGAGGTCGTCGAGCGACGGATCGGGTGCGGTCGTCGCGCGCGCCAGCGGGCGCGGTTGCGAGAAGACGAACGTTTCACGTCCGCGTACGCCAAACACCTGTCCGGTGATGTGCCCCGCCTGCGCCGTACACAGGAACGCCGCGAAGCGACCGATCGGCGCAGCCGGGATCGAGAGCGCGTCGGCCTTGTAGGTCGCTTGGGCGGGGGTAGCCGGAACGATCGTCTCGGTCACGCGCGAGGCGGCGAACGGCGCGATCATGTTCGAGCTGACGCCGCTGCGCGCCATGTCGAGCGCAGCGATGCGCATCAAGCCGAACAGGCCGGCCTTCGCGCTCGCGTATGCGGCTTGACCGTAGTTGCCGTAGAGGGCCGCGGTCGAGCCGATCGTGATGATGCGCCCCCAGCCCGCGCGCTCGTTTTTCGCGTTCTCACGCAACACCGGCGTCGCGGCGCGGAGTAGATCGTACGCCGCCGTCAGATCGGTTGCGACGACTGCTTCAAAATCGACGCGATTGCCCTTGAAGAGAAACGCATCGCGCAAGATCGCGGCGTTGTTGACGATGATGTCGAGGCCGCCGAAACGCTCGCGTGCCAGCGCGACGGCCGCATCGGCGAAGCCGGGAGCCGTGACGCTTTGCGCTAGCGGAACGACCGCGTCGCCGCAGTCCGCAGCGAACGCTGCGATCAAGGCCGGATCTTCGCTGCGGCCGTCGATCGATGAGCCGTTGTCGGCGGCCACGACGCGCGCGCCGCGCGCGATGAGTTCGCGCACGATCGCGGCACCGACGCCGCGCGCCGCTCCGGTAACGATGGCCACGCGGCCGGCAAGTTCGTTCACGATGCAACATCCATTCACGGGCAAACTTACCGGCAAACGACCGCGAATACTGCTCGAAAAGTAGAAACGGGCCCCGGCAATTTGCCGAGACCCGTTTGCTAGGTTATTGCGCTGCCGCCGGAGCGGTCAGTCGCGGCGGGGAGGACGGCGTCCGCGACCGCGCGGGGCACCGTTGCGATCGCCGCCCGCACCAGCGGGCTCTTCGCCGCGCGGCGGAGCCGGCGCAGCAGCACCATTCTCGTCACCGCCGCCCATGATGGCCTTGCGCGAGAGGTTGATGCGGCCTTGCGAATCGATTTCGACGACCTTCACCATGATCTGGTCGCCGATCTTGACCACGTCTTCGACCCGCTCGACGCGTTGCGGCGCGAGCTGCGAGATGTGGACGAGGCCTTCCTTGCCCGGCAAGATCGCGACGAACGCACCGAAGTTCATCAGTCGCGTCACCGTGCCGAGGTAGGTCTCTCCGACTTGTACCGACTTGGTCAACGCTTCGACCATCGCTTTGGCCTTTTCAGCCGCGACGCCGTCGGGCGCCGAGATGAACACGTGGCCATCGTTCTCGATGTCGATCTTCGCACCGGTGTCCGCGATGATCTTGTTGATGACTTTGCCGCCGGGTCCGATCACGTCTTTGATCTTGTCGGGGCTGATCGTCACCACGAGCATGCGCGGTGCGTATTGGCTCATCTCGGTGCGCGCTGCAGGCAGCGTTTCCTTGAGCTTGTCGATGATCGACAGGCGCGCTTTCTTGGCTTGCGTCAAGGCTTCGCGCATGATGTCGATCGTGATCCCGTCGACCTTGATGTCCATCTGGATCGCCGTGATACCGTCGACGGTGCCGGCGACTTTGAAGTCCATCTCGCCGAGTGAATCTTCCATGCCTTGGATGTCGGTGAGGACCGCATGTTTCTTGCCGTGCAAGATGAGGCCCATCGCGATGCCGCCCACGTGCTTCTGAATCGGCACGCCGGCGTCCATCAGCGCGAGCGTCGAACCGCAGATCGACGCCATCGACGACGACCCGTTGGATTCGAGCGTTTCACTGATCAAGCGCATGGTGTAGGGGAACTCGTCCTGCGGCGGCAGGATCGGCACCAGCGCGCGTTCCGCGAGGTGTCCGTGGCCGATTTCGCGGCGGCCCGGTCCGCGCATCGGGCGCGTCTCGCCGACCGAATACGGCGGGAAGTTGTAGTAGTGCATGTAGCGCTTGTTCGGAATCGCCATGATTCCGTCGAGGCGCTGTTCGTCGCCGATCGAACCGAGGGTCGCGGCAGTGAGCACTTGCGTTTGTCCACGCTGGAAAAGGCCCGTACCGTGGACGCGCGGCAGGTAGCCGACCTTCGACCAGATCGGCCGGATCTCGTCGGCTTTACGACCGTCGGGACGCAGCTTCTCGTCGACGACCATGACGCGAAGCTCTTCCTCTTCCATCGTCTTGATGATCTTGTCGAAGTCTTTGCTGTTCTTGTCTTCGAGGACGGCGCGAACGTCGAGTTCTTTAGCACCGACTTTTTCGAGGGCCGCTTCTTTGGAGAACTTCGCGAACGCGGTGTTGCGTTCGCCCTTCTCCACGATGCGCATCGCTTTGGCGACGTCTTTTTTGAACGTCTTGCGCGTCCACGCATCGAGCGCTTCGTTGACGGTAAGCAGCGGATACGTGCGCTTTTTCTTGCCGACCTTTTTCTGTAGCTGGTTGATCGCGGTAACGATCTTTTTGACCGCTGCGTGGCCGAACTCTACGGCACCAAGGAGGTCTTCCTCGGAGATTTCGTGTCCGCCGCCTTCAACCATCATCACGCCGTCGAGCGTGCCGGCGATGACGATGTCCATGCCGCCGGATTCATACTGCGGCAGGGTGGGGTTGATGATGTACTTGCCGTTCTCATCGCGGCCGACGCGTACGGCGGCGACGTTCTTGGCGAACGGGATATCGGAAACGGCGAGCGCGGCACCGGCGCCGCATACCGCGAGTACGTCGGCGTCGAGTTCGCGATCGATCGAGAGCACCGTCGCAACGATCATGATGTCGTTGCGGAAACCGTCTTCGAAGAGCGGGCGGATCGGACGATCCATTTGCCGAGCGCTCAAGGTGCCGTGCTCGGAAGCACGTCCTTCACGCTTGATGTAGCCGCCCGGGATCTTGCCCGCGGCATACATCTTCTCTTCAAATTCGCAGGTCAGGGGAAAGAAATCGACGCCGGAGCGAGGTTGCTCCGAGGCGGTGACGGCGGTAAGGACAACGTTCGCATCGCCGTAGCGGACGAGGACGCTGCCGTTGGCTTGCTTAGCAAGCTCGCCGGTCTCGAATGTCAGGGTGCGACCCCCGATCTCGAGAGAGACGGATTCTGGCACAAATACTCCTAAATTTTCTTATTGTTTGTCGTTTTATTGAACGAGCTAGGGTTCGAGCTTTCCCGGCGCCGGGCCTCGTTTTCGCTTGCCTCACGAGGGGGCGCTATCTTATTTGTCACCCCGAGCGTAGTCGAGGGCAGCTCCTCAGCGCGCCCGATTGTGGCGGCCCCTCGACAAGCTCGGGGTGACAAAGATCATTGGTGGCAAATAAACTGGGGTGGCGAGTAAGACGTTTTACGACGATTGGCTGCAAGCGCAGAACCAGATTCAAGCCGAACTGAAGGCGTCGCTCGAAGTGGCGCGCGACCGCGACATCCCTTGGGTGAGCACGCCGCAGGACGCCAAGGTCAAGCTCATGGTCGCCAATCAACTCGGCTTCGCGACGATGGGAAGCAACGTGCTCAAAGCGGAGATTCCGGTGGGCTGGCACACCGGAAAGCATCGCCACGGTGAAGAGTCGATGCACATTCTCGCGGGCGAAGGCTTCAGCATCATCGCCGGTCAGCGCTTCGATTGGCACCAGAGCAGCACGCTGCAGATTCCGTTTTGGGCCGAACATCAGCACTTCAACGCCGGTGCCGTTCCGGTGCTGATGATTTCGGCGATGGCGTTCGATCTCGAGCGCTTCGTCCGCGTCGCGCGCCTCGAGCAGATCGAGACCTGCGGTCCGAACGATCCCGCCGTGCTCGCCGCGCTACCGTCGGCGAACGGCGAATACTACACCGACGGCACGCGTGCGATCATCCACATCGAAGACGCACCCGCCGACGATGATTCGCTCGAACCTCAGGGCAACATCGCCGCGCTGAAGAATCAGCACGATTACATCCAGTATCTCGTCGTGCCGAAGAACGGCTTCCATACGGTCAGCGTCGCGATCACGCATCAGTGGATCGAACCGCCGTATCACAACAGCGGCCGCCACAAGCATCTCGAAGCCGTCGTTTACGCCGTCGAAGGCGAAGGCTACACGGAGATGCAGGGCAATCGCGTGGCCTGGGAGGCGGGCGACGTGCTCTACGTGCCGCCCGCGATGTGGGAGCACCAGCACATGAACGACAATGCGAACCCGATCAAGCAACTGCGTATCGCGTTCGGCATCCGGCAGTGGTTCACGTCGGTGTGGCCCGAGGGCTTCACCAACCAGCGCGTTTACGATAAGTACGGCAAGCCGATCGAGGCCGGCCCGATCGTGCGCGAACGCGAGCGCAGGCTCTAGAGGATTCGCTTCAAGCGAATCCTTCGCGTTCGGGTGCTCACCGTTATCTTCACGGAGTATTTCCCGGCACCCGAGCCGCCCGTCGCCTAAGCGAGGACGTCCTGCACGTATTGCTGCACGACGAAGCGCTGCACGTCGCGCAAACTCTTCACATCGCCGGCGTTTGTCGCTTTGCGTAAGCGCTTCGCGAGACGCGCGAGTTGCCCGGCCGTGAATTGCTGCGCCGTCGCAAGTTGCAGCGCTACTTCGATGAGGACATCCGCGTCGGGGTAGTCGATCCGGTACTCGAGAAACCGATCGCGAATTGCGTCGTCGACGAGATCGGGCCGGTTCGTCGTCAATACGCAGACCGCGCGGCTCGTGTCCAACTCGTCGACGGCGTGGAAGAACACGCTGTCCTGCGAGAAGTGCCACTCTTTCACGTGCTCGCTGCCGCGCGCCATCAGCACCGATTCGACATCATCGAACAGCAGCACCGTACGTTGCCCGGGCATCGTAAAGCCGGACTGCGCGTGCGCGAAGATATCGCGGATGCGCTCTTCGCTCTCACCGTAACGCGAACGCGCGATCTCGCTGCCGTCGACGAGCGCCAACACGATCGGCGGTTCGTCCGGCGTTGCCGCGAAACGGCGACCGAGTTCGAACGCTAAACGCCGCGCGAGCGTCGTCTTACCAGTGCCCGGCGGCCCGCTCAAGAAAAAGCCCTTGATCAAGCCGCGCCGGATTCCCGAGCGCCACTGATGTTCGACGATCTGCGCGAGTTCGTTTACGACGCTGTGGTAACGCGCACCGACGATGTCGCGCGCGCCGAACTGCTCGTTCAGATCGGCGAAGTGCAGCAGATTTTCCGCAGCCAGCGGGCCACCATGATGATGGTCCCCGCCATGACGATGCCCGTGATCGGTCACGGAGACGCGCTTTCGCGAGCCTCCGCGGCGAACGCTTTACTTAGCGGCGCAGACCGAGGTCGGCGATGAGCTTGCGGTAACGCTCGACGTCTTTGCTCTGAAGATAGCTCAGAAGGCGCCGGCGCTGTCCGACTTGCATCAGCAAGCCGCGGCGGCTGTGGTGATCCTTCTTGTGAATCTTGAGATGCTCGGTCAGCTGGTTGATCGACGAGGTGAGGATGGCGATCTGTACGTCGGCTGAACCGGTATCGTTCGGGCCGCGGCCGAATTTGGTCGCGATCTCCGTCTTTTGTTCTTTGGTCAGGGGCACGAAATATCAAGCTTTCGGGAGCGAAGTGTCTCGCTCGGATCCAGAACCGCGTCAATGACGCATCCAGTCCGGCGACCGGCGAATCGTATCAAATCGGGCAATCCCTGTCAAAGTGGTACGCGGGGCGTCGCCCATTAGCGCGCGAACCCGCGCGTCGTGACCTCCGAACCGTTCGTTCCCGTCGGGAGTGCCGCCGACATCGCACCCGGCCATTCCACGACCGTCGTTATCGACGGCCGCGAGATCGCCGTCTTCAACGCCGGCGGGACGTTCTACGCGCTGGAAAATTACTGCCCCCACCAGGGCGCATCGCTCGCTGAGGGCTGGGTTGAGGGCACGACCGTAACCTGCCCCTGGCATGCTTGGTGCTTCAACCTGACCGACGGGACGATGACGCTCGGCGCCTTCGCCCGGGTCGACCCCTACGACGTCCGCGTCGAGGACGGCCAAGTCTCCGTCAGCCGCACACCGCGCCCGCCCGAACCGGCCGCTTAGGGCAGCAGCGCCCGGCGCAGCCCGTTCACGGTTGCGGAGCCGGTCGCGAACATCGCGATCCGCAGACCTTCGACCAGCGCCGCTATCAGTTCGTCCACGGCGGCGCGCGACACGCTCGCAGCTTCGAGGAACGGTAGGGCCAATCCGCAGAGGTCGGCGCCGAGCGCAAGTGCCCGGGCAATGTCGACGCCGCTGCGCACGCCGCCGCTGGCAATGAGCGGCATCGCGGGGAAACGTTCGCGCAACGCGCGCACGGCCTCGGCGGTCGGCTGGCCCCAGCCGGCAAACGTTTCGGCCAGCGCCTCGCGCCGGTCGTCGCCCGAGCGCTTGCCCTCGACGCGTGCCCACGACGTGCCGCCGGCCGCCGCGGTATCGATCCCCGCGACGCCCGCATCGAGCAGTCGGGCGGCCGTCGTCGTCGCTATCCCCGAGCCGACGCTTTTCGCGATGACCGGCACGTCGAGCGTTGTGCATAGCTCGGCGATCTTCGGGAGCAGACCGCGAAAGTTCGTGTCGCCGCCGGGCTGCAACGCTTCCTGGAGCGGGTTGAGGTGGAGAAACAGCGCGTCGGCCTTCAGGTCGGCGATCATCCGCCGGACGGCATCGATGCCGATCGCGTAGTTCAGCGAAACGGCGCCGATGTTGGCAAAGAGGACCGCATGCGGCGCCACGGCGCGCACGTCGAAGGTGGGCAGCAGCGCCGGATTTTCGATCAGCGCCCGGCCGCTCCCGAGACCCATCGCGATGCCGTGCGCTTCGGCCGCTTCGGCCAGTCGCAGGTTCAGCTCCGCGGCGCGGGTCGTTCCGCCGGTCATCGATGAGATCAGGATCGGCGCGCGCAGCCGGAACGCGAGAAACCGCGCGCTGCAATCCACGTCGTCCAGCGCTATCTCGGGCAGTGCCTCATGGCGCAGACGGACCGTCGACCAGCCGGCATCGAGGGTCGATGCCACATCGTCGTCGAGGCAAACGTCGAGATGGCGCGCCTTGCGCGCTTCGGTGGCGTGGATCCCGGTTTCGAGCACGCCTCGCCCTTCCACAGGCGTTCCCCGCAGCCTCGCCAATCCGTGGGCCGATGGACGCGACCTACGATGGAACGCTCGGAACGGCCGGCGGCCCGGCGTTCGCGGCGGCGCTGACGGCGCTGGCCGAGAGCGAGCAACTCGATGCCGCGGCGCTGGCGGCGAAGGCCGGACTTCCGCCGGAAACCGTAGCCGGCGTTTTAGCCGGCACCGAGCGGATCGCCGTGCCCGCGATGGCACGCTTGGCGAAGGCGTTGCGCCTGCATGCGGTCGAGTTCATGCAGAAAAGCGGCCTGCTTTCGCTGGAAGTCTACGCCATGGGGCTCGACCCGCTGTTCTTTTTGCCCGACGGGCCGATCCGGTTCGACGCGCGGATCTACATGCGCGAGATCAACCCGCGCCACGCCGTCCCCGAACGCGACATGCTCAAGCGCAGCCCGGTGCTCAAAACGCTGCCCGAGGATACTGTTCTCGACGACGTCGGCAAACTCGAGATCCAACTCACGTACTTGCTCCGGGCAGCGGTTCAATCGATGAACGGGTCGTTGTAGGTCATTCGACGGCGCTTTGGGGAAATAAGAACGCATTATGGAGATCGAAGGTAAGCGGGTCGCCGCGCTGGTCGGCGACGGATTCGAAGAATCGGAACTGCTGGATCCGAAGCGGGCGCTCGAAGAAGCGGGCGCGGTCGTCACGATCGTCGGCGTCGACGATCGGGCATTGCAGAAAATTCGCGGCAAAAAGGGGCTCGACGAAGGTCAGAGCGTGAAGGCCGAAGAGATCGTCGCCGACGTTACGGCCGATGATTTCGATGCGATCTTGATTCCGGGCGGCATGTCGCCGGATCACTTGCGCATGAACAAAGAAGTGCAGCGCTTCGTGCGCGAGTTCGATTTGGCGAAGAAGCCGATGTTTATCATTTGCCACGGGCCCCAAATCTTGATTTCGGCGCAACTCGTACGGGGCCGTACGCTGACCGGATTCGCGTCGATCGCCGACGACATCCGCAACGCCGGCGGCCTCTATCGCGATCAGCCGGTCGTCAACGACGGGAATTGGGTCACCTCGCGCAACCCGCAGGACCTGATGCTCTTCAACCGCGCGATCCTCGAGAAACTCGCCTCGGCCGGAGCCGTCCAACCCGTCTAGTGCATTGCCGCACTTAGTCGACTTGCGTTAGACGTGAAGCGGGGCGTTCGGGACGCCCCACTTTGTGGCACTCGCGCCACGCGCCGCGTTCTTCGATCGCGACGATGTCGGCGGTGTAGTCGTACGTGCCGTTGCCGTCGAAGAACGCACTGCCGACGGCGTACGCATCGACCGGCACGCGTTCGCGTTCGAACGCGCTGATGCGCGACGGATTGAATCCGCCGCTGGCGACGATCTTCACGTAGGTGAAGCCTTCGGCGTCGAGCGCGTTGCGCACGTTGTGCACGAGTTGCGGGTTCACGCCGGTCGGCGGGAACGTTCCCATCTGCGGAATGACCGACGCATCGACGAGCGTTCCGGACGTATCGAGACGCACGCCCCAGAGGCGCGTGCCGAGCGCGCGCGCCACGGCTAAACTCGTGCGCACGCAGTCGTTATCGAAGTCGACGAGCGAAATTACGTTCACCGTCGGGTCGATGTAGTCGGCGAATTTTTTCGTTGCCAGTACGGTATCTCCGGCATATGCCGCGATCAGCGCGTGCGGTACGGTGCCCATGCCGCGCGAACCCCACCACTCCGCATTCGCGTCGGTCGACACGCCGAGCGCGCCGGAAATATAGGCCGCATACCCATCGCCGGTTTGCACGAGATGGTGGTCGAAACGTGCCGGAAAGAACAGGACTTCCTTGCCGCCGGCAGCGTCGACGATCGCACGCGCGTTCGTCGCGATGCGCGTCCGTCGCGAGAGGACGCCGAGATACGGCGTTTCGAGATGGGCGACCAGATCGAAGTCGCCCTCGATCGTGAGTACGGTTTCGAACGGTGCGATGCGGTCGCCGTCGTAGAGCGCGTGCACGTTGAGCTGGTTCCAGCCGTCGCGCCAGCGTGCACCGTCGTGGCGTCCGCTGCAAAGCTTGAGGATGGCGATCGCTTCGTCGATCCCGCACAGGACCGACGAGCTGCGCTGAAAGATTTGCATCCGAATGCGCGGATGGTAGTTGTCGCGCTCGAGAATTTCACGCGCGCGGTTAAAATACGTGTCCGAGTAATACCCGTCACGCATCTTCTCGATCGGCAGGTTAAAGATCGCCGGGTCGAGGCGATGCCGTGCGCTGCGAAGCATGGGTGGCTTGTACGCAGACGTGGTATGTTTTCCTCGTCATGGGAGAGGGCATCACGAACGCTGAGATCGCGCAGCGGCTAAAAGAGATCCGTACGCTCATGGAGTTTGCGGGCGAACCGTTCTTTAAGTTCATGGCCTACGAACGCGCGGCCGAGACGATCGAGAACGCCGCCCCGCTGGTGGATTTGCTGGCCGGTGGCCGGCTCCAAGAATTGCCCGGTGTGGGTAAGTCGATCGCCGCACGAATCGCCGAGCTGTGCGAAACCGGCAGCTGCGGCTATCTCGAGGAACTGCGCGCGCGCTATCCGTCGACCCTGCTCGAGGTCCTCGGCGTCGGCGGCGTCGGCATGAAGACGGCCCAGCTGCTGTTCGAGCGGCTCGGCGTCGCGTCGCTCGCCGACCTCGAGCGGGCCCTGGCGGCCGGCGCCTTGAGCGAGATCCCGCGCCTGGGCAAGAAATCGATCGAGAATATCCGGCGGGGGGTGCTGGCCTATGCGGGTCGCGCCAAGCGCACGCCGCTCGGCACCGCGTTGCCGCTCGCGCGCGAAATCGTCGCCTATCTGGCCGCAAACTCGCCCGCGCACGACCTCACTCCGGCCGGCAGCGTGCGCCGCAACGAGCCGACGGTCGGCGATATCGATATCGTCTGCACGTCGGATGAGCCCGCTGCCGTGATCGCGGCGTTCGTCGGCTGGGAGCGCGCTGAAGCGGTGCTCGCCGAGGGCGGCACCAAGGCCAGCATTTGGCTCGCCGGCGGATTGCAGATCGATCTGCGCGTGCTGCCGGCGAACGTCTATGGGAATCTGCTGCAACACTTCACCGGCAGCCGCGAACATAACATCCAGCTGCGCGAACTCGCAGTGCGCCAGAACTTGCGCGTCAGCGAGAACGGCATCGTCGACCTGACCGACGGCCGCCTGATCGTGTGCCGCACGGAGGCCGAGGTCTACGCGACGCTCGGCGTGATGGAGATTCCGCCCGAAATGCGGCTGGGCGTCGGCGAAATTGAGGCCGCCCGCGACGGCACGCTGCCGCGCGTGATCGAGCTCGACGACATCCGTGGCGACTTCCACATGCACACGCGCTGGAGCGACGGCTCAGATACGCTCGAAGCGATGGTGGCTGCGGCCGCGGCGCGCGGTTATGAGTATCATTCGATCTCCGACCACTCGCTCGGTCGGGGGCGCGGACTCGACCCGGCCGATCTGCGCGCGCAGCGCGAGGACGTCCGTGCCTTGGGCGAGCGCTACAACATTCGCACCCTGTGCTCGGCCGAAGTCGACATCCTTGAAGACGGAACGCTCGACTACGATGATGCCTTGCTCGCCGAACTGGACATCGTCGTTGCCAGCGTGCATACCGGCAACAACCAATCGCGCGACGAGATGACGGCGCGACTGATCCGGGCCTGCGAGAACCCCTACGTCTCGATCATCGGTCACCCGACCGGCCGCAACGTCGAGACGTTTGTCGGGTACGAGTTCGATTACGATGCGGTTTTTGCGGCTGCCGCCCGGACCGGGACGGCACTTGAGATCGACGGACAGCCGTCCCGGCTGGACTTGCCGAGCTCCTTGGCCCGCCGTGCTCGCGACTTCGGAGTGACGTTTACCTGCGACTCCGACGCCCACGGATCGGCCCAACTCAGCCACATCGCATATGCCGTTGGCCAGGCGCGGCGCGCGTGGATCACGCCCTCCGAGGTGCTCAACGCGCGGTCCCTCGCGGGGGTACTGGCTTTTGTCGGGACGAAGCGTGGAACGTCCCAATTATGAAGGAACCGCCGTTGTCCACGGGTGAGGACGAGCGTCTCGCCGCGCTCGAGGAATATGACCTCCTCGATTCTCCAAACGAGGAAGTCTTCGACGCGTTCGCGCGCGTAGCTGCGATGAGCTGCGGCACGCCGGTCGCGGTGATCGAACTCGCCGGCCGCGACACCCTTGCGTTCAAGGCGCACTACGGATTGGCCGACGTTCTCCCGACGACGCTGGCCGAATCGTTTTGCTCCTACGCCATGCTCAGCAAAGATATCTTGGAAGTGCCGGACGCGAGAAAAGATCCGCGCTTTGCATCGAACCAGCACGTCACCTTGCGGAACCTGGTGTCTTATGCCGCCGCGCCGCTGATCACGCCGGCCGGCGTCGCGATCGGAACGATTTGTGTCGTCGATAAGAAACCGCACACGCTTACGGCCGATCAACGCGCGGGCTTGCAGGCGATCGCCGGTGTGGTGATCGAGCAGTTCGAGTCACGCCGGCGCCGCCGCGCCGATCAAGACCAGCTGCGACTGCTCTCCGCGGCGATGGAGGCGACGGAAGAAGCGGTCGTGATCTCGCGCATCGGGCCGACTCCCGACGATCCGGTCGAGATCATCTACTGCAACGAGGCGTACTTGCGGTCGAAGGCCGCGCGGATGGAAGACGTCATCGGTACGAACGCGAAAGCTTTCATCGGTCCGAAGACCGACACATCGATCCTCTACCGCATGCGCGAGACACTCTGCCGCGGCGAAACGTCGCGCGCTGAGTACGTTAGCTACCGGCTCGACGGCACGCACTATTACGCCGCCGCATCGGCGCAGCCGTTACTGAACGAAAATGGCAAAACGGACCGTTACGTGCTGATGCTGCACGACATCACGGAGTCCGTACTGCGCGGTGCGGAATTAGCGATGCAGAACGAGCGGCTCACCGCGTTGACGTCGATCGCGCGCGGGATCTTCGCAGCACTCGAACCGCATGCGCTCGTCGAAGCATTACTGGGTGGCGTGCGCGATCTGATCGGTGCGGAATCCCGGTTGCTGGTGGCGCGACCAAACGGCGGCTTCGCGCTAACCAAAGATCTACTCGTACCCGATCGCGCGGTGTCCGGCGGCGATGCGTTCGTCGAGTCGGCCAGCCGCAGCGACGGCGCGCTGCTCGACGATGACGAACGCCGCGCGGCGATTCGCATTCCCGGCTCGCTCGGACAGACGCGCTACATCCTCGACGTGCGCAGCGACCGCCGCCTGCACCAAGCCGACATTTTTGCCGTCGGGTTGTTGGGCCAATACTTTGCCGTTGCCGCACGTAACGTGGAACTCTACGGTGAGCTTCAAGCTCGGCGCGCCGCCGTCGTCGAACTCAATCAAGTCAAGAACGACCTCATCGCGATGCTCGCGCATGACTTCAAGGGGCCGCTCACCACGATCGTCGGCTTCGCCGACGTACTGGCCGAAGACGAACGCTTCGATGAAGAATCGCGCAAGTTCCTCACGATGATCTCATCGAGCGCGATGCGCTTGGCGAGCCTGGCAACGGATACGCTCGCGCTCTCGCGGCTCGAGCAGAACGAACTTACGCTCGAACTCGAAGAGTTCGACCTGGTCGCGCTCGTCCGCGACATCGTGCGCGTGTTCAGCGTGACGCGCACGATCGATCTGCGCACCGACCGCCCCGAACTGCGAATCGGCGGCGACCCGGGCCGCTTGCGTCAGGTGTTCGAAAACCTGATCGGCAACGTGATCAAGTACTCGCCCGGCGGCGAACCGATCGACGTGTTTCTCCGCGCCAAGGGACGTGGCGTGGAGGTCAGCGTCCACGATAAAGGCATCGGCATTCCCGAAGCCGACAAGGCGAAGCTCTTCGGCCGGTTCGCGCGCGCGCAAAACGCGCGGGCACTGGGCATCAGCGGCACCGGTTTCGGACTCTACCTCACCAAGACGATCGTCGAAATGCATGGCGGCACGATGAGCGTCGACTCGGTTGAAGGCGAAGGCAGTACGTTCCGCGCGTTCTTGCCGGCCGCCGTCGCGGCGCCGCGCCCACGTCATCGCAAGTTCATTTTAGTCGATGCCGACGGCGATGCGAAATCGTACGTTGCCCACACGCTGCGCGACGACGGCTTCGCAGCGACGGTCGTTGCAGACGGCACCGAGTTGCTGGCGTCGATCGACGAACTGCAGTTCGACGCGGCGATCGTCGACACCGAGCGCGTCGGGATGGCACTCGAAGAATTCGTGCGGCGCGTTGCCGGCCGCACCGCGCTGATCCGCATCGATTCCCACGCCGTCGAAGAGACGCAAGGCTGGGACGGTTACATCGTCAAGCCGTTCCTGACCAAAGATTTGCAGGCGGCAATCGACGCCGCGATCATGCGCCACCCCAAGGTCAAAGCCGAACCGTCGGTCGCGTACAGCGAAGTCTAGGTTTACGCCCGCGATCGCCCCGATGTCGTCCATCGTTGCGCCGGGCCTCGATACACGTGAGTTCTTCCAAACCGGCGAAGCGCGCATCGATGGCCGGGAAAAAGTAAGCGGCCGCGCGAGCTATACTGCCGATTTTTCGCGGCCCGGAATGCTGTGGGCCGCTTTCGTGAAGAGTCCGTTCGCGCACGCTCGCATCCGATCGATTTCAATCGGCGATGCGCGGGCCGTCGAAGGCGTTCGAGCCGTCATCACCGGTCAAGACATCGGCCCGAAATTGTTTGGCCGGCGGCTCGCCGATTGGCCGATTCTGGCGGTCGATAAAGTGCGCTTTATCGGCGATCGCGTTGCGGCGGTGGCGGCGGAAACGCGCGAAGCGGCGGAAGAGGCGGCGCGCCTGGTGGCGGTCGACTACGACGAATTACCGGCCATTTTCGATCCGCTCGAAGCGCTCGCTCCCAATGCGCCGCTCTTGCACGAACATCCCGAAGCGTATGCGTACATCGGGGGCGAGCGCCCGCAGCAAGCGCACGGAAACATTCAAGGTTCGCGGCGGCAAGTCAAGGGCGAGCGCGATTTGGCGCCGCTCTTCGCTGCATCGCATCGCGTGTTCGAACATCGGTTTCGCACGCCGCGCTTGCACCACGGCTTCATCGAACCGCACGCGTTGCTCGTCTTTATCGACGCTTCCGGCACGCTCCACGTCCACACGCCCTGCAAATCGCCGTTTTGGTTGCGCGGGCAACTCGCGGCGGTGACCGGCCTCGCCCCGGAAAAGATCGTGATTGAATCGAGCAGTATCGGTGGCGACTTCGGCGGCAAAGGTCTCGTGATCGAAGAGTTCGCGTGTTACTTCCTCGCGCGCGAAACCGGCCGGCCGATCAAAGCGGTGATGAGCTACGTCGATGAACTCGGCACGACGAGTCACCGGCATTCGGCCGAGATACGGCTGCGTACCGGCGTCGATGCCGCCGGAGCGTTTCTGGTGCACGAAGCCGAGGTCACCTACGACGGCGGCGCCTATGCGGGGGCGAAGCCGACGCCCTTCTTGGTGCCAAGCGGTTCGGGCTTTGCGACGGTCCCCTATCGCGTGCCGCACGCGAGCATCGACGTGCGCTCCGTGTACACCAACACGTTGCCGGCGGGGCACATGCGCGCGCCGGCCGACGTGCAAACCGTATTCGCGTGGGAATCCCACGTCGATATGATGGCGCGCGAACTGCACATCGACCCTTTGGAATTGCGCCTGCGCAACGCGGTTGGCCCCGGCGACGTGGCGCTGGCCGGTGAAGCGTTCCGCGACGTGCGCTCGCGCGATGTGCTTGAAACGCTGGCGCGCGAAAGCGCTTGGGGGCAACCGCTACCCGCCGGTCACGGCCGCGGGATGAGCTTTACGAGCCGGCACATGGGCGGCGGAACGACCGCCGTGCGCCTGCGGCTCGATGCCGGCGGCGTGGTTTCGATCGTGAGCGGAATTCCCGATCAAGGCGCCGGGATCGGCACCGTCGTCCAGCGTGTCGCGGCCGCGGCGCTCGGCGTACGACTCGACCGCATCGCGTTTCGCCGTGGCACGACGAGCGAAGCGCCGAACGATCCGGGCGCGGGCGGCAGTCGCTCGACGCACATCGTCGGACGCGCGGCCGAACGCGCGGCGCGCGAGTTGCATGCGAAGCTCGAGCAGGCAACGGGCGCAAAACTCGGCGACGATCGTTTCGTGCACCCTGACGGCACGAGCGAGAGCTTCGAATCCGTCGCCGCGCGCTTGTGCGCAGTGACGCCGATCGAGTTGACCGGCTCGTATAGCAGCGAACATGCCGAACCGGGGCATGCCGCTGATTACAGCTTTTGCGCGTACGCAATCGAAGTTGCGGTCGATCGCGAGACGGGCACGGTGCGCGTCGTCAACGCCTGCTTCGTTGCCGATGTCGGCACGATCATCAACCCGACCGCGCATCAAGGCCAGATCGACGGCGGCTTCGCCTTCGGATTCGGCAGCGCGCTCACCGAAGAGATCGTCATCGAGCAAGGCAAAGTCGCAACGCTCAGTCTCGGCGACTACAAGATTCCCTCGATCGCCGACGTCCCGCAATTACGTACGATCTTAGTGCAAGGATCGACCGGCGAGGGTCCGTTCGGCGCTAAGGCCGCCGGCGAACTAAGCAACACCAGCGTCGCGCCCGCCATCGCCAACGCCATCGCTGCTGCATGCGGCGCGCGCATTACAACGCTGCCCCTCACCTCCGAGCGAGTCTACGAAGCCCTCCATCCACCCGGATGAAGAGCTACGGTTTGGCGATCATCTCGGCTGCGGTTACGGGGCGGTCCGTTAGTTTTGCGCGGCCGGCGAGTGCGAGGAGGGCATCGATTTGTTGGGGATCCAGCGCTTCGGCGAACGTGCAGCGCGTCATCCGGCGCGTCGTTGCGGGATCGAGTTGTGCGTACTTCGCCAGGATCGCGCCGGATTGTTCGTGGTGCGCGTTCGCCCAGCGGGCCGTATCGTAGATGGTCGCGGCGAAGCGCTTCGCAAGCGCTGTGTTCTTGTGGTACCAATCGCTGGTCGTGAACCAGCCGCTGATCAGGAAGCTCGATGCGATCGAGTCGAACACTTTGGCGAACACGCGAACCTGACCGGCATCGAGTGCACGCGTCAGCGACGGCTCGGAGATCACGCCCGCGGCCACCGTGCCGCGTGCAAGCGCCGCACCCATTTCGGCGAACGGTATCTCGATCAGATGAACGGTCGCGAGATCGACGCCATTTTTCGTCAGATACGTCACGGCTGCCAGGTACGAACTATCTTTAATCGCCGAAATCGCGACGGTCTTTCCGGCCAAATCGTGCGCATCGTGAATCGGCGAGTCCGCTGCAACGCACAGCACTGCGGTGGGTGCGGCCGAGCTGTTGAACGCGCCGGCTGCGATGTAGACGAACGGAATCCCGTGGACGACGGCGTTAGCAAGTTGGACCGGATTGGAGACGCCGATGTCCAGTGCGCCCGAGGCGACGCCGGCCGAAATCGCCGCGCCGTTCGGAAACGTGCTGAGTTCGACCGTCAGTCCGGCTTTGGTGAACAAGCCCATGTCTTGCGCAAAGTAGGCCTCAGCGTAGGTGTCGTTTGCGGTCGCACCAATGCGCAGTGCCGGCGCTTGTGCTCGCGCGGGCTGGGCGGCCAGCGCGACAAGCGGGACGGCGGCTAAGAATGTGGAGCGAGAAACGTGCACGTCGACCGCCTTACGGGAGATAGGGTGTCGCCATGTGCGCGGCGAGAACGAGGACGAGCAAGGCGACGATGCCGATGTAGAACGGCGCTCGCGGAAACGTGGTTAGCTTGTCGCGCACGGACACGAAATACAGTCGCTGGAGGTAGACGCAAAAAATGAGCACGGCTAGCGCAACGATGGCTCCGCCGCGGACGTCGGCCCCCGGCCGCGGCACGACTAACCCATAGACTTGGATGGCTTCGAGTACTTCGAAGACGCCGAACAGAGCCCACGGTCGCGGTCCGAGCGGCGTCACGGCGGTGCGCACCACGCGTAACGTTCCCATCAGGCCGTAGATCGAGAAGACGATGAAGCAAACGATGCCGATATCGCGGCACACAATCGCGGTCATCTAGGCGCTTTGCTGTCCGGATTGCGCAGCGTCGCTGTGGATCGTCGCGTGTACTTTTTTCAGGAGTCGTCGCAGCGCGGCAACCTCCGCGGCGGGCATCCCCGCGATCATGCGGTCTTGGAGCGCGGCGGCCGCCGGCAACAACCCCGTTGTGAGGGTGGCGCCGCGCGCGGAGAGGGCGACGCGCACGTGACGGCCGTCGGCTGCGTTCCGTTTGCGCGTCACGAGCCCGCGGCATTGCAGCGTCCCGACCAAGCGCGAGAGCGTCGAGGGTTCGACGGTGGTAAGTTCGGCCAGGTTCGTCATGTACTGCGGACCGTTGTGGAGTAATACCGCGAGCACCCGCCACATCGAGATCGTGAGCGCGTCTTTGGCCAACTCGTCGCCGAAGGCTTCGCTGACGGCAAAGCCGACCCGGTTAATGAGATACGGAAGGTACTCGTTCAGGTCCAGCATGGACTTCCCCGGAGCGAAACGCCGGCGCGATTTCCGCCATAAAACGGTGCATCTGCTCCTTCACGAGCGTATGCGGCTTGCGGCCGTAGTTGAAATACAAGATGACTTCGCTGATTCCCGACGCTTCGATCC
>Ga0182030_10005592_pt1 | contig 26623 bp, 18 predicted proteins | sample 812S3MmetaG_FD_121299 | JGI IMG/M metagenome (GOLD analysis project Ga0182030, IMG submission 121299) | Permafrost microbial communities from Stordalen Mire, Sweden - 812S3M metaG (Illumina Assembly) | ecosystem: Environmental > Terrestrial > Soil > Wetlands > Permafrost | place: Sweden...
GCCCGATGAATGAGTTCGGAGAGCCGAATATGGGAAATCCGTCCGTTCGGTTCGATGAGGGGCGGGCGAGAGTCGGTCATTGGCCTTGTGCCTCTCAATCCGACCTCCCCGCCTACTCTACCCTTTTGAAACATTTTTTATCATGACTCCAAAACAATTTTCCGCCCCGGCTTGCATTCCGTGCCCGGCTGTCGCACCCTCTGTCCCCTAAATTCGATATTGCCAATTCTGGCGGCGACTTTATACAAATTGACTTCCACTGGTGTCTATCCAGTGGAAAGTACGGACAAGCGGCTATAAATGATGAATCCTAAATCGAATCCGGCCCCGGCGCCTCTGGCTAAAGCGCCGGCCGGCAAAACTCCTCCGCCTGCGCCCCCACCGGCAAAGATTCCGCCTCTCTTTCGCCCCATCGATTGGTGGACGATGGCTGTTGCCTTCGCCATCGTCTGGACGATCTATTTTTTCTCCCTGGCCCCCCAGGTCACATTGGAAGATTCCGGCGAATTAACGACAGCCTCTTATTGGGCCGGTATTCCTCATCCGCCCGGCTATCCGTTCTGGACCATTTATACCTGGCTTTGGACGGCGCTGATTCCGTTCGGGAATATTGCCTGGCGGGTCGAGTTGGCCGAGGCTTCCACTGCCGCAATGGCCTGTGGTGTTCTGGCCTTCATGGTTTCGCGCGGCAGCAGTATGCTCATGGAGGGAATTGAGGAACTCAAGGGCATGACCGGCAAATGGGAAGGAGCCATTTGTGTGGTTTCGGGGGTGACGGCTGGTTTGTTGATGGGTTTCGGCAGTTCCATGTGGAAGGAATCGGTGGTGATCAACCGCATTTCGCTCTTTGGCGTGCCCTGGTTGATGATGGTGCTCGTCTTTATGATGCGCTGGATCTGCGCCCCTCATCAACGGCGTTACCTCTACGTCGCCATGTTTTTCTTCGGAATTTGCTGGACCATTCACCAAACTCTCATGCTTGCGGCGTTGGGCATCGAGATCGGCATTGCCATGTGCCAGGTTCGGTTGGGCCGCGATCTTTTTCTGATCAATAGCATCTTTTTCATCGGCTTGCGCATCGCCATGAGCCAGCATCTTATGCCTGTCTTCGAGGCCTCCAGTCCGATGGTGCTGACCATCTTCAATGTCATTGGCATTGTCTCCATCGGGGTCTGTATCTGGTTGACCATCCAGACCGCCAGCCTCCTCACAGAATGGAAGGCGCTCATTTTCATGGGATTGCTGTTTTTTTTAGGAATTTCATTCTATTTCTACGAGCCTTTGGCGGGCATGACCAATCCTCCCATGGAATGGGGCTACCCCCGCACCGTGGAAGGGTTCTGGCACGCCTTGACCCGCGGGCAATACGACAAAATCAGTCCAACGGATGTTTTTCAAGATCCCAAGCGCTTCTTCACCGAATTGTGGATGCTGGTCAGCGGTGTGGCGGATGCCTATAGCTGGGTCTATATGTTTTTCGCGCTGTTGCCCCTTCTGTTTATCGCCAAAATGCAGAAGCGCGAGCGCACCTGGATCGTGCTGGTGGCCGGCATTTATCCTTTCCTCGGCGTCCTGTTGAGCATTTTCCTCAGCCCCACGCCCGACCGCCAATCCTCGGACTTGGTAAAGGTGTTCTTTATCGCGTCGCACACCATAGTGGCCATTATGATCGGCTACGGATTGGCCCTGACCGCTGCCTACATGGCCACCCATTACGAAAGATTCCGGCGCTGGGGTGTCTTGGGTGCCGTGGCGGTGGCGCTGCCCCTGGCCTTGTACAATCTAAAGGATGCCACCGGCAAACATTTCCTCGGCGTCGCGGGCGATGTGAGTTGGAGTGAACTCCCGCACTGGATCGGCCAGGCCTTCATCCCGGATCAATATGGACTGCCCATCATTGCCAATTTGATTTTGGTGGCTGGCACCGTTGCTTTCATCCTGGCATTGCTCGTTTATCGGCAGCGCGCTCCGTTGTTCATTACCCTGGCCTTGTTTGCTTCAATGCCGCTTTACTCGAGTCTTTCCCATTGGTTCCACAGCGAACAGCGCAACCATTGGTTCGGATATTGGTTTGGCCACGATATGTTCACTCCGCCTTTTGTTGGGGCCGATGGCCATCTGACCTACGATGCCGCCCAACGGGACAAGGCCGCCAAGGGAACTAACGGGTTGATGGTCTATCCCGAAATGGCCCGCGATGCCGTCCTCTTTGGCGGCACCGATCCGGGCCGCTTTTGTCCCACTTACATGATTTTCTCGGAAAGCTTTATACCGCACAATTGCCAGCCCGTTCAGGACCAGCACTTTGATCGGCGGGACGTTTATATCATCACCCAGAACGCGCTCGCTGATAATACCTATTTGGATTACATCCGCGCCCAATTCAATCGCAGCACACAGATTGATCCCCCATTTTTTCAGAATTTTCTCTCCGGCTCGCCCATAACTTCAGGTTTTTTCCACGGGCCGACGCGGGCGTTGGCCTGGCTGGACAACATTTTTGAATCGCTGGGCGCAAAAATTGAATTTGGACGGCGCACCGGCACATCGTGGTTCAAGCCGGACCAATTCACCAACCTGCGCGATTTGGCCGCCAAACTGCGCAAAAGCGACCGTCAGGACAATTTGTCCAAATATCTTTACGGAAGATTGAGTCAACCGACACGAGACCTTTTGGACAGTCAGGCGGATGAGGGGCCAATCCGCCGTGCGCTGACCACGGATTTGAATGCCATCCTCAAAGGCGGCTCCATTTACGATGCCGAGCGTTTCAAGGGAATCACGCTGCCGCCGCTAATCGTCGAAGCGACCGGCCAGAATAATATTCCAGCGACCCTCATCCGTCTCAATCGCCGCATGTTGGAAGAAGCGTATCCGGGCGACATCGTCAAGAGCCTCGGCGGCGTTTACCCCGACACCGAAATCGCCACGCCCAGCCCCGATGATTCGCAGCAATGTTTCAACGAATACTTGACGGACGCCCAAAAAAGATTGCAGCACGACAACCAGTTTCCCAACGAACCGCGCCAGATCAAGCCGGGCGAGGACGTGCATATCGATGGCGGCCGGGTCCAGGTTTCAGGGCAGGTCGCCGTCATGAGCATCAACGGCCTGCTGACAAAGGTTATATTTGACAAGAATCCCGGCCACGAATTTTACGAGGAGGAAAGTTTTCCGCTGGATTGGATGTACCCTTATTTGACGCCCTTTGGCGTCATCATGAAGATCAACCGCCAGCCCCTGCCCGAGATCACCCAGGATATTATTGACAAAGACCACGCCTTTTGGAGCCGGTTTTCCGAGCGCACCATCGGCAATTGGATTACTTACGACACCAGCGTCAAGGACATCTGCGCCTGGGCGGAAAATGTTTATATGCGGCACTACTTCGCCGGCTTCACCGGGGCTCAGGCCTTCGTGCGCGATGACGATGCCCAAAAAGCCTTCTCCAAAATGCGCAGTTCCATTGCCTCCAGCATTTATCTGTGGCGCGCCCGGAATGCCCACAGTCCGGCCGAAAGCGCGCGCGTAACCAAAGAAGCCGAATTCGCCCTCAAACAAGCCTTCGCTTATTGTCCTTACAGCCCGGAAGCCGTGTTCCATTTCATGGACTTGCTCCTCAGCGCCAACCGCATCGATGACGCTCTGGCCGTGCTCAGGACCTGCCACAAACTGGATCCCTTCAACGACCAGATCAACGGCTGGATCGACCGGTTGGAACACGGCAAAGGCGATCAAATCACCCAGTATCTGGCCCAGGTGCAACGCGCCATTGACGCCAAACAAAACGACGCCGCCGCCCAAATGCTGGATCAACTTCTCCATTTTCCCGCCATCGATGCCAACAGCATGATGCGTGTGGCGGATATGTATCTGCGCATCGGCGATTTTGGCAAGAGCGAGGACGCCATTAAGAAGCTGACGGAACTGGCGCCGACCTCATCCGAGCCCTGGTACAATCTTGCCGTCGTGCAGGCTCATCGCGGCGAAACGGTGGCGGCCGTTGCGTCGCTCAAGAAAGCTCTCGAATTGAATCCCGCGGAGGTCAAAGAGAATCCGCAAATCGTCAATTTGCGCGAGCATCTTTTTCAGGACCCGAACTTCGCGACCTTGCGGCAAACGCCGGAATTTAAAGCTGCCTTTCCCGGAAAACCCTGATCGTAACAGGTCGAGTGGGGCGAAGCTCCAGCCGGGTTGGGTTTTCTTAATCGGGATAGCCGTCTGGATGCGCCCGATGCCAGCGCCAGGCGTCCGAAACGATTTGCTCAAGCCCTGGGTATTTGGGTTTCCAGCCCAATTCGCGGATGGCCTTCGTCGCCGAAGCGACCAGCTTGGGCGGGTCTCCCGGGCGGCGCGGCTTTTCCACCGCGGCGATCGGGCGCCCGGTTATTTTTTCGCAAGTCTTGATGACTTGCCGCACCGAATAGCCGTCGCCATTGCCGAGATTGTAAAAACCTTGCCGGCCGGGTTGCAGCGCCAGGATGTGTGCCTGGGCCAGGTCAACAATATGAATGTAATCGCGAATGCACGTCCCGTCGGGCGTCGGATAATCAGTGCCGAAAATCTGGCATTCCGCCGCCTGGCCCAGCGCCACACGAAAGATATTTGGGATCAGATGCGTTTCACAGCGATGATGCTCCCCAAATTTTTGCCCGGCTCCGGCGGCGTTGAAATAGCGGAAGGCGACGAATTCAAGCTCGTGAAGTTCATGATACCATTTCAGCAACTTTTCAAACATGAGCTTCGATTCTCCGTACGGATTGATCGGACGTTGCGGCAAATCCTCCGTCATGGGAATCCGATCCGGCGGGCCGTAGGTGGCGCAGGTCGAGCTGAATACAATCTTCTTGACTCCAGCGGCGACGATCGCGTCCAGCAGGTCGAGCCCGCGGCAAACATTGTTGTGAAAATACTTCGAGGGATTGGTCATGGATTCCCCCACCAGCGCGCTGGCCGCAAAATGAAGCACCGCATCCGGCTTCGCGCCGGCCACGGACTCCTTGAGATTATCGCCCTCGCCGGCCTTGGCCAGAATGAATCGGGCGCGGCTGTCCACCGCCGAGCGATGCCCTTCCGTCAAGTTATCATACACTGTGACGTCGTAGCCCGCGTTGAGCAATTCCTCGACGCACACCGATCCGATATAGCCTGCTCCGCCTGTAACAAAAACTTTCATGACGCTGAGCCTAAAGCCTCGCCCGTCCCGGCTCAACTGGAAAACCAGGCAGAGCGCGGACTTTGTCTAACACCCGTTTATCTCCTTCACACGAAGGCAGGCCGCTTCGCGCTCCGATTGGCCAAAGGGTTCCAGTTTGGGAACAATCTGCGCGCAACGGTCCACGGCGTACAAACAACGCGGATGAAACGGGCAACCGCCCGGAGGGTTCAAGGGCGAGGGCGGATCGCCGGGCAGAAGTATTCTCGCGCGTTGCGCCTCGCGCCGCGGATCGGGGATGGGAATCGCGCTGATCAGCGCCTTGGTGTAGGGATGCAGCGGCTTCTCGATCACCTGCGCCGCCGGCCCAAGTTCCACAATCCGGCCCAGATACATGACGGCAATCCGGTCCGCAATGTGTTTGACTACCGAAAGATCATGCGAAATGAAGAGGAGGGTCAATCCCATCTCGCGCGAAAGCCGGGCCAGAAGGTTGATGATTTGCGCCTGGATCGAGACGTCCAGGGCCGACACCGGTTCATCCGCCACCAGCAGTTTCGGTCCGACCGCCAATGCGCGCGCAATGGCGATGCGCTGTCGTTGCCCTCCGGAGAATTCATGCGGATACTTGCGCCGGGCTTGCGGGGCGAGACCCACTTTGCGCAAAAGCGCGTCAATGCGCCCGGGCAATTCTTCACGCGGCACTTTGTCGTGGGCCTGCATGGCCTCCGCCAGGGTGTCGAAAATGGTCATGCGCGGATTCAAGGAAGCGTAGGGGTCCTGAAAAACCATTTGGAAGGCGGACCGCGCCTTGCGCAATGCGGTCCCCCGCAACGCTGTCAATACTCGGCCTTCCAAAACCACCCGGCCTTCGCAGGGATGGACCAGTTGCAGAACGGTGCGGCCCAGCGTCGATTTGCCGCAGCCCGACTCACCCACCAGCCCGAGGATTTCCCCCTGGCGCAACGACAGCGTCACGCCGTCCACCGCCTTGACCACGCCCAGGCGGCGCTTGAAGAGGAAGCCTTTCTCGACTGGAAAATGTGTCCGGATGTCCTCGATTTTCAGAAATATTTCCGGCAAATTCATACCGACAGGTTTTCCTTTTGCACCCGCAAACAGGCCGTGCCGTGTTGCGGCGGTGAGTCAACTAAAACGATTTCTTCCTGTGCGCAATAATCCACCGCGTGAATGCACCGCGGCGCAAAAGGACAGCCGGGCAGGGGATGCTGCGGGTCCGGCGGCTGGCCGGGAATGGTATGAAGTTCCGCCCCTTTCATTTGCAGGGCGGGGATCGAATTGCGCAGTCCCCGCGTATAGGGATGTTTCGTGTCGTAAAACAAATCGTCGGTCCGCGCGCTCTCCATGACCCGGCCTGCATACATGACCATGACCCGATCGCAAAAGCCGGAGACAATGCCAAGATCATGGCTGACCAATATCACCGCCATCCCCAACTCACTTTGCATCTTCTTAATCAGCTCCAGAATTTGCGCCTGAACGGTCACGTCCAGCGCCGTGGTCGGTTCGTCGGCAATAAGAAGGTCAGGCTTGGTGATGAGGGCCATTGCGATCATGACCCGCTGCCGCATGCCTCCGGAGAATTCGTGCGGGTACATTTTCAGGCGATGTTCCGCCTCGGAAATACCGGCTTCATCCAGCATGGCCAGCGCGCGATCCGTGGCGGCGGAGCGCGGGATCTTTTCATGGATCATCAATGGCTCGATCAATTGTTCCCCAATGCGCAGGAATGGATTGAGCGACGTCATCGCGTCCTGGAAAATCATGGAAATTCGCCGGCCCCGAATGCGGTTAAGTTCGCGGCGGGAACACGCCAGCAAATCGACACTGCCGAAAAGGGCGCGCCCGCCTTCGATGCGTCCCGGCGGCTGCGGCACCAGGCCCATGATGGAATAACAAGTCACGGATTTGCCGGAGCCTGATTCGCCGACAATCCCCAAAGTTTCCCCGCGCTCCAGTTGGAATGAAACATCCTGCACCGCGCGCACCACACCGTGCCGCGTGTGAAACGCGGTGCTGAGATTTTGAACGGTTAACAAGGGCATGATGTTCAATCCTTCGACCCGCGGACATCCAGGGCGTCGCGCAATCCATCGCCCAGGAAGTTCAGCGAAAAAAGCGTCAGCGCCATGACCGCGCCGGGATAAATCAAAAGCCACGGATATTCCTCCATCACTTCCGCGCCTTCTTTGATGAGCACGCCCCAGGAACTTTGCGGAGGCTGTACGCCCAGGCCGAGAAAGCTCAGGAAGGACTCGAGCAAAATCACTTCCGGCACAGTCAGCGTGGCATAAACGATGATCGGTCCCAGTAAATTGGGAACGATGTGCCGAAAAATAATTCTTCCCTCTCTCAAGCCCAATGCGTGAGCCGCCTCGACAAATTCCTGGCGCTTCACCGCCATGACCTGGCCCCGGACAATTCGCGCCATGGTCAGCCATTCCACCGCGCCAATCGCGACAAACAACAAAATCAAGTTCTGCCCGAAGAACACCATGAGCAGGATGACGAATATGGCAAAAGGCAGCGCGTAGAGAATATCCACCATCCGCATCATCACCATGTCGAGCTTGCCGCCGGCGAATCCGGCGATGGCCCCATAAATGACGCCGATGGTCAGTGACACCAGCGTCGCGCACAACCCGACCAGGAGCGAAATGCCACCGCCATAAAGAAGCCGCGCCAGCAAATCACGGCCGAGGGCGTCGGTGCCTAGCCAGTGGGCACGGCTGGGCGGCACCGGACCGAGGGCGAGATTCTGTCGCTCATAAGTGTAGCCGCTGATATTGGGGAAAAGGTAAGTGGCAAAACAGAGCGCGGCCAGAATGCTCAGCACGACCAGACCAAAGACCGCCAGCTTGTTCTGCCAGAGGCGGTGCCGCGCATCCTGCCAAAACGATGAGCCGCCTTCGCTTTCGGCGGGTGCAACAGATGCGATTGGAGTGGAGCTATCCATTATTCAAAGCGCAATTTTGGATTCAGCCAAACCAGCACGACGTCCGCCACCAGGTTCAGCGCCACAACAAAGCACGCATAAAACAATACCGACCCCATGACCATGAAGTAATCGCGATTGAATGCGGCGGTGACAAAGTATCGGCCCAATCCCGGGACGCCGAAAATGGTTTCCACCACGAACGAGCCGGTCAAAAGCCCCGCCACCGCCGGGCCGAGAAAGGAAACGACGGGCAATATGCCTCCGCGCAAAGCGTGTTTGAAAAGAATCCGCGCGCCACTCGCTCCCTTGGCCCGCGCCGTGCGGATGTAGTCCTGGTTTAAAATTTCCAGAAACCCGCCCCGGCAGAGTCGGGCAATATAGGCCGCATAAAAAGCGCCCAGCGTTAACGCGGGCAGCACGCGATCCCGCGGGAAAAACCAGCCGGCGGCGTTGAACCAATCCAGATGCAGGGCGAAGGCGGAAATCAGCAGGGGCCCCAGCACGAAGGTCGGCAGGCAAAGCCCGATCATGGCCAGCGCCATCGGGACATGGTCCCACGCGCTGTTCTGTTTGAGCGAGGCCGTCATGCCCGCCGCCAAGCCGAGCAGCAGCGCCACGACCAACGATTCGCAGCCAAGCTCCAGCGAAACGGGAAAAGCGTCCGCAATAATCTCATTGACAGTTCGTCCCGGGTATTTGAAGGATGGCCCAAGGTCCCCTTGCAGCAGATGTTTCATTTGCAGCAGATATTGTTGGAACAACGGTTTGTCCAAACCGTAGTGGGCCTCCATGCGCGCGCGGATTTCCGGGAGCACTTGTTTCTCGGCGTCAAACGGTCCGCCCGGGGCCAGCCGCATCATAAAAAACGTGGCGGTGGCAATGACGAACAAGACAGGAATCGTTTCAAAAAAGCGGCGTGTGATGAAGCGCACCATCGTCAGTGGTTAATTAGCCGACAAACGGCGCAAAAGCAAATCGAGACGCCAATCGGATGAATAAAAAATGGAGTTTGCGGCTCTTACGGATGTCGTTGCAGGTTTTAATATCGGTTTGATTCACTTTGACTGGGTTTGACGGGCCTGGAGGCGTTTGTTGTGTAAGTAGTTTATTATACGCTATTTGCATGGATTTTGAGGATGAGGCGGCTTTGAGCACCGGTTTGACTTTGGTTTGACGGAGTGGAAGTGGAGCGCGACCGGCCCGGTCGCCGTGGGGTGGCGTCTCGTGTCGCGCTTCCCATCTTTCTTTTGGAGAAGATGTGTTCGGCGGGACGCCAAACACGGCGAGCGAGACGCTCGCGGTCCCCGTTCCTTTTTCGCATTCATGGTTCGTAACTGTTCCCATGCTTTCGCATTATGGCAGAGAGGGAGAAAAGTGTACAACTCATGGTGAGCAGAATCTTTTTAACACGATACCCTTGTAAACATTGGCGAAAACAGCTTTCAATGGTCTTTTTGTCAAGTATGTTTTATTGACAAACGCACTGAAGACAGCCCTTTTTTCAGTCGCAAAGGAACGCAAAGAACGGGGCGCGGCTGACCAAAACCAATTTCACCACGAAGGACATGAAGCTCACGAAAGACCAATCGGTAGTTGAGGTTCTTCGTGAGCTTCGCGGTGGAGGAATCTTCTCAGAAATCGTCGAATTTGGGATATTACAGTCTGCGGAGAAAGCCCACTTCGGTTTCCGCGACAGGCTTGACTGCGACGTTCGACACACAGCACTCCAGGACGCTTCGCGTCATTCGAGGATCGCCCGAAAACGCGAAGCGTCCTGGAGTGAGGCGGCCCTCCGGCGCTCGAACATCAAAACCCCGGCTTGCGCGCGCGATGCCGAGGCAGTTCCCAAAACAGTGCCAAAAAATCTCCGTGTTGATTTAATTGACCTTGCCGCCGGCAACGCCTAGACTGCCGTCCATTTTATGAATGTATTGGTATGTGACCCCATCTCACCCAAAGGCATCGCGCTTTTGCAAAAACGTTCGGAATTCAAAGTCACGGTGCTCAAACAAAAACTTTCCGAAGCGGAGCTGTTGCCTCTGGTTGCGGATACTCACGCCATGGTCGTGCGCTCCGAAACGAAGGTCACCAGGAAAGTGATCGAGGCCGCGCCCCATCTTCGTGTGGTGGGCCGGGCCGGAGTGGGGGTGGACAACGTCGACGTCGATGCCGCTACTCAGCGGGGCATTGTGGTCATGAACACGCCCGGCGGGAATACCATTTCAACGGCTGAACTGACTTTCTCGATGCTCATGGCCCTGGCGCGCAAGATTCCCCAAGCCCACATGTCGATGAAGGAAGGCAAATGGAGCCGCAAAGATTTCCAGGGAACCGAGCTTTACAATAAAACCCTGGGCATTTTGGGCATGGGACGAATCGGCACCGAGGTGGCCAAACGCGCCCAAGCCTTCGGCATGAAGGTGCTGGCCTACGATCCTTTCCTGACCTTGACCCGGGCCAAAGCGTTGCAAGTCGATTTGAGGGAACAGGTGGATGACGTGTATGCCGCGGCTGATTTTATCACCGTCCACATGCCCATGACCGACGAAACCAAAGGAATGATCAACGCCGCTGCCTTCGCCAAAATGAAGAAAGGGGTGCGAATTTTGAATTGCGCGCGCGGCGGCATCATCAAGGAAGCGGACCTTCTGGCCGCCTTGCAAAGCGGCCAAGTAGGCGGAGCAGGGCTGGATGTTTATGAAACGGAACCGCCTGGAGACGATTTTCAATTGCGCAGCCTGCCCCAAGTCGTGATGACCCCTCATCTGGGGGCGAGCACCCAGGAAGCGCAGGAAAATGTCGGAATCGAAGTGGCTGAAGCGATCACGGATTATCTGTTAAGCGGCGGTGTGCGAAATGCCGTCAATTTGCCCAATCTGGACGCGCAAACCTACCAGGTGGTTAAGCCGTTTCTGAATCTGGGCGAAAAACTTGGTCGCCTGCTGGGCCAGCTTGCTCCCAAACGCAATGATCGCATCGTCGTGACTTATGGCGGGCGTGCGGCCCAATTACCCAGCGATCCAATAACGCGCTCTGTCTTGAAGGGTTTCCTGGAAATGGCCGGGGGCAAGGAAGTCAACCAGGTCAATGTTCACACTCTCGCGACTTCACTGGGATTGGAAGTCCAGGAAATCAAATCCAGCGAGCAAACCGATTTCAATGAATGGCTCCATGTCGCGGTCTTTTCGGACGGCCAAAAAATATCCGCCGCCGGCAGCATTTTTGGAGCAAAGAGCCTGCCCCGCATCGTTCGGCTCAACAGCCAGCCCGTGGAAATAGTGCCAGAAGGCGTACTATTTCTGATGAATAATAAAGACCGGCCGGGCATTGTCGGGTATATTGGGACTTTGATGGGCAAACATAACGTTAACATTGCCAGCATGAGCCTGAGCCGCGATACCGCCGGCGGGAATGCTTTGACGGTTTTGAATTTGGACAGCGTTCCCCCGCCGGAAGTGCTGGCCGAAATCCAGAAAGATCCTGATATCAGCAACGTGCGGGTGGCAAAATTGTAATAGAAGAAACAAAAATGAATTCAATCACGAAACATAAAGTAGTCTTGACCGCCTTGGTATTGGCTCTTTGCCAATGCCAGCCAGCCGCCCGCGCCGTTTCCTCCGACAAGCCTGCCGAAATTTTTCCCGACCCGGTGGTCGCCACCGGCAAGGGCTTTGAAATCAAGCGCAGCCAGCTTGATGAGGCATTTATCAGCTACAATTCCAGCGTCGCGGCCAACGGCGGCAGCATCCCGGAAGACCAGCGCATCGCCGTCAGGTCTAATCTGCTGCAACATCTCATCATCACTAAAATTCTAACGCAGAAGGCCACTGAGGACGACAAAGCCAAGACCCGGAAGTTGGTGGAGGACAATATTGTCGAGGCGCGTAAATCGGCGCCCAGCCCGGAAATGTTCGACGCACAGATCAAGGCCAGCGGCATGACGCTGGACCAGGTGCGGGAGCGTGCCTGCGAGGAACAGCTATGCCGCAGGATCCTGCAGCGCGAGACGACTAATGGAATTGTGGTGTCGGACGACGCCGCCAAAAAATTCTACGACGATAACCCGGACAAGTTTGAAGTGCCCGAGCAGGTGCGTGTCAGCCATATTCTCATTTCGATCCTGGAACCCGCCGATCCACTGAATCCCCGCGCCCAACCGCGCCCCCTGCCGTTGGAAAAAAAGAAGGAAAAAGAAAAATTGGCCAAGGACATTAAGGCCCGCGCCGATAAAGGGGAGGATTGGGGTAAACTGGTGAAACAATATTCCGAAGATCCCGGCTCCAAGGACAAAGGGGGCGAGTACACTTTCCCGCGGCATCGGATGGTGCCGGAATTCGAGGCGGCAGCGTTCAGCCTGAAGACCAACCAAATCAGCGACATCGTGGAAACCCAGTACGGGTATCACATCATAAAAGGTTTGGAAAAATTTCCAGGCAAACACGAGGCGTTTGCAGAAGTCAAAGTCAGGATAACAGATTACCTTATCGAAAAAGAGGCGGAGAAAAAGTTGCCGGCCTATCTGGATAAAATCAAGTCCGACGCCCACGTGGCGCTGGCCGATCAAAACGATGCGAAATCCAGCCTGCCCGTGGCCAAATAGGGGGGTGGCTGGCGGCAGGTTGATTTCCTGCTGTCGTTTGCAATTGAAGATTGGTGAGTGCGATGAATCGGGCTTTAATTCTTCTTCTGTGGTGGGGAATGGCGGTGATTGCGGCGGCGGCTCCGGCCAAAACGGCTGATCCGCGCCGCTTTGAAAACGAGATCATCGCTTTCGAGCAAGCCGACAAGACGAATCCACCGCCCAAGAATGCGATTGAATTCCTGGGCAGTTCCACCATTCGCAAATGGACAACATTGGCGCAGGATTTCCCCCGGCACAAAGTTTTCAATCGCGGCTTTGGCGGCTCCGAATTAAGTGATTCGATTTACTATTTCGACCGCATCGTCCTGCCCTATCAGGCTAAAATGATCGTGCTCTATGCCGGGGCCAACGACATTAACGCCGGCAAAGCTCCCGAAACGGTCGTGGAAGATTGCAAGGCGTTTGTGCGAAAAGTGGAAAGCGCGCTGCCGAACACCACGGTCGCTTTTATTTCCATCAACGGCAGCCCCTCCCGCTGGAAAGACGTGGAGAAGGTCAAGCAAGCCAACCGTGAAATCGCCGAGTTCATGGCGGAAAATAAAAAGCGCATTTTCATCAACCTATTTCAGCCCATGCTCGATGCCCGGGGAAACCCCCGTCCGGAGCTTTATGTAAAGGACCGGCTGCATCTGAACGCAAAAGGTTACGCCATCTGGACTTCGGTCATAGCGCCCTACTTGGACAAAGCGGATTGAGGCGGCCCTCAGGAGACAGTGTTTTGGTTCGGCGTGGATGGCCGCGCTTCCAGGAATTTTTTTAACTCGGCCGCCGCCTTGCCGCCGAAGCCTGGCACTGCGGCGATGGCCTCGACACTGGCAAAGCGGAGTCGTTGCACGGACCCAAATTTTTTGAGCAGCGCCGCCTTGCGCAACTGGCCAATGCCGGGGAATTCATCGAGAATGCTTTCGGAAATTTTTCTTAATCGAAGCTGGGCGTTATAAGTGTTTGCGAAACGATGGGATTCGTCCCGCACGCGCTGCAGCAATTTCAGGGCGCCGGAATCATGGCTTAAGCGCAACGGTTCGTCGCGTCCGGGCCGGAATATTTCTTCGTACTCCTTGGCCAGCCCGATCACAGCCATCTCGCCCAGGCCCAATTGCTTCAGCTCCGCAAGGGCGGCGTTCAATTGTCCCTTTCCACCGTCAATAACAACGAGATCGGGCATATTAGGTGGCAGCGCCGCCCCGGGCGCCAATTCTGTTCCTTCCCGCAGCAGGCGCGTATAACGGCGGCGAACCGTTTCGGCCATGCAGGCGAAGTCGTCCTGGCCCGTAACGGTCTTGATGCGAAAACGGCGATAGTTGGAGCGGTCCGGTTTCCCGTCGCGAAAGCTGACCATCGAAGCCACGGCGAAAGTTCCGCTGATATTGGAAATGTCAAAGCCCTCAATGCGCGCCGGAACGGACGGAAGCTCGAGCACTTTGGCCAGCTCAGCCAGGTCCTGGCGCGGTTCGATCGCCACGGGCAGGTTGTAAGGCATCCGTTTGTAGACCCGGGTTTTTTGAGTGGTTCGGCGCAGGTCTTGCAAGGCGTCGCGGAATTGGGCCGCTTTTTCAAAATCCTCGGCGGCGGCCGCTTTTTGCATCTGCTCCTTCAATTCGTTTTCCATCTCATCAGTTTGGCCGGCGAGAAAATCGCAGGCGGCCAGCACCTGTTGCAAATATTCTTCGCGCGTGACATTACCGATGCAAGGGGCGGTGCAATATTTGAGATGGCCGTAGAGACAATGTTTGTAATCTTCCGGCCCGGGCGTCAACGGCCGGCAACCGCGCAAGTTAAATTTGCGGCGGGCCAGGGTCAGGGTGTGGCGAGCCGAGGAGGAATGGGCGAAGGGCCCAAAATAGCGGGCCCCATCATCCTGCCGAAGACGCGCCAGCATGAACCGGGGTATGGGATCGTTGAGATTAATCTTGATCACCAGGAAACGTTTGTCATCGCGAAAGCTGATATTATAACGCGGCTGATATTCCTTGATGAGCTTGCCCTCCAGGAGCAGTGCCTCCGGCTCGCTGCGCACCGTGTAAGTGTCCAAGTCATGCACCGCGTTGACCAGTGCGTTGAATTTTAAATCCCAACCCATGCGACGGGAGGGATGAAAGTAGGTGCTGACACGTTTGCGCAAGTCGCGCGCCTTGCCGACATAAATAACGGTGCCGAACCGATCTTTCATCAAATAGATCCCCGGCTTATGCGGCAGCACGCTGAGTTTTTTTCGAATCTGCTCGGTTGCTGGCATTCACTTCTATTCTAAATCAGTTCAGGCGGGATTCAAGAATCATATCGGATTGCCTTTATTGTCAAGACTATGGGTCAGACTCAATGCGCCGACGGGAACGGCATCTTTCCGCAGCCGGGCCAGGGCAATTTTTGGGCCCGGCGCAAAGGCGTCCATCACGTAACCGCGCAACGCCCTTTCCACTGCCTCCCGGATCGGTTCACCGGTAAGAGACAAACCGCCTCCCAGCACAATCATTTCCGGGTGGAACAGATGTGTTACATGCGACAATCCAAAGGCAAGATCATCCGCGGTCTCGTTTAAAATTTCTTGGGCGGACGGATCGTTGGCTGCAAGCGCGGCGGCCAAAAACTTTGCTTCATTCGCCGTGGCATTGCCCACGCACTTCGCCAGGGCGCTTTCCGGATGTTGAGCAATGGCCGCGCGTATCCGCGCATCGACCGCCCAACCGGAGCAGCGCTTTTCCAAAATTGTTCCGGATCGGTTCAGCCGAATGTGCCCGATCTCCGCTTCCCCCGGCTTTGCCCCATGAAAAATTCTTCCATCCGTCACCAGCCCTCCACCCACTCCACTGCCCAGTGTCATATAAAAAACGATAGCGCAAGCTTTGCCCGCTCCGTGTAATGCTTCGCCCAGCGCGCCTACATCTGCGTCGTTATCCACCCAGACCGGCGCGTTTGCCAATTCGCAAAGCCATGAAGCAAGGGGAAATTCCGACCAACCTTCGATTTGGTGCGAGCGACAGATGCGCCCAGTCTTCCAATCCACCGGCCCACCAAATCCGACCCCAATCCCCGCAGGTTCGATGCGTCGGGCCAGATCGGGAATGGTTCGTTGCAATTGTCGGCGGATGCCGTCGGCCCCTGCCTCTTTTTCGACGGTAAAAGCGAGACGCTCCAAAATTTGCGCCCGGCCGTCGCCAACGCACACTTGCAGTTTGGTCCCGCCAATTTCGATTCCCAGATAAAGGCCATCGCCTTTACCGCGGCCTTTAGTCATAGGGATAGCGCGCCTTTTCCACCGTCATTCCCCTCACGTCAATTTGCGCCAGGTTTGCCGTGCCGAGGCCGGCTTGCTCGGCAAGAAGAAGTTGGTTGTCGCAATACTCAAACGGTTTTGTCCCGCGTGCGGCTCGCGGATCATATCCCATCACGGCGGTGGCTACAGTATCGGTGGAGACGGGATTTAGTCCGACAATAAGAACGCCGGGTGTAGTGAGTTTAATTGAGCCGGCCTGATCGCACCACGGGCCTTCTCCCTCTGTCATCGCCGAGATGCCGTCGATAATCGCCAAATCAATCGGGCGCGCCCCGCAAATATCCACCACGATTCGCGGCACCCGCGCAAACGGGCTGTGCGAAGTCGCATCGGTCTTCAGTCCGGGCAGAATTATTTTGTCATAACCGACTGGACTGTGCAGAGGACCGCGTCCAGCCGTTGCCTTCTCGCTGCCAGCCTCTTCCCCGTAAAGGGAGTTGGGTGTTATCCCAAACAAATTCTTCATGGACAGCGTCACGCCGGCAGTCAAGTGGCGTTTCATTTTCGCCAGCGAAATCATCACGTCCGTGTCATGATACGCGTGATTGAGATCGAAGCTTGAAAACATGTAACCGCCGGAAGGAACGGGCAAGTGCGCGTACGATTTTCCTCCGCCCAAGTTCCGCGTATTCTCGTATTCCACCTTGCCCAAGGCACTGATTGCTTTGAGATCCCAACCCGCGGAGTCGAGCGTTTCCGGCAATTCGGCCATGGTCGTGGTTGATTCCACCAGCCGCACCCGGGTGGCTCCCGCGGCGAAAAGCAACGAAAGCACGGCCATCACGGTGGCATCGTGGGTCATAAACGTTTCCCCCACGGGTTTTCCAAGGAATCGCGTAAAATTTGTTCCGGTTAAATTGAGTTTGATTGTGACCGTTTTGTTGCGCACAAGCTTGTCAATACCACCGATCAAATCAAAGCTGTTTTTCAGGGCCTGCTTTACTTCCGGCCCGTAGCCGCGGCAGGGAACGATGGCAACGTTGGCCTTGGAACGCATCGACGCCGGGACGTTGGTCTGCTGCGCCAGAGAGGTCCAGCCGGACAGCGCCAGTGGCGCTCCCGCCGCCAGGGCGGCACTGTGTCGAATAAACGTCCGCCGATCCCAATGAACTCGATGAAGTCTGCTCTCAGGCACGATTCAACAGTGCCACAATTCAACGAAGCATCAACCAAATTTCAAAAACCGCATTCGGCGATTTCTATACACTTGCTGTTTTTAGCGATGCAGCCAAGCATAGCCGCATGACGTGGCTTCCAGTAGTCGAGCGCGAATTGCGTGTGGCGGCGCGAAGACCCGTCACCTTTCGCGTTCGCTTCTGGGCGGTGCTGGGTATGTTGGGCGTATTGGGTTGGATCATGGTGGAAAGTTCTTCGACCTTTCGCGGCACAAACCCAAGTCAGGCCGGTCGCCAGCTTCTCCAGCCCCTGTCGATGCTCGCATTTATTTTTGCGATTTCGATTGGAGTCATTGCCACCTCCGATTCGGTCAGCGAAGAAAAACGGGAAGGAACGCTCGGCTTGCTGTTTTTGACGGATCTTAAAGGCTACGACGTTATTCTGGGAAAGTTGGTCGCGCATTCCATAAACGCCTTTTATGCCTTGGTGGCCATCCTGCCGATTCTGGGCATGCCGCTGCTGATGGGCGGGGTGACCTTGACGCAGTTCCTCAAACTGATCGTCGCACTGATCACTGCGGTGGTTTTATCACTTTCGGCAGGCATTTTTGTGTCCACGCACAGCCGCAACGAAAGAAAGGCGATGATTTTCACATTCTTACTATTGCTCGCCGTCACTTGCCTGCCGTTTCTGGTCATGGTTTGGTTGAATGCGGGATTGCAACTGATTTCAGAAAAGGAGGTTTGGATGGGGCTAATGTTCAGTCCTGGATTCGCGCTCCTGATGGCACTCTTCGGCGGGGCACCCTTTTTCCCGGCTGATTCTTATTGGTATTCTGTGGCTTTGTCATGGGTCGGGTCGCTCGGATTTTTGCTGATCGCCGCCAGAACAGCGCCTCGTTCATGGACGGAAAAGGCGGCCAAACCGGGAGGTTGGCGTTTCGTTACCGGCAGGAATTATTCCGCGCGGCTAAAGGATTCGCGCAGGAAACTGCTGGATGATAATCCGTTTTTGTGGCTGGCCTTGCGCGGGGAGGCAAGCCCGTCGCGAGTGTGGTTCTTTGTGCTGTCGATCTTTGCCATCTGGTTCACAACTTGGATGCGGGTTGGATCTTTCATAGTGGATGCGGATATTTTGTTTCCCACTTTCCTTATTCTTCACGTTGGTTTGAAAATTTGGATTGCGGGAGAGGCGTCGAGGCGGTTTATCGAAGACCGGCGCAACAACGCCATGGAATTCCTGCTCTCCACGCCGTTACAGGACCGTCAAATCATTCGCGGTCAGTGGCGGGCGCTGCTCAAGCAATTCTTTTGGCCGATGGTGGCCCTGTTGCTTTGGGAAACCGTCATGATATTTGCCAATCTCCATTCCCGGTACCGTACCGGCGAGCTTCCAGAGGTCCTGAGCATGATGTTCTTTCTGCCCGCGGACTTTGTGGCGTTGGGTTGGGCCGGAATGTGGCTGGGAATGACTTCCAAAGGACGCGGTCGCGCCATGCTCACCGCTCTGGCTTTGGTTTTCCTTTTGCCGCTGCTCCTGTCAAAAATCAGTTCGACGCTTGGACCGATTTGGGCGGTGCCTGCACGCCAACCCTTTTGGTCGGATACCGCAGACAGGTTTACCTGGCGGCTTGCGGTGGACATGGCCGTCATTGTTTGGGCGGCACCGCGCCTGCTAAGAAACTTTCGGCGCCTCGCAGTGGAAGGCGGTTCCCGTTAGTCCAACCGCCCGGATTTACTGACGTCTGTCGCGGAGTCCCTTGGCCTGATCCTTCGGGCCCCGCACTGGCTTGGGAGTCCCAGAATTCCCGGGAGTTCCCGAAGCCCCATTCGCAGCAAGGGCCTTTTCAAAATCGCTTGGGTTCAAAACGCGGTTCGTTTCTATGTCCTGATAAGTCTCAATAATATTTCCTTTGATTTTTGACGCCTGCATCATCTGCGCCTTTTGCGCCGCAGGCAGGTTGGCCAGCATCGAATCATCGATTTTGCCGCCTAAAACCACCTCAGCCTGCGTAATCATGAAATCGTCTTTGCGGATCCACAATTTCAAATTCTGAAAAGCGATTTGTCCGCTTATCACGTAACACTTGTGGCCGTTGATCGTCTCGTTTTTTCCCTTCGAAGGGTTTTTCAGCCCGTTGGCCAGGCTGTTGGTCGGGTCAAAAAACAATCCAGCCAGGCTCGCTCCCAAAGTGCCCGAAGATGCCGCTGCGATGGTTAACGCCATTTCCCGGCTCTTATATTTTGTAGATGCGGTGCCGGCGCGAACAAAATCCCCTTTGCCGGACGACCACGCCATGCCTTTGAGGGTGGTTGGACCTGCTTGCCGCTCCCATTCGATTCTATACAGATTCGGTTTACTCAGCAGGATGGTTAATTTTGCCGTTATCGTCTGTGGAGCTTTGAGCAGTGGACTAATTTCCGACATATCCATAGTCCCGACCGAATCGGCATGTGCGCTGTAGCTGGTTAAAGCCTTGTAAGTATCATCGACTTTTCTCAGAATCTCGTCCATCGCCGGGTCTGGCGGCACTTTTGCGGCTTCCGCCGCTGCCTTGGCCGCTCTGTCCGCCGCGGCCAACGCTTCCTGGTGCTCGTGATATTTGTCAATCGCCTTTGGCACGAAAATGATCGCAGCCACGATAGCAAGTACTCCCACGGCCAGCCCGACATACAAACCTACCCTTGGTTTCTTGGTTTTTCGGACCATGGCTGCGGCCATCACGGGGCTCGTCGCGGTGTGTTGCACCGTCGAGGCAGCCATGGTCAACTTTCCAGGCTTCGGGGCGGCTGTGGCCACTTGGGCATTGGGGACAACGATGGGTGCCTGGCAACTGGGACAATTAATTTGGACCCCGGCGTATTCGGGCGTGGCTTCGATGTTTTGTTGGCAATTAGGGCAGGCAAATTTGAATTCGTTCATAATCTAATCTCCCCGGGCGATGAAGCCTACGGAGGAATCTCAATTCAATTATGCGCGCCCCAACAGTGAAAGAAAGAAAATTTGAATTACCCCTGCCGCTCTTTGATGGCCTGCAAAATCCCGGCGATGGCCTCGCTCTTTGGCTTCGCTCCTTGATGACCTTTGCCATGAAGGCGAATGCTGACGTTGTTGGCCTCCATGTCGCGCGGTCCGATCACCAGCATGGTATGCACCCGCGCTTCTTCCGCGCGCAGGACTTTCCCATTAATTTTGTCAGTGCCGAAGTCCGCATCAGCCCGCACTTGATGGGCGCGCAATTCTGCAACAATCGGCTTGGCATAATTAACCAGATTCTCATCGTCGCCAATAGTCATAACGCGCACCTGGTCCGGCGCAAGCCACAGAGGAAAATTCCCCGCGTAATGCTCGATCAGAAAACCGATGAAACGCTCATGCGTTCCCAACGGCGCGCGATGAATGCACAATGGCGTCTTTTCCGTGTTGTCCTTGTCGCGGTAGACGAGGCCAAACCTGCCCGGCACTGCGAAATCCACCTGGTTGGTGGCCAAAGTGAATTCCCGGCCAATAACGCTCCATACCTGCACATCAATCTTTGGCCCGTAGAATGCCGCTTCGTTGGGCACTTCGATAAAATTAATGCCACTGTTTTTGAGGACGTCGCGCACCATGTTTTCGGTCTGAATCCAAAGCGCCGGTTCGTTGACAAATTTCTGGCCGAGCTTGGCCGGGTCGTGCGTGCTGAAGCGCATCACATGTTTCTCGATGCCGAAAATCTTGAAGTACTTCAGATACATTTCGTTGACCGCGTTGAACTCCTGCGCGAACTGCTCCGGCGCGCAATAGATGTGTGCGTCGTTCATGTTAAGCGATCGGACGCGCATCAGGCCGAAAAGCTCGCCGGATTGTTCGTAGCGATAGTTGGTGCCGTATTCCGCCAGACGCAACGGCAGATCCCGATAGCTGCGCGGTTCCGCCGCAAAAATGCGATGGTGATGCGGGCAGTTCATCGCCTTAAGATAGTAACGCTCACTGGCCGCATCGGTGCCGGAACCTTCCTGCAAAATCATCGGCGGAAACATCGAGTCTTTATACAGCAAAGGCAGATGCCCTGAAGTCAGGTACATTTTCTCCTTGGCGATATGTGGGGTCTTCACCCGCACATAACCCGCGGCAAACTCCGTTTCCTTTGCCAGCTTTTCCAATTCCTCCAAAATGGCTGTGCCTTTTGGCAGCCAGAGGGGCAACCCGGGGCCGACATAATCCGCGTCCATGGCGAACAAGTGCATGTCCTGCCCGATCTTGCGGTGATCGCGTTTTTTGGCTTCCTCCAGCATCTTGAAATAAGCGTCCATCTCCGTCTTATTCTTGAAGGCCGTGCCGTAAATACGCTGGAGTTGCGGGTTTTTTTCGTCGCCTTTGTAATAAGCGCTGGCCACAGTGGTGAGCTTGAATGCTCCGATATTGCCCGTGCGCATCACGTGGGGCCCCGCGCAAAGATCAATGAAATCCCCGTTCTTGAAGTAAGTGATTTGCTCGCCTTCGGGAATGTCCGTCAGATTGCCTATTTTAAATTTGCTGGGATTGTCCGGGCGCTCGACCAGCCCGCCCAACCGTCCGCTTTGCGCGTCCTTGATTGCCTGCTCGCGAGTGACAACCACTTTTTCAAATGTATGGTTGGCTTTTATTTCCTTTTTCATCTCCGCCTCGATTTTCTCAAAATCTTCCGGCGAAATGCGATGCCCCAACTCCACATCATAATAAAAACCGTTCTCGACCGGCGGTCCTGCGGCGAATTGAGCCTCAGGCCATAAGCGCAGGATGGCTGTGGCCAGCACATGCGCGCACGAATGCCGGATGCGTTCCAATTCAGTCATCTTCTGTCGGTCGTCCAATGTTTTGCGTACGTTTTCCATAAATTGTCAGGGGCCGTCCATCATCAACGTTTTACTATGTCCATTCCACTCCATCGTCACTTTATTCTTTTCAATATTCTTCAGCACCACGCCCTGAATATTGTCACCCGCCCGATACAGGTTCCCATTAATAATCACTCGCGAGTCGCTTTTGCTATAAAAAAGGCCGCTAAGCTTCAACGGCGGCCAAGGAAGACTCGGTGGCTCAACCGCGGGCGTCACCGTTGCCGCAACCACCGCTGGCGCGGGGGTGGTCACAGGAGCAGGCGGTGTGGTATTTGTCGGTGCGGCTGGAGAGGCCGGCGTCGTTTTCACAATAACCGGCGGCGGAACGGCCTGCGGCGCGGCAGGGGCGGCAATGGTTGGCGACCGAGGGATGCTGGCGAGGGGATGACGCGCCATCCACCATTTTCCAAAAGACCAGGAGGCCAAAACAATTTCCGCTACCACGATTACCGCCAGAAATAGAGGCAACCGCGAACTTTTGGGGGCTGGCACAGGGCGAAACCCCGGCGGCGGCGATGCACGTTGAGGTCGGTCTTTATCCGACTGGCTGGCCCGCCTGAGCGCGTCATTGATCAGGCTCATGATTCGATGTGCCCTTCCAACTCGCGCGTGGCCCGCTGCACCATTCGGAAGTTGATTTTGTCGCATCGCTCGACAAAGCCGGCCAGCAGGCATTTATCGCAAACGGCGTTAATCAGGCGCGGAATGCCCCGGCTGTAGCGATAAATTCGCCAGACTGCCGGGGTGGTAAAATAAGGCGCGCCGTTGGCACCGGACACTTGGAGCCGATGATGAATATATTGGCTGACCTCCGAGCGCTTCAGAGGGTTTAAATGAAAACGCACTGTAATGCGCTGGCGCAATTGGCGTAGCGCATGATCGTTCAGACGGTCGCGCAATTCCGGCTGGCCCATCAGAATGATTTGCAGCAGCTTTCGCTCGTCTGTTTCCAAATTGGACAACAGCCGCACCTGTTCCAGCAACTCCGGCGTCAGATCCTGCGCCTCATCAATAATCAAGACCGTGTCCTTGTGCTGTTCAACCTGCTGCAACAGGAATCGATTGATCTCCGCCAGCGTCTCCAAACGGTCCAGTCCCTTGACCGGCAAGTTGAACTCCATGGCGACGGCCTTAACCAATTGGTCGGCGTTCAGCACCGGGTTAAGAATCAAAGCGGTGGAAAACTCCGGGCCCAACTGTTCGAGCAGGGCGCGGCACAAGGTTGTTTTGCCCGCTCCCACTTCCCCCGTCAACTGAACAAAACCCTTCCGCTCGCGAATTCCGTAAAGCAAATGATTAAAAGCTTCGCGATGCTTGGCGCTATAGAACAAGAATCGCGGATTCGGCGTAATGGTAAAGGGCGGTTCCTTCAGCCCGTAATATTCCAAGTACACCCCCTTGAACTACCCCAACCCCGCCATTGAGGAAAGCAAATTTGGCCGGAATGACAGGATTGATAGACAGGTCTGAAAAATGGGCAACACGGCAACAAATGCTGATAGTCAACGATTTAGCTGGCAACATGTAAAGCTACAAAGGACTACATTGTTGCTCCTTTATGGATTCAGTTAACGCGTCAACTCAAAAGCGCCCTCCACAAATGAGTTGCGCAAATGCGTCCCGGCATGTCTATTGAACGCCTGATTTTCGCGAATCGCGAATGGCCATTTTGAAATTATGAACAACGCACCACTGCCGCCTGAAGAACTGACAAAAATTGTCGCTCGTCTCAATCGCCTTGCCCATAACTTATGGTGGACTTGGAACCAGGGCGCCCAGGAACTTTTTTCCGAACTCTCCCCGCGCTGCTGGCAGAACCTTTACCATAATGCCGTCGCCGTCCTGCACGAGGTTTCCGAATACGAACTGCGTGTCCGCCTGCAGGAGGTCGATTTTGCCCGGCGCGTCCAGCAAGTGCTGCGCGACTTTGAAGCCTATCTCAACGACCAGGAAACTTGGGGCCGGCAGAATGCTCCCGCCCTTCTGCAGAATCCCGTTGCTTATTTTTCAGCGGAATTCGGCTTCCATGAGACTCTTCCCATCGCCGCCGGCGGTTTGGGTATATTGTCCGGCGACCATGCCAAATCCGCCAGCGACCTCAATATTGGTTTCGTTGGCATCAGCCTTTTTTATCGTGAAGGCTATTTCCAGCAACAATTCAATGCCGAAAACTGGCAGACGGAGTATTACACGCTGCTCAACCCGGATAATCTTCCGTTGGAACCCGTACTGGATGCCAAAGGTCAGCCGCTCGTCTGCTCGGTCGAAATCGAGTTGACTGATGTCTATTTCCAGGCCTGGCGCGCCAACGTCGGACGCGTTCCGGTTTACCTTCTCGATGCCAATCGCCCTGAGAACGCCCAGCACCATCGCGATTTAACCCGGCGCGTTTACGGTGGTGATAACACCATGCGCATCATGCAGGAAGTGCTGCTGGGCGTCGGCGGCGTTCGATTGCTTCGCACCCTCGGCGTTGTGCCTTCGGTCTTCCACATGAACGAGGGTCATGCCGGTTTTTTAACTCTCGAGTTGCTCCGGGAAAAACTCGCCTCCGGCCTCTCCTTCGCCGAAGCCAAAGAAAAGACTCAACAACAGTGTATCTTCACCACCCACACCCCGGTCGAGGCCGGCCACGACCGCTTCAACAGCGATCTGGTCGTCTATGCGCTGCGCAAGCTGATGGATCAGCTCAAGTTATCTCTGGACGAGCTGATGGCGCTGGGCCGGATAGACCCGCACGACACCCATGAATCTTTTTGCATGACAGTCTTGGGACTCAAACTTTCCCGCGCCGCCAATGGGGTGAGTGAATTACACGGCAAGGTCAGCCGCCAGATGTGGCAGAGTCTTTGGCCCGGCCGGCCAGTGGACGAGGTGCCGATTGGCCACATTACCAACGGCATTCATCTCATGGGCTGGATGAAAGGGCCGGTTCGGAAATTCTGGCAGCGCAAACTTTCCGGCGCCGGCGCCCTGCACGAGCCGGCCGCGAGTGAAACCACTACTTTTTGGCATCACAATCCTTCCATTTCCCTGGAAAAAGAGGTCAATTCCGATGAGTTCTGGAAGAAAATGGCCGATCCCGATTTTATTTCCGACGAGGAACTTTGGGCTTTGCGCTATAAACTCCGCCGGGAATTGATCGAGTTTGCCCGCCGTCGTCTCGGACAGGGTCTCTCCCAATCTGACTTCATCGCCTTCGACCAACTGCTGGATTCCGACGCCCTCACCATCGGATTTGCCCGGCGGTTCGCCACCTATAAGCGGGCGCCGCTCATTTTTGATCGCTTGGAGGATGTTATCAAACTGGTCAAGGATCGCCGCAAACCCGTGCAATTCATTTTCTCCGGCAAGGCTCATCCTCGCGACGACGAGGGGAAGAAATACATTCAGCGGATCATCCACCTCAGCAAGTTTAGCGAGTTGAAGGGCCATCTGGTTTTCATCGAAAATTATGACGTACATGTCGCCCGGCAAATGGTTTCCGGCTGCGATATTTGGCTGAACAATCCGCGCCGTCCCTTGGAAGCCTCCGGCACCAGCGGTCAAAAAGCCGGCTGTCATGGCTGCCTCAACCTCAGCATCATGGACGGTTGGTGGCGTGAAGGGTTCGATGGCACCAACGGATTTGCCATCGGCGGGGACGAGCATCCCGCGTCCATCGAGGCTCAGGACCAGCTCGACAGCGCCAATCTTTACAGGGCCCTGACCGAAGAGGTCATCCCCGCCTTTTACAATCGCGACGAGAAGGGTGTTCCCCGTCAGTGGATTAAAAAGATCCGCCGGGCCATGGTAACCCTCGTTCCACGCTTCAACACCTGGCGCATGGTGCAGGATTACACCCGCAACTATTATCTGCCGAAAAAATGAACTACGAAGCCGTCATCGGCCTTGAAACGCACGTCCAGCTCAAAACCAAATCGAAAATGTGGTGCGGCTGCGCCAATCAATTCGGCGCGCCTCCCAACACCCACGTCTGCCCCGTTTGCCTCGGCTTGCCCGGCGTCCTGCCCGTGGCCAACGAAGAGGCTCTCCGCCTCACCGTTCTGACGGGACTCCTGCTTAACTGCGAAATCGCCTCCTACGCCAAATTCGACCGGAAGAATTATTTCTATCCGGACATGCCCAAGAATTATCAGATCACCCAATACGACAAGCCTTCCACCTTGCACGGGTATATTGACTTTGAATTCGAAGGCGGCACCTCGCGCGTCCACATCACCCGAGCCCATTTGGAAGAGGACGTCGGAAAGAACATTCATTTCGAGCGCAACAGCGGGGTGGATTTCAATCGCGCCGGCGTGCCCCTGTTGGAAATTGTTTCCGAACCGGAGATCACCAGCGCGGCCATGGCTTACGAATATCTCAACGCCCTCAAAGACATCCTGGTTTACGGCGGCGTCAGCGATGCGGACATGGAAAAGGGCATGGTCCGTTGCGACGTCAATGTCAGCGTTCGCCCCGTCGGCTCCAAAGAACTGGGCAAGAAAATAGAGATCAAAAACATGAACAGCTTCAGCGGCGCGCGCCGGGCCCTGGAGTACGAAATCCCCCGGCAAATCGGGGTGCTCAACCAGGGAGGCAAATTGAGCCAGGAAACGCGCCGTTGGGATGA
>Ga0182030_10005593_pt1 | contig 26621 bp, 26 predicted proteins | sample 812S3MmetaG_FD_121299 | JGI IMG/M metagenome (GOLD analysis project Ga0182030, IMG submission 121299) | Permafrost microbial communities from Stordalen Mire, Sweden - 812S3M metaG (Illumina Assembly) | ecosystem: Environmental > Terrestrial > Soil > Wetlands > Permafrost | place: Sweden...
AGGGAATGAAAAAGTGTCTCCGAAATCTATTTCTCGGTCTCCTCTTGCTCATTCGTGCTGCCAACCCTTCTGAGCTCATCTCCTATAGCTTTTTCGGCTACTCGCGTGATATCAGCATCGCCACGTTGCTCGATCTTTCTAACTCTGTCGGCCAAATCCTTGATATGCCCATCCCAACTCGCCGGACTTAAACTATCTAGAGCTGTTTCGAGGCTTAAAAGATAGTCCTTATTCAGCCCACTTGGGCCTTTACTTTTATAAATATGTTCTGCAAGCTTCTGCGGATCTTGCGGACCCAAGAATTGATCATTGTCAGGTGTACCGATATACACTAAGGTGTGAATAGTTGGTGCTCCATCTGCCGGATGAAATGGTGTATAGTGAATTGTATAGCCATTGATTTCGCGGATATCAAGATATTCACGAACCTCTTCCACTTTCGACTTCTCGATTCGATATGCTGTTCCCCATACTTTGTCAGAACCCGATGGGTGATGGTCGTTTAACGTCTCCCAGAATGATCTTTCTATCAACGTTACGACGCGTCCTGGAGCTTCAGGAGTTCCTCTGTGATCCTGACTTTTACTGTTAGCAGGCAGGCTCACTCTTGTATGGTGAAGAGCTCCTTACCTCGCCTGAGATTCTTCATGAGCTGTAGTTCAAGAGTGAGCCAGAGGTGAGACAGACCTGCCAAAATCGACGCACGTAACCAAAAACGTATCCTGGAATACGCCGATCTATATTCATTAGCCGGGCATTCATCGACCAGAAGTAGAGGGAAAGGCGAACCATAATGAGGTGGTGGTTTCCAGATGAGACTTCTACAAATGCCGTTGGTCAGCGAAGTCGACGACTGCTAAGAGAGAACGCACCCATAACCGAACAACCAGAACTCCGCATCTGAAGGAACAGACGAACCAGGTGCGATGGATGCCATGCTGAGCGAGCCACGTGGATGTCAAAGCGTGAGGTGGTCTGCAGTCCTGGAAATGTAAATTAATTGTTTCTGTAACCGTACCAAGACGAGTCTTGGCAGGCGATCAAACTAGCATAGCTATAGACCCCGTACTTTCGTGGAGCTCCAAACTTCCTATACATAAGCTATGGCAAAGAATTATCTTACCGAAACTGTGTTAAGAAGCACAGTCATACCTCCGGGGCTGATTCCAGTGAATCCTACAAGTGATTCATTACGCATAAACTCCGTTCTTGCACTGCCATTACAGACGGGAGAGACTTGGCCCGCACCCACTTAAGCTTCCTCGAGCTTTGTCTTTTAGCCATCCTGTGCAACGAAACACCATAGAATTCCTCATCACACTTCAAGTCCAGATCTTATTCGAACTCCCAAAAACAACCATGGCGTACAATAGGAAGTTCAACGAAGATGCACTCCCAGCGTAAGTCACAGAACCGTGCTGTGTCCTTGCCTTGAAGACAGAGCTGAGCTGAACAATCACAGATTCGCAGAACCAGAAAGGGTACACTTCATTGTGAAGATTCTAAATCTTGAGGTATAGACTAATAAATACCATAGAAGCACAGCAACAATTCCTCCGCATCCTCAACCCCAGCGCCGACCCCAGCGCAGCAAGCAGTCCACTCCCAGCAATACGCGAACAAACCTCCTCCTCCACTACCTTCGCAGCACTACGATCATTCTGGTGGACGCAGGTTATCACCCCAAATGCAACCCCCGGCAAATTATGGTTACAATTCTATGTCACCTCCTCCAGGCCACCGCATTGCTTCACCACCTGTAGGCCATGGTGGTCAGGGTAGGCCTCAAGGCATGTCAAGGCCACCTCCATCCCCAGGCCCACCAGCAGGTACTGATCCAGCACTTTGGCCAATATTCAGACAAGTAGACAAAGATGGTGAGCTACCCTTTCCATCAAGATGTTAATGTCTAACTTATTCCAGGCAGTGGTCAGTTAACTGAGCAAGAGCTTGGAGCCGCACTTCTCAATGGCGATTGGACATCATTCGATCCTTATACAGTCAAGATGATGATACGTATGTTCGATACTGATCGCTCAGGATCAATTGGCTTTGAAGAGTTTTGTGGATTATGGGGATTCCTCCATGCATGGCGAGTCCTCTTCGATCGATTCGATATTGACAGAAGCGGCAATATCAGTCTGAACGAATACACAAATGCTCTTGTTGCTTTTGGATATAGACTGAGCCCGCAGTTTGTGGAGCTTCTGTTTAGGACCTACGATAAGAGACACGAAGGAGCTATAAGTTTTGATCTATTCGTGCAAAGTTGCATTAGCTTAAAGCGGATGACTGATGTTTTCAAGAAGTATGACGACGACAGAGATGGCTTCATACAATTATCCTTGTAAGACTCTCATATTTCTATTATTTTACTGGTTGCAAGGCGTTCTGTAGTTTCAGCAGCTGACTGTATACAGTGAGGACTTCCTGACCGAAATCATAAGGCAAAAATAGGCTGCTACACAAAGACCTTTGGATCGGCAATCGGTGTTCTTCGCGATGTCTTCAACCTTTGCATCTACTTTGAATATTCATAGACAACAATATGATACCCGTCTCGTTCTGCAAAATATTCAAAAATCTCAAACCATTCAGTTCTTTTAGACATTTTTCGTTTCTTGGAATCCCGCCCAGACAATCAGTACTCAAGGTTCGGATAGAGCTGATTCCAACAGCATCGAGAATCCCAGCCTTCTGTCTTGGCCTCGGAGAGATTGTTTACAGCCCTCTTGTAAGCCGGGGAGGCAATTCACCACGCCCGATTTATTGGCTATGGATGACCTCGAGACAGGCTGGACACCGAGGAGTCTCCTCGGAGAGTAAATCTTTACGAGTTTTCCAGCCTTGCGTATGGCTCAACGCAGCAATAAGTCGTGGCTGATCACTCCATTATTTTAAGCTGAAATTGAATTGGCCAATAGCAGATTCTCAAATGCCTTATTATCCCTACATAGGGGGGGTTAGATGCGACCCAAGAAATTGATTAGTGCTAACGTGAGGCGGTTTTCTTCAGGGACCCCAGCCTGGTTCTTCAGCTGAGCCGAGCGGTTCATTTCCAACACCTCCCTCCGAATATGGTGCCTTGAGTATATAGACCATGAGCGATATCATCATATTCTTGTGACCCGCCCTTTATTCATTTTGTGCTCTTTCTAGATTTTATCACTGTTTCGTCGATCTTGCAGCGTTGTTGTCGAGCTTGCTCTGATCTCTCCGTTCTCAGCCTGGGCCTCAGCCTCGCTTGACCAGCTCTGAACCATGTCTTCCAAATTGTCTCAGCATCTTCAGGCATTACCAGAGCCTCCCAAAGAGAACCTCACTTCGCACTTCACTCTAGGAGAGATAATCGACCATATCCATGTTCTCCAAGATGATTTCCCACATGTCGATATCAAGCTTCTCAGAGAGCACCTTTGGGCTATTCGCAACAACAGTGTAGATCCAGAAGGCCACCTTCGAGGCTTTCTAAAAGTCTTCGAACTGACAGATGTATTTAAGGACGCCTTCAGTGAGTTGGACGAGGGCATGAAGAGACAATTGAAGGTGTTCATGTCTGGCGGAAGCGAAGGCCAGATCATGGCCTCGGGATCACAAATAGGCGCCTTTCACTTGCCACCGAGCCCACCTGTGAAGCACCACTTTAAGGAGATTGTTGAGAACATAGAACACAAGATAGAGCAATTGTTTTACCATGGCGAGCACGTCAATGGGGTCGATGGCGTGAATGGCGTGAATGGCGCCAAAGAGGAGCCTGCGAATACTGTCGCCACAACTGGGGAAGGATATCCTCGGATTTTTGAAGACAAGGCTGAGACGACGACCATGGAGGTAAGAACCACCTCATTTCCATCACGGGTCTAAATTTCTATTCTTTGTCGAACAGCGGCCTAACCACGTTTCGATATGGATTGCTAGAAAGAGGGCCTGCAGTTTTGATTCCACTGGGGCATTTCAACTCTAAGGCTCTTTTATTCAGCAATTAATTTCAAAATTCCAATCAACCCAAATGACATAACTTATCCACTGACGAAACCCAGGTCTATCATGATAAAAAATTCGAGAACTGGGGCCAAAGTGTCCTCAACACTCCCTTATGGACCTTCGTTCCCAAGACGGTACTAGGCCTGCAAAATCTAGTCAAATGGGCCAAAATCCACAAATACCGAATCCGCTGCTCAGGCTACCGGCACTCATGGAGTACCACTTTCTCTGCAGATAAGCAGATTCTAGTGTCTCTATTGAATCTTGAACAAGTCACTCGTATGCCGGATCCGATGAGCATTTTGCCAGAGCATATCGATCCAGGGAATGAGTTGAAGAGTATAGAGCTTGCTGCTCCTCCGGGAGTTACTGCTAGTAGTATGGAGAATGCGCTGTGTAGGGTTGGCGTTGCTGTGACGAATGAGCAGTTCAGACGTTGGGCTGTGGAGAATGATAAATGGACGATGCCGGTGGATGTTATCTTGGTTGAGTAGGTGCCTTCCTGTTTCTTTTGAAGCATCTCTAACAAGTGAACAGAGTGACATGCGGCGGTGTCAACGGACCCATCTGCCACGGCGCAGGACGCGCCCACAAAACAGTAAATGACTATGTCCGCGCAGTCGAATACGTCGACGCCAATGGCACCCATCGCACCATCTCCGACCCAGCGCATCTCCGTGCAGCAGCCGGCCACTTCGGTCTCCTAGGCATCGTAACACACATTACCTTCGAGCTGGACCCTATGCGATACGCCATCCTCCAACCAGTGAAGCCAGACATAGGCCTGGCCATTCCTCCTATATCTCGAGAGGACATACCCGTCGCCATCCGCAAAACCTACACCGATGCCCAATACGCTGCCGCTCTCACCGACTTTGAAAACCGTGCCACAAATGACTACTACTCGGAATGGTTCTGGTTCACACGCTCCCAACAAGCATGGGTTAACACCTGGAACCCGACCACCGACAAGTCCAACGTCGTCGACTACCCCTCTCCCTTCTTAACATGGATGCAATGGGTCGAAGGCTGGCTCGGCGCTATAATTACCGCGAATCCCATTTTCACCGCCCTGCCTGGGCGCTGGCAAGCTGAAGTACTCGCCACACTAGGCATGGTCAATCTCCCGCCTTTTGAATTCCTCTGCTTCAACCAAGAAGATAAAGTAGAGACTATCAAAACCGCTATCCCTAACGCATTGCATTTCCGCCGTGGGATACAGAATATGCGTGTCAGGGATCTAGAATTCCAGATCCCTATCCCATCACTCCCTAACGATCCCTCGAAACCTGACTATAGCGTTGTTCGAAAAGCGTGGTGGGATATCATAAATCTTACGTATGAAGATGATGCTACGCCTATGCGTCTCACAATGGAATTACGCATCATGGGCGATTCGAACCTGATTATGGCACCTCAATCCGGTAATACACACGGTACCGCCTCCATCGAAGTCCTCTCCATCCCCGATGCCGTGAGCGACGACGAATGGATCCCGTTCTTACAGAGGGTTAGTGATAAATGGATGTCGTACACCGATGGCAGGGGCGAGAAACTGAATATAAGACCACATTGGGCGAAAGAGTGGGAGAGTATTAATATGAGGGGATTGCCGGCTAGGCAGTTTTTGAAGGAGGTCGCGTATAAGGATGCCATTCCAGAGTTCAAATCCCTGTTGGCGGAAATTGGAGAGGGTCAGGGGTGGCAATTGGTGGATTTGAAGGAGAGATTTTCGAATGAGTTGTGGGATTATTTGATTTTTGGTGAGAATGGAGCGTAAGCGGGGTCGCTTGATATGTGGGTTATTAGGCATGCTTGGAAAGGATTGTGCGAGTATGGATAGGGAGGGAGTTTGGGATATTGGAAGAGGGATTAGATGGTTGCATTTGCCGTTCTCTTTTTATTGCTTATACTAGTTTTGAATTTCGGGTTCTCTGCTTTTGTTAGCTATAGACTTAGTCTGGAGGGTCATTCTCTTTGGAGGGAATGTGCTAGTTTCGACATCTCTTTCTGGGATGATGATAGTTTCCAATCTTTCCAACTATACTCTCTTGGATAGAGGCAAAAGCTTTCGGGTCAGGAAATTCTCCTGCAACAATCCATCAAGCTTGATTTTTGTAGCACGTCTCTACAGATTATATCCTCTTGAGTAGGTATATATCGACATCCTTAATAAGCTTTAAGAGTCTACCAAAATGGTTACTTGTGTATCACGTGTGGCATAGCTTATGATGACTAAGCGAATACAAAATCTCGAAATATTTCAAAGCTTAAGAACCGAGCAATTGCTTCCATAACAACCCCTCCCAAAATTATCTGCACAACTCAAAGTAAGTACTCATTCTCTACTCTCCTTACCCTCGATAAGATCCCAACCACGACAAAATAAAATGATGATATCCCAAGACCCTCAAACAAATCTTATAGGAAGAGCCGGAAAAGGCCGACCTCCACTCCTCTTTTTACAAAGAAACGCGTCTGTGTTGGTATCGCCATATGCAGCGGATGCGTTGTGGTTGGTTAGCGGTGCTTAGAATCTGGGTTTCTGATATAAATATGCTTATGCACATTGGTTGTCTTTGTGGAGGGAGGAATGGTTTTGGAGATAAAGATGCTGATTTGTATTTACAGGTTATTTGACTAGGATGAGATCTATGATGAGGAATGGAAAAATGAGGCGAATGGGGAAGTGAGATGGCATAAGGGTGCGGGCGAGCGCTTGAGTTGAGAGGATTGGGCGGGAGAGTGCCTAGAAATTGAGGTGGATGATTCGAGACGGATAGGTGCACTGCTTTGGATTGAATACTTGCAAACAGAACGTGGCTATGCGGCACTCGACACCTCTGGCGTTCGGAGAGGCTTATACGACCGTTCTGCTGCTGTTTCAGAAAACTCAGAACAGTGTACCGCCCAATGGTGTGCGACGAACTTCTCTATCCTTTCCACGGCGTAATTTCGTTCATGGTAAGTGCTTTTGATACGCGGTGAATCCTACTTCCTGGAGTCGAGAATCATGGACGAGGAAGACTGGAGTAACTGTTTCCTGTTGAGCCAAATTCATATAAACCTCTTTGTGGTAACTATTTAGATATGTTGCCATTGTATTGGATATCTGGTTTTTTGCATTGTGAAAGTATAGAAGTTATTAGAGATGAAAAGTCACATTACCGCATTGACTCAAACATGAATAGAATTAACACGACATATTTTGCAATTCACTCTTCAATTACAAGCTCTAAAAGCTATACTGACTCCAATAGCTCGCGTGCTCGCCAAAGCTACCCCAGATTTCCTAAGTTTCACTACTCAGTGTTCCTACATCGCACCTTCTCACAACATAACATCACATACCTCATCACAAAATGGCTTCCCCACAGCCCACGCCAGATACCGAAACAACAGTTCTCTTCCGCCCCAACAAAAGACGTAAGAACTACCGCCAACGCGCCTCCCCCTCCTCCGACACCGAAACCTCTCTTCCCCCCGCCGCCATACAAACCGCACCACAATCACTGGATGAACTAATCGCTTCTTCTTCACTCTCCCCCAATGAAGCAGACGATGTCGAGTCTACTACTGTTCCAATCTCCGAGATTTTGAGGTTAAGAAAGCTGCGCAAGCCGAAAATTGGAGGCGTGGAGTTTAGAGCCGAGAATGCGATTAGGGATGGAGATGGGGAGTTGGTATTACGGGACGAGGGAGGAGAAGGAGAGGAGGAAAGAAAGGTGGATGTGGTGAGACGATTTGCGCCGCAGACGGGGATGGTGGGGGATGTGAACAGGCATATGTGAGTCTTCCTCCATTTTACTTTTCGATATGAGTTGGGGGTTGAGGAACAGAGGCTGATGATCCAGGATGGCATTTATAGAATCACAATTAGATAAACAGCGTGCTGAGGGGTTAGCACATTCCGAGATGCAGATACAACAACGGAAGGAAGCCGAATCGAGGAACGAGGGAGGGGTGAAGTCATCGAAAGGGGACAGGGGAGCTGAGGCAGAGAGACAGCCAGCTACGTTGGGGAAGTTACTAGAGATTGATCTTGGGGTTGAGGCTAGAGATAGAAATGTAGAGAGGACGGATCTTGCGCGACGGAGGTTGGATGGCGAGGAAGTGGATGAGGAGATGGTGGGGAAAGGCAAGGGGAAGGTGAGATTAGGGAGGGATGGGAAGCCGTGGAGGGGACGGAAGAGGAGGGGGAGTGATGACGTGAAGAGGGATAAGATGGTCGAGGATGTGTTGAGGGAGAATAGATGTGAGTCTCCCCTCATGCGGGTACTAGTTAACTGAGCGCAAGCTGATTTTTACAGTGGAAATATATGACGAGATCCCTGTAGAAGAAACAACGATCAATGATGATCAAGCAGCGGATGACCGTATTGCGGAGGCGTTTAGAAGAGAGTTCATGGATGCTGTGTCGCAGAGACAGAGGAAGAAAACGGCGCCTGTGCAACCACCGAGTCGGACGGTGGGAGGGAAGAAGGAAGAAGAGCTCAAGGGACCCAAGCTGGGAGGCAGCAGAAGTGCAAGAGCGGCAATGAGGGAGACTATGTTGAAGAGTGGGAAGAAGTAAACTTTTGAATTACCAGTATCGGATCAGTCATGCATAAATAGACTTTCCAGCTTTTATTGTAAGAAGTCTACTAGTGACAGCAAATGACAGACAGTTGGGTATTCCTTATCACCCAGTAAACGCCCTCGCTATATGTTACAATCCATTCCTTGCTCCAAAATCTGCACCTCATATCTAGCTTCTCGCGAAGCAATCTCCACCTAAGAAAAATAATAACAAGGTGGATCCTAGTGGGACACTACAGCTTCAAAACTTGGAAAAGTCTCCTCATGTCCGTCGTCCGAGTCTTCATACCCCAAATCCATAATCCGATTCAAAGTCATCTCCTCTCCAGATTGCAAGACCACGGCCTCGGTTCCTACTCTCCGGCCAGGGAACTTTTCACTACGAGGACTGATCACGCTCTCCACTTCCTCTTTCGGAAACTTCTGGAATACTATTTTTCTATTTGCGAATCCTGTTGATTCTTTGTCGCCATCATGAGCACTAATCCATGCCTTTGCACAAAGGTTCTGCGCTATCTCTAGCCCGCCTGGGAAGCCAGAGCATATGTTTCCTCCCATGTACCAAGTATTTTGGACGCGGTCAAAACAGTGTAGAAGAGCAGTAAGAGGTAGAGCAGCTTCGGAGATGAGGTGTGAAGTCACATAGGGAGCAAGGGTCTTGTAATTGACACCGTGAGGAGAGAAGATAACTGAAAGGGCTCGGTCAGCGACGGAGGTTGAGAAGGTTGATTGGAAGGAGCGGGGTGAGTCGGGAGGGGTCAGAGGGAGGGCTTCGAAGAGATGTCCAGCTGATGGGGGACGATATGTGATGCCAATTGCACCATGTAGGCCAGTGAGATCTGGTTTCTGTGCGAGGAATGTTATAGTCACCTCTCCCAGTGAACCACTAGGAGTAAGTGGAGGAATAGGGATTCGATAAATGGTGGAAGGCTTTCGAAGTCTTGGGTCTTCCCATCTTGGAAGTGTGACCACTTTCTCGGCGTCGAAGTATTTCCAACTGCGTATGAGTTTTGCAGCTGCCGGTTCGGCGAGTATGAGGGTCTTTCCTCCGCTTGCGGGGAGTTGTCTGAGAGTCTCTTCATGACAATGATCCGTCTTGTCCTGACTGATAACCACAAGATCTGGTTCTGGAAGTTCTGCCAGGGAGGATATGCAAGCTGGCTGTCTCTGTCGTGATATGGAGAATTTGGAATGCCATATCTTAGATGTTCCGGAGATCCATGGATCGAGTAGGATAGTGAAGCTTTTCGTTGAGTGGGACGGTGATGGTGGGAAAGGGAGGATCGGTTGAAAGGTGAGGAGGAAGGAGGCGTCAGTATTGAGATGCTTAACCGTCAAGGACATCTTCAAAACGTTGGATGAGACGATCGAGGAAGCTCGTAAAGTGCATAATTATTGACGGATTGGAAATCCTCTTGTTTTTCGAGGTCGTTTCCTGCTTTGTTTGACCAAACGAATCGAAGGGACTGTGCGGCTTTTCGTGGGATCCAAGAATACCAAGTCACACTGAAGTGAGACGCATCCATGGATTCGTGGCTGTACTCTTGTAGCGGAAGTGCATGCTGAGCAATATGACGAATCGAGGATGACAGGAGGAAGGGAAGGAAGGAGTGGGGATTTGTATTTCTTGTTTGTAGAACCTGCTTTCTTTCTTGGGAACTCGAGCCGGCCGACCCAGCCCACTGGAGCTAGTAGAAGCCGTTTGCCCTATTCCCAAGGATTGATGAGAGAAGAGAGAAGAGAGGAGGACACGACCTTATTTGTTACCAGAAAAGAGGCTTGTATTACGTTGAAGTTGTACTGATGATACGGAACTTGCGCAGATAGAATAGTTTTATATCTTTCATGTCCAATTGATCACAGCATGCCAGTACAACATCCACGGTACCTCAGGTAATCTTTGGGGATCCGTAGCGAGCAGTCTTGAATCCGGTACTAGTTGCGAGGCTTAACTGCCAGGTCGGCTATCATTGACAGGTGCGGTACTAAATGTCCGAAAGGGGAATATACAATAGTAGATCACCCACACCTGTACTCAAAGACCCGAGGTTTTAGTGGGTCTCTCCCATTCCTATAGGGGGGGGGCACTGATATATTGGGCATTCTTAAGCGAGTCATCGCGATCGATTGGAGATTTGCTTGACCAGGGGTAAAATGGCAATCTTTCGCGGTCAGCTCCTCCCAAAAGGAAGAAACAATGTCATGCTCAGCTTTTGCTGACAACTCAGCCTCATACTTGCATAGAATATTGTCAAGGTACATATCAAAAATAAACATCAAACAAACCCTTTGATCCTCCTTCAAGTTTCAGCCCCAAGGCCGCATTTTGGTCTCGATTTCCTCAGCCTCCGGGGGCAGCAAAGCCTGGATGTCCAGGGTCCTTTTGGCCAGAGCTCAGATTCAGCTCTGCATCAACAGCATCACGGAAATCTTCTTCTGGGCTGTCTGACTAGCTGCAATTATTCGTATTTCTACCAGACAATGTATGCTGGCCAGTGTCTAATCTCTGGCTGATGAAGTGGGTTTGGCATTCATGAATTTCGTTTGTCTGTCTTACCTACTTTCACGTGAGGAGTTCGGTACTACTAGTACCTTAGTACATGATGGTGCGCGCGAACATATCTTTTCTTCTCTATCAAACTGGCCTCGAATCTCTATCCTCTTTTGTTCAAGGATCACGAGTTGTCCTTAGACATTCAAAGCTTCATATCATACATCTAGAAATGGCACGCACCACCATCCAGCGAAGGAAAGCCCAATGGTGATGGGTCTGCGCCTATTTCGACGCCGTTGGAACTTGACTGGTAGGGCAAGGTAGGGCACAAACTGTCCCCCCATAGGGCTCAGATACAGTAAGTCCCCACGCTGAGGGGGGTCTCTTCCGGAAGTGCAAATTCTCCGACAAGTGTTCCTCAAAATTTACCTTTTACCCTTGGTAGTTCATCTCTACTGCTGATAAAATTCCAGTCTCTTTCCACGCAGTTTATGGTCTCTAGAAGTATGGACCTTTCCACATCATCTCGAGCTCTGCAAGGTAAAGTCATGTATATCGTCCCCCTCTCCAAAGTTCTTATTTCTTTCTTTCATTCCTCTCTAACTGTCACGTGTGACGGATCCTTGCCTTACATGTGATGCAGGGAGAGCAGACGATCCTCTTCGGAAGAAAGCTACTTTGGGAGACAGCTTGCAAAATGGTGTGGAGAGTCTTCGGCATCTACGTCCGATGGCTGTATTCAATCCACGGAGGTTGCAAACACTATTTGATAGAGAGGCGCAGACGGCAAAGGTGGTCAATTTGGGAAGCTCGAAGGGTTTGCTGGTTACAAAGTGTGCGGCACTTTATCTCGAAGATAGAGGCGATGCAGAACATGCTTTTGCGCACTCGAGGAGTTGATTGGATACGAAAGGATTGATGGTACCTCGCTCGATGTGCTTCTCCACTGACCACATCACAAACTTACTTTCAGCTCCCCATTGGTTGTAAGCTGATGGACCATTGATCGCTGTCCACGGGCATTCATGCTGAATCTTTGGCTGGCGGAATATTGGGCGTTCACCGCCTCAATCACTGACGGTCTTGCACCATAATTGATTAGCAGGCTCTCTCTAAATGTAGTCTTTCTTGCGTGTCGCTGAGTCAAACAATTCAATTGTTCGAAGCTCCAGAGCTCTTTCATAACCGACTGAGCTTCCCCCACCTATAGTTCTACCCCTCCTGTCCTCGTTGAGCCTGCGCATTCTTGGAGCACCAATTGTATCAGACCAGGGAATAGTAGCTTATTCGCATACCAGCTTCCCTTCATTGAGCTTCATTGCAGCTCTTCAAGCTCAACACCACCGAAATTATAATGCGAAGAATTTGGGCTTTCATTATCGATTAAATTGCGCCTATCTTATCGGACCTCTCACTCACCCCCGCTGAGCCCGCCTGAATGCTGGGCACTTTGACGATGCCGCAACCACGATCGTCGCTCACGTCGTCCTTTTCTGTTTCGGACGCGAACAATGAGGTGGTCTGTCCATTGCGGAATCAAGATGGCTCCAGCTGTCGCAAACGTTGCCTCGGCGTGAGTGCCTCTACTCTGCTGCGTGTGCTAGTTCTATCTATACCCTTCATGAAGCTCTGTACTTTTGCTTTTACACCGATCAATTGTGGTAACAAGCGAGTTGGATGAGCAGGAAAAACGATATCGATCCATGCAAGAGCACATACGAAGAGCACATCCAGAGCACTATATAAGCAAGCTCCCCGCCACGGGTAAGTCTAATTTTGCCCTTTCTTCTGCATCAATAGTCGACTGCTCAGCTCCTAAGACATCTGTGGAAATCCCATGCTAATCTGCACGTAGAGGAATCATTCCAACTCATGGTAAGTCTACTTAGGTGCAAGGATCCTATAAATGCTAAGATCAATTACAGATAAATACCCCGCCATCCGAGCGACCTCCTCCACCAACAAGCACGAATCTAGGACCCCACGGTTTGTACGAGCCTGATAATTGCTTACAACTGCTAACAATGTGCAGGCTACGGAAATGAGAGACATAGCTACTATGGCGAAGACTCGAGTGCCCCAAACACCCCCAGAAACCTGGACGATTTTCAATCGGCTGGCAGCATAGGCGCTGCAGCAGCCCTCGCACAATTGCACAACCACAAACTTGAAGCAGATTGGGATTCGGAAGGGGTGGGTGATCCTTAATTTCCTCAAATTATAAAAGTCTATGAAAATTGACAAATTTGTAGGACTGGATGTCAGATACCGAAGCACACAAGCAAGCCATGCGGAACTCAATTGAGTTACCTCCATTGCATGGGAATAACATCGAGCCCACGAGCGAGCCATTTTCACACCTGAATCCAAATCGACGGAGAGAACTCCTCCCATCCATATTATCAACTTCTCCTCCCGGGCGATCCTCTACACTCCCTCCCATTCAACGAAGTTCGGGACCGAGTCGACCCCGCAAACAATCGGTATCAAAACGAGCAAGGGATCCACAACACAAGAGGCAGAAATCTCGAGGAGAGAATGCTCATTTACGGCGCATGAGCTATGATCGTAAAGCTTTTTCTGCAGAGCCTTCAAGTGCATTATCTGCCGCTTATGGTAAACGATGGGAGGATCTGATAGATGCTGCAACCTCAGCGACAGAAGAAGATGAAGAGCGAACGCCTGTAGGTCACTTCTCAAGCCCTCTAAGGCTTCATGGACTAACATCTCAGGTCCCTCCGTCCCCTATATCGGTCAATCGAGCTTCACTACCTCCATTTTCTGCATCCCATTTTCAAGGATATCAGGCTTCACCTCTCCAACAAGCTCTTACTCCGCCATCAAATCTTCCTGAAGCACCTGAGCCGTTTCCCTCAGTCGAGAGTGGGGAGAGTGGAGACAACTTTCATATCGAATCTCGCGGCCTTTCCGATTCCTCGCCAAGCTTTTCTTCCATTGGCACACAAATATATTGCGCTGCTTGTCAAGGAATATCACTACTGAAAGAATCATATGCTTGTACAGAATGTATATGTGGCATCTGCCAGGCATGTGTAGATGTTCTCATGGCAGAGCAAGGTGCACGCCGGAAATGTCCTAGATGTGCAACGATCGGGGGTCGATTTAAACCATTTCAATTGGATATCCGATAAGTTTATATGTTGGAAAAATACTCCGGTTTGGCGTTATAACTTTTGGACATCATAGAGAGGCGCGTTTGAGAGGTTACGGTACCGGCGTTCTTCATTCACATGGATTTAGGTCATGATTACTGCCACTGGGTTGGTCTTTTGAGCATGGACATCCATTCGGATCTGCAGGTGGGACCGATATGCTGATGTCTATAGTGTTGCAACGTAAATCGTTCTACAGTACAGTTATCATTTTTCAGAAGTGCGTCAAATTGCCTACGTAAGGTGGGGTGCTATTTCTTGGTCTCATAATCTCACTTTCACTCATTCATCTCATGGCTATAAATTAAGTATGGGGCTCCCTGATAGCATGCATTTCTCAGCCCAAAAGCTCACAAATCCTTCCTAAGTCAGCACTTGTGATCTCATACTTTCTTTACTTTGTGTTTTAACACGCCTTCAAAGTTATCCACTCGCCCCTGTATATTCACTAGCATCCAGCGACTGTTCGTCTTAAATCTGCAACTCAAGAGTAAAGTTCTTCAAACACAAGAGTTTGGTTCCACCAGAAAGTGAATGGGTGACAAAATTAGAGACTGAATATAACTTCTAGATATATATTCTATCAATAGCTGAAAGATCCCCAGTAGAACGGCCCTCCATACCGGGCAAGGATTCCTTTATCATAGCGTCGGGCTTAGAGAGGACAGCCCTGACAGAATAGACCGATACTGAACTAGTCCTCCACCCCCTTTACTTCATTTCGAAGAGTGTTTGGAATGATTGCTTCTCATCAATCAATATTACATTCATACTAAAGATCTGGAAAGCACTTTCAATTTGAATCCTCCTGATACGAATTTGATTTATGGATTATTGTTGATCGTTGAGAAACTTCAAGGACAAGAAACCTATGCTGTACTTGGCACATGTCGACGCAAAGGCGAAGGTGCTGATTTCGAAATGGAAGATGGCAAAGAGGCGTATGTCACACAGAAGATGATTTGATGTATGCAAGAAGTTATAGATCAGGAAATGCCACTTATTGATCTTCGAACAGTATGTATACCCCTTTCCTCTGACAAATGTCTACTGATAAGTTTAGGGCTGCTGGAGAAGTTTGAGGTCCTCATGATACCATTTTTTTCAACTTCAATAGACAGCACTGCCGTTGTGGACATAGCTTTGGATTACGCCAATAGAAATGGACTCACCATCTTTGACCTACCTCAATCAAGCCGATGGCCCTACTTCGGTGGAGAACCAATCTGATACTTGCTTGATGAATTCAACATCTCCGAGTCTTGATTCTCATCTCGATCAAATCGACGATGATCCTATGAAACCATCTATTTCGATGAACGTACCAAATGTGTTCTGTTTTAGTTGATTAAGCTAGGAATAATTCTGTTCTTATGGAACTTTAGATTGGAGCTATCTCGATGAAATCGACGAACCGAGGAGGTTCGATGAAAGGCGCTCATGTTCCTATCCTAGTTCCTAGAGGAGAGGATACTATTTTGAGAAAAGAAAAAGACATGACTCTTACCCACGGGACTTTATAGATCTGGGCATTAGAGGGGCATGAAATGCAATGCAAAACCTATGCACAATGCAAATACAAGTTTCCATTTCCGGCAAGTTCTTCAGCTATGAATTTGCATCGAAGGAGATATAGATACAAAATAAAAAAAGGTCTTGCAAACAAACAAATTCACAACCATAGGTTTCTCTCTATTTGCTTGAAATATCCTCTTCGACTTGTAAGCCCCATTCCCATCGCAAACTTTTCCTAACTACTAGCCAGTTTTGCGAACATAAGCCATTCTACCCCAAATTCTACTGCATCGTCTGAACAGCTTTCAAAACGTGCAACCACTGCAGAATCTGCATTGCCCACCTGAAGTGTACTCGTGACCAACATCACGGTGTTGAGGGCATATTCAAGCAATGCTATAAGCTGGTCATGCCGTCCAGCCACGGCAGCGGTATGCAGATGACGGATATCCTCCTCATGACATTGAACGCCGAAACTGAGTGTATTCCCTTTTTTTATCTCTCAAATTCTGGAACAGAAATTGTCCGATTTTTACTTAGGAAGTACGATATATATATGATGATAAGGTACTAATATAATGCTTCCAAGAGGTAATCATTTCAATGATCCAGAGAAGCCATTATTATCTATTATCAAGACTTGAACTGATGATTGAAGTATGGCTTGCCAGCATGAAAGAGTTGCCACGCTGCAGGTCTTGCCATCGCACGCAATAGAACTCAAGATGAAAAACTAGAGCCATGTGGATGGCTATCGGTATATGGTAATGAATCTTTGCGTAGATCATATCTGCTTGGAATACTTCTGAGCATTGCTCAGGATGACCTACCTAATCGAGAGTGTCCAGCGAAAAATGAATATCTTGCAAAATTTGACCTCGACCCTCTGCCAGAAGGATAGATGAGGGCGTTTGGAAGAGGACATAGGGATACAATGATGAAGTTCTTGCATCGCATCTTTGGAAAGTTTCAAGTCGAATTCTTTCCCTACCCGTAACTATCATTTAGTAGATGATGCACTGGCTGCTACTACTCGTCTCCCCGTTAAGGATAATAGAATCCATGAGGCTAAGCTCAGTATGTCAAGTGTAAGGAGGTATGGGGAGCATCTCACCTTGACACCCTCCGAATTTTAAGAGAAGCTTGAAAAGAAAAGAGCTTCGTTCTTTCTCCGGAGCGGTACCAAGAATTGAGCCAATGACCCCCACATTTTGAGATGCGAATTCTTATCATGTAGGAGAGGAATACAGGACTCAATTTACTATTGTGTCTACCACGAACAGAAAAGAAGAAGGGATCCCCAAGTAGCTAAAGCTTCCCAATCGGGCCGCCTCCTTGTATCCCGCACATCAAACGTTACACGCATGACGCATGACCCATAACCCAGCCCATCCGATCATCTACCTACTTGCCTTACCGGGGGTCAGAAAGTTTCGCAGATCAGACAAAAGAACAATGCAAGGGTGACCCATCAAAGAAAACGTTGATTCCACATCGATCATCCATGCTGTAGCTCTCCACACCACAAATTGAACGATCGCATGCTTCCTAAGCTTCTCCGCACTCGCGATTCAGGGATGAATTGCCACATGCCTCACTGTCTCACATAAAGTGGAAAACCCGACTTTTGTCTTTCTCCGGAACTTTTAAACACGTTTCAGGTGTGCCAAAAGGAAGGGGCGCATGTGATTCACACATTTTTTGTGTTTTTGTGTCAGTTTGAGTTTGTAACAATTTGTATTGCCTGATGTTCTACCAACATTCTAAGTTTACCCCGCTTCGTACCTATTGCGCGGTGGTCCGCAATTACTCCTTCAATGATGAGATATCATGTTTGATGATGGCTGGCATAAGGAGTGTACGGAAGGGAATCTCCCAAGGAATCCCATTCCTAATATATCCATCCATGCGTCAATCTTAGTAAAACCCAGACCTGAACTCCCCTCATTCCTCCCTTTTCCGTAAAGCCGAAACGAGCCGCAGACGTAACGTGAATATGTGCTGTCAATAGTCGTAAATGAGTGTAAGAAGTGTGCCAATGGGTAAAGAGTCATATGTACATTGAAAGTCGTTGAAATGTATGCGCAGGCGTAGAGCTGTGGTGTAGGAGAAACAGGACACGGAGATCCAGTCTACGTATCCTATATCCACACAGTTGACATTGGAGGCATGTCTCCGAAAGCTGTGATGTAAAGTCCTTGTAGTTCGCTCATGTAATCGTCGGCTGCGAACTTGAAGAGGCCTTTTGATGCAAGCTCAATCTCTTCTTCGTCAACTGGAGTAAGCGGTGTTGGTGATATAGGTGAACTAAATTCTTCTACTAACTCTGAAACCTTCGCGAGCTCATTGCCGAAAGGCTGTTGCTCGAAAGTTTCGGGATTTGGGCTGAACATGTTGATTGAAGATCGTGTTGTGGAAATACTATTCTTTGGTGACGATATTCTTGAAATACTGTTCTTGGGCGACGCCATCCGCGAAATCGAACGTTTCCGGGCTAGGTATTCGGCTGACTTTTTGGTATGTGAAAGAGCTCTTTGTGGGATCTTTGGAGCTTCGTCGTCGGACGTTGGTGAACCGAAGTAACATGAAAGATGATTTGGCTCGGGCGACCTTGAAATAGGTGAAGATTCGATCGAGGAAGTCTCTGGAGATGTGAAAGCTGTTCCAACACTAGAAGGCGAACCGTCCGAGTTACTGCTGGACGTGGTATCGCTTCCAACACTTGATCCAGCACTTGAAGTAGTCGAAGATCTGCCTCTGGGGTAAATGTCTGGCGCATTGTAGGAGAGCATATTCGTCGTGGAAATCAACTCGATCGGAGCCGAGATCTTCTGCTGTCGAATCGTACCAGGGAATGAATGCTTGGTGGTCAAGCTCCTCTGAGGTATGTTGATCGTGACATCTGGAGAAGTCTTTGGACTCCGCTTGCCTCTTGTTGTGAACGCGCGGGAAAGAGAAGTCGACATATTGCTGAACTGTCCCTGGGAATTCGACTTCTGCCTCTGATTAGGATATAAGGATCCTTTTCTCCCAATGCCTATCTGACAATATTGGTGTGGTAGTCGTTTATCCGACTTCGGGAATTTGGGGCAGGTGCAGATCCCGATTGGTAGCTGCTGACTTCTTGCAGGTGAGCTTGTCGCCTTCCAGAACGTGTGCAGCTGCGACCTTCCCAATGATCTTTGGGTGCGACTGATGGACTGTCACTGGAGGAAAGTCTAGGTGACGATTGAGGGCGATATTCGTTTGTACAATAAGAATTCGACGCGTATGATTTCGCAATGTCGATGTAACAATGCGCACTTTCGAACGATTCTCGCCTTTGGAAGTAAAGTATGTCAAGTATGTACGTATAATAAAATCCCGTTGTCTGCGAAGAGTAGAATGGAAATAGAGGGGTGGTAGATTTGGGAAACGGGAGAGTGTTTTGGTAAGGGGCGGTTTGTTTTTCTTATGTGCGTCTCGAAAGGATTGTGAGATTGTCGATAAGGAGTGCTCGAACAACCAGGTTCAAAGGAATGAAGTGGAGTTTACGAATCGACCCGGCGATATTTGACGATACTGACTGAAGGAAGGTGTGATGGTCTCTACAAGAGCAAGAAGCAAGATGAAAAGAGGAAGAAAGGAAGAAGGGAAGATCTAGCGGGAATGGGACTGTGCCTTGCAGGAGGGGCCGAAAGGGGGAAAGGCATTTTTGCTGGGGCGGGGGAGTCGAGCAGAAGAAAAAAGAGCCGGGAGGAAAAAGGGTCTGACCTAACAAAACCAACCAACGATGCAGAGAACCTTTCCATTCCGCGTAGTTTACCCTTGCGTACCTTTGCGCACCCTTGCGCACCCTTGCAGAGTTTTTACTCGAGAGTGGATGTCTTCCTGCTAGGTTCTTTTCTGGATGAATTTGGACGAATTGGCATCAATGGACCAAGTGGATGGAGCCCATTGGAGTGAACCAGTGAGCCCCGTCGCCCTTCTACGTGTACTGTACGTGGTCATCTAATCACCTAAACGGGCAAACGACGGGACGCTATGCTCAGATTGTCCTTGTTTCTTTTAGACAAGCACCAGAAGACCCGGCCAAATCACACGCTGCGCGGTTGCGCAAAAGTCGAAACGTGGTCGGGCAAATCTGACAAGGAGGTCCTGCGTGACGTGCTGTCATTGGAGACACTGTTTCCTTCCCAAGTTTCAGAAAAACACGATCCGCATGGATTCCTCGGACGATAATCAATCCCATTCCAGCGCCTACAGGACCAAAAGGACGAACTCCTGCGAAAGAGGACGAGGGCACATTTTGCGCGCGCGCCTGGGCATTATTGCGTACGAAGGCCTTGGTCGATTGAGTGATTCCAGTTGTTTCCAGAAAGCAGCGTTGATGGCACAGCCTCAACCGGTCTGACCACGAATGCGATATTATTAGAAAAGGCATAGCCAGAACCGATAGTCACAACAGCTGCCCATCCCCATATTGGAATCGAAATTAGACATTTCTGCGACCTTTTGGATGCTACCGTAGCACGAAGCCAACAGACACTCACACAGAAAAGATACTCCGTAGGATTCGAAATGCTCTGAATATAGATTTAGAGATCGCTTGGCGTCATCACCGGAGGCTGAGTAGATTCTGGCTGATCAAACAACTGGATCGCTAACATTGCAATCGCGCATTGAGATCAAATCTTAGGCCTTCTTAGGCCTTCTCCACAGCGATCTTTAATGCGAGAGTCTGTGCAAAGAAAGGGATTTCCCAAAATGACCCACAAAATTTCCTCTTTTGATGGGGAGGCTCACGCTTTATCAATGCATCTCCATATTAGGAGGTAGAGGCTATGCTTGAAGTTAAGTATTTATCCTGATCCTCGAATTCACCTGGTTCGTCAGGGACGCCACATCTATTACAAGACGGTCGGATCTGGATTGATCTTACGCAATTCAATGCTGCAATGGCTGTCTTTTCCTAAAATCTGATTATATTAGCCTGTGGTTTCAGAGTAAGGCAGCCTCGTGGCCTCAAGACTTTGGATGAACCATCATGCAAAAACATTGGATGATGGCGTCTCGTAATGCATCATGTATAAGCAAAAAGCTAATCCCAAAACTCGATTCTTTTTCACACAAAAGATTTGATTGTTTCTAGGAAGCAGAGGTATCCGAAGATCTTCGTACAATAGAAGAACTACCACCAGATTTCCCAGCTCAGTGTACAGTTAGCTAATTTGGATAAAAGCTTTATGGACTTCATATCACCCTATAACCATGCTATTCCCCAGCTTTCGCATTTTAAGGGTCTTTCAATCCTCTTCCATTGACTCCCACCCCTGCTCCGCATTACCTTCTCCATCTTCCTCGCCTAGCGCGGCTCCACCTTCATCCTCCGACTCACTACTATCATTCTCAATCCCAACTAATCTTTCCTTAATCTCTCCATCTACCGGTGCAACTCGGTCTGCAAATGCTCTTCTTACTGCTGGGTTGGTACTAGTATCCTGCATTGAAGTATTAACACCAAATTTTGAGGTCAAAGAGTTATACTATACGTACCCAGATCTGAACATTGCCTTTACTGCCTGCCACAGAAAGTCTGAAACCTACTTCCTCATCTGGAGCAAAGACTGTGGAGAAGACTTTCCCGACCTCTAAGTTGCGTGATACTACCATCGTCGGCCCGGAAGGCTGTATATTCCAAAGCTTAACTTGCTTATCTGTAGATCCCGTCGCCATGAAGCCAGGAATAATGGGGTTGATATCAAACGCTGAGACAGACTCGTCGTGTGCTTGTAATAACCAAACTGGTTTGCTGGAAGCTGGGCTTGAGGGTGCATTCCGTACGTCGTGGAAGTGGACAGCGCCGTTTTCGGTCGAGATGTAGAAGTAATTTGGATCGTGGGGATCCCATCGTACCGTTTCGACATCACTTTCGACTCCCCACCGTGGGGCTTTGACATCTGGTGCTCGCATGTCTGCTGCTACGACTATTCTATCATAGCTACCGCTTAGCAGAATGGTTGACTCCTTTGGATGCCATGCTAGTGAACACACTTTGTCTGTATGGTGTGTATAAGACTTAGCACACTTCGTAGTATTTAAGTCCCATAGTTTCACCGTCTTGTCCGCCGACGCAGAAGCCAACAAATTTCGGTGATGTCTATTGGCAGCAAGAGACAAAACAGCATCCACATGATAACTATCATTGGCCTTCTTGGACTTATTCCGCTTCTTTTTCTTCTTCTTCAAATCCTCCGCTCTGGCATCGTTGTCGTCCCCTCCCTGACCAAGAATAGCATTGGGGTACATGCAATCGATTGTGTCCAAATCCCATATTTCTATATCTGGGTCGAATGTTCCAACAGCAACAAAATTTGCTCGCGAATCTTTTTCCACGTTTGACTTTCCCACAGGTAAATCTAGCCATTCTACACATAGAGGTATTGCTGGCAGCATGACATCGTGGTGTACGTAGAGATTGTCGGCCTCATCTTCGTAGACGTAGATTTCGAGATGGGCTACTTCATCCTCCACTTTTGCTGCTAGTAGCATATTGTCCGTAGCTAATATCTGAAGTTCTTCTCGGTCTTCGTCATCTTCTTCGTTTTCTTGCAAGGTGATATATGGATCTTCGGCGTTCGAATCGTGGTATGCAAGTGACTTGACATTCCCAAACATTCCCATACCTATTCCTTCATTTTCTTCGTCTGCTTTTACGTCGTCGTCATAGTGCTCTAGATCATATTCCCTGAGATCGTCGTCTTCGTCTCTAAATGGAAAGTCAGTTGTGGCGTTGGAAGAGCTTGAAAGAACCAACCCTTTGGATTTCAAAGTGTGAACAGGAATTCCATGATCTGAAACATCTTCGTCCTCCATGTCATCTGCGTCATTGCCTTTCTCCGAATGTTTGCGAGCTGCGTCCAACTCATCTTGAGCTTCGTTCAGATTCAACTTAGCCAGAGAAGCGATCCTGTCGAATTCCTCTTCATCGAAGATATATTTGGTAGGAAAGGGGGCCGCGAATCCTCGAGGGACCCATTGCGTCGCCGTAATCATAGACATCCTGTTTGAGAAGTTGAACTGAAAAGCAAGGAGGGGGAATTTTCAAGATATATTTTGAACTTTTCCAAAAAAATATCACCTCGCGTATCTAATCGAAGAGGGTCCAAGCTCCGAGCTTACTTTATTTGGATATCTTGCAGAAATCAACAAATTTATACATAAGCTTCGAAATGGCTCGGGATGATGGGGAACTGAGTCCCAAACGGCGGAAACTCGATTTCAATCCTCTGCGGTCCGATGACAGATTTGCTATTCCTGGGAAACCTGCATCCGCGCGGAATGGATACTCTTCGAGGAACGACTCTCGAGCCTCGACTCCGCGTGCTCAGTCAAGATATAGGTCGACACCTAGACAGGAAGAATTCGATGGTCCAGAAGTAGCTGTGGACATAGAGGACTCCAACGCTCTGGACAGAGATTGGTATGCTGGAGATGAGTCCGGTCACACATTTGGAGACGAAACCCATAATCCATTTGGATCCTATGATAACTCATGGGCTGACCAACAACGCGAAGCGGCGCTGGAAGAGAAGAAGACCGGGAAACGTATGAGTGCGCGCGCCACTCAGAAACAGAAAGATGTTGATGCTTGGGAGACCAACCGCATGCTCACATCAGGAGTGGCGCAACGAAGAGATTTTGGAGATGACTTTGAGGACGATGAGGAGGCGACTAGAGTACATCTGCTGGTACACGATCTGAAGCCTCCTTTTCTGGATGGGAGAAATGTGTTCTCGAAACAGTTGGAGCCCGTACCTGCTGTTCGAGATAACCAGAGTGATATGGCTGTCTTTAGTCGAAAAGGTAGTAAAGTCGTAAAGGAGAAACGGCAACAAAAAGAGAGACAAAAGCAGGCCCAGGAGGCAACCAATATGGCAGGAACCGCTCTTGGCAATCTCATGGGTGTGAAGGAGGACGAAGGGGATAGCGCAGCCCCCATCCCAGGGGAAGAAGAACAACAAAGCAACAGCAAATTTGGTCAGCATATGAAAAAGAACGAAGGTGCTAGCAATTTCAGTCAGAGCAAGTCTCTGAAAGAACAGCGAGAGTTCTTGCCAGCATTCGCAGTAAGAGAAGACCTGCTGAGAGTAATTCGGGACAATCAAGTAGTGATTGTTGTTGGTGAAACGGGATCCGGTAAAACTACCCAGCTCACGCAATTCTTATACGAAGATGGCTACGGCAAGTTGGGTTTAATAGGCTGTACGCAACCTCGAAGAGTGGCAGCAATGAGTGTAGCCAAGCGCGTTAGCGAAGAAATGGAATGCAAGCTTGGAGGGACGGTGGGATATGCTATTCGATTTGAGGACTGCACGAGCAAAGATACTGTCATCAAGTATATGACAGATGGTGTTTTGCTGAGAGAATCGATCAACGAACGGGATCTCGACAAGTACTCCGTTGTCATCATGGACGAGGCTCACGAACGGGCACTCAACACTGATGTCCTGATGGGTTTATTCAAGAAAATGATGGCACGTCGAAGAGATCTTAAGTTGATAGTGACATCCGCCACCATGAACTCAAAAAGATTCTCGGATTTCTATGGAGGAGCTCCAGAATTTTTCATTCCTGGACGCACTTTCCCCGTCGATGTAATGTTTCATCGATCGCCTGTTGAAGACTACGTGGATCAAGCAGTTCAGCAGGTCTTGGCAATTCATGTCTCTATGGGCGCCGGTGATATTCTAGTTTTCATGACTGGGCAAGAAGATATCGAGGTGACCTGTGAACTAATTCAAGAACGCCTGAACGCTCTCAACGATCCGCCAAAGCTCAGTATTCTACCAATATACAGCCAGATGCCTGCTGATTTGCAGGCAAAGATTTTCGACAAAGCTGCGCCAGGAGTCCGAAAAGTCATAGTCGCAACCAACATTGCCGAAACCAGTTTGACTGTGGACGGAATAATGTATGTGGTGGATGCTGGTTATTCGAAGCTCAAAGTATACAATCCCAGAATGGGGATGGACACATTGCAGATAACTCCTATCTCTCAGGCAAATGCTTCTCAAAGAGCGGGTCGTGCAGGACGTACTGGTCCTGGAAAAGCCTTCCACCTCTTCACTGAAGCGGCTTTCAAGGATGAAATGTATATCCAAACGATTCCTGAGATTCAACGTACCAATCTCTCTAGTACGATCCTACTTCTCAAGTCATTAGGAGTTAAGGACTTGCTAGACTTCGATTTCATGGACCCACCTCCTCAGGATTCCATAACCACGTCTCTTTTTGACTTATGGGCTTTGGGTGCGCTGGATAATATTGGCGACCTAACAAACATAGGCAAGAAGATGATTGCATTTCCCATGGATCCCTCCTTAGGCAAACTGCTCATCATGTCCGAGGAATATGGATGCAGCGAAGAGATGCTAACGATCGTATCCATGCTCTCTGTTCCTAGCGTTTTCTACAGACCTAAGGAACGTCAAGAAGAATCCGACGCGGCTCGTGAGAAATTCTTCGTTCCAGAATCAGATCATTTGACCTTCCTACATGTCTACTCACAGTGGAAATCGAACGGATTTTCTGACGCCTGGTGTACTCGACATTTTTTGCATCCGAAGTCCTTACGCCGAGCCAAAGAGATTAGGGAGCAGCTCCTGGATATCATGAAGATGCAAAAGATGGCAATGATCAGTTGCGGTACAGACTGGGATGTCATTCGAAAATGTATCTGTTCAGGATATTATCACCAAGCTGCAAAAGTCAAGGGTATTGGCGAATACATCAATCTGCGGACAAGTGTCACGGTTCAACTTCATCCCACGAGTGCTTTATATGGACTGGGATATCTTCCAGACTATGTGATCTACCATGAATTGATTCTTACTTCAAAAGAGTATATGTCAACCGTCACGTCTGTTGATCCGAAATGGCTTGCTGAGCTAGGAGGTGTTTTCTATTCGGTCAAGGAGAAAGGGTATTCGGCACGAGAGAAACGGGTAACTGAGGTTGAATTTAACAAGAAAATGGAAATCGAAGCGAAGATGGCAGAGGACAAGTTGCGGGAGGAGCAAAGAATTGAAAACGAGAGTATGAAGATGGCCAAGGCACCCCTGGCGGCTGTCGTGAAGAAAGTTGCAGTGCATGGGGCAGTAAGACGACCCGTTGTTAAAAGGCCCGGGCGTGGCTTCTGATGAAGCTCTACCATAAGTAACTTAGGAATGGGAACATAGGATACAATTGTCTTACAATTTATCAAACAATAAGATCCACTCCTGATTAAAATCATTTTTCTTCTTTTCTCAATTGTACACTCTCTTCAAACTATTAAAAATACAAGGTACTCAGAGGTTAGAGCTCTATTCGAATAGTTTCATATTAAATGTTCTATTGGGCGCAAGATAATAGCATCTTATATTCCAATTCTTACACTGGTTAGAAAGAAGGAAGAATTGATGACTCTGGCGAGTTGTGAATTTTGTAGCTATCCGTGATATTAGGTGACTTCGTATAAAAGAGGAACTTTAACGAGCAGCATAATTGAATGCTCGATGGGTTTGACAGCTAACTAGGACGGATTCCCCTCCTCGGGTTGTTCTTTCCCTTTATTCTTTCCCTTTACGAGTACCTCAACGAGGAAAATCACGTGGAGTTCATCGCGCTCGCGTCTTCCAAAACGCGCTCTCAACAATACCGAAAAGTCAAGAATGCCATTAAAACCTGGGCCACGATGTCATCGACGGACGATGATAAGTACGGCGATATTGCAGACGAGGATCTTATCGAGGCCTTGAGCCAACCTTCGCAAACCCTGCCTACACATTCAAGAAGGTCTAGGGACTCGACAGCAAGTGGGGATGAGGAGGATGGCAAATCCAAGAAGAAGAAAT
>Ga0182030_10005594_pt1 | contig 26619 bp, 22 predicted proteins | sample 812S3MmetaG_FD_121299 | JGI IMG/M metagenome (GOLD analysis project Ga0182030, IMG submission 121299) | Permafrost microbial communities from Stordalen Mire, Sweden - 812S3M metaG (Illumina Assembly) | ecosystem: Environmental > Terrestrial > Soil > Wetlands > Permafrost | place: Sweden...
CTGACGCTTGAACTCCACGGTGTGACGACGCCACTTTGCCTTCTTCGCCATTTATTCGCTCTCCGTTCAATGCAGAGTGCGTCTATTCACCGTGTCTCATTTTAGGGGTTCAGTCCATAAGAAGAGTCTTTGGTTCTATTCGTGTTCATTCATGTTCATACGTGGCTAAATAAGTCCTTCCTAAGCACGAGAAAGATGGGTTAGAACTTCACCATCCGCACCAGCAGCCCCGCCAAGGCGCCACCCAGCAGCGGCCCCATGATGGGGACCGCGGCGTATCCCCAATCGGACCCTCCCTTTTCCGGAATCGGCAGAATCGCGTGGGCGATGCGCGGCCCCAGGTCGCGCGCCGGATTGATGGCGTATCCCGTGGTGCCACCGAGGCTCAGGCCGATGCCCCACACCAGGCTTCCCACCAGGTACGGCCCCAGCCCCGCCGCCGGTCCGGTAGCCGCCACGGTCTTGGAGAAAATCGCATCGGCCACCAGCACCAGAACGAAAGTGCCGACCGTCTCGCTCGTCAGGTTGGCCAGCGGACTGCGGATGGCCGGCGCCGTGCAGAAGCAGGCGCGCTTGCCGTCGGCATCGGGCGTTTCGCGCCAGTGTGGCAGATAGTGCAGCCATACCAGGCACGCTCCCAGGAACGCTCCCGCCATCTGCGCCACGACGTACCACGCGACCTTGCTGTAATCCCCCGAAACAACCGCGACTCCCACGGTCACGGCCGGGTTGAGATGGCCTTCGCCGCCGCACGCCATGGCTACAAACACCCCGGCCATCACCGCCAGAGCCCAGCCTGTCGTGATGGCCATCCACCCCGCGTTTTCGGCTTTGGACTTCTTCAGCACGACGCCCGCCACCACGCCATTGCCGAGCAGAACCAGGATCATCGTCCCCAGGAACTCGCCGAGAACTCCCTTGGGCATCTATTCCTCCAGCCAGTCGAATGACCGGGTGACCGCTTTCTTCCAGAAGCCGTACGTCCGTTCCCGCCGCGCCGCGTCCATCCGCGGCTTCCAGGTGCGGTCCACGGACCATTGCGCGCGCAGGTCTTCCACGTTGGCATAGAAGCCGGTGGCCAGGCCGGCGGCGTACGCCGCGCCCAGCGCCGTGGTCTCCTTCACCGCCGGATGCACCACCGTGCGGTCCAGGATATCCGCCTGGAACTGCATCAGCAGCTCGTTTCCCACCATGCCGCCATCGGTCCGCAGCACGGCCAGAGGCACGCCAGAGTCTCTCTCCATGGCTTCCACCACTTCGCGCGTCTGGAAGGCGGTCGCCTCCAGCACGGCGCGCGCCAGGTGGCTCTTATTGGAATAGCGCGTCAGCCCGGCGATCACCCCGCGGGCGTTGTGCTTCCAATAGGGCGCATATAACCCCGAAAAGGCGGGCACGAAATAGACTCCGCCGTTGTCTTCCACCTGCCGCGCGAGCGATTCGATCTCCGGGCTGGCGGCGATGAGTCCGAAATTATCGCGGATCCACTGCACCAGCGCGCCGGTGATGGCCACGCTTCCCTCCAGCGCGTAGTGCGCCGGCTGGCCCCCGAGTTGGAACGCCACGGTGGTGAGCAGCCCATGCTTCGACTGCACGATGTCAGTCCCGGTGTTCATCAGCAGAAAACATCCCGTGCCGTAGGTGTTTTTGGCCTCGCCCGCCTGAAAGCACGTCTGGCCCACCAGCGCCGCTTGCTGGTCGCCCAGGATGCCGGCCACGGGAACGCCTGCGACACATTCCAGCGTGGCAACCCCGTAGACTTCGCTGCTCGATCGGATTTGCGGCAGAATCTGCCGCGGAATGCCGAACGCGCTCAGCAGATCCGAGTCCCAGTCGAGCGTCCGCAGATTCATCAACTGGGTGCGGCTGGCGTTGGTGCAGTCGGTGAGGTGCAATCCGGTGAGGCGCCACAGCAGGAAGGTGTCGATGTTGCCGAACAGCAGTTCGCCCGCCTCGGCCTGTTGGCGCGCGCCGGGGATATGGTCGAGCAGCCAGCGGATCTTCAGGGCGCTGAAATAGGTGGCCAGCGGCAGCCCGGTCTGCGCGCGGAAGCGGTCCGCGCCGCCCGCGCGCGAGAATTCGGAGACGTAGTCGGCCACGCGCGTATCCTGCCAGACGATGGCGTTCGCCAGGGGCTTGCCTGTCTGGCGATTCCACACCACGGTGGTTTCGCGCTGGTTGGTGATGCCCAGCGCCGCCAGGTCGGCGGGCCGCAGGCCGCGCTGCGCCATCGCCTCGGCGATGACTTCGCAGGTCCGCGACCAGATTTCGGCGGGATCGTGCTCCACCCAGCCGGGTTGCGGATAGATTTGACGGTGCTCTTTCTGGGCGCTGGCGACGATGCGCCCGCCGCGGTCGAAGACCAGAAATCGTGTGCTGGTGGTGCCTTGATCGATGGCGCCGATACAGTCTGTCATAACTCCCTCGCAGGCGACCCTCCAGCTTACCAGGATGGCCTTGCCAGGATGGCGGAAAAGGGCGGTGCGCCAGGGTCGAATTTCCGCGCGCCACAGCCAGCTAAAATGACTGAGACCGGGAGGTCCGCAACGACCATGACAAATCCCAAGATTTCGATGGCGAAGGCGATTGCCACCGACCCGCATTTGTGGCTGCCACTCGCCGTCCTGATGATCGGAATTGGCGTGCTGGCGCTGGTGAAATGATGCGGAAATCGACCTGCTCGCTGCACGCGCTGGGCGTAGTCTGCGGTCTGGCCGCGGCTTCGTGGTTGGCCGCCGCCGAGGCGCCCACCAAGCTCGTGACCGCCGGGTTTTCCCCGTTCCTGATTTCGCTCGGGATGGTGGCCGGGGTGTTCGTGGCGCGTTGGACGGTGCCGGTGGCGTTGAAAGGCACAGGTTATGTTTTCGCGGACCTTCGCGAGAAACCGCACCTCGTGATTTGGGCGGTGGTCGCGGGAATGTTGTGGGCCGTCGCCAATACCCTGACGGTCTTCGCCATTCGCAACGTGGGGCTATCCATCGCCTTCCCCCTCTGGAACGTCAACAGCCTGGTGGGCCTGTTCTGGGGCTGGCTGTTATTCAAAGAACTGCGCGGAGCCGGCTGGGGACGGGTGGTTGGCGGCGCCGTGGCCATCGTGGGCGGCGCCTGTCTGCTGGCCTGGGCCACCTCGCAGAAGAGCAACACCGCGCCGGGCGGCGCCGCGCTCGGCATCGTCGCAGCCCTCACCGCCGGATTGCTGTGGGGCACCATGTACATTCCATACCGCAAGGCCTACATCAGCGGAATGAATCCGCTCTCGTTTGTGACGGTATTCACGTTCGGCGAACTGGGCACGGTGTGGGCCCTGGCCCTGGTCTTCGACGGCGGGATGCACGGTGTGATGGCCGAACTCGTCCGGGCGCGGCCGGCGTTGTTCTGGCTGTTTCTCGGCGGCTTCTGCTGGGTGCTGGGAGACCTGTTCCAGAATTATGCCGCCAAGTACATCGGGATTGCCCGCGGAATTCCGCTCTCCAACACCAACCAGCTTTGGGGACTGGCCTGGGGCGTGCTCGTCTTTGGCGAACTGGCCGGGCAAGGCGCCCTGGCGCATATTCTGGTGCTTGCCGGCTCTCTGCTCATGATCGTAGGGGCTGGCGCCATCTGTACGGCCAAAGCATCCGAGTCCGAGCAGGGCTCCTGGAACGAGGCCATGGAGCGCGAGTGCGCCCGCTACGGGCTGGATTCCGGGCGCGTCGCTTCGAGCTTGCTCGGGGAAGATCCGCTATCCCGCGACAAGCCCGAGCGGCACTGGTGGGAAGGGGTGATTGTCGCCGCCGCGGTGGCGATTTTCGTGTGGATGGCCGCCGGCGCCAAACATCAGGCGGTAGCGATGAATCTCGCGTGGATAGCCGCGTTGCTGATCGCTACGCTGGCGTGTTTGATCGTCTGCGGCGTGCTCCTGTGGAAGCGCACGCGGTTCTCATAGGCGCGCTCGCGCCATTGAACCGGGCTGGTATACTCGAAGTGCGGAGGCCGAAGATGGACAGAGCCAAGGATCCTCGCTACAACTTCGACGCCGACCCGTCTCTGGACGAGATAATCGCCCAACAGGGAAAGGGCCCAATCGGAGACCTGTCCGTGCTGCACGGCGACTTCTGGCCGGAAGAGGAGTCCATCGAGGATTTTCTCGCCGCGCTGCATGAGTGGCGCGGCCACAAGCGGGCAGAACCCGCCGCATGACACGTGTCGTCGTCGATACCGACGTCGTCTCGTTCATTTTCAAGAACCATCCGGTCGGCGTCCTCTACGAAAAGGACATCGCTGGTTGCACCCTTCTGATTTCGTTTATGACGCTAGCGGAACTGGATCGGTGGACCATCCAGTCCAAGTGGGGGCCAGCGCGCCGCGAATGGCTGCGGCTATATCTCGAACGGTTCGTGCTGCTGCCATACAGCCGGAGGCTCTGCGCCATGTGGGCGGAAGTGACCGTGGCCGCCCAGGCGAGCGGGTGCCGGATAGAATGTGCCGACGCTTGGATCGCCGCCACGGCTCTGCGCCACGACGTCCCACTCGTGACACACAACCGCGGCGACTACTTGGGCGTACCGGGCTTGAAGCTCATTTCCCACGGTTAATGGCGCGACCGTGCCAACCCGTCCGCCTATTTTTTGGACGCTGCCATTGCTCTCAGGGTGCCATCCTCGCTCCAACATCAACCAGCTTTGGGGACTGGCGTGGATCGTGCCAGGCCTCTTGCGGCGGCATCAATACGCCGTGGCGGGCGATGTGATCCAAGTTTGCCGCGTCCCAGCCGAAGAATCCTCGCTCACAATGTACATACAATTGGTGCGCCCGAGGCTGGGGGCGCGACTGTGTCAGTCCTCCACTGAGAACCGTCCCACAAGATACCCCTGCGCCACCTGCCGGAAGTTCCCCAGTTGTTCGGCCTTCCACGCGGCGTCGTGGCCGAGTTCCCGCGCCATCAGTTCGGCCACACGCGGCGCCATGCGGACCGCGGCCCGGGCGTTCAAAAACAGAGCCCGCGTTCGCCGCGCGAGCACGTCCTCCACCGTGCGCGCCATCTCGTGACGGACCGCCCAGATGACCTCCGCGCCGGTGTAAGGCAGCTCGCTATCGAGTGGTTCGGCCCATTCGAGATCGCTCTCCTCCAGTTGCCGCACCGCCAGCGCGTCGGACCCGTACATCCATAAGCGGCCGAATTTTTCGGAAGCCGGATCGAAGCCGTGGATATTCAGATGCCCGGTGACGCACGGCCGTTCCGGTAGCCGCCCAAGCGTAGCCGCCTGGTTGACGCAATCTTCAGCCATGTGGCGATAAGTGGTCCACTTGCCGCCGCAGATCGTGATCATGCCGGAGCTCTCGATGCGGATGGTATGGTCGCGCGAAAGCGACGCAGTGTTGCCGGCCTCGCCGGAGCGCACCAGCGGGCGAATTCCCGCGAAAACGCTGAGGACATCGTCGCGCGTCGGCCGTTTCGCCAGATACAGCGCCGCCGTCTCCAGAATGAACGCGATTTCCTGTTCCAGCGCCACCGGCTCGAGCGTGGCCTGCTCCACCGGCGTATCGGTAGTGCCGACGACCGTGTGGCCATGCCACGGGATGGCGAACATCACCCGCCCGTCGCTGGTATGCGGCACCATGATGGCGCTCTCGCCGGGAAGGTACGAGCTGTCGAACACCAGGTGGATGCCCTGACTCGGCGCGATCAGGGGCTGCGCCGCCGGGTCGGCCTTGCGCCGCAGGCCATCGGCGAACGGGCCGGTGGCGTTGATCACCACCCGGGCGCGGGCCTCGCAGTCCTCGCCGGTGGCGGCGTCGCGGAATCGCACGCCGTCCACGAAACCATCGGCGTCCTTCGTCAATTCCGTGACTTGGGCGTAGTTGAGCAGGGTGGCGCCCTGCTCCCAGGCGGTGGCGGCCAGGTTCAGGAGCAGGCGCGAATCGTCGAACTGGCCGTCGAAGTAGATGACGCCGCCGCGCAGCCCCTCCGGCTTGATGGTGGGCAGACGTTCCAGCGTCTCCTCGCGCGAGAGAATACGCGATGCGCCGAAGCCATACTTGCCGGCCAGCAGGTTGTACAGTTTGAGGCCGATCCCATAGAACGGCGCTTCCCACCAATCGTAGTTGGGCACCACGAAGCCCAAATTGCGGACCAGGTGCGGCGCATTGCGCAGTAGCACACCGCGCTCCTTCAGCGCTTCCATCACCAGCGAGACGTTGCCCTGCTCCAGATAGCGCACGCCGCCGTGCACCAGCTTGGTGCTGCGGCTCGAAGTGCCCTTGCCGAAATCGCTCTGTTCGAGCAGCAGCACGTGGTACCCGCGCGCCGCGCCGTCGATGGCCACCCCTACGCCGGTCGCGCCGCCGCCGGCCACAATCAGGTCCCATGGCCCGGTGTGGTCGCGCAAACGGCGGTACATCCCGGTTCTGGTCATTGCGCTTCCTAATTTGTCATATTTTGGCTCTCGCGCGCGTATCGACTAAGCGCTTGATACCCCTAATAGATTTATATGATGGATATTGCTATTGCCAGATCTTAATATATGGAATTATGCGGTGGGTAGTAGGGGTGACGATATTCGCGGTCTTTGCCTGCCTCCTTACCGGAGACGCGGTACGAAGCAATCTGCCCCCGTTTCTCTACACTGCGGCGCCGCGCTATGAGGCGGCGGCATGGAACCATGGCGGGGAGCGTTTCCCAGACGGCGCGCACCTGATTTTGGCGGCTTCGGATGGGCCTCGCGAGGTAGTTCCGGGCTTCTTCGCGTCGGCCGACGCCGCCGTCTCCTACGACGGACGCCGCATCCTGTTTGCCGGCCGCCCCACCCGCGAGGACCGCTGGCAAATCTGGCAGGCCGATCTCGCCGGCGGTGCGCCGCAACGGGTGGTCACCGCCTCCGATGCCTGCATTCGTCCCCTGTATCTGCCCGACGGGCGCGTGGCCTACACCCGGATGACGCAGGGCGGGTCGGCCATCGAGGTGGCGCCCTTCGGCGGCGGCCAGGCGGACGTGCTGACGCATGCTCCGGGCTGGTATCTGACCGATGATGTGCTCCACGACGGCCGCATCCTTTTCGAATGGGGCGGCGAGCTTTTCACGGTGTATCCCGATGGAACCGGCGTCGAATCCCTGCGCTGCGACCACGGGCCGCTGCGTTCCGGCGGCCGGCAAGTCTCTTCGGGCGACGTGATTTTCGCGGTCGCGGGCGGGCTGGCCCGTTTCCGCTCGGCGCTGGCGGTGCAGGAGAAACTGCAGCCCTCCGACCTGGAAATCGCCGGTCCGGTGGCGGAACTGGCGCCGGATCGCTGGCTGGTGGCCGCCCGTCCGCGCGCCGGCGGCACGTATGCCATCCACCTGGCGGGGCCGCAAGCGCGGGTTTCCGCGAGCGTGGAGTCGCCGCGCGGGCTGAATGCCGTGGAGCCGGTAGCGGTATCGCCGCGCGTTCCGCCGCGGGACTTTCCCTCCGGGCTGTCGCCCACACGGAAGAACGGCAACCTGCTCTGTCTGGACGCCCGCGAGTCGAAGAGTCCCATCGTGGGGAAGATCCACTCCGTGCGCTTCTTCGCCCGGGACGCGTCCGGCCAGCCGCAACTGCTGGGCGAGACACCCGTCGCCGCGGACGGGTCGTTCTACGTGGAAGTGCCCGCCGACCAGCCGATTCGCATGGAGTTGCGGGACGCCGCGGGCGGTCGCCTGCGAGGCGAAGAGCACTGGTTTTGGATGCGCCCCAGCGAACAGCGGATCTGCGTGGGCTGCCACGCCGGACCGGAGCGCGCTCCCGAAAACAAGGTCCCCGAAATTCTCACCCAGACGCTGACCCCGGTAAAGATGCTGGGAGATCAAGGACGTTCCCAATGAACCAACCGCCGCCCCGTGCCGCCCGCTATCTTCTGCCCCTCCTGGCCGCCGGCGCCCTGCTGGCGCAAGCCCCCGGCCCCATACGGTTTGAGGATGCCACGGCGCAGTCGGGCATCGACTTCCGGCATTCCTTCGGCGCGGAGAAATTGGGTTCGTTACTGGAAAGCACCGGCGCGGGCTGCGTCTGGTTCGACTACAATAACGACGGCAAACCGGACCTGTTCGTGGTGAGCGGCCGTCCTCTGGAGCGCGGGATGCACCCCTATCCGCTGCGCAACCCGCCCGCCGTGATGCCCCACAACCACCTCTACCGCAACGACGGCAACGGCAAGTTCACGGATGTCACGGAGCAAGCCGGCGTGGCCGGCGACGGCTTCGGTTTCGCCGCCATCGCGGCCGATTTCGACAACGACGGCCGCACCGATCTGTTGGTCACTTTTTACGGCCACGTCAAGCTCTACCGCAATAAAGGCGACGGCACCTTCGAGGACGTCACCGTCAAAGCGGGGCTGGATGTGAAGGGCTGGGCCATCGGCGCCGCCTGGCTAGACTACGACCGCGATGGCTGCGTGGACCTCTTCGTCGGCCGCTACGTGAAGTTCGACCCCACTTACCGCTCCTACTACGCCGCCGACAACTATCCGGGACCGCTCGATTACGAGGCCGAGAGCAACCTGCTGTTCCACAACAACTGCCACGGCGGCTTTACCGACGTGAGCGAAAAGTCGGGCATCGCGCAATACAAAGGCCGCACCATGGGGGTGACGGCCGCCGATTTCGATGGCGACGGCTACCCCGATATCTACGTGGCCAACGACAAGACCGAGAGCTTTCTGTTTCACAACAAACACGACGGCACGTTCGAAGAGATGGCCCTCGACGCCGGCGCGGCGTTCGGGCAGAACGGCGAATCCAGCTCCGCCATGGGGCCGGTCTTTTTCGACATCTTTAACGACGGCCACACCGACCTTTGGGTGAGCGACGCCAAATACAACCGCATGCTGCGGAATTCCGGCAAGCTGCCGTTCCTCGACGTCACCCAGCAGGCCGGCATCGCGCAATTGACCGCGCAATACACCAGTTGGGGGACGGGCGCGTTCGATTTCGACAACGACGGCCGCACCGACATCATGATCGTCCATGGCGGCCTCATCCAGATGGTGCCGCAGGAACCTTCGCTCTTCCGCAACCTGGGCGGCGGCAAGTTCCAGGACGTATCGGAGGGCGCAGGGCCATTGTTCGCCACTAAGAGCGTGAGCCGCGGCGCCTGCTTCGCCGATTACGACAACGACGGCAAGGTGGACGCGTTTGTGGTGAACCTGGGCGCGCCCGGGGTGCTGCTCCACAACACCACCCCGCCGGCGGGCCACTGGCTGGCCGTCGCGCTGGTGGGCGCCAAGAGCAATCGCGATGGCATCGGCGCCAAGGTGGAGGTAGAGGCCGGCGGCGCCAAACAACTCTCCCAACGGGTGGCCGGTTCCGGCTACCTCAGCCAGAACGATTGGCGGCTGCATTTCGGTCTGGGAGCGCAGACCAAGGTGGACCGCATCACCGTCACCTGGCCCAGCGGAATCCGCCAGGTGGTGGAAGGCGTGGCCGCCGACCAAACGGTCACCATTACGGAGAAATGAGCATGCGGCGGGCGATTTGCGGATTGCTGTTGGTGCTGGCGGCCGGCGCAGGGGAACCGGGGGCGCCGCGCTATGGCAGCCCCGACGACCTGGCGCTGTCGCCCGATGGCAAGCAGCTTTTCGTGGTGTGCAGCGGCAGCGACGAAGTGCTGGTGGTGGACACCGCGACGCGCGCCGTGACGGGCCGCGTGGCCGTGGGCCGGGTCCCGCGGGGAATCGCCGTATCGCCGGACGGCAAGCGATTCTACGTGACCAACTCCTGGTCGGACACGGTAAGCGAAGTGGACACCGCGTCGCTGCGGGTGCTGCGCAAGCTGCCGGCGGGGTTTGAACCCACCGGCGTCACGCTGGATGCGGCGCGCAATGTGCTCTACGTGGCCAACCGGCTGTCCGACGATATTTCGCTGGTGGACCTCGCGAGCGGCAGCGATACCGAGCGCTTCGTGGCCGGCCGGGGCGCCAGTTTCGTGGCCTCCTCGCCCGATGGCGCGCACATCTACGTGAGCCACGTTTATCCGCAAGTGGGCAAATATCGCACGCCGCCCGAATCGGAAATCACCGTACTGGACGCTGTCCACAAGGTGGTGGCCTGCCGTCTTCCCGTGCACAATGCGGCCGGCGTCTTTCATGTGGCGATCTCGCCGGATGGCCGCGTCGGGCTGGCCGCCGAGATGCGGCCTAAGAACCTGGTCCCGCTGGCCCACGTGGAGCACGGCTGGGTGTTGGGAAATTCGCTGGCGGTGTTTGGCGACGCCATCGGCGGGGTGGTGCAAATGCCCCTGGACGAGATGGAGACCTTCCCTTCCCTGCCCTTCGGCGTGGCCATCGCGCGCGACCAGAAGCGCGCCTACGTCTCCGCCAGCGGCTCGAACGAGGTCCTCATCCTCGATCTGGCGAAACTGGTGGCCGCGGCGCGCTCGCCCCAGGCGGCGCGGCTGGCGAATGACCTCTCGGCCTCGTCCAAATACGTGCTGGCGCACGTACCGGTGGGGGCGAACCCGCGCAACATCCAGATCTCGCCGGATGGCGCGACGCTGTATGTGGCCAACCGGCTCGACGACACCATTTCGGTGGTGGACACGGCGCGCGCGGCGGTCGCCGCCACCATCCCGCTGGGCGACCCTATACCGTTGACGCCGGAGCGCCGCGGCGAGCGCCTCTTCTACTCTTCCATGTACTCCTTCGGCCACCAGTTCGGCTGCGCCAACTGCCACATCGATGCCACCTTCGACGGTCTCGCGTGGGACCTGGAGCCCGACGGCTTCGGGGTCGACATCGTGGACAATCGCATGCTGGAAGAGGTCAAAGACACCGCGCCTTATAAGTGGAACGGCGGCAATCCCGACCTCCAGACCGAATGCGGACCCCGGACGGAGCGCTACTTCTTCCGTTCGCAAGGCTTTCGCGGCGCGGAATTGGAAGACCTGGTGAAGTATATCCAATCGATTCCTTCACGCCCCAACCGCTACCGGCTTCCCGACGGCCAACTCACCCCCGCGCAGGAGCGCGGTCTGGCGATTTTCACGCGCGAAGTCAAGAAAGACGGGACGCCCATTCCGTACTCGCTGCAATGTTTCGTGTGCCACTCCGGCCCGCATTACACCAATACCACCTCCTTCGATGTGGGCACGGGCAAGCCGTCGGACCGGTCGCCGCTGGTGGACACGCCGCAGTTAAACAACATCGTCAACAGCGCGCCGTATTTGCACGACGGGTCGGCGCGGACGCTCGAAGAGATCTGGACGGTTTTCAATCCCAACGACAAACACGGCGTCACCAACGACCTGACCAAAGACGAGCTGAACGACCTGATCGAGTATCTGAAGACATTATGAATACCACCGGCTGCAACTCGCCCAACGCCCGGCGACCGCTCCGTGACGGTCGCGGCTCGGTTTCCGGCCGCATGGGGGCACAGGGAGCGCCAGCCCCAGCCCGGTTCGGCGCCCGCGCAATCAGTGGGGCCACCCTGGCAATTCTGCTCCTCGCTCCGGCCTTTTCCGCCACGGCGGCCGACCTGCCGCGCTTCCGGTGGCAGAATTTCACCACGGCAAATGGACTGCCCAACAATCGCGTGTACTCCATCGCGGTGGATGGCGACCGGGTCTGGGCCGGCACCGACAACGGCCTGGCGCTATACGAGAACGGCCGCTGGAAGAGCTTCACGGTGGCCGATGGACTGGCGCACCGCGCGGTGCTCTCGCTGGCTCTCGACAAGCGCAGCCACGACCTGTGGATCGGCACTATGGGCGGCCTCAGCCGCTATTCGGCCGGCCGCTTCGACACCTTCACGCAACTGACCAGCGGGTTGCCCAACGACGTAGTCTACGGAGTCTCGGTGCTGGGCGACTATGTGTGGGTGGCCACTGCCGCGGGCGGCGCGCGCCTGAACACCCGGACCCACCAATGGAACCTGTACAATGAACGCAATACCCCCATGTACGAGATCTGGACTTACAGCGTGACCGCCGCCGAAGACAAGGTCTACTACGCCGTGTGGGGCGGCGGCGTGCTGGAATACGACGTCAAAACCGACCACTGGAAAGACTACAACGACCCCGACGGCGAGAACGAGATCGTGCTGTATAAGGACCAGGGGCTGATTCACGAAATCACCACTTCGGTGAGCTATGTGAAGGGCATCCTGTGGGCGGCCACTTACTTTGGAGTGTCCCGTTACGACGGCCGCAACTGGCAGAATTTCCTGGACAAAGACAGCGGCCTGCCCAGCAACTTTCTCAACCAGGTGAAAAGCGTGGACGGAACGCGCACCTGGTTCTCCACCGACAAGGGACTGGCCTATTACGACGGCGAATGTTGGGCCACTTACCGTCCGGCGCTCGATACGCACGCGCCCGAGATGCTGGTGCGCGACGCAAAGGGCGTCGTGACGCGCGTGCCCGTGGAGTCCGCGCCGGTCAATCACTACACCTTCGCCGTCGATTTTCAGAACAACGATATTTGGGTGGCCACCGCCAACGGCGTGAGCCACGGAATTCGCGTTTTACCCGGAGATTCAAGCCGATGAACACAATTCAACTGCTCGACCGCATCGCAGGCGCCACAGAGGTGAAGAAACACGCCATCACGGCGCTGTCGGTGCTCAATGAAGCCTATGACTACCCCAAGCCCAGCTCCTTTTCGCGCGGCTTGCGCATAGACCTGGGAGGCGTCGCGATTCTGTTGATTTCCGGCACCGCCAGCATCGACGAAAATGGAGACACCGTCCACATCGGAGACTTTCGCGCGCAGTTGCGGCGTACCTACCACAACATCACCGGGCTGCTGGAGGCGGAGGGCGCTACCTGGAAGGACATCGTGCGCACCACCTGTTACCTGCGCGATATCGAGCGCGATTACGCGGCGTTCAATGAGGGCCGCACGGAGTTTTTCCGGGAGCAGGGGTTGGATCCGCTGCCGGCTTCCACCGGCATCCAGGCCATACTTTGCCGGCCCGAACTGCTGGTGGAAATCGAAGCTATCGCCATGTTCATTCCACCGCCCAAGGATTCGCCATGCAACGGCAACTGCTGATTGCGCTGCTGGCGCTGCCGGCCTGTCTGGCCGCGCAGGCGCCGGTCTGTTCCTGCGGGGCGCAGCCGCCGGGTCCGCCGGCCAGCCGCACGCTGGAGCCTTACGCCAACACCCCGGAAGACCTGCGGCCGTTTTCGAAATTCACCGTTCCGTACTACGAAAACTACACCAAGACACCGGAATACAACGGACCCGCCGCGGAGGTCCCCACCGTTCCGGCGTCGGAGGTGAGCGAAGTGGCGGTCGGTTTCCTGGGGCCGATCGAGGACAACAAAGATATGCCGCTGGGGCTGGCCATGCTGCACGGCGCGCAACTGGCGGTCGACGAAGCCAACGCGCGCGGCGGGTATGGCGGCAAGCCGTTCCGCCTGAAGGTGCACAACGACGCCGCCACCTGGGGCGCGTCCAGCAATGAAATCGTCAAGATGATATACGACGAGAAGGTGTGGGCCATGCTGGGGTCCGTCAGCGGCGATTCCACGCATATCGCGCTGCGCGTTTCGCTGCGCGCGGAGCTGCCCATCGTCAACTGCGCGGCCACCGATCCCACGATTCCCGAAACGATTATTCCCTGGTTAATGACCACCATTCAGGACGACCGGGTGCAATCCTACACGTTGGCCCGCCGCATCTTCACCGACCTGGGATTGAAACGCGTGGCTCTGCTGCGCGTCAACGAGCGCTACGGGCGCTTCGGCGTGTTGAAGTTCCGCGACGCCGCGCGGCGGCTGGGCCATCCGGTGGTGATCGAACAGAAATACGATCCGCTCGACCACACCTTCACGCGGCAACTGCGCGTGATCAACGATTCGCGCGTGGACGGGATCGTCATCTGGGGCGATTCCGGGGCGGCCGCCGAAATTCTCACCGAGATGCGTCAAATGGGAATGAAGCAGCCGGTTTTCGGCAGCGCGCGCGTGGTGGGCGATGCTCTGCTGCGCAATCACGCCGCGGACGCCGAAGGGCTGGAGGTGGTCTACCCGTTCGACCCCAATCGCGACGATCCCGCCTGGCTGGCGTTCCAGAAGCGGTTCGACGCGGCCTATCTCGCCAAGGTCGATGCCTTTTCGGCGCTGGGCTTCGACACCATGAATATCCTTCTGGATGCCATCTGCCGCGCGGGATTGAATCGCGGCGGCATCCGCAACGCGCTCTACGGGCTGCAAAGCTACAAAGGGGTCACCGGAGAAATGGTATTCGACCCCAACGCCAAGAACGTCGCCCCCATGTATCTGGGCAAGCTGCACGACGGTCACTGGACCTACCGGCGCTACACCATGGAGAAGCCCTACGCCACGGTGGGCGAAGCCGGCGTCGCATACAACGGTCCGGCGCCGGCGGAGTCGGCGGGGGCGCATCGCAAGATCGGACTGTTCGGTCCGGGCGCGGAGGCGCTGGCCGGAAGCTTGAGCCGCGCCGGCTATGAAGTGGTCGGGATCTCTTCCGAGGCGTCGTGGGGCAAGGCGTCGAATGCGCTGGTGAAGCTGGTATACGACCCCGACTCGATTGGCGTAGTGGCCACCGACCGCGCGTCGGCGCACCTCGCCGAGCAGATCGCCGTCAAGGCGCTGATACCGGTGGTGGCCATTTCGAGCGACCGCGCGTTGACCTCGGCGAACATCCCCTGGATCTTCCGCCTGGACATCGGCGCCGCACCAGCCGACGCGGTGCGCTGTCTGCGCGAGGCGGCCGAGCGCGCGGGCGGGAATCGCGAAGCCATCCGCGCCTATCTGGCGTCGGGAAAGACGGTGGCGGAGCGGTTTTCGTTTAGCTCCACGGGCGAACTGCGATAGGCCCCTGAACCTATAAATCGTCATAGCTCAGCCGGCCATGCTCGACGTATGGACGCTTCACGGCCCGCGACGCCCGTTTCGCGATGGCCATCAGTTCCGCCAAACTTGCCTTGCCCTTGCGTTTCTCGATCTGTGCGTGCCGCTCCCGGAGGGATTCAATGACCACCTTGGTAAGGCTCTCCCCGGTTTCCTTGGCAATCGCTTGGGCCAAACGATGAGCTTCCGGATCCTTGACGTTGAGACTCGCGGCCCTTCTCCCATTCTAGAAAACTCGCTTCAATGTCTACCATTACCGCAGAATTGACTGAATTGACTCCGTCGAGCCGAAAACGGTCAGTTTCAGGTTGCGGAGCGGCGTTCGGGGACTTGGATCCGGAAAGTCGCCCAGTATAGAGGAGAGTGGTGCTTGCCTCTTTTCGGCGCCCATCGCCGCGCCTGGCAGCGGATTGACAACGGGTGTGTAACCGTTATGGGGGTAGATCCTTAAAGCGGACTCCCAACAACCGTCGCGGCCACCAGCGCAATCAGCAGTAGCACCACCAACCAGCCGTTGTTGTCGCCGCCGCCCAAATCGAGGTCCGAGAACCATCCGCCGCCGCCAGACGACCGCCCGGAGGACTCCGTGGGGACGGTGACCGATGGAATCAGCGAGACCACCGCGGCCGGCACTGCCAGCCCCAATGCGGCCACGGTCTGCGGGCCGGCCACGCCATCGGCCGTGAGCCCCGTGCCGCGCTGAAAGGCCTCCAGAGCGGTGACGGTGCCGGGACCGAACGAACCGTCGGACGGGCCCGGATCGAAGCCGTGCGCGCGCAGTTTATCTTGCAGATCGATCACGTCCGGTCCGCTGCTTCCCAGTTGCAACATTGCCATCGGCGATTCCCTCCTTCTGCCCCGCCCAGAATAGTCACTCACTCTTCCTTCGGACGTCAATCCCGGATATACTAATTAACCGCGGGAGGTACCCGATGGACATTCAGATGGTGGTGGTCGACGGCACCGGGCCGGGCGACAACCGCGAGTACTTTCAGAGCATGGCGGACAGCTTCTGCAAGCAGATTCGCGATGCCCTGGGCGGTAAGAACGTCGACTACAATCGCGGACCCAGCGACATTGGCGCCGAATGCTCCGATGAAGCCGACTGGGCCTGGAACTCCTGCCTGGCCGGACGCCGGCTGGGCAAGAAAATCTTCCTGGCGGGATACAGCCGCGGCGGCGCCGTGGTGATTGCGGCCGCCTATCGCTTCGGCCACGCTATCGACTCTATCTTTCTCTTCGACGCGGTGGACCGCTCTTGCACCATCGACGGCTACACCTCGCAATGCAATGTCGATAACGTATTCCACGTGCGCCGCGATCAGACCATTTCCGATCCCCTGCTGAGCACGCAACAGTACAGCCGCCACTGGTTCGGAAATTGCGGACTGGCCACCCAGTGGCCCAAACGCACCAAGTATCGGGAATTTACTGTCCCGAACGCCTCACACGCCGCCGTGGGCGGGGTGCCATGGTTGGAACGCGCTGACGATAAGCCGTCCCTACGCCTGGCCGGCAAGTGGATGTCGACCATGTTGCACACCCGCGGGCTTCCAGTCACCCTGCAAGACAAGTGGTTCGACACCCAGCGCGAGGTCGATTTCCAGCGCAAGCAAGCAGAGGTGCTAGCCGACCAGCGCGAAATGGCCAAGGCCATGCGCGGCCCCAAGTTCTGAAGCGCGTCAGTACTTCTTTAAGTACTCCAGCAGGGCCGATTTGTCGGCTTCTGAAAGCGTCGTTCCGAGCTGATCTTTTCTGTGGCCGATATTGCTGTTGCCCGGCTTCCTGGTGGCGAACGCCCAGATGTTGCCGGACATTGATGAAGACTTGAGCACGGAAGGCCTGCTCCGCGGGCGCGCCTGCCGCGGCAGAACCCGCTGGTCTTAGCTTCTAGGTAGGTCGCACGAAGCGCGGATGTCCGCACTGTTTGACGGATTCGTTCATTCGCAAATCCAACCTGCCGGTTTTCGCCGGCAGTCGTTCTAGGCTGAACTCCTACATACTTGCCCTTGGTCCGGGCGGTGAAACCCGGACTGCCGTCTAAAACGACAGCCGGGCGCTGAACTGCAGTTTGCGCGGCTGATTCGACATAGCCGAGAAGATCCCGAAGCTGGCGGAATCGATACCCGTTCCCGGCGCGGCGAAATGGACCGCGTTGTTGACGTTGAATGCGTCCGCCTGGAATGCCAGCCGCACCCGTTCGCGGATGGGGAATTCGCGGCGCACGCTCACGTCCATATCCGCATTGTGAGGAGCGAACAGTCCCAGCGGCGCCGCCCGCGGGATGCTGCCCCAGGTATAAATCGCCGGGTCCACGAAGGCTGTCTTGTTGAGGTAGGCCGTGGAAGCTACGTTCGCGCCGCCGCTGCCGATCGCACCGTTCTGCCAGACGCTCCCCGAAAAGCCGGTGTTGTAGTTGGGATAGCAGGACGCATCGATAATGCCGCCGCCGGTGCACGTCCCGGTGATCGAGAGAGGCGATCCGCTGGCGGCGGTAAAGATCCCCGAGACCTGCCAATTGCTGATCACAGCGCTCAGAGCCTTGCTGCCACTGTTCATTTTGTGACCGGCGCCGAAGGGCAATTGATAGAGGAATGTGGCGGCAGCAACGTCCGGGTGATCGATCGTGCCCGGCCCTTTTTCCAGAAAATCGGCGTTCGGATCGCGCACCCCCGCCAAGTCGTCCAACTCCTTGCTGAAGGTGTAATTCACCATGAAGGTGAGGCCCTGCGAGAAGCGGTGGGTGAGTGAGACCTGCAGCGCGTTATAAGTGGAATTGCCGACGTCCAGCCAGGGATCGGAAATGCCGTTGTACTGCGGGAACGGCTTGACCGCTTGGGCAATGGTCCCGCTGAAGTTCGGGAACGGAATCGCGATATTCGGGAACAGCGCCTGGGCCTGCGCCAGCGTGGTGGAAGACAGCGTGGACCCGAGCAGCGATCCCAGCGGAAGGTATTGCAAGGGAACCTGGTTGGTAAATGGGCCCGCGACGGCAGCCCCCGGCAGCCAGTGCCCGGCGCTGGCGCTGTACGCCACGCTCAAGACCAGGTTGGGAGTGAAGGAATGCTGGATGTTGAAGCTCCAGTCCTCGTAATACGGCGCCTTGCCGCCGAAATTGGGATCGCCGTAGGTGACAGTCTGGGCGGTGCTCGGCCCGAGCGGGAAGGTGACGTTGTCCGCCGCCGCCGCCGCTGCGGTGATAAAGCCCATTCCGAAGCTGGGATTGAAGAACGGCGGGTTTGTGGGATTGCCCGGGTAGCCGCTGTTCCAGTTGTAGGCCGGCTGTCCGGTGACCGTGCTGGACAGGCTGCCGTTGTTGTTAAAACCAAGCTGGCTCAGCCCCTGGCGTCCGTTGGTGCGTCCGCCCACGCCGCCGGCATGCGAGTAAAAGATACCGTAGCTCGCCCGGATGACGGTCTTGTCCCCTAAACGGTAGGCGATACCGACCCGCGGCCCGGGATTGACGTTGTGCTGCTTGATGGGTGTCTGGCAATGGCAGCTATCCACTCCGTTGCCGGCAAATTCCAGCGCTCCCGGAAGGTTCCCCGCCAGCGGGTTGGGCATGGTGGGATTGAAGAACGACATGACGTTGTTCACTTCCGTGAACGGGCTCCAGATGTTCCAGCGCAGTCCCAGATTGATGGTCAGACGGGCACTGGCCTTGAAATCGTCTTGCACATACCCGGCGTACGTCTTGTAGCGTCCTCCGGTTTCGGCCACGGCGTTCTGCGTCACCGTGCTGCTGTCCACGGCGCCCAGCAGATAGCTGGCGTAGCCGAGGCCGGTGGTGCTGACCAGGGTTCCAGTGGAGCTGAAATTGGCCGTTTCGTTGTTGCTGAAGGTGAAGCCTGCCTGCGTGCCGGTGAGCGGCGTGTTCTCGTTGTCCTGCAAGGTCTGCCATTGGAAGCCGAACGTAAGGTTGTGCTTGCCTTTGGTCCAGAGCACGTTGTTCTGCACATCCACGGTGTTCTGGGCTTCGTTGTAGGCGTGGGAGTTGGTTCCGTCCCAGCTCACGGGAGCGTTGTTGCCGCTAAACGTGATGTCCGGAAAACCCGAGCCTGCGACTCCCCCCGGAAGCCCGGTTAGCCCGGCCGTCGAAGGGTAATTGCCGCCATACGTGTTGCTGGTCAGAGGGATAAACAAGCGGCTCAGCGACACGCTGAACTGGTTCACCACGGTCGGGCTGACCACGTAGCTGTCGTGAATCTGCGCCAGGGTGGCATATTCAATCACGCCCCGGCCATCGGTGTACGGCACGGGAAGGGTCGAGGTGGTGATGGGCGTGAGGCTCCCTACGATGGGATTGGCGTACTTGCCGGTGCTGAAGAGCGCATAGATCCGGTTCTTGTCAGTAAGGTTCCAGTCGACTTTATTGGTGGTGCTGTCGTTGTTGACCTTGTTGGGCAACGTCGCCAGGTAATTGTTGGCAATCGCACTGTTGGTTGGCGGCGGGAGGTAAGACTGGAACGATTGCGAAATCTTGGAGATGCGGCTGGTGGGGATGGCGTTGTTGGGGAAGGGCGTCCGCACGGCGGTTCCGGTGGCGCTGGTGGGATCGTAAATCACCTGCGGAAAGGCGCTGAAATCGCCCGTACGCTCGGCCGTGGTGGGAATGGTCTGGTACCCGGGAGGAGTGGCCGAGACGAAACGGTATCCATCGTAGTTGCCGTAGAAAAACAGCTTGTTCTTCTTGATGGGGCCGCCGATGCTGGCGCCGAATTCGTTCTGGTGCTCGATCGGCGTAGTCGCCGCGAAGAAGCCTCGGGCATCGAAATCCGTGTTCCGGAAGTATTCGAATACGCCCCCGTGGAACTCGTTGGTTCCCGATTTGAAGATGTAATTCGACACCCCCTGCCCCTCGTACGACGCCTTGGCGCCGGAGGTCTCCACCTGAAACTGGTCCACCGCCTCCACCGAAACGCCGAACGCCAGGTTGCGGGTGTCGCTCTCCGTCCCGGCGCTGGTCAAGGGCAGACCCTCGATGTACACCTCGTTCTGGTAGGTCTGGCCGCCATTGAAGGATCCGGTCGAGGGACCGGCCGCCTGCGTACTGTAGTTGTTGACGCCAATCGCCAGGCCGGCAAACGCCGAAGGATCCCGCGCGGCTCCGTTCATGGCCAGCGGAAGGGAGTCGTAAACCAGATTATCCACCGAGGAGCCCAGCGCCACATCGTCCGTCTTCAGGATGGTCGGCTGCTCTTCCACGGTGATCGATTGGCTGGTGGCCCCGATCTGCAATTTCGGATTTACGCCGACCGTGGCCAACGCCTCCACGATCACATGCGGTTGGGTATACGTTTGAAAGCCGGTTGCCGTGACCGTAAGCGTATAGTCGCCGGCGGTAAGCAGAGGAATCACGAAGAAACCCGCATCCGTGGTCTTGCGAACCGTTTCCGTTCCGGTCGCGGCACTGGTGGCGGTCACCGTGGCGGCAGAAACCACCGCTCCCGATGGATCCGTGACTGTGCCTTCTATGGAACCTGTCCCGCCGACTTGGGCGAGAGCCGGAAGGGCGGCGGCAAGCAGCGCAAAGCAGCAAGCAACATGGCGCATGGAAATCTCCTTTGTGCATTCAGGCGAGAACCCCCGGACGGCGCATGAATACCCGTTCAGTCTAGGAGAACTCTTTCGGCGTTGGCAATGCAATTCATGGAGACCGAGCCTGTTATGCAGGGCAAATCTCCACAATGCGACTAAGTCAACGTTGCTGACGTATTTTCTTTCATTCCTGGCCGGAAGCGAAAGCGCCATCTGTTTTGCAGTGTAAAACGAAGGACGATGCCGCTCTGTGATCGACCGAGATCTCAGAAATCTACCCGGTGAATTGACGTCGTCGAGAATGTTTTGCATCGCGACCTGCCGGATCGCGGTTCAGCCCTCTCCGGCTGCGGTTTACGGGGACGAGAAGGGCGGCAAACCGGTCCAACTCTATATCCGGACCGGAAACGCGACCGGCGCGCTCAACACTCGGGAGATTATCGAGTACTCCCGCCCGCGCTGGCTGAACGGGTAGCGTGCCCACCCTGACGAATGCTCGCCGGCACTCGATTAGCGGTTTTGAGGAGCCGCGTCAGCTCACTCGCACGGTCTTGACGTTGACAAACTCGCGGATTCCGTAGGCGCTCAACTCGCGGCCGTAGCCCGAGCGCTTCACGCCGCCGAAGGGGAGGCGCGGGTCTGACGCCACCATGCCGTTGACGAAAACCATGCCGGCTTCGATCTCGTCGATGAGCCGGCGCTGCTCGGCGTCGTCGTTGGTCCACACGCTGGCGCCGAGGCCGAAGTCGGTGTCGTTGGCCAGCAGGATGGCCTCGTCCAGGCCCTCCACGCGGAACAGCGCGGCCACCGGTCCGAACAACTCCTCACGATAGGCCGGGGAATCTTTCGGGACGTCGACCAGCACCGTGGGAGCATAAAAGTTTCCGGGCCGATCGAGGCGGCGCCCGCCGGTCAGCAGGCGCGCTCCCGCGGCGATCGAACCGCTGACCTGCTGGTCCAGTCCGGCGAGAATGTCGGCGGTGGCCAGCGGGCCGAGTTGCGTGCTTTCGTCCAGCGGATCGCCGATGCGCAGCGCCTGCATGGCTGCCACGAAGCGGCGCTCGAATTCGCCGGCGATGCGGGCATCGACGACGAAGCGTTTGGCGGCGATGCAGGACTGGCCGTTGTTGAGGATGCGCGCGTCCACGGCAGTACGGACGGCGCGCTCCAGGTCGGCCGAAGGCATCACTACGAAGGGGTCGCTGCCGCCCAGTTCGAGCACCGTTTTCTTGAGCTGGCGGCCGGCGCGGGCGGCCACCTGCGCGCCCGCCGGCTCGCTGCCGGTGAGGGATGCGGCCTTCACGCGCGGGTCGTCAATCACCCGTGCCACCTGGGAGGACGAGATCAGCAGGGTCTGAAAAACGTCGGCGGGAAATCCCGCGCGGCGGATCACCTCGGCGATTTCCAGGGCGCACTGCGGCACGTTGGAGGCGTGTTTGAGCAGCCCGACGTTGCCCGCCATGAGCGCCGGAGCGGCGAAACGGAAGACCTGCCAGAAGGGGAAATTCCACGGCATCACGGCCAGCACGGGTCCGATCGATTGAAACTTCAGGTAGCTCGCGCCGGGGCCGGCGTCCAGCGGTTCGTCCGCCAGGAGCCGCTCGCCGTGCTCGGCGTAGTAGCGGCACGCCAGCGCGCACTTGGCGGCTTCGGCCCGCGCCGCGCCGATGGGCTTGCCCATTTCGAGGGTCATGATGCGGCCCAGGCGGTCCTTTTCGCCGTCCAGAATGGCGGCGGCGGCGGAAAGCCAACGGACGCGGTCGGCCAGCGGCGTGTGCCGGTAGCTGCGCCAGGCGGCTTCCGCGCGCGCCAGCGCGGAGTCGACCTGGGAGTCCGGCAGGGCATCGAAAGTGCGCAGGGTTTCGCCGGTGGCGGGGTTGATGGAAGCGATCATCACCACTATTGTAGGGCGGAGGAGAGGACTTCTGCGAGAATTGGACAGGTGTGTACGATGGCCCTCGACCTCAAAGCTTACGCGCAAAGAATCGCATTCAGCGGCGATTTGAGCCCGTCGGCGGAGTGTCTGCGCGAACTCCACCTGGCGCACGCCCAGCATGTTCCGTTCGAAAACATCGACGTGCTGCTGCGCCGGCCCATCCGGTTGGATATCGAGAGCCTGCAGAAGAAGCTGGTGGAGGATCGGCGCGGCGGCTATTGCTTCGAGCAGAACACGCTGTTCGCCGCAGTGCTGGAGGCCATCGGCTTCCGGGTGACGCGCCTGGCGGCGCGGGTGCGGCTGGGCGCGGCCGGCATCGCCTCGCGGAGCCACATGCTGCTCGCGGTCGAGGCCGGCGGGCAGAAGTGGCTGGTGGACGTGGGATTCGGCGGGGAAGCGCTGCTGCTCCCGATTCCCTGGCGAATTGGCGAGACGGCGGAGCAATTCGATTAGAAATACCGGCTGACGGCCGAAGGGCAAGTCTACGTGCTCCAGGATTTGCGGCCGGAGGGCTGGATGGATCTCTACAGCTTCACCCTGGAGGAGCAGTGCCCGGTAGACTACATGGTCGCCAACTATTACACCTCGACGCACCCCAACTCATTCTTTCTAAAGAAATTGATGGCGCATTTGCCGGGGCCAAAAGCGCGCCGTACGCTGGTCAACCGGCGGCTGATCGAGCGCCGTCCGGAAGGTAGTTCGGAAACGCTTCTGCCAGACGATGAGGCGATTCTGGAGACCCTGGCCAGCCGGTTCGGGCTCCACTTTCCGGTGGGTACGCGCTTCCCTTATGAAGAGGAAGCAAGTTAGGGCAGTTGCATTTCCGATACAGCATCGGTTATGATTGGAAGGTTTCGCGAGAACAAGCTTTCTGCTCCTGTGCTACCACTCGTCTGTATGGCGAGTCCGTCCGGGGGTGAGGCCCCGAGGTTCGACCGGTTACTCCGACTCGAACATGGGCCTGTCCGAAGCAGTTTTCCTCGCAGTTGTGACCTGTAGCTTTTCCGGGGCTGGAAATTCGACCCCGACTCTGGTGGGTGTTTACTCCACTTTTTTGATTTTCACAGCGCGCCTTTGACGGGCGCGTCGTTGTGCTTGGAAGCAAGAGGAAGATTCGTGCCGACGTTCAACCAACTAGTGCGTAATGGGCGGAAACCGCCACGCTGGAAGACTTCGAGTCCCGCGCTGGAAAGCTGCCCGCAGAAACGCGGGGTGTGCACGCGCGTTTATACATCCACCCCCAAGAAGCCGAATTCGGCGCTGCGGAAAGTGGCGCGCGTCCGGCTCACCAATGGAATCGAAGTCACCACGTATATCCCCGGTGTCGGCCATAACTTGCAGGAGCACTCCATTGTGCTGATTCGCGGCGGCCGCGTGAAGGATCTTCCGGGTGTGCGCTATCACGTGATTCGCGGCGCGCTGGATACCGCCGGGGTGGCCAATCGCAAGCAGGGCAGATCGAAGTACGGGGCCAAGCGCCCGAAATCGTAGGTACTGTATGCCACGTAGAAGAAGAGCCGTAATTCGAGAAGTATTGCCGGACCCGATCTATAACTCCACGCTGGTCGAGAAGTTCGTGAACTCGATGATGTGGGAGGGCAAGAAGAACACCGCGCAAGGGATCTTCTATGCCGCTATGGACAAGATCCGCGAGCGCACCAGCGACGATCCGCTGAAGGCTTTCAAGAAGGCCGTGGAGAACGCCAAGCCGCTGCTCGAAGTAAAGACCCGCCGGGTGGGCGGCGCGAACTACCAGGTGCCCATCGAGGTGCCCCAGAACCGGCGGACTTCGCTGGCCATGCGGTGGATCATCACCAACGCGCGCACGCGCCCCGAAAAAGGGATGGCGGAGAAGTTGGCCAACGAGTTGAACGACGCCAGCAACATGCGCGGTGGAGCGATCAAGAAGAAAGACGACGTCCACCGCATGGCGGAGGCCAATAAGGCCTTTGCGCATTACCGGTGGTAGGAAGAAGAAAAAATATGGCCACGAATGAACACGAATGAACATGAATAAAACAGGCACAAGGCTTGGTTTCTGCGTTATTCGTGTTCATGCGTGTTCATTCGTGGCCAATAAAGGAATTTGGGTTTAAACGGATTTATGGCTAGAACGGTCCCACTCGAGCGGATGAGAAATATCGGCATCGCGGCCCATATCGATGCCGGTAAGACCACCACGACCGAGCGCATCCTCTATTACACGGGCCGTACCCATAAGCTGGGCGAAGTCCATGAGGGCACCGCCACCATGGACTGGATGGAGCAGGAGCAGGAGCGCGGCATCACCATCACGTCGGCTGCCACCACCTGCGAATGGCGCGACATCCAGATCAACATCATCGATACACCGGGGCACGTGGATTTCACCGCCGAGGTGGAGCGCAGTCTGCGCGTGCTGGATGGCGCCGTAGCCGTGTTCGACGCCGTGGCCGGGGTGCAGCCGCAATCCGAGACGGTGTGGCGGCAGGCCGATAAATACAATGTCCCGCGCATTTGCTTCATCAACAAGATGGATCGCGTGGGCGCGGATTTCTACCACTCCTTCGACACCATCATCGACCGGCTGAAGTGCCGCCCGGTGGCGATTCAGATTCCCATCGGCGCCGAGGAAAAGTTCCTGGGAATCGTCGACCTGGTGCAGATGAACGCGTTGGTCTGGCGCGACGAAACCTTGGGGTCGCAATACGATACGGTCGAGATCCCCGCGGACCTGGTCGAAAAGGCCAAGGAATACCGCGAGAAGATGATCGAGGCCATCTCGGAATTCGACGATCGACTGTTCGAAAAATTCATCGAGGGACAGGCCATCTCGACCGCCGAGATCCAGGCCGGGATTCGCAAGGCGACCATCGCGCTGAAGATTTTCCCGGTGATCTGCGGCTCGGCATTCAAGAACAAGGGTGTGCAGACGATGCTCGACGCGGTGGTGGATTACCTGCCTTCGCCGCTCGACGTTCCGCCGGTGGAAGGCACCGATATCGACGACCCGGAGAAGACCATCATCCGCAAGGCCTCCGACACGGCGCCGTTCGCCGCGCTGGTCTTCAAGATCATGACCGACCCGTACGTCGGCCAACTGGCGTTTTTCCGGGTGTATTCGGGGCAATTGAAGTCCGGCGACTCGGTGTACAACGTGGCCAAGCGGCGCAGGGAGCGCATCGGGCGCCTGCTGCGCATGCACGCCAACAAGCGCGAGGACATACAGGAGATTCTGGCCGGCGACATCTGCGCCGCGGTGGGACTGAAGACGGTTTCGACCGGCGACACCATCTGCGACGACGATCATCCGGTGGTGCTGGAATCGATCGACTTCCCCATGCCGGTGATTCAACTGGCGGTGGAACCGAAGACTAAGGCCGACCAGGAAAAGATGGGCATGGCCATCCAGAAACTGGCGCAGGAAGATCCCACCTTCCGCGTGAATACCGATCCCGATACGGGGCAGACGATTCTTTCGGGAATGGGCGAACTGCACCTGGAAATCATCGTGGACCGCATGATGCGCGAGTTCGGGGTGGGCGCCAACGTGGGCAAGCCGCAGGTGGCGTACCGCGAAACCATCCGCAAGAACGCGGAAGCGGAGGGCCGGCACGTGAAGCAGACCGGCGGCCACGGGCAGTACGGCCACGTGAAGATCCGCATCGAGCCTCTGCCGGGCGGCGGGTTCGAGTTCGTCGACGACATCACCGGCGGACGCATACCGAAGGAATATATCAAGCCGACCGAGGCCGGCATCAAGGAAGCGCTGGAAGGCGGAATCCTGGCCGGGTACCCCATGTCGGACGTCAAAGTCACGCTCTACGACGGCAGCTACCACGATGTGGACTCGTCGGAAATGGCCTTCAAAGTGGCCGGCTCGCTGGCTATCAAAGAGGCCGTCCGCAAGGCCAAGCCGGTGCTGCTGGAGCCGATCATGACGGTGGAAGTAGTGGTGCCCGAGCAGTACATGGGCGACGTCATCGGCGACCTGAATTCGCGCCGCGGGCGGATTGAAGGCATGCAGTTGCGCGGGACTACGCAGATCATCAAGGCGATGGTGCCGCTTTCGGAGATGTTCGGGTACGCCACCGAGTTGCGCAGCCGGACGCAGGGCCGCGGCAGTTTCACCATGCATTTCGGCAAGTACGAGGAAGTCCCCGGCTCATTGGCCGAGGAGATCGTAAGCAAGGTCCAGGGCAAGACTACGAGATAAGGAGCTCATCTTCTCTTATGGCAAAGGAAAAATTCGATCGCAGCAAGCCGCACGTAAATATCGGGACGATCGGGCATATCGATCACGGCAAGACCACCCTGACGGCGGCGATCACCAAGGTACTGGGCAAGAACAATCCC
>Ga0182030_10005595_pt1 | contig 26617 bp, 15 predicted proteins | sample 812S3MmetaG_FD_121299 | JGI IMG/M metagenome (GOLD analysis project Ga0182030, IMG submission 121299) | Permafrost microbial communities from Stordalen Mire, Sweden - 812S3M metaG (Illumina Assembly) | ecosystem: Environmental > Terrestrial > Soil > Wetlands > Permafrost | place: Sweden...
ACGTCTTCGTTGGCGGGAGGCAGGACAGGGGCAGCGAAGGTGAGAACCGAGGCGTCTCCGTCGTCTGGAGATGCCTGTCCGCGCTTCGTCATGTGGTCCTTACTCTCTGACAGATGGCAAGGCCGAGACATTCCAGCCGGTTCCCCTAGGTGACAGCCCGTCCGGCAACGGATCGGTTGTGGTGACACCGATTCGCGTCAAGCTGGAAAATGTGAGGCTCAAGGAGCCCCGCTACGGCTGGAGTTAGTATGAGACTGTGAAGCTTCCGGCAACCACAGACAGGTGCCTCTGCTGCGGTGTGCAGTGTTACGCGTTGGCCCGCTATCCGTTCTGCGATCGATGTCTTTCGGGTCAGTGTCGACGGTGTGCGCGCCGTGTTCGAGGGGCAATCTGCGCGCCCTACGGCGAGCTGCCCAATCTCAGGGGGCGTCCACGAGGACTGCGGATGCAGTGCGGTTGGGGTTGCGGTGGCTGGCTCACCGAGCACGAAATGCGCGCCCACTTCACAATTTGTCCGCAGCGGCCCGCCACCGCTGACGGCGTACGCCGACAGGCCTCCGGCATTGGGCTGGTGAATAAGGTATTAGGGCGCTCGAAAGTGAAGCGTGGGCGGCCACCGGGGCCGCGCATGCTATGCGGCTGGGGCTGCGGCGCCAAGCTTACGGCCAGCCAGATTCGCGGGCATTTCACCAAGTGCTCCAGGCTGCCATGGTTTTGAGGCTAACGAATGGCGTCCCGTTGCCAGGCATAGGATGCGGATGCAGACCGCGGCGAGATAGTCGTTGGGCAGAGCCGCCAGCGTGGGAGCGTTCCCGCTCGCCGGATTCCGCGGCAAGTGGGCAATCTCGCTCCCAGCGAAAGAACGGTGTGCCGAGGGCCAAAGCTGCTTGTTGGGATTATATGTCGCACGCCCCCTCCCTTTTTTCAGGCTCGTCAGAAGAAATCGTGGGTGGAATCGGGTTCGGGCAGCTTGCCAAGTGAATGATAGAGGGCGAGTTCGAGGACGGGATAGGTGCGGAAGCCGTACGATTTTCTCATAGTGACTTTCGCCTTGTTGTTCAAGCCCTCCACGACGCCACTGGAAAGCAGCTTTTGGGCGCGGAAATAGTTCAGGATGAGTTCGCGGTGGTTACGTAGCGAACGGGCGATCTTCTTCATGGGTTCGATGCGGGATCGCATGGTCTGGCGGCACCACTCGTCGAGGAACTTGGCGGCCCAGGCGGGCGAATTATATTCCCAGAGCTGCTGAAAGGCTTCCTTCAGAAGGTAGGCGCGAACGGTCTTGAGGTTGTAGCGGAGGAGGTCGCGCAATCGGAAGTGCTGGTCGGCGCCAAGATTCTCGCTGCGGCGGAGCAGCAGCCAGCGGGATTTCCTAAGGACCGGGGCGCGGCCCTCACGTCTCATGCGGCTGGTCTCCTCGGCACGGACGTTGTCCAGTGCCTTGTTCATATTGGCGACGATGTGGAAGCGGTCGAGGATATGCAGCGCCTCGGAGCAGTGTTCGCGGATGAGCTTCAGATAGGGTTCCCACATGTCGGAGCAGACGAATACGATTTTGGAAATCACCTCCTTGCCCATAGCGGTGAAGAAGCCTTGGAAGGACTCGATGGTTCGTTCTTTGCCTACCCAGAGAAGGCGGGTAACGCCCAAATCGATCTGGTAGACCAGGGTGAGGTATTTGTGACCTTTGGCGTATTGGATTTCATCCACTCCGATGGCGTCAATCTGGCCCAGCACCCGATGCTCCAGGCCCCAGGTGACCACGTGCTCCACCGCGTGGAAGACCTTGTCCCAGGAAGTGCGAAACGCTTCGGCCGTTTCCTTCCAGGACAGCCGGCGCGCCCATCGGGCCAGGAATAGCATGTAGGCTTTGGTGAGAGTGCGTTTGCCATCGCCCCAGGGGACCTCCTCGACAACGATCGCCTGGCAGCGGCGGCAATCGACGCGCCGCATGGAGTAAAGCAGAAAAACCAGAAATCCCCAGAAAGGAATAAACTCGAAACGTCGCTCGGCGAGTTGATCGTAGCCGGGGGCGGGCTGATGGCAACGCGAACAGACGGCCTTGGAGCCCTTGCGCGGACGCACTGCGATTTCAATGCTCTTGTGATCCGAAGTGAAGCGGGCTCTTTGGTAAACGAATCCCGGAAAGCGGTGGCACTGATTTAAAATCGTGATGAGCTGCAGCATGAAGTGGAAGATAGTGACGGCGAGAACTACCAAGATAAACCGCGTCGCCACCAGACCGCTCCATGGACTCGAACACTACTGCCGGGATCTGAACGGCTGGCCGCGTTCGTGGATGGGCCTGGAGAAAGATCTGCCGCCCGGCGAGCAACTGGTGACGTTGTTCCGTCCGTTCCTGGAGCACTTGGCAGCATCGAATCTGTCGCCAAAGACGATCCAGAAACATGTCGACAATATGTGGGTGCTCGGCGGCGAGTTCATCCGCGATCTCCACAACGACCCTCCTCTGAGAAGGTGGCCTGTGGACCAAGCCCTTTCCAAGATGATCGAATACGGCGGACCCCTTCTATACCACGGCGGTGAAGATCAACAAAGATCGTTTGATTCCACCTGTAGAAAGTTCCGGAGGTTCCTCATCGAGAGGCATCGCTGACGCTCGCCTTCACCCACAGATTCCTCCGACGAGGCTTTTTTCAAAAGGGGCGTCTGCGGGAGAGAAAAAGGCTTGGCGCCTAATCCTCGGGAGTAGTCGGGGGGGCCAGCGCCAGGGCTTCCCGCGCCCAATCCGGCATCGGCTCGCCCTCCCGCCACATTTCCGGCTTGTCCCCGGACGGCGGCGGCGGGGGAAACGCCTCGTTCAGCACCCGTGCGAAGGCCTCTCTGCCCTGCTGGTGACCTTCTCGAGAGTTCATCAGGTCTTGCGGATGGTCCGGCGGGAACATTGCTTCGGCTTGTTTGCGGAGAGCCTCGGGGCCCCGGTTCGCCGCCGCCAGGCCGTCGTGCAGATTCTTCTTCATCAGGTCGTACAACTCGTCGGCCACGTAGCGCCTCCTTCATTATTGGAGCAAGATTTCTAATCGCCTGCTCGACTTCTTCTGCTCCGTGCTGGCGGACGAGGAATCATGCTGATCAAGCCCCCCCGCCGTGTAATCCAGGCTGCCCGCCTTTTCCCTGCGGAGCGCAAGTTGGAGCATGCCGTCGTGCACGGAGACGTTGGCGGCGCGCTGTTCGCTCCACATTCGCGGGCCGGTGCGGAAATCCACTTTTCGGTGTCGATTGCGGTGCCATTGAACTCGTCGGAGAATGCGAGTTGCCAGCGGCCGGGTACGAGAGGCTGCGCTGCCAGGAAACAGGGGAGGGCAAGTGTGGCGGCAAGGATACGTTTCATGATTTCGTCTCGCGCTTGCGCAGGCAAGTAATCATCAGATACGCCACCGGATGCAGGAACCCCATGACCACAAACAGTGGCGCGTAGGACCAGTAAGTTACCGCGCGGCCCACCAGGTTGGTGGAGATCATCCCTCCAAAACCGGAGCCGGCCGCCACCAGGCCGAACACGGTCCCCACGAGCGGTTTGGGGTAGAGATCTACCACCAGCGTGCTGAGCGCGATCTGCCACGAGAGGTGGGCGAAGGCGGCGGTGCCCGCGATGCAGACTGCCAGCAGGGGCGGCGACGCGGAGTTGATGAGCGGGCTGAGGGGCAGCAGCGCGGCGGCGATGCCCATCACCCAGAGGCGGCTGCGCACGGGCGTGAAGCCGCGCTTAATGAGCACGCCGGAGAAGTAGCCGCCGAAGATGCAGCCGAGATCGGCGGCCAGGTAGACGATCCACGCAATGCGGCCCACCTGGGTCAGCGTGAGATGGCGCGCGTCGGAGAGATACTTGGGAAACCAGAAGAGGTAGAAGTACCAGACCGGGTCGGTGATCATGCGGCCGATCATGAGCAGCCAGGTTTCGCGACGCGTCAGGATGTAGCGCCAGCGGCCTTCGGGAGGCATTTCCGCGGCGGCCGTTTCCGCGGCGGATGGGGCGGGGACGACGATCCGCTTCTCCTCTTCGGTGAGGCGCGGTTGCTCTTCGGGCCGCCGATAGAGCCAGAGCCAGGGGATCACCCACAGCAGGCCGAGCGAGCCCGTGAACAGGAACACCGCGCGCCAGTGGAAGCGGGAGCCGAGGAAGGCGATCAGCGGCGGCGCGAGCGTGGCGCCGAGCGTAGCGCCGGCGGTGTAGATTCCGATGACGAGTCCCCGCTCTTTGGGCGGGAACCACTCGGAGACAGCTTTGGGGGCGGCAGTATAATTGCCGGGCTCGCCGACGCCGAGAAGGAAGCGGAAGCACCCCAGGGAAAGCAGGCCACGGCTCAGCGAAGTGGACATGTCGGCAATCGCCCACCAGACCACGAAGAACGCCATGGAGATGCGCGTTCCAAAGTAGTCGGTGAGGCGGCCGGCGACGAGATAAGAGAGCGTGTAAGCGAGCAGGAAGGCCTGGACTACGTACGAATACTGCAAGTCGCTGATGTGAAGATCGTCCTGGATGGTGCGTGCCAGGATGGAGAGATTCTGGCGGTCCATGTAATTGATGACCGTGGAGAGGAAGAGCAGGCCGGCGATCCACCAGCGCAAGTTGGGGATGCGGCGCAACGGGCTCCCGGCAGGCGCGGACGCCGCGGTGTCCGCGAAATTCTTCACGCGTAGCACCTCAGTTCGAAGATGGCCGCTGAAGCGCCGTGCGTCGATAGGATCTCGATGCGCAGTTCGGTGGTGGAGACCGGAGCGGCAAGGCGAATGGTGCTGCGCGTCTGGTGATTGTCCGCGCACTCGAACAGCAGGGTACCGGCATCGTCGAGGACCCGGTAATGCCTGGCGCAGAACGGCATGTCGCGTTCGGGGTGTCCCATGAGGACCGATTCCATAGGGTGATCAAAATCGGTGTCGAAGGCGAGTTCGATGCGCGTAATGGTCTGAGGCTCTTGCCAGCGCAGGCAGATCGCCGGCGCGGGGTCGTCCAGGGCCGCCACCCAGGCGTTCGGCTGTAGGACGGGACGGGCGATGCCGTTAATGACGCTGGCGCCGCGGAAGACGCCGAGCGGCGGCTCGACGCGACCCGCAAAGTTCTTGCCACCGGGACGCCGCGAGGGCAGCCAGAATTCGAAGCAGTCGATGCCGCTGCCCTCGGGGGGCTCCTGACGCGCGTCCTTGGCGACGGCCTTGTTCATGGACTGGGCGAGGCTGAGCACGCCGGTGATGCGGACGTCGCTCAGGTAGACCGACACGTCGTCGTTCTTCAGAAGGCAGTACGCCAGGTAGCGAGGCGAGTCGACGGAGGCATCGCCCGCGATGTGTACGGACTGCGCGCGCCCGGGCGGCAACTCGATGCGCTGCCTGTGGAGGACGACCTCCGGAGTGAAGTTGGCGGGACGGCAACTGCCGCGGACCTCGACTTCGAGCGTGGTGGCCCGCTCCACGTCCACCAGGAGTGTCAACGCAGGTGTGCGCCCCGCGGGCACGGGCAGGAGCATGGCGCGGGAGACGTCGAGGGGTTGCACCTCGGCCGAGGGCGGCAGTTCCTCGAGTTCGAAGCAACTTGAGGTTCCTACGGTGGCCCGGCGCGCGAGGTCGTCGGGATCGTCCAGCGCGAGCCCCGGAATGTACTGGCCCGCCCTGAGAAGTTCGCGCTGCAGTTCGCCGATGGGGACCGCGCGCGGCAGCACGTCATGCCGCAGGCAGAGCGCGGCGGCCATCCCTACGGCCTGGCCGTTGTGGGCGCAGGTGGCCATCACGCGGGTGGAACCGAACGCCACGTGCGAGACCGAGATCAGGCGCCCGGTGAGGAAGAGATTGGCGACGTTGCGGCTGTACATGGTGCGGTAGGGGATCTGGTAAACGCCCTTGGCGTGCCACTGCGTGCAAGGCGAGAGCGGGCTGTAGACGCCCTCGGCGGGGTGCAGGTCCATCGCCCACCCGCCGAAACTCACGGCATCGGAGTGCTCGCGCTGCTCCACGAGATCGCGCTGCATCAGCAGGTAATCGCCTTCGAAGCGGCGGCTCTCGCGCTTGCCGGGGATGGTGCCGACCCATTCCAGGGTCATGGTTTCGGCCTCGGGGAACTTGCCCGAGTTTTTGATATAGTCCCAGACGCCGTAGGCGATCTTCCAGAGTTCCCACTTGATGGCCTCGGTCTCGTGCACGGTGTCCAGGAGGCCGCCGTATTCGAACCACCAGAAGCGGCAGCCGGAATCGGTGGCCTTGATGTCGCGATAGCGCGGGATTTGGGTGATGTCCTTGAGGGCGAACGAGGGCACGCTGAACTTCACCGGCCGGCCGGTGTCCTTGGAGTAGAAGTAGAGCGAGTGGCCGAGGAGTTCGGAGCAGGCGGTCTCGGGGGCGAAGCCTTCGCCGAACTCGTCGCGGCTTTCGGAGCCCATACGGAAGGCGGCGCCGGCCAGGAACCCGAGCACGCCATCGCCCGTAGCGTCGCAGAACAGCGGCGCCTGAACCAGGTACGCGGTGCTGTTCTGGCTGCACCAGGCGCGGACGGCGGAGATGACGCCGGGGCCGGACATTTCCAGATCGTGCACCGCGGTATTCAGCAGAAGTTGAATGTTAGGCTCTTCGACCACTTTTTCGAGCAGGATGGTGTCGAGGATGAGCGGATTGCCTTCGGGATTGCGGTGCAGGTTCTCGACCAGGATTTCGTCGATGACGCCGCCCTCGCGCGCCCAGCGGTTGTTGTTCCCCATGTGCGAGGTGGCGCCGAGCGTCCAGAGGCGCACTTCGCTGGACGCGTTGCCGCCCAGCACCGGACGATCCTGAATGAGCACCACGCGGACGCCGGCGCGCGCGGCGGTGATGGCGGCGCAGGTTCCGGCGAGCCCGCCGCCGGCCACCACGAGCCCGGCCTGGAGAATCGATTCGTGGGGACGGCGCCCGCTGCATGGACCTGAAACGATCATTGGATTTCCTCTTCGAGGAGCGCGACGCCCATCCGGATTTCGGACATCCTTCCAGTGTTCCTCATTTTCCTGCGCCGCGGGCTTCGCCCGGATCTACTGTTCGACCCAAAACTCAATCGCCAGGTCCGGGACCTCGGGATTCAGCTCCGGGCCTTTCGACCGCCCCAGTTCGACATTCGCTTCGCGCGGCGTAAACCGGTATCCCGCAAAGGTGCCGGCGCGAGCTGTCGCAATACGGAAACGGAACGGCTTGCCGGAACGGTTGGTGACGGCGACGCCGAGCTTGCCCGCCGGCGTCTTCCAGGCCAGGATGCGGTTGTCCATCCGCACCTGATCCTCGTCTACCGGCAGCCGCACGGAGTCCCAGGGCAGATACTTCAGAAATCCCGCCAGCGAATGCCAGTTCTGCCGGTTGTAGTCCCAGTGGCCGGGCTCGATGCCGGGCAACCGCGATCTGTCCTTGTCGTCGCCCGGCCGCCAGAATCCAAGAGCGTACCCCGATGCTTCGGCGTTGTAGGTAGGCTTCAGCGCATGCAGCCAGAACCAGGTGGAGGAGTTTTCGAAGACGAACCAGTTCATGATGGACTGGGCCGTATTGACAAAACGCCGATCGGAAGCGGGCCCCTCCAGATATTCGTATTCATTGTTGAAGACCTGCTTGCCTTCCGCCGCTTCGTTGAAGAGGGCCGCCTTCTGGATCTGTTCGTTGGAGTCCGCGCCGATGCGGTGCCATGTCCAGGCATCCACCAGTTTCAGCAGTTCGGGGTCACGCCGGATGAGCGCGGATCCCGCGGTGGACTGGCCACCCCAACTGTCGGCGTGAATGAGGACGTTCGGAAAGGCTTGGCGGATGCGCGGGGCAACCACCTTGATCGCCTGGTAGTACTGATCGCCATCGTAGGCGCAGGTGGAGTACTTATCATGATCCACCGGCGGTTCGTTTTGCAGGCCCCACTGAACCACCCTCAATCCGTGGCGTTCCAGATAGCGAACGTCCTCCACGAGAGCGCTCGCGAACTGGCTCAGAAAGTCCGGGTCGAACTGCTTCAACCGGCCTCCCGCGTATTGGCCGTTGCTCTTCCAATAGGGAGTGGGAGACCAGTATTCGACGGCGAAGCCATCGAGGCGCGCGACGTCCTGCATCTCCTTGAGGTCCGCAACCTGGCCGGAGTATCGCTCGACGACGTGCTTTCTCTCGGCGTCGGTGCCGCGCAGATAGAGCCCCATGGCCAGCCGGCAATAGCGGAAACCCCTCAGCATCTCGCGGTAGAAGCGTGTTCTTTCGGCAGGCACGAGATCGTGCGGCACGGCGACGACCTTATCGGGGAGGCCCAGGTTGTCCGATCCGATGCTGTCGCTCTGGATTTCGAAGCCGAGCCCGCGGATGGTCTGTTTGGGTTGATCCAGGCGTATGATGTAGCGGCCGGTCTGCGCCACGGCGGACGCGGCGCATGCCAACAGGATCAGGGCGCGCAATGCGAGTTTCATTGGGCCTCCCGGTAGCAGCGCACTTCGTAGATGGCGACGGAGGGATCGCCATTGGTGGCGCCTATCTCGATGCGGATGCCGGTGGCGGCAACGGGCCGAAACCGGTGACGGCAATGCCGCTGGTAGTTTCCTTCCACGCGCACCATTTCTTTCCACACTCCCGCCACGCAAGCCAGGACGGCATAGTCTCGCGGGCATTGCGGATCGCGGTAGAACGGACCGTACGCGTGATACTCGCGGATCAGGTGTCCGGGGAAAACGAGTTCGACGCAGCCGACCGTCTGTTCCTCCGGCCACGCCAGGTCCAGCGATTGCGGCAGCGGTTCGGCCGGGTCGGAGCGCCAGAGGTTGGTGAAACGGTGCGGGCGGGTGAATCCGGAGAGAACATTCGCCGCCCCAAAGCACGGTTGCGGGGGAGCGACCAGGAAGCTCATCGTAATGCCGGGGCCAAAGCGCCGCAGTTTGCCCGGGCTCATTTCGAAGGCGGAGAGGTGTCCGGGCACGAGAGTCCCGGCGGCGTGCCATTGCACGTTTTCGTTGGCAAGAAGGTCGAGGCGCACGTATGTCCCCGGAGCGAGCCCGGACAAGCCGAGCGGCCACCGGACCCACTGGCGTTTCGCCCCGCCCGGCGCGCGCAGGGTGGTTCGGGCCAGGGGTTCGGACGGTTCCGCGCGATAGTCCCAGATGCCGTCCGCGCGGACCAGCACGGCATCCACCACCTGGTCTTCCGGGGTTGAGTTGGAGAGGCAGACCGCCACTTCGTCGAGCCGCTCGCACCCGAGAGCGATCCACTGCGCTCGCCGCGCGGTGAGGGCTTCCACCAGCGGAATGGCCTGATCGCGCCAGATGTCGAGCCCTTCGTGCGCGCCGCGGCTTTCCGGGCCGGCGCCCCGCAGGAGGGCCTCGCTTGATGCCGTCGCCCGGGCCGTCCGCGCCAGGTCCAGCGGGTCCCGATTGCCATAGTTGGGCAGGAAACAGCCGTCGCGCAGCAGCGCCTGTTGGATTTCGAAGATGCCCTGCGTGGCGATTTCTTCCAGGGCGAGACCGCGTCGAACGGCCATGGCGGCCGTCGTTCCGGCGGCTTGCCCCATGAGCGCCGTGGTCCCCTGCACGCGGACCGTGCCGAGCGCGGCGTGGGTTACGCTGACGTTTCTGCCCGCCATCATGAGGTTGTCGATATCCTTCGGGAGGAGGATTCCCAGCGGAATGCCGTAAGGCCCGGCATAACTCTTCGCGGCGTATTTACTGGTCTGGGTGTAGCCTTCGGCGCTGGCCGGTTCGCTCGACGGGGCAAGCAGGCCGCCCGGTGTGTGCAGGTCGATGAACCAGCCTCCAAAAGCGATCTCGTCGGGGAAGACGGTCCGGTTTTGCGGATCGTGCTCGGTCATGAGGTAGCGGCCCATGATGCGGCGGCTCTCGCGTTTGCCGGGTACCTGGCCGATCCAGTCCAGCGCCCAGTTGGCGGCGAGGTCCTTCGTCTTAGGGTCGCGGTTTTTCATCCAGTCCCAGACGCCGAGGGCGTGGCGGGTAAGTTCGTGGCGGATATCCTCGGCGTCGTGAATGGTGTTCCACGGCACGCCGATCTCGAGCCACCAAAAGCCGCCGCGGACGTCCTTGGGAAGGCGGCCCTGCTGGTAGAAGTATGCCGCGTCCTGGTAATGCATGGCCCAGGATGGCGCCTGGAAGGGGACGGGACGGCCCACGTCGCGGCAGCGGAAATGGATGGAGCTGCCCATGGTGTCCGGGCTGGCGGCGGGCGGCGCGTGCGGTTCCTGAAACTCGCCGGCGCCTTCGGTGCCCATGCGCCACTCGCAGCCGGCTTCGGCGGCGACCAATCCATCGCCGGTGCAGTCGATGAAGAGGCCGGCTTCGCACACGATTTCGGTTTCGGCGGCGGCGACGCGGCCGATCACGGCGGAGATGTTGCGGTCGTCGCACTTGCGTACGGCGGTGACCGACGTGTTGACGTGGAAGGTGAGGTTGGGCGTCGCCATCGCCATGTCGTACAGCACCAGATCCCAGACGCTGTTGGTCCAGCCATTCTCGAAAATGGTTTCGTGATTGCGCGCCCGTTCCTCGATCAGCAGTTCGGAGAGGATGCCGGTTTCGCGGGCATAGGCATGGAACGCCGCCGCGCCGTGGGGAGTAACCCTGATCTCGGAGGAACTGTTGCCGCCGAAGACGGGACGGTCCTGCACCAGGCAGGTGCGGGCGCCGTGGCGCGCCGCGGCGACGGCGGCGCAGAAGCCGGCCAGACCGCCGCCGACCACGACAATTTCGTACGTTTCGCACTTCTGTTTCATTGGCGGGAACTCCTGCGCAAGCCGAAGAAAAGCACCGCCAGGGCCGCGGGATGAAGAAAGCTCATGGCGGAAAAGATGGGAGTGTAGGAAGCGTGGGTCACGGCGTAGCCGATCAGCCCGCTGGAAATGAAGCCTCCGAGGGAGCTGCCGGCGCCGATCAGCCCCTGCGCGGAGCCGACGGCCGCGGCGGGGAAGATATCGATGGGCAGCGTGGTCGAGTTCGTCATCCAGATCATGTGGGCGAAGGCAAAGGCGGCCGCCGCGGCCAGCGGCAAGGCGTGTCCGGGCAGATGCGGCGTGAGGAAGCTGAGGGCGACGACGCAGGCCGCTCCCGACATCACGGTGAGACGGGCGGGGACGGGCGCGAAGCCGGAGCGGATGAGGCGGCCGGAGAGCCATCCGCCGAGGAGACAGCCGAGGTCGGCGGCCACGAAAACGACCCAGATGGTTCGCCCGAGTTCGGCGAGAGTGAGGCCGCGGACTTCCTGGAGGTACTTGGGGAACCAGAACAGGTAGAAATACCACAGCGGGTCGGTGATCATGCGGGAGAACAGCACGGCCCACAGGCTCCCGTCCCGGAGCGGTAGGTGCGAGGCGGCGGGGAGTGCAGCGCGGCCGCGGATCAGGCCTTCGGACGTCAGCAGCGCCCGCTCTTTCGCGCCCAGCCAGGGATGGTCTTCCGGCCTGCGGTAGAACAGGCACCACAGCCCGGCGAGGCTGACACCCGCCACGCCCGTAAACAGGAAGGCGGAGCGCCAGCCGAAGCGCAGCGCGAGCACGGAGATGAGCGGGGCGGCGATGGCCGCGCCCAGCGTTCCACCCATGCTGTACATACCTACGGCGATGGCTTTTTCCCGCTTGGGGAACCATTCGGAGACGGCCTTCGCGGCGGCGGTGAAGTTGCCCGGCTCGCCCGCGCCGACCAGGCTGCGAACGACGCCTAGCGACACCACTCCAGTGACCAGCGACGTCGCCATATTGGAAAGGCACCACCACAGGATGAAACCGGTCTCGGACACGCGGGCGCCGTAACGATCGACGATGCGGCCGGAGACGAAGTACATGATGGTGTAAAAGGCGAGGAAACACTGCAGGACGGCGGCGTAGCCGGAATCGGAAATTCGCAATTCCCGCTGAATGGTGGAAGCCAGGATGGAGAGCGATTGCCGGTCGATGTAGTTCAGAACCGACGCTGCCAGGAGCAAGAGGGCGATGCACCAGCGGACGGGGAAGACGGTCCGCAAGGCTCCGGCCGCCGCGCCGCGAGGTTGAGCTGAGATGGTAAGCGGCATGACGTTCGGCACTTGACGCGTAATGAGCCCTCTTTGCGAAGAGCCACTCCCTGACGGTCGTGGCTCTGATCGGGTCTTTTCACCGCAAGGGGCTATGCGGTCAGAATACGAGCTTGGCCCCGAACTGGAGGATGCGCGCGGCGGCGGCCGACGTGATCGTCCCAAACGTGGAACTGCTGTTTAAGCCGTTCGAGCCGGGGACAAATGAGGTGTTCGGCATGCCGAGGTTCACGTGATTGGTCATGTTGATCGCCTCGGCGCGGATCTGCAGCGAAACTCGCTCCCACAGGTGTAGGTTCTTGATCAGGGACATGTCGATGTTGATGGTCCCCGGCCCCACCACATCCGGCAATGCCCGTCCGAGGTTGCCGTACGTGTAATTCGGCGGATTCACAAATACCGACGTATTGAACCATTCGTACTGGGTTGGATTACTGAGTTTCGCCGACTGGCCTGTGCTGTTCGGGCGCGTGGCCACATTGTTATTTGCTCCGGTAACCACCAGCGGCAAGCCCGATTGAACCGTGAAAATGCCCTGGGCTTGCCATCCTCCGAACATCCCATTCATTACGGGATTGGTGAGATTCAGCGGCTTGCCCTTGCCTACGGGCAGTTCATAGACTCCGCTGACAATGACACGCTGCGCCACGTTTGTCGGATCGATGGACCGCTCGCCGGCGCGGTTGTATAGCCCGTTCTGATAGCCGGTGACCGTGGCATTCCCTTCCAACAGAGAGCCAAAGTTATCCGGAATGACAATGCTGTCGCTAATCAGCTTCGCCTTGGTGTAGGAAGCCAGGAGCACCAGTCCGCTGGAGAATTTTTTCTTGACGCTCACAAACCCGGCGTGATAGATGGAATCGCCCAGATGAGGATCGCGGACCGTGACTCCGGTGTAGTACGGAAACGCAAGCAAGGATTGTTGCTCCGTAATCGTCGCGGCGCCAAGGGAGCCGGGGACGACTCCCGCGTAAGGGTTCGGCACCAGGTTCTGCAGTGCGTTGCCCTGGGAGAGATAGGACGGGTTCAACTGGTCAAGGTTGTATCCACCTGCCACCAGGTGATTTGCATGGTTCCCGGCGTAACCCAACTCGACCACCCACTGCCCCGGCAACTGCCGCTGCAACGATGCGTTCCACTCCTGAGCCCTCGGTACCGATTGCCCGGACTGGTCATAGCTGACCCCCTGACCCAGAAATGCCGCCGGACCGAGAGCGCTGCCGAGCGGCTGCGTGGGCGGAGTCGGCAAACCCTGGCTGAATTTGAACGCCGGCAAATTCGTATTCCCGCCGGGAGGACTGTAGCTGGTGGTGGTGCTGGCGAAACCTGCCGTGTTGCCGAAGAGGTCGCGAGAGACGACGTTCTCGTAGTAGATCCCATAGCCGGTGCGAAAGACCGTTTTGCTGTTGCCCGTTATGTCCCAAGCCAGGCCTGCCCGCGGACCGAAGGAGTTCATCGGGGTTCCGCCCAACGGCGATCCACTGAATCCTTTGCCGGCGTATAAGACCGCTCCTTTCAGGCCATTCACGCTATCTACGGCAGTGGGGACGAAATTAGAGAGCCCATTGTTGCGCTCCACCGCCCAAGGCTGGTAATCGTAGCGCAATCCCAGGTTCAGCGTGAGATGTGGTGCGATCCGATAATCATCCTGGACAAAACCGCTGATCGAATGGCCTTTTTCGGATTCACCGAGCGCGGTCACAATGCTCGCCGAACTGACCTGTCCCAGCACAAACGTCGCCACGCTACTGCCGGTCCCCGAAGGAGATTGCGGGTTGGAAGTCAACGCGCTTGCAAAGGTGTAAGACCCCGAGAGACCGCTGGGCTGGAAATTGTTGGCCTGCTGCAATCTGATGTCGAACCCCATTTTCAAAGTGTGCAGTCCGCGAACCCAAGTCACGGAGTCCGCCAATTGCCAGGAGGTTTGACCGCGGATTCCATCGCTGAGGTCGGCAGTTCCCGGCAATCCCGCACTCACATTCGGCATTTCGAGATCCGGCACGGAAGCGGGTAATCCCAGGGTGGAGGTGATTCCCGAATTGAAACTGGCGGCCTGAAACGGAAAATAGTTCCGGGCCAGACTCAGGTGCAATTCGTTTAACAACGTGGGCGAGAAGGTATGAGTTTCGGTGACGATCGCGTTTTTTGCCGTGTAATGGTCGTAGCGGTAATCGAAAAGCGGGCTCGTGTATATGTCGTTGCCACCGTTATTGTTGAACTCCTGATAGTAGAAGTACCGAAAGAACATCGTGTCCTTCTCGGAGAAATGATGATCCAACTTGATCATGTATTGAGTCATGTGGAGGGCGGCGGGGGCGAGCGCGATCAGGTTGTTCGCTTGGGTGAATGCGTTACTGGGTGTGCGGTTGGGCAGCGGCAGGTAACTCAAGAACTTTTGGGCAACCGGGTCGAGCAGCGAACCCGGAATCACGTTGCCGGGAAACACGGTACGCACGTAACCCGAGCCATTGGGATTGACCACCGTGCTGGCCGGATCGTAGATGGGGGTAAGTGCTCCCGAGGCGGTGAGCAGCCCGGAGAAATCCCCGGCCCGTTGCGCCGCGGTGGGAACGCTCGTGATGATGCTGTTGGCATATGAATACTGCCAGTGCTCGATGTTAAAGAAGAAGAACGTCTTATCGCGCCCGTCGTAAGTCTTCGGAATGTATACGGGCCCGCCGACCGCGCCGCCGAATTGGTTGTACCGGTAGGGTGTGATCCCCGTCGCAAAAGCGTTGCGGGCGTCAAAGTCGTTGTTGCGCACAAACTCGTAGGCCGATCCGTGCACGCTGTTGGTGCCGGACTTGGTGACCATGTTCACCACACCGCCTAACGTGAATCCGAATTCCGCCGGCATGACTCCGCTCTGCACCTTGAACTCTTCGATCGAATCCACCGTGGGGTTCACATTCAAATCCTGCAGAAACGCCTGATTGTTGCTGCCGCCATCCAGCAGGAACGAGTTGATTGAACTGGGGCCGCCGTTGATGCTGACGTTGGATAAAGCGGTTCCCCGATCGGCGAAGCCGCTGGTGCCCGCCTGGGCTTTCACGTCCGGCGACAGGTACATGAGCGAAAGCGCATTGCGGCCATTCAGCGGCAACTCCTCGATACGCCGGTTCTCGATGACTTCGCCCACGGTGGCATTGGTGGTGTTCACCAGGGGCGCATCGCCAGTCACCTCGACCTTTTCCCCCACGTCGCCCAGTTGGAGTTGAAGGTTCACCTCGGCGCGCTGATCGACCTGCAGCACGACGCCGGTGCGCACCAGGGACTTGAAACCGGCCTGGCTGGCGGTGACGCTGTAGTCGCCGACGGGAAGCCGCGGGAAGATATAGTCGCCGCGCTCACCGGTGGTGGTTTTGGTGGTGACATTGGTGTCCACGTTGGTAACTGCGACGGGCGAGCCGACGATGGGTGCGCCGGAAGGGTCGGTTACGGTTCCGAAGATACCTCCGGTACCCTGCTGTGCCAGCGAAGTTACCGCCAGCGGCAGGAGAAGAATCGCGAGAAGAGTTACAGCGGCTTTCGACATAGAGAGCTCCAATTTTTTCAGCCTGCGTGCCGGTTCCAGCCGGCCGTCAGGTAAACATAAACTCGGCGGTCATCCGGCTGGCGTGGCTGGGAATGAGGCGCACCCAATGCGCGGAAAACCCGTCGGGGAAACCGACGAACCGATACTTGCCGCCGGTCAGCTTGACGGTTTCGTAGTCGACCCAGGTACCGTTGCCCAGAAAATCGATTTCGATGGCAACGTCGAGGGTGTCGGCGGCGACCAGGTGGAGCGCTTTGCGCTCGAACCCGGTGAACAGAAAAGGATCGGAGGGCACGGCCGCCTGGACCTGGGCATTGCGCCACGGACCGCCCCAGCCCTGGGGGCGGCCCCAACTCCACAGGTCGTCGGTCTTGCCGAACCAGACGCCGCTTTGCGGCTGGCCGACGACCGCGTTGTTGTCGTTGTTGGGGGTGGTTTCATTGCCGCCGAGCGCCAGCATGCCGCGGAAGGAACAGTAATCGGGAATGATGCGGAGATGCTGGCAGACCGGTTTGACGCCCCAGATTTTGCCTTCGAAGGCCACCGGCTGCAGCTCGTAGAACATCCCCTGGATATCCATCAGGAAGTGCTCGGTCTCGACCTCGCGGATGCGCATCCATTCGGTCTGCCAGGCCTGTTCGGTGGCGTGCGACGCCTTGGGAAGCCGGTAGCGCTGCCACTGGCCATTCACGAGCGCTTCCAGCAGCACACTCGATTCGTCCCAGCCGGTGGAAAACAGCACGCTGCCCATGTTTTCCCGCGCCGCCACATCCATGTGCGGTTTGTTGGAAAGACGCTTCCAGGTCTTGCCGCCGTCCCACTCGAACAGTCCGCACTGATCGTCGCCGTATTCGTAAAAGCCGTTGTTGGAGACCACCACGCGATGCTGCGCGGTATAGCCTCCCTTGAAGTGCGGAGGCTTGGCGATCTTCATTTCCTTGACTAGGTCGAACAGCAGGGTCGCCTTCAGCGTGCTGACGTCCATTTCGAAGAGCAGGCCTTCCATAGTCTGGAAATATACGCGATTGGCGGGGTCGGTGAGGTGTCGCATGGTGGAGGTGAGGCGGTGGTCTTCGAAGGCTTCAATGAAGCGCCACTTGCCCCCCGCATCGATGACGTAGGGTCCGATGATGCATTGGTTGGACTCGTGGTGCACCATGCGGTTGGCATGCGTGCCGTTGTGCACGTGCAGGCGTTCCGGCTTGAGTTGTTCGTCGAGACGGTATAACCCGAGCCCGGTGCCGGTGGCTTTCTTATGCGAGTTGTAAGTGACCAGATACAGGCCGTCGGCCCACGGCATCAGGGCGCCCACGCCGCACTCCGTCCGGGAGGGAACGTTGTCGGCTTTGACGCCGACGTTGGGAATCCCGGGAAGATAACTCTGGCCGGCGGCGCAGGTTGCACCGGCGATGGCGCCCAGCAGGGCGCGGCGGGATAGGGGCATGCCTTATGTTGCGCGCGTTTGGCCGGCCGCGCGTAGGCCAAATGACCTACCGGGCGAGAAAAGGACGTAGTGCGCCGAAGATTCTAATCGAGGTGGATGATGCCGCGGTGGAGGGCGATGACGAGCGCGTGGGTGCGGTCGCGGGCGCCCAGTTTCTCCAGCAGGTTGCCGATGTGGATGCGCACGGTCTTTTCGGCGATCTCGAGGTGGCTGGCGATGTTGCTGGTGCCCAGTCCTTCGGCCAGCAGGCGCAGCACATCCAGTTCCCGGGCCGTGATGTCCGCGCCGGGGCAGCGCTGTGCCAGCCGGCTTTCCAGCGACCGCGGGATGAAGCGCCCGCCGGCGGCGACCGTCCGGATGGCTTCCACCACCTGGCCCCCGTCGGCGTCTTTGGTCAGGTAGCCGCGCGCGCCGGAGCGCATCGCGCGGTAAACATCCTCGCTGCCCTGAAAGTTACTGAGCACCAGAATGCGCGCCGCCGCGTGCTCCCGGCGGATCGCCTCGATGGCGTCGAAACCGGAAACTCCGATCAGCTTCAGGTCCATGATCACCACGTCCGGCCGGTGCTCGCGGTACAGCCGGATGGCGTCTTCGCCGACGCCCGTTTCCGCGACGATCTGGAAGCCGGGCTGCGCGTCCAGCACGCCGTGCAGGGCGATGCGGGCGAGAAAGTGATCCTCCACGATGAGTATCCGGATGGGCGGTTTCATGAACAGAGGGGCACCACGGCCTTCACTTCGGTGCCTTTTCCCGGCTGGCTCGAAAGGTAGAGATTGCCGCCGAAGCGCCGGGCGCGCTCCCGCATTCCCAGCAGGCCGTAGTGTCCGTGCGGCGGGTGGTCGATGGCGGAAGCGTCCATGCCGATACCATCGTCCCGCACCGTCAGCGAGATCTTTCCGTTGCCGCAGGCGAGCCGCACCACGATCTCCGACGCGTGCGCGTGGCGCAGTGCGTTGGCCGTCGCCTCCTGGCAGATGCGCAGCAGGTCCGAGTTGAGTTCGCTGCCGCACGCCGGCACCTTCCCCTCGATTTCGAGCCGCGACCGCACCGTCGTGCTGTCGGTCAACTGCCGGATCGATTGCTGCAGCGAATCGGTCAGGCTCAGCGATTCCACGCGCTCGTGCCGCAGGTCGCCGATCGCCCGGCGGGCTTCGTCGCGGCAGTAGCGCACCATGCCGAGGGCGCTCTGAATGCTGGGCACGGCCGGCGTTTGCCGGCATTGTTCCACCGCCACGTCGAGCTGCCAGGAGGCCGCCGAAAGTCCGGCCAGCAGCGTGTCGTGCCACTCCCGCGCGATGCGGTTGCGCTCTTCCAGCACGGCCGCATAACGCCGCCGGACGGCGTGCAGGCGGAGGCGGTAGAGGACGCCGGTCAGGACGGCGGCGACGGCCACCAACAGGGCGCGAAACCACAGCGTCTGGTAAACGAACGGCGCCTGCTCGATGGTGGCGGAGGCGGCCGCCTCGCTCCACTCCCCATCGGGATCGCGCGCCGAAACCAGCAATTCGAACCATCCGGGGCGCAGGTGGCTGTAGCGCGCAATGCGCTCGCTTCCGGCCTGCACCCAATCCTCGTCGAGGCCCTGCATCCGGTAGCGGAACCGCAGCCTTTCGGCGCGTCCCAGCCGGATGGCGGTAAAGCCCGCCGCCAGGTCGTGCGTGCCGGGAGACAGCCGGATGGGCGCATCCCGCGCCACCGTTTTTCCATCGACCTGCACCTGCTCGATCCACGGGCGGGGCGGCGGCAGGCTGGCCGGCGGCGCGGGATCGATCTCCAGGAAGCCCTTGGCCGTCGGCAGCCAGATGCTGCCGTCCTTCCGCGTGCAACTCGAAGGCTGCGCCCCCACCCTGCACTCGATGGTGCGCATGCCCTCGGACATTCCGTAGGCGGACAGTTCCACGCGCGCCTGACGCCCTGCGAGAACCTCCTCCACATCGCGCAGGGACGCTCGCGCCAGACCGCGTCCGGTGCCCAACCAGAGTCCCGACCGCGTGTCGTCGGCAATCAGGTACACCGCCGGCGCCGGCAGGCCGGTGAAGCGGACCGCGGTGGGCGTGTCCCCGATGAAAACCTGAATTCTCCCGCCGTCCATGGCGACCCAGACCCGGCCCAGCGAATCCTGCGCGATGGCGGTCACCGGCCCCGGTTGCAGCCGCTCCATCCGCCGATCGGGCGGCGCAGCGATCCGCCACAGGCCGCCTTCGGCGCCGACCCAGATCCGGCCGCCGCGGTCCTCGTGTACCGCCGTGACGTGTTCACCGGGCACAAAGGGAACCGGGCGGGAAGTCCGCGGATCTCCGGAGGCAAACTCCCTCAGTCCGGCGTTCCTGGTAGCCAGCCACAGGGTGCGGTCGCGAGCCGCCAGGATGTTGGTCACTTCGCCGCCGCCCTCGGGAACGGGCACGCGCTCGGCGGTCCCGGTTCCGTGGCGAATTCTCCACAACAGGCCGTGCAGCGTACCCATCCACAGATCGTGCGCCGCATCCACCGCCATCGCGGTGATCAGCATGCCCAACGGCGGTTCGGGCGGGGGCTGCGGAGTGATAACGCCGTTGCGCCAGTGAAACAGCCCGCTCCGCCAGGTTCCCAGCCACAGGCCGTCCGAGCCATCGTCCACCACGGCGGAAGCGTAATTGCCTCCTAGTCCTTCCGGTATGCCGAAGGGCTTGAGGACGGTCTTGCGGAAACGTGTCAAGCCTCCGCTGCGCGTGCCGGCCCAGAGATTGTGCTCGGCGTCTTCGCTGAGCACGCGGACGAAATCGTCGGCCAGCCCGTCGCGCGTCGAGAGTTGCTCCACCCGGCGCCCGTCGGAGCGGAAGATGCCGTTGCCCCAGGTGGCGGTCCACAGCGTGCCGTCGGATGCAACCCTGATCCCCACAACGGGGCCTCTCACACCGGCGGCGCCCGTGCTCTCGCAAGCGTCGCCGGCGCATTTCAGCGCGTAGAGACCGGTCGTAGTGCCGAGGTAAAGCTGGTGTTGGGCTGCCGAGTAGTACACGGTCACCGGCAAACCGCTTACGCCGGGCAGCCCCAGACTCTTCGCCTGGCCGTCCGTCACGCGAAAGAGCCCTTCCTTGGCGGCGAACCAGATCGATCCGGTATCGTCTTCCGTCATCGATTGCCAGGTGTAGCCCTCGACATTGCCGCCGTGCACGACGGTTCGCGGACGATCCCCGCCGCAGCGCAGGAGTCCGTCGGCCGATACCGCCCAGATGTGGTGCGAGCGATCTTCCAGCAGCGAATACACGGTGCCCTCGCCGATGCCATCGGCGGCGAACCACGACTGCACGTTGCCGTCGCGGATCACATGCAGGCCCGAGCGGTAAGTGCCCACCCAGAGTGCGCCGTCGGACGCCTTGAGCAGCCCGTAGATCCACATTCCGCCGAGGCGCTCGAACGGGGTGAAGCGCATGCCGTCGAAGCGCGCGATGCCGGATTGCGTTCCCACGAGGAGATAGCCTCTTTCGTCGGACGCGATCGCCGTGACGTAATTGTGGGGCAAGCCGTCTTCGATCTGCCAGACTCTGCGGTTCAATTGCGAGAGCCTCCACTCCGACGCCTGGTTCGCAGACGGAAGGGGAGCGCACCACGCGAGAGTTGGCGCCAGCGTAAAGATTGCGCCGATTGCGTACCCGGGAAGCCTCACTAGTCTGTTGGTATATCACAGTTGCGCAGGAATGGTGTATTCTGATGCGGTGCGAGACCCATCGCTTTCCCGGCGCAGTCTGCTGGCCGCCGCTCTGGGCGTGACCGCGCCGCGGGCGCTGCGCCCGGCGACTCCCGACGGCAAGGTGAAGATCACCGGTTTCACCGTCCACAAGGCGACTCTCCGCTGGCGCGATCTGGTGTTTCTCGAAGTCAAGACGGACGCCGGATTGACCGGTCTGGGCGAGGCCACCCTGGAGGGCCGCGCCGGCCTGGCCGAGGCGGCGCTGCGTTGGCTGGAGGGAGATTTCATCGGGCGCGATCCCGCCGGGCCGGAGGAACATTGGAATCGCGCCTACTACCAGCTTTCACGCTGGCGAAACGGGCCGGCGGCGATGACCGCGCTGTCGGCGGTCGATATCGCCCTGTGGGACCTGGAGGCCAAACGGCTCGGAGTGCCGCTCTGGCGTTTGTTGGGCGGCCGTCTGCGGAAGGCATCGCGCGTCTACTACACGCATTGGGGCGCTTCGATCGAAGACCGGCGCACGCCGGAGGCGTTCCGCGACTGGGCCGTAGAAACCCGCAAGCAAGGTTGGACGGCCGTCAAATGGACGCTCGCGGTCCAGGGCACCGAGCCGGAACGCATCGCTCGCGCATGCGCGGAGTTGGAAGCGATTCGCGCGGCGGTGGGCAACTCCATGGATTTGTCCCTGGAAGCCGCCGAGACTTTCAGCGTGCGGTCCGCCATCGAGTTTGCGCGTGCGGTCGAGAAATACCGCCCGCTGTGGATCGAAGAGCCGACGCTGCGCGAGAACCCGGCCGGATTGGGCGAAGTGGCGGCGAAGAGTCCGGTGGTGATCGCCAGTGGCGAAGGACTCTTCTCGCGATCGGAGTTTCGCACCCTGCTCGAAGCGCGGGGCGCCGCGGTAATCCAGCCGGACGTGTTGCACGCGGGCGGCATCACGGAGATCCGCAAGATCGCTAGCCTTGCGGAAGCCTATGGCGTGGAGGTGGCGCCGCATCAGTGCAGCGGCCCCATCGGCCACGTGGCCTCGCTCGCGGCCATGTCGGTGTGCCGTAATTTTCTGATTCAGGAATGGGAAGCCGCGGACGACGCGGTTTACCGGGAACTGACGGAGGGCACCTACCCGGTGCAGCGCAACGGGCAAGTGGAACTCAGCGACCAGCCGGGGTTGGGCATCCGAGTCAATCTGGCGGAGTTTACCCGGCGCTTCCCGTTCCAGGACAGCCGGCGGCGGGCTCTGATTAACTGACCTTCAAGCCGCCCAGGGGGCGGGATCAAGGCTGGCGGATCGGCGCCTTCGCGCGCAACGGCACCAGCCGGGCGCGCAGGGCGGCCGCCATCGATGCGTTGCCCTGCCGGGTGGCGAGGTCTGCCGCGCGCTGCTCCAATTCCACCGCCTGGTCGAAACGGCCGGTTTCGGCGTAGGCCGCGGCGAGCGTCGCCAGGATCGCCGCATCGCCGCCGGAGGTCAGTTGAACGGCGCGTGCCGCCAGCGTGACGGCTTCGGTTCCGTTGCGCAGGGCGGCATCGGTGGAGGTGGCGAGCACCCACGCCGTGTCGTTGAGCACTTGCAGATTGTCCGGGGCTTTGCGCAGCGCCAGGCGCCATTGAGCCAGCGCCTTTGCTCCCTGGCCTTTCGTCAGCAGCGCCGCGCCCAGTTCGTAGTGCGCCTCCATCAGGCCCGGCGAGAGCGCCAGCGCCTGTTCGAATTGCGGGATGGCTTCGTCCACACGGTTCAGGTTGGCCAGCGCTTCGCCGATCTCGCTGTGCAACTCAGCGGAGCGGGGATTCCGCCGGAGCGCGATTTCGTAATGCGCGAGGGCCAGGTCGAACCGCTGTTTCGCGGCGTAGGCGCGGCCGAGATTGGCCTGAGCATCGACATTGTCGGGTGCCAGCGCAACTGCTCTCTCGAAGTGCGGAATGGCATCGTCCAGCCGGTCCGTGTTGGCCAGGCCCGTCCCCAGACTGTTCTGGATTTCCGCGGTTTCCGGACCGGCGCGCAGCGCCTTCTCGAGGTGCACGAGAGCTTCCTCGTATTTCTCCTGCGCCAGCAGCGTGCGCCCCAGGTTGGCTTCCGCGGCGGTGAAGGCGGGGTTCAATTCGAGCGCTTTGCGGAAATGTACGACGGCGTCGTCAAGCTTGCCCTGGCGGGTCAGCACGGTCCCCAGGTTGTTGTGGGCATCGGCGTACTTGGGGTCGTTGGCGATTGCCTTGCGATAGTGGGCGGCGGCCTCGTCGAGGCGGCCCGCCGCGGCCAGTGCCACGCCGAAATTGTTGTGCGCGTCGGCGTAATCGGGCTTGGCCGCCAGCGCCGCCGTGAAATGCTGGATGGCATCCGGCAGCCGCCCCTGCCGGGCCAGCAGCGTGGCCAGATTGCAGTGGGCTTCGGCGTAGCCGGGGTTGACCTCCAAAGCCTGCCGGTAATGATCGATGGCCTCCGCGGTACGACCGCCATCGGCCAGGGCGATGGCCAGATTGTTGTGCGCTTCGGGGTAATCGGGCTTGGCCCCGAGCGCCTGCCGGTATTGTTCCACGGCTTCGGCCTGCCGGTTCGCGCCCGCCAGGCTCAGTCCGAAATTATTGCGGGCGCGCGCATCGTCGGGACTCATGGCGAGGGCTTTGATCCACTCCGGGATGGCGGCGGCGTACGCGCCTTTTTTCGCCAGGGCCGCCGCAATATCGACCTGCCGGTAAAAGTCGGCCGCCGGAACGTCGATGCGCTCGATGCCGCCGGCAGCGATGTTGACGAACTCGGGGATGTTGGCGGCGCGATTGCTGGCCGTGGAGTTGTCGATCAGGATAGCGGGCGAGTCGCGCCCCTCGGCATCGATATGGGTGAGGAACAACTGCGTGTATGGCGAGCGGCTCTTCGAGGAAAACACGAGCCATCGGCCGTTCGGCGAGAAACTGTGCCACGAGTTCATTAACGTCGTGTTGCAGACCATGCGGCGCGCCTGCCCGCCCTCTGCCGGGACGATGTAGAGCCGGCTGTCGGGGCGCATCAACTGGCCGTTCCGGGCCTCCACGAAGACGATCCAGCGGCCGTCGGGCGAAATTTTGGGGAAGCTGTTGCTCATGCCGTTGTGCGAGGCGCCGGCGATAGGCTCGGGCTGGCCGCCCTTGCCGTCGTTGAACGGGATGCGGTAGAGATTGTACTGAATGGGCAGTTCCGCCGGGTCGTTGGCGTAGGCGGCCATCTTGCCGTTCGCCGGGAACGGGTCCTTGGCCTCCGCGCGCGCGAACACTAGGTACTTGCCGTCGGGACTCCAGACGGCGTTGGCGTGCACGTAGCGCGGGTCGTCGGCGCCCGGCACCGGCAGCAGCTTGCGGGTGCCGCGGTCGTACCAGACCAGGATGCCGCGCGTCGGATAAAAGACCTGCAGGAAACGGTAGTCCTTGAAATTGGCGAGATAGTAGAGTTGGCTGCCCTGCCCTCCGGGCGGCCTGATGGTGGTGACCACGCGGCGGCCATCGGGTGACACCTGGGACATGAAGCCTTCGCGAAGCTGGCTGCCGAATTCGCCGCGGAAGCTGGTCCACGAAATCACGTCCTCGTTACGGATGGTCATATTCCGCTCGACGGGCGCCAGCGAATATAGGCCCTTGTCGTTCTGCGGACCGTCGAGGTCCATCCCCAGCGTCTTCCCATCCCGCGAGAAGGAATGACAGTTGGCGCAGGTGTGCATGTCTTCCAGCAGCACTCGGCTCGCGGTCTCCGCCACGTTGCGCAGTCGCCAAGCGATGAGCGGTACGTTGCTTTCGGCCAGCGGTTTGATGACGCCCTTTTCGGTCTCCGAAGGAATCAGCGGCACGTCGCGATAGAAGATGGGCGCGCCCACCGGGTCCGGCGAAGTGTAGATCCGTATATGCCCCCGCGAGGTGGTCTGGGCGGCATTCCCGGCGGCCACACCCAGGATGTTGACGGTGGCGGCGCCGGCAGCCGACTGCCTCTTGATCGCGGTCCACGTGGCGGCATCGGGCGTCCAGGTATGCGCCGCGGCCTGTTGCGGAGTGAGTGTGGGCGGCTGATTGGCCGGTGAGACGCAGCGCGGATCGATCTCGCCGATGCGCATGCGCTCCCCTTTGGACACCACGTGGATGGGCGCGGAGCCATCGGCAAACGTCACATCGATCCGCCAGGAAACGGCGCCCGGAGTGGGGTCGCGCCAGAGAAACGTGGGCGCGGCCATGTCGGGTGGAAAGATCGATCCGTCGGCCGGATAGTCGATGACGATTGTGCCGGGCGCGTTCTGCGCGCAGGCCGCCGCCACCAACAGCACCAAACAACCCGCAAGCAGCAGAGGCCGCTTCACCATAAGCTTGGCTCTTAGGATATCGTACCCGACTTGCAGGGGCGGCCCGCGCACCGGGAAAACCTGTGAACTGAAACCGGCAGGCACATGAGAATCGGAATCCACTACGATACGGGCTTCTTTCCGGGAGGTCGCAGTTCGCGCACATCGTTCGATGCGGGGCAGGTTGCGCTCGACATGAAGGCCATTGCCGGCGACCTGAACTGCGCTGCGGTGCGGATCGTCGGAGGCGACCTCGATCGGCTCACCGTGGCAGCCGGTCTCGCGGCGGCCGAGGACCTCGAGGTATGGTTCTCGCCGATGCCGTGCGAATTGGACGCGGACGAAATGCTGGCGGTGTTCGATGACTGTGCCGCCCGCGCCGAAGCGCTGCGCCGGCAATCCGCCGGCAAGATCGTTCTCGTGCTCGGGTGCGAAGTCAGCCTGTTCGGCCGGGGCTTCCTGCCCGGCGCGGACGCGTACGCGAGAATCGCCCGGCTTTCCGCGCCGGGCCCCGAACTGTTCGCGGAGTATCCGGCGATTGTCCGTCGCCTGAACGCATTTCTCTCCCGCGCCGCCGAAACCGCGCGCGCGAAGTTCGCCGGTCCCCTCACGTACGCCTCGGGGCCGTGGGAACAGATCGACTGGGCACCCTTTGACATCGTCGGCGTCGATGCCTATCGGGACCGTGGCAACGCTTCCACATTCGACCGGCAACTCGATGAGTTGTTCGTCCACGGCAGGCCAGTTGCCGTAACCGAGTTCGGCTGCTGCACGTACCGCGGCGCGGGGGAGCGGGGCGGCAACGGTTGGGCAATCGTCAAGGGCCACGGCGAAAATCAGTGGCTGGACGGAGACTACGTCCGGGACGAGTCGGAGCAGGTAGCCTATCAGCGGGAACTGCTCGAGATCTACCAGAGGCACGGCGTCGACATCGCATTCTGGTTTACCTTCGCCTCCTGGAACCGCCCCCACCGCCAGCACCCGCGCGACGACATGGATCTTGCCTCCTTCGGCGTGGTCAAGGTTCCCGGCGAGCCGTCGCCGGCAGCAAGCCTGCGGTGGAGCCCCAAAGCCATCTTCCACGAATTTGCGAAGATTACGAGAGAACTTGACGCGAGACGCCTGTCTTGACGCCGTGACACCGCGCTATCCCGCAGCCTGCCGGAGCGAGGCGGCTGGTTGCGGCACTCGATTGTCGCCGAATCGTCTCCGGCATGGTAGGTCTGGAATGTGCGCGATGGCCGCATGGTTGAACTTCAGCGGGGCGGCGAGGTCGAGTCCTGTTCCTTGAGCTACTACAAACTCGCAGTTGACATGCGCCCGGGCGAGGGCCGGCGTAAAGTCAACGGTGAAGCCAGCCTGATTGGGTTCGAGGACGGCCGTGATGGTAACCGTCTCCTTGTTCGCAGGAGGCCCCACGGTCAGCCTGTCGCCCACTGTGAAACCGTTCGTACCGCGAACTTGGACTTTCAGAAACAACGCCAGAGCGTCGCTCCCCGCGTTGTCGCCGTACGTAAAACTCCTCGCGTGCGCCGCGCCGGCGCGCTAAACTCGCGATCCGGACGCGACCGGCGCGGCGCCGTTGCAGGGCGAAAGACATTCCCCAACCTGCCGAGGCGTTCGCCCCGCCTAATTTGTCGCCGCCTGTAACCCAGGATCGTGTCGACGAC
>Ga0182030_10005596_pt1 | contig 26613 bp, 29 predicted proteins | sample 812S3MmetaG_FD_121299 | JGI IMG/M metagenome (GOLD analysis project Ga0182030, IMG submission 121299) | Permafrost microbial communities from Stordalen Mire, Sweden - 812S3M metaG (Illumina Assembly) | ecosystem: Environmental > Terrestrial > Soil > Wetlands > Permafrost | place: Sweden...
AAAGATTGTATTTCCCGGCAATTTCCATAATAGGTCCCATCTTACAAGCCTGCCCGTACAGATGGACTGGCATTATGGCCTTAGTTCTCGGTGAAATCGATTTTTCGATTCCATTCGGATCAAGGTTGTAGGTAAAAGGATCAGGTTCGACAAATACAGGCTGAGCACCGATATAGGATACTGCCAGCACAGTTGCTATATAGGTATTGGCGGGGACTATCACCTCATCGCCCGGCCCTATGCCAAGCGCCTTCAATGACAGGTGAAGGGCATCCAGACCGTTGCTCAAGCCGACACAATAACCAACCCGGTTAAAAGACGCATATTCGCTTTCAAATTGCCTGACTCTATCACCCAGCACATACCACGCTCCATCGAAGAAATCTTCAAACGCGGATAGAATTTCGGTTTTGATCAGGGCGTTTGTTTCACTAAAGGATAAAAACGGGACTTTCATTTTATCAGGATTGTTGGCAGCTCTTTTTTAATTACCGCAGGGTTGCCCGCTACTAGGACATTGGCCGGGACGTCTTTTATAATAACGGAGCCGGCCGCGATAATGCTGTTTTCACCGATGGTGACTTCCTTCAGTATGGTCAGTTACTTTCCGTTGGTTGATAAGAGGAGGGTTTGTCATAAAATCAGCCATTATTATGCGAGATCCAAATGCAACACACTTTCGACGATTATGTCAGGGTTATACTTTTCCAGCGATTCCCGGTTGAGAAAACCTGAAAGAACAGCTGCAGTCTTCATGCCGAGAGATTTGCCTACCACGATGTCCTTACCTGTATCTCCTATCATCCAGTCGGTGCTTTCCGGCAGAAAGGGCATCATGAGTTGATGCTTCTCATGCCGCTGATTGGTAACCAACATTTCTTTAAACAGGTGGGTCCAGCCATAGGATTCGATCTGCCGATGTACTTTTTCCGTAAACTGCCTTGCCGTAACAATAAACATGGAATGCGATTGCCCTGTCCTCCTAAGGAATTCCGTCATACCCTCGAAAGGTCTGTCGATTTCAAGCCATTCATCATTTTCAATCTCCGCCATCCATCTTTTCTCAAAATCCACGATCGAGCCTTCGCTATAGTTAAAGACGCCGGACAATATAGCGGAGTGTGACTGCCGTTTGCGCTTAAAGCCCCAATATTCCTCGAAAGACAAAGATGATTCACGCACCAGGTACTGGAAGAGCCTGTACAAACGAAGTCGGGAATCGATTAACGTTCCATCCAGATCAAAGAATATCTGCATGCGGATACGAAGTTTTCATATAGTCCCATTCCTTTTTAAGCCCTACTGATAAAGGAGTTTCTATCACTTTCAATAAGTCCCGCATCCTGGTATTGTCGAACACAAGATCCCGCCTGGCCGATCTTTCAGGCAGGTATTCAATGGGTATCGCCAGGCCGCTTATGCCAAGCAATTCGTTTATAAGTGTTGAAATGCTGATGATCCGCGAACCTACAATATTAATCGGACCGGCAAAAGACGCGAGTTCAATAGATCGGATGATCGATTGTATTACATCATCTATGAATATGAACGATCGCATTTCCTTACCGGTACCCCATATCTGAGGGGATAAATTGTTCTGCAGTCTCGCAATGGTAGCAGGTATTATTTTCTGGTAGGCCTCTTCACCGGGGCCATAGACATGCCCCACCCTCAGGATCTGGCATACTTTGCTATCCGCTCCGGCCAGCAATTCAACCATTTTTTCGCAATAAAGTTTGGAATAGCCATATAACGAAACGGGCTGGATCAAGGATTGTTCGGAAATGACATCGGCATTGCCATAGACGTCCACCGTGCTCAGATAAATGATCTTCTTCAGGGACGGGAAGTTTGCACTTAAGAGTTGATCCGTGCTGTAAATATTGCCGTTACATTCTTTCCTCCTGTTGGCTTGCGCTCCGCTCTTGGGTATATAAGCACCCGCGTGGATAATGGTATGAATATCAGCGTATCCGGATCTTACGAAATAATCCTCATCGAAGCTGTATCCATGATGCAATAAGAAGGGACACCCCTCCACCACTCCCGAAGAAAGAACAAGTATGCGGTCCGGCCCATATTCCTGCATGAGCGCCTTTCTCAGGTACTTTCCGATAAATCCTGTTCCGCCGGTAAGCAATATCACTATAGATGGTTGATCTCGTTCTCGATTTGTTCCTGTCGGATTAATCTTGGCTTCGTGTCCATGCCTCTCAGCCACAACAGTCCGTCCGGCAGCGGGTTGAGTTTCTTATTCAAGACCGGAAATTCATTATATAAAGCAATGTCCTTAAATATCTCCGGCATATTCAATCCGGCTTCAGTGAAGAACAATACCGTCGTAAAAAAACGGGAAATATTGATTTCCGTCGGATTAGGTACCCCCTTCTTATCATATGTCATGTCCACGCCAAAAATACCGTGAGGCTTATCTGCAACCGCGTATACCGTCTGTTCCGCGATTTTATCAACTTCCGGGTTGGAATAGGTCTGGCCGACCTTGGTTACTCCCGTGACTCCTGACACGGTGCGGCTACCATGCGTCCATCCTTTTCTGATCCTTGTCTGAGCCACTACCAACTCTCCTTCATACCAGATGGAAAGCCAGGTTACAGTCTCCGAAGTAAGCATCTCCGCCGCCACAAAATCGCCCCAGCCGTTATAGCGTTCGATCCAGCCTTTGGCAAAATCAAAATCGCCTGTAGGCAGGGCTCCTTTACCACCTCCACCGATGGAGGAAGAGCGGAGCCAGATCTTATTGTTTTCGTCTCCGAGCTCCTTAAATGCCTTTTTCAGATCATCCTCATTATTTATCAATACGTTCTCAGGCACCTTTACTCCGGCCTCTTTCAGCTTTACATACGTCTTATACTTGTGGACACAGGTGTCGATAACATCATGCGGGGGCATGAATGTCCTGGCGCCGGTAGCATGAATCTGATCCCTCAGCTTCGAGGCATGAAAAATTTCCAGGTCATTTTGAAAGTGAACGAGGTCGGGCTTTTCCTTATTGAGAATTGCCATCAACGATGGCCCGTATTCGAGGGTGTTGGCATAAGGGACATAATATTTTCTCTGGGCATTGGATAGGACCACGTCCGTAGGCTCGCTGCCCATGCCGAGAATAAATTCCTTCTTTTCGCTTCTTAACAAAGAATTGATAACGCCTTCAGAAGGAGCACCGCCAGCCCCTGCAACTAGTATCTTTTTCATTTGCTTTTAAAAAGTTTGAACGATTCATATTCCCTTATATAATCTTCCGGCCTATACAGTTCTGATGCCAACACGAGGCAGATAGAACCGGAAGAGAAATTGAGCTCCGACGCCCATATGCCAGGAGGTATATGCAAGCCTAAATAAGGCCTGTTTAATTGTACCATTCTTTGCACTTTACTATCATCCAATAAAATTTCAAATGATCCGCTTGCTGCAACTAAAAATTGATGACATTCTTCATGCGCATGCGCGCCCCTCGATTCTCCTCCCGGTATGTCATATAAATAGAATACTCTTTTTACATTGAATGGGATCTCAACATTATTATTGACCGGAGTTAAATTACCAGCCCTGTTGACCTTTTTAGGTAAATGAATTAAGCTACAATCATATACGGTATTCCTATTTGGCATTATTCAAAAGTTGAAATTGAATCAAATCCCTTATATAATCCCTCTCATCATAGACGCTATCTGCCAATATCAATGCTAAGGAATTAGTGGAAAAATTCTCCAGGCTCCGCCAATACATTTTAGGTACATATAATCCGTAGTAACTCCTGTTTAAACTAAAACGCAATTCCTCTTTGCCATTATTCAATACAACTTCAAAGCTTCCACTCAAAGCGATAATAAATTCCTGCAAAGTCTTATAAGCATGGCCGCCTCTTTTTTCCCCACCCGGTACGTCATATATCCAATAGGCTCTTTCAATTTTAAATGGGATATGATCCCCTTCTTCAATAAAAGAAAGGTTCCCCCTGGGATCGAGAACTTTCGGTAACTGAATGATCCTGGGAGTATTCATGTGAAGATCCAGGTTAGGCATAAACGCTTTTTATCACTTTTGCAGGATTGCCTCCCGCAATTGAATCAGGAGGGATATTAGATACAACCACCGACGAGTTGGCTATAATTGAATTTTTACCTATTGTAACCCCTTTCAAAATCCGGACATTATTGCCAATAAAGACATTATCTTCTATGATTACAGGAAAGCAACTATAATCAGAATGCCTTCTTTTATCAGGATGCAGACCATGAAAATCAGAGTCCTGCACTTCAAAATTCAAACCGATCAACAGATCTGATCCCATTTGGATCAATGTCCTGTCGCAAACGATCTTAGCCCCGTTATTGATGTATGAATTCTTTCCTATTTTTATCATACTTTCTCTTCCTCTGGCTTCTATATAGATGGAGGAATCATAAAAACAAGGAGACGGGTAATAGCCGAGATATACATCATCATCAAAGATTATTTTGCCGAGGCCATTGAATAAAACCGGCTGCAGGATGTGCGGTTTCCCGACAATGTCCTTATTTGTACTCAATCCCCTGTAAAGGAGTATTCGAATTCTTTGATAATATTTGATCAATACCCTTTTAAAAAAATTTCTAAAATTCATGCTTGCCTATAAATTGATGCGTGGCATTTCTGTTTAGCCTTAAAAACCCCGGGATCGGGTTTGAATTAGTACCAATCGTTTCGTTAAGTATTTCAAATTGAACTATTTGTTGTTTGTCATACAAAACAAACCTCTGATCTTCTCCAAATAATAAGTTGATATAATAGTTGCCTGCATTTAGTAAATGAGGTTGAACTTCATATTTGACTGAATAAACGCCTTCCCGGGAATCTTTATTCTGTGTTATAATTCCTGCAAATTCTGAAATAATGACCTCACTAAAACTTTTGAGAATGATTCCGATTGACAAATTGATCCTGGGCTTATAATTATAAAATTCTACTTCAATTATAAAGCCTGAAGAAATGGTTAAAAACTCTTTTGCTAGCGGCAGAACCTTGACTTTCAATATTTTAATATTTTCATTTCCAACAGCCTGGTCCAGGCTTCCGCTGTATTCAAAAATGGTTTGCGTGTTCCCGGAATTTTGATAACTGGCTACCGCCTTATTTATTGGCCCGTCAAATAGTGCGATGCCGTTATTCAAGACTATTCCTCTATTACACAATTCGGAGACTGCGGCCATATTATGACTAACAAACAGTACGGTACGCCCTTCTGAGCTACTTACATCCTGCATCTTTCCCAAAGCTTTCCTCTGAAATTCCGCATCACCAACTGCCAATACTTCATCAACAATAAGAATTTCCGGTTCAAGGTGTGCTGCTACAGCAAAGGCTAAGCGCACATACATTCCCGACGAATATCGCTTTACCGGAGTGTCAATGTAGCGTTCGACGCCTGAAAAATCAACAATCTGGTCAAATTTTCTTTTTGTCTCTGCCTTGGTCATTCCCAGGATGGCCCCATTGAGAAAAATATTATCCCGTCCGGTTAGTTCCGGATGGAAGCCAGTGCCAACTTCAAGCAGGCTGGCTATACGCCCTTTGATCTTCACACTCCCCCGCGTAGGCGCAGTCGTTCGGCTCAATATTTTTAAAAGCGTACTCTTTCCGGCGCCGTTCCGGCCGATTATCCCCAGCACCTCGCCCCGCCGGATTTCAAAATTAATATCCTGTAATGCCCATACGTATTGGCTATTCCCGCCCTTTGTTCGGTCGTTCTCTTCCCCGATCTTCAGGTAAGGATCTTCCTTTCCGCGAAGGCGATACCACAAGCGATTGATATCATGGCTTAACGCCCCGGTACCCACTTGCCCCAGACGGTATTGCTTGGAAAGATTCTCCACTTTTATAATTGCATCAGTCATCCCTTAAGTCTATTATTTTCTATTGTGATCGATCGTTGCTCTACGAAAACCAGCTGTTATACGGTATCCATAAATGAGCGTTCGACCCTATTGAAAAGAACTAAGCCAATCATCAGGCTAAGGAGCATGAATACGACACTATATATCAAAGAAAAAAAATCGAAATGCTGCACAGGGGAATGGAATAAAGCATACCGGAAGGCTTCCAGGATGGGCGTCAGAGGATTGGCCACGATCACCCATTTGTAGCTTTTTCCCAGCAGGAAGGACAAAGGATAAGCCACCGGGGTAGCATACATTGCCAATTGAACCGCAAAGCTCATTAATACAGCAAAATCACGGTATTTAGTAGTTAGGGAGGAAATGATAATGCCCAGCCCCAGACCCAGGCCTGCCATCAGCAATACCAATACAGGTATTAAACCCCAGGAAGGTCCAAAATAGAATGCTGATTTATGAGTCAGGCGCAAATAGAACATCATGACCAGTAACAATGCGAACTGGATGAGAAAGCGGACTATGTTGGAAACCACTATAGACAAGGGCAATACCAGTCTGGGGAAATAGACCTTTCCGAAAATATTGGAATTAGTGACGAAAGTATTGGAAGTATTCACCAAGCAAGTCGAAAAATAATTCCAGATCGTTATCCCGCTCATGTAGAAAAGCACAGGCTTAATTCCATCGGTCGGGATATTGGCAATCTTTCCGAAAACCAACAGGAACATGATGGTAGTTAAAATCGGCTGGATAATGTTCCAGATGGGGCCTAAAATGGTTTGTTTATACTGCGCTACAAAATCTCTCTTGACAAACTGGGTCAATAAGTCCCTGTATCGCCAGATATCCTTGAGATGCAAGTCGAAAAAACCTGCTTGCGGTTTGATGACCAAATCCCATTGCTCATTATCCTTCAGTGAACTCATCTTAACAGCTTTTTTAACTAGTATTTTTGCTTCCGCCTTTTAAACATCGATAAAAAGCCCTTTCCTGATTTCTTTCCTTCATTGTCAAAATATCCCCCCTTCTTCGAATGTCCATATCCATAATACCCGTAACCATATCCGCCATAATACCCCCCATAATAAGCTCCGTCCTGCTTCATATCATTGAGCAATATAGAGACGGCCGGCAATTTTTTGTTCACATACAGATCATTGACAAGATTGAGCAGGCCGCGGGGAGTATGTCCTCTTCTGACAATGTATAAGGTACAATCGGCGTATTGCGCCAGAGTGATCGCATCACTGACCAATCCAACCGGCGCCGTATCCATGATGACAACGTCGAACCTTTTCCTGGCCTCCGCGATCAGCTCTTTCAGCCTGGGGTTCAATAACAATTCCGCAGGGTTGGGAGGTATAGGGCCGCAGGGAATGACATAAAAATTGTCAAGGCCATCCACTTTAACCAGCAGGTCATCGAACTGGGCTGCGCCGATGATATAGTTCGTTATGCCCATCTTACGCTTAAGTTCGAGACCCGCCACGATCTTAGGTTTGCGGATATCGAATTCCATGACCACCGTCTTCCTTCCCGCAAGGCCCATTACAGCGCCCATATTCGTGCTGATGAAGGATTTACCTTCACCGCTGAACGACGAGGTCACCAGGATCACTGGCTTATCGTTCTTACCCAGAATATATTGCAGATTCGTTCGGACAATCCTGAACTGTTCGGTGATAAAACGACGGCTGTTCTGGGTGACGACGAGCGCCTGGCTCCCTTCGGAATGGCCAATTTCGCCGAGAATGGGTGTCGACGTAACTTTCTCGATGTCGAGACGGTTCCTGACTTTGTCATTCATCACCTCGATGATGGCGATAATGGACACCGGTATGATCAGCCCGACCAGCAGGTAAGTCAGGTAGGTGGAGCTATGTTTAGGTCTTATCGGCAAACCGCCGCCATAAGCCGGTTCAACGACCTTGGAGTTGGAAATGGTGGAAGCGGAAGAAATGGAGATCTCCAGCTTTTTTTGCAGGAGGAACGAATACAGATCTTCCAGGATTTTTTGACGTCGCTGGATATTCAGCTGCTGCATGGATTTGCCCGGCAGACTTTTCAGGTCGTCCTTTAAGGATCCGCCCCTTTGTAATAAGGAATTCATTGTTATCTCATAGGATGCCCGCACGTTGCGCAAAGCCTGCAGCATATTCTGCCGGACATGGTCGAGAGAGGCATCCATATGGGCAATCAAAGGGTTACCGGCAGGTGTCGTTTTCAAATTGGATTCACGATCCAGCTGCAGGCGATTGTATTGCTCGATATACGCCAATAATACCGGTTCCGCAACGCCCAGATCGGTGGGCACCAGCCTGTAACTATTATCCGACTTGCCGATATAATCCAGCAGCCAGTCGACAATGGTGATCTTGACGTGCTGATCTTCTACGGCTTTTGAGCCTTCCTGGATATTGTTAAGATAGGTCTGGGCCTGTCCTTCAATATTAAAAGCCTGATTTTTTACCATGAAATCGCGAAGACTGCCTTCCACGCCGCCCAACTGTTGTCTTAACGTATCCAAACTTTTATCGATAAACTCTTTGGAATTGGTGGCAATGCGGTTCTTGTCTTCTATGATGAGGGAGTCATACACATGCATTAACGTATTGAGGACATCGATGCCCAAATTCGGCACTTCGGTCTCCATAGACAACTGGAGGATGGTAGATTGATCGTCGGCCGGCGCTATTTTCAGGCTGCCGTCAAGATCCCAGGCTGCTCCGTTGGCCGGCGACCAGGAAATGACGAAATCAGGCGATTGAAAAGGGGCAAAACTCACTCCCAGGTCGCGGATAAGCATGAACTTATCCCGCCCCAATGCAAATGGCTTGTCGAAAAAATAATGCTCCTTCCCCTCGTTCAGCAGAAATTCTTTATCATTCAGGACCTTGATCGCAAAGCCGACGGCATTATTAGAATCAGGGAGTTCGAGGATGAGTAGCTGGAAGGGCAAATTTTTGTACAAAAGGCTCGACCGCCTCACTTTGCCTTTATTATAGTAAGTCGTTTGCAAATCGAGATCCTTGACCACCCGCTGCAGGACCGGAGTAGATCTCAATAAGTGGATCTCATTTTGGAGGTTCGTACCCGGTGAGGCCATGAAAAGCTTACCCATGAGGTCATTCTTATCACCTTGCGTTTCATCATCATTCTGGATCAGCAGGGAAGATTGCACCTGATAAATGGGTACCGTATACCTGATGTTGATATAGGCAAGAACAAAGGCCAGGGCAGCGCAAAACACTACCCAGGGTAAATACCTCAGATAACGGAATAGCAGTTCACGCGGCGCCGCCAGCCGCTTTACTTCCGGCTGGAAGAGACCATTATTCGAAGCCACCCCAAATGATTGATCATTCATGAATAAACCGATTAATATCTGAAAATGGTGTAAATGATGGCAAAGACCGAAACCAGGGATGTGGCTATCGTCAAATTGCGCAGGGTGGTCTGGTCATTGGCAATCACTTTGCTCTTCGTCGCCTCAAAGATTACGATATCGTTCGGATGCAAATAGAAATAAGGCGACCCCAGTATCTCCGGTTTGGTCAGGTTCAGTCTTGCAAATTCCCTTTTTCCGTCTGTCTCGCGGATGACCAGCACGCTATCCCGCCGGCCATAGAAGGTCATATCGCCGGCCATTCCCAGGGCCTGAAAAAGGTTTAACCTGTCGCCAGGTATGCTATAAACGCCAGGCCTTGTTACTTCCCCCAACATCGTAAACCTGTAGTTCAGAAATCGGATAATATAATAGGGATTGGTGAGAAACGGTTTTAGCCGGGCGTCCAGCGTATCCTTCAATGCACTCCGGGTAAGGCCGTCTACATGCAGCAGGCCAAGTCCCTGGAATTCCATATTGCCGTCTTCATCCACGAGGTAACCCGAAGAAGTGGGCGCACTGCCGCTGATCCCTTCCGTTCCGGCTGATGCCGCACCGGATGTAGCGCCGGTGATCAGCACCTGGTTGTAAATCCTGGTGGCTTCCGGATTGTCGCTATATACAATGATACTTAACAGGTCTCCCTTTTGGATCACCGGGTCTGCTACAATCACCTGGGAATATTTCGCTGTGTCGAACTTCCCTTGCATGTAGGTCACTTTCTTCGTATTGTAACAAGAGCTACTGACCGTCGCCACGAAAGCAACGACCAAACTATAAAATATCAGCATTCTCAACATTGAAAAGTATTTTGCCATATTTTTCAGGGGTTAGCTGTAATCGACTATTTCCGGCTCATTTGAACATTCGATCTCTCCACTACTGCCACCAGGGCATAACCAAGGCTCTCGATGACCACCTGCACTTTATTATTCAGCACCTGGACCACCTTTGCCTCCTTATTCATAAAAGCTCCCTTCCGGATGGTGATTTTCGTATCTTTTTTCAATTCCAGCGGTTCAACGTGAACATCATCATACTCGTCCAGGAATTTCCGGATGGCTTCAATTTCTTTGTCCTTGACGATAGCCGGCGACCCCAGCCAGTAAACAAAATTCACTATCCCGTTGACCATCCGGACATCTGTCATTTCATTCGCTGTCAGCCTGACGAAAACATATGACTTGAACAAGGGCTCTTCCACCCATTTCATCCGGTCGCTCCATTTCTTCTTCACCCTATTCAACGGGCAATAAGCCTCCCTGCCCTTTTCGAGCAGCAGACCATAGACTTTCTTTTCCCATCGCGGCCTGGTGTACACCGCATACCATCGTTTTTCACTGCCAGACATAGCTTCGCCTCCTCAGTCACATTCGCATTTTGCAGCTGACTGTTTTTCAATTATTTACCACAGAATACCCTATACAACCGAAAAGGGTACAAGTGAGCAATTTTGATAGTAAAATTACTTCTTATACCCCCAATGCTATTTTGTTAGAATCAAGATTCGAAACGTATTCTCCACAGGACTTTAAAAATTTTTCACTTTTGGATTTAACAAAAAAAAACTAATAATCTTCGGATTTATTGTCCAATTGCTATTGCAATTTATTATAAAAGAGTCCTTTATGGAACTTTGGCACAAATATACGGGATTTTAATATTCAATACCTTAATTATGAATTGAAAGCAAGTCTTTAACCGAAAGTCAAATTGCCTTCTTATCCGCCCCGGATAGCCTCTCGATCAACCAATAAAGCGCGCAGGCCAGGACGAATAGCAGGCATACAATGACAACAGAGAATTTAACCCTTGCCAGATCGTAGGCGATAGAGACATTCCATTGGGAAACAGGCCCCCTTATGGTTTGAGAAAGGGCTATATTTTCAATGAGATCGCAAATGGTTGCAATGACGATCAGCCACGCAAAACCCCTTCCCCCTTTGATCATGATCTCATTGCCGGTGCAGGCAGAAATAAAACGGCACCCCAGCGCTATCGCCAGCGTATACAATACCATAAAAATGTAGGCGAAATATGTACTTTTTACACCTAACTCGTATTTTCCTGTATTTTTCCAATCCCGGATGATCGCCTGGGCCTTCCCCACGGTTTTAGCGATCTCAAATTGGACGATCTCATCTGAACTAAGCGGAGACAGGTAGCTTCTCACCCAGATCATGTAGGCGACGGTAAGCAGGGAGAATAACCAGAATAGCTGTCGCAGTCGGCTGAACCGGGCGGGCCATGATGGGGGTTCCATATATATCGGAGATTTTGCTTTAGACCGTTAAGTTAGAGAAAATCCGTTAAAAGTCAGTATGCCAGTCCCAGCTCCGCTTGTCCTCGTCAATTTTCCTGAGGGCGATACAATTGGCGTTGAGGCCCAGTTCATGGTCCGTGACGAATATCTCAGGCCGGAAAAGCCGTTTAGCCTTTGGTAAAATCTTCAACAGGCCGGCCAGTTTTCTGAAGGCAGAGGGAGGAACACTGGCAGGAAATTGAGAATGGACTATATAACCCGGAAAACCGGAAAGATATCTTAGCAATTTCCGGATAGAAGGAAAAGCGACGTCGTCGAAAACAACGATCCCACCCACTTTCATTAGTTTGTCGATATAAAAAAAATCCACCAGCAGCCAATCGAATTGCTTGGTGCTATCGATATAGGCAAAGTCGATTTTCCGGCCATTTTGCATCAGCTCGGGCAATACTTCGTAACAATATTTTTCAATGAATGTAAGGTTGGGCCCATATCCTGCCTGCTTCACCAGATCCAGTCCGTTACCACCCCAGTCAGCTATCTGGAACTTATCTATAACGGTATGATGTCCATTCCTTTTTGCAATTTCCTCTACAATGGCAAGAGTAGACATTCCATAGGCGAAGCCGATTTCAAGCGAGTCGGTAAAGCCATTTTCCCGGATCAGACTTTGAAGGTATTCGCATTGCCCCCGTGACGTCTCTGAATTGATATCGATGATCTCATTGCTGGAATTCCTGAACTTTTTCGTCTTGAAGAGGTCTTCGAGGAGTGCATTCATACTTATCGATTGTGGTCAGATACAGACGCCGAAAATAGTCAATTTCCGGCGTCTGAAAAATTCGATTCCACCGACAGAACGTCGATAATCCGATCATGCCACCCGGCTATTGCGTAGACATCATCTTCCAGCCACTCCAGCGCTTTCATGCCATAACCGGCGAGGTCGAAAAGATACAGCTTCGCCTTTGGCGCCACCTCCCGCCGGTATGCCCGCCACCAATAGCTGAGATCGGTGCCTGCCGGCTGGTTGAAAGTCCGGTTGTCCCACAATGGGCAATCCGTAAAGATCAGCACGTTGTCGACCACCTGTCTTTTGCGCAGCAGGTCCTGCAGCACGAGCCATGCGTTAATGGCATAACCGGCCTCGCCTTCATGCCCACGGAACTGGTCCACTGCGGACAGGATAGGTCTTACCGGGCTTTGTAGCGGCCGCCAGGTATTCCCGATGATTCCGGTGATGACCTGCTCTCCACGGCTGATCCAGGAGCAGGCCAGCAGGGGCCCGATGTCGAAACGCTGTACATGGCCATGGGCCTCCAGCGGATGCCGCATACTGCTGCTGACATCCATGGCTATCACGGAAATGGACCGCCGCCCGAAGCCGGATCTGTTCCAGCTATTGTGCAACGTTGCCTTTTCGAGCGCTTCCGTCAGCATACCGGCGCCGCCCTGGTCCAGCCGTTGCAGACTGCGATAGACATTCAACAGCCGAAGGGGGGACTGTCCACCCGGACCGGCAGCTGCAGCATTGCCCAGGTATTCGGCGGCCAGCTTAAGGACTTTGCCGCTGACACCCGCACACAACATCGGCTGCAGGTTATCGAGCAGCGCTGTATAACCTATCCGGAAGGAAGAGATGCCTTCCTTCCATTTATCGCGTAAGACCACCTGCCTTTGTTCAGGACTGACATAATGCTGTTGATGCAACGCCTGCCATTCCTGGCGCCAGGTCGTCCTGACAGGTACCTGCCCGCGTTGGATCCGGGCGAATAATGACTTCTGCGACCGGCTGGCCGCTTTGGGCTGTAACCACTGCAACGCCAGCCTTATCCCTTCCCGGATCTCGGCGCTGTAGCGGCTGTACTGATATTCATCCATGCTGTTGAGCAGGGCCGAAAGGCTCATTCTCACCGCACGGCCCGGCCGTTGTATCTTTCTGACCGTCCGGGTATAGTAGTCCAGCCAGCCCGGGATCTTTCCGGGTTGTTGAACGATACGGCCCACCAGCACACCCGTCCTTTCGTCGTCCCCATACAGAGCAGCCAGCTCAGCCGTCAACAGGAAAGCGAGATCCCGGAAACTCCTTTGTTCCCGCAGGTCAATAGCCAGCCTGCCCAGGAATTCAGGATCGCCCTGACGGACGGCTTCGTGCAAAAGGATCATCGCATGACCGGCCTGTCCGGGGTCATCGACTGACAAAGACACTGACAACAGCATCTTCAGGAGGTCCGATTGTACATCCGGCACTTCCGCCCTGATGTGGGCGTACCGAGTGCCTGCCGGTTGTCTTCCTTTCAGGTTAAAATTGAATTTCATGACTGCCTTTTTGTTGTATGATGGTCTTCATACGCAAAAGCCCCACCTGACAGGCGGGGCTTTTATATGCTGGATCTTTTTTTACTTGTTGCTCAGCACTTTTTTCGCCCCGCCAGACCGATATTGAACATACACTCCGTATACGTCTTATCCACGTTGGACCAGGAGATCATCGGTGTATGTACATTCTGTCGAAGCATAATAAGTGATTGAGTGATTGACTAGCGCAAATTTAAAAATCTTTTTTTCTTTTCAGCCATTATTTAAAAAAAATTTGAAATTATTTTTAATGCAGCCCTGTTTCACCTGCTCAGGCCCTGTTGATGACGAACTTCTGGATCTTGCTATGCAGGTCTTCGGGCCGGAAAGGCTTGGGTACTACATCCATGAACCCTTTTTTCATCAGATCGATCTTCATGTCCTCGTATACGGCCGCTGTAAAGGCGATAGCGGGGACGGACGGATGCAGCTTCCTGATCTCCATCAGGGCTGTCGTGCCATCCATTTCCGGCATTTCAAGATCGATCAGTACCAGGTCGAATTTCTCGCGCCGGCATAGGTCCACCGCCTCCAACCCATTCGTTGCCTCATGTACTTCGATCCCCCATTTGACCAGGAACCTCCTGGCTACGGACATATTGACGGCGTTATCCTCTGCGATGAGCACACGCAGCCGGTCGAATACAGGCAGCTGTTTGACTTTCCGGTCGTTAATATAGAGCTTGGCATTTTCGTTGATCTCCAGCTCGATCGTAAAATAAAAGGTGCTTCCCTTGCCTTCTTCGCTCTTGAGCTGAAGGTCACCGGAGAAAAGACCGACCAGCTTCTTACTGATGGCGAGGCCCAGACCGGTGCCCCCATATTTTCGGGTCGTATCCGTATCTGCCTGGGTAAAGCTTTCGAATATCTCCTGTCGCTTGTGTGCCGGGATGCCGATGCCGGTGTCCTGTACCATGAACTGGATCATCGACTTCTTACTGGTGGAAGACAGCTTCCTGGCCCCCAGGGTGATACCGCCCGACTTAGTGAACTTGATAGCATTCGACAGCAGGTTGCTGAATATCTGGTTGAGCCGGGTTTCATCCGTCAGGAATTCGGATTCGAGATTATCGTCTATATCGACCAGGAACAGCAACCCCTTGGCATGCGCCTGTGCGGAAAATTGCGTTTCCAGTTTCTTCAAAAAAGCCCTCATGTTGACGGGCAGGTTCTCCAGCTCGAATCTCCCCGATTCGATCTTGTTGAAGTCCAGGATCTCATTGATCAGGATCATCATGTGCTCGGATGAGAATTTGAGTATTTCCAGGTGGGACCGTTGCTCGGGCAGACATTGCTCCTGCAGCAGCAGGTTGGATGCACCTATGATGCCGTTCAGCGGAGTCCTCAGCTCGTGGCTCATATTGGACAGGAACCTGGACTTAGCCCTCGAGGCGGTCTCTGCCTTCTGTTTGGCCTTCATCAGCTCGAACTGGGTCATCTTGATCTCGGAAATATCCAGTACGCTGATCTTCCAGAAACGCCGGTCATTGTCGAAGAAAGAAACCACATTGACAAAGGCAAAGATGGTGTTGTCTTTTCGGGAAGTAAGAGCCAGCTCGCCCTGCCAGCTGCCCGTCTGTTCATCGGCGGGATTTTTTCCAATGCTGTTGAACAGCCGCAGATGTTCTTTGGTGAACAGGCTGTCCATGGGCGCGCCGACGATCATTGATTTGTCCTCGAGCTCCAGCAGTTCGACGGCCCTTTTGTTGCAATCGGTAATGATCAGCGCTTCCGCATCCAGGATGAATACGCCGTCAAGGGAAGTATTGAAAATAGTATCGGCAAACTGTTTTTCTTTCAGGATAGCCGATTCATTATTCCTGTTGATGCGGAGAATGGCATAGGAAAAAAAGGTGGTCAGCAATAAAGAAATGACGAGGTTGCTTTCGTACAGTCGACCGAACATATGCGCGATATGGACCTGGTAATAGTTCTCCTGCGGGCATTGGTAGTAGCAGAACAGCAGGGAAATGATGGTGATCAGATAGGCGATCGTCAGCTCCATAAAATTCTTTCTGAAGCTGATAATAAAGGTCATGATCAGGAAATAGGGAAAATAAAACAGGTATTCCCCGGCCTTTATCCCTTCCATATAATTCATGATGACCAGGTACAGATTCAGGTTGAGCACGGATAAAATCCGGGCAAGCAGGTATTTCCGCCGTAAGTTGAGGTGATAGGCAACGATAAAGATATAGGCGGCACTCAGATTGATCAGGGCGCTGATATAAAGACCAAAAGCAAAGTAGGAGATGACGGACACGAAGTGCGCGATCAGGATCAACAGGATGAACTGGTTGAACCGGATGGTCTTTTTACGTTTGGAAGGGGAATACACCTCCCGCAGCCCGGAATAGACTATATCCTCGTAAAAGGACTTGAAGAGTAGGATGAACAGGTTTCTCAAAGAGGTAAACTGGATTTTAAGGGTTTTCCCCAGACTGAACGACAGAAAACAATAAATTATTTTAGCCGCCGTTAACTATCTCACGAGACCTTTATGAACAATCCACTGTCCGATACCACGTTCTCATTCAGCCTTCCTATCGATGGAAAATATCTATTCGACTTATATGCAGGCGATTACATCATGATCGAGGAGACTTTCACTGACGTTTTGAAGGATTATGACGGGTTTGTGCAAGTCATTTATTCCAGCTACCAGGCCAAAAATATCCCGGCCCTCAAAAGCGCCATTCATAAGGTCAAGCCGCTGTTCGGGTTTGTGGGGCTGCTATCCATTCAGGCTCAATGCCAGGATTTTGAAAATGCCTGTCAGCGGGCTGAATTCCCGGAATTGGTCGAGTCCTTTAATTCACTGAAGATCACCATTTTGGAAGCAAGATCCATCATAGAGAAAGAAAACGCAAGGCTCACTGCCTACAATCTCTCTTTAGAATAGCCCCCTCCCCTAAGAATAGCTCACTCTCATAAGAATATCTCAGCAGGTCTCAGCAGGCGGCTTCGATCAGGCTTTTGGTCAACGCTTGCAATCCTTCCTCCAGCGATGCCCGGGACGGCCAGCCATATCCGAGGCGCATATAGTGGCGAGGCATGTCGAACCAATGTCCGGGGCATGAGCCAGCCCACCCTGATTCCCGGCAGGCCGTATGTCTTGCTGAGGGAGGACACGCTGATGACGATGGGGGAGTATTCCACCGCCAGGGGAAGTGGTTCTCCGAATACCATGTCCCGGTAGGTCTCGTCGACCAGCAATCGGATGCCTTTTCTTTCGGCAAGCGTGATGAGCTGCCGGAGCTCGCCGTTCGTCAGGCAGACACCGGTCGGATTATGCGGATAGGTTACAGAAATATACTTTGTCCCGGGGGTGATGGCCCTCTCTACCTGGTCCAGGTCCAGCGCAAAGCCTTCTTCGAACCGGAGATCGATATACTTTAGTGTGGCGCCGATAGCGAGGGGCGTCTCCAGGTTGGTGGCGTAATTGGGGCGTACGACAACCAGCTCGTCGCCTTTTTCCAGCAGGGAAGTGGCGATGATGAAAAGGGCGCCGGCAGCACCGATGGTGAGGAGTACATCGTCTTTTTTCAGCGGGGTGTCTTTGACGATCAGTTCTCTCAGTCCTTCATGACCGGCGTGTGAGCCATAGGCCAGCAGCAGGTCGTAGAGGCCGCTATCGATGCCGGTGTCACGGAGCAGGGTATCGGTGTACGAGCTTTCGGAGAGGTTGTTACGGATCGTGTCGTAGCCCATCTGTTCGGGAGATTCGACTTCTATGGGCATCCTTTTGTATTTCATCTGCAGATCCTGAATTTCAGGATTTTGAATTGTAAATTAAAAAATTAACTTTGCCTATCCTAATTGTATCCAAGTAGACCTTCATGGAAATAACCGATCCTTCAATAGCTTCTGATGATAAAATTAAATATTTACCGAAAATAGATGGCTTGCGATTTATTGCCATTTCAATGGTGTTGCTGGAGCATTATGCTATTAATATTGGCAAAGTATTCCAATCAGGATTTTACGGTGTTCAACTGTTTTTTGTCATCAGTGGGTTCCTGATTACTTCCATTCTGATCAGGAAGGAAGTTACCCACAGCAAAAACATTTATCCGAATTTTCTTGGCAGAAGGGTCTTACGCATTTTCCCTATATATTATTTGGTTTTGCTCATAGTGTTCATGCTGAATGATCCGACAGCGCACAAGTATATCCTGAATTTTGCTACTTATACTTACAATTATGCATGGGCTTACTACAGCATACCCGACATCCGCTGATGCATTTTTGGTCACTCTGTGTGGAAGAGCAGTTTTATCTGTTTTATCCGATCATAGGGTTACTGCTGGGTTTTCGTTCGAATAAATTGTTGGGATTCTTATTGCTGCTCATTTATACTGCCGATAGTCAAAACCTCTTCAATGTTTTTGGGCATCCGCAGTACAATTATCCGGGGCTGCTGACCAATATGAGCCCACTCGGACTAGGATGTCTCGGCGCCATACTGGCTTACAGAAAGGCGATCCCGCAGTGGGTCCTTTCAAGGAAAACCGAATGGCTAATGTTCGCCTTATTGCTGCTGAGCTTCTTTTTCTTTAAGAAGGAGGTCAAGGCATTCATTTGGGGCTTTATCAATTTATATCTGGTGCTCAAAGCTGCCCTTTCCCGATTTGAACTTAAATTTTTCGATAAACTTTTATCTAATAAAAAAATCATTTATATCGGCCAGATCTCCTATGGTTTGTATGTATACCATTTCCCTATAGGGTTTTATTTGGATAGAACGTTCCGGCCTTTTCTATGGAAGTATATTCCTTTTTCGCACTTGGGCATCCTTTCGAAAATACAATATAATGCCTGGGTAATTACCTTACCAATATATACTCTTCTTTCACTCATTGTAGCCCATCTTTCCTACACTTACTTCGAGAAGCCTCTATTGCGATTGAAAGATAGATTCTTCCAGGGATCAGCGCACCCTGTACAAACTGCAATTCCCCCTGTTCCACCGATTATAAACCTGGACTGATTGAATTGTTTTGTATTTTCGGGAATCAATAATCATCGTGCAAAGAAGACATTTTATCCGCCTTTCCGGGACCGCCGTACTGGGTAGTTTGTTGTACACCGGCCAGGAGGCGTCTGCTGCTCCCGGCGAATTTATTTTACCGCCCTCCAGGATATTGGTCAGGCTGGATGATGGTATACACCAGTTGGCACATACCCGTGGTGTCTATCTCTACCGCGATGTCACGGTCCGGCTGAAATATATGCACGACTCCCTGCGGGTGGAGGCGGCATCCCCTACCCAACCCCTGCATTCAATCGAGCTGCAATGGCATCGGGGATTGATCAGGAACGGCAGTGTGCTGGGTGATCAATGGGAGAGGACTTATGGCGATGAGGGGTTTGCGCCAGCCGGGTTCGGGCGGAAGATGCCCTGGTATTTCATCGATCAGGGAGGGGCGGGCACTGCCTGTTTTGGCGTGAAGACCGGTTGCAACAGCCTGTGTTACTGGCAGGGGGGATCGCCTCTTCTCAGTCTGACGATGGATACGCGCAGCGGGGGCGTGGGCGTATCGTTAGGGAACCGGGTGTTGACGGCAGCGGATATCGTCGTGACGAATGGAAAGGAAGGGGAGAGTGTCTTTGCCACCGGCAGGAGGTTCTGCCATATGATGTGCGACAAACCCCGGCTGCCCGGACAGCCTGTCTACGGCATCAATGACTGGTATTATGCTTATGGCAATAACAATCCCGACCTGATCCTGCGTCAGACGGCATTGATGACCGGACTGGCGACAGATACCGCCAACCGTCCTTTTTCCGTCGTCGATGCCGGCTGGGCCTTTTATTCGCCCTTGCTACCGGGGGATAGTGGCTGGATGGATGATTTTTCCCGTCCCAACGATAAGTTCAAGGATATGGGCAGCCTGGCTTCGGACATCAAAAAAGAGGGGATGCGGGCGGGCCTGTGGATGCGGCCGCTCTGTGCTTCTTACAAGGATCCGGCTACACTGCTTCTGCCGGCCATTCCGGGGAGGAATGATCCCAAAACCCCGGTACTCGACCCATCGATTGAAGAGAACCTGGAGAGGGTAAGACGGAATATCTTACTCTACCGGGAATGGGGATATGAATTGGTCAAGCATGATTACAGCACCTATGATATTTTCGGCAAGTGGGGCTTTGAGATGACTGCCGATGTGACCACTCCCGGATGGCGATTCCGGGATAATACCCGGACGACGGCGGAGATTGTCCTTGCCCTGTATCGTCACATCCGCGGAGCCGCAGGAAGCATGTATGTGATCGGCTGCAATACTCTGAGCCACTTGTCCGCCGGCCTGTTCGAGCTGAACCGGATAGGAGATGACACCAGCGGGAAGGAGTGGGCGCGGACGCGGAAAATGGGGGTGAATACCCTGGGATTCCGGATGATCCAGCATGACAATTTCTATGCAGCCGATGGCGACTGTGTAGGGTTGACGAAAGATATTCCCTGGAATAAGAACAAACAATGGATGCAACTGCTGGCCGGCTCCGGCTGTCCGTTGTTCATTTCTGCGCAGCCCGATATGCTGGGGGCGGAACAAAAAGCGACGATCCGGGCATCCTTTACCCAGGCTGCGCGTCCATTGCCGGCCGGAGAGCCGCTGGATTGGCTGACGAATACATTGCCCTCCAAATGGAAGCTGAATGGGAAGGTCAGGGAGTTCGACTGGGCGTGAGACGGGGCAGTCGGCGTTGGTTCCCGTTGGAAAAGGTCGCATTTGTATTTTATTTCCTATTTTTGTTATTTATAACAAAAAGAAGAAACAATATGTCATATCTCGAATTCAGGGATGCCTTACTCCCATTCCAGGTTTTTTCAATTCGGGACGTTGAAAAATTCTTTCCAAACTTTGATTCACGAAGGTTAGTCGAGTGGCAACGCAAAGGACATATTCGCAAGCTCGTCAACAAATGGTATTTGTTCAGTGAATGTCCGGTAGACGAGCAACTACTATTCAGAATTAGTAATTGTATTTATAGACCCTCTTACATATCGTTAGAGTCAGCACTGGCTTATTATCATCTCATACCGGAAGCAGTTTATACGCAAAAAGCCGTAACCACGAGAAAAACAACTAGCTATATAACTCCAATAGGAGCATTTGCCTTTCACACTCTAAAGACAAGTTTATTCTTCGGATATTCCGTCTTTCACAAAGGCAGTCTACCGGTACTGATTGCTGAAAAAGAAAAGGCCATATTGGATTATTTATACCTTAATGCTTCATTACGGTCTGCCAAAGATATTGAGGAGCTTCGGTTCAACTATACTGAATTACACAATACTTTAGATTGGGAAAAATTGGGGAAATACCAATTCGTATTCGCCAGTAAAACACTGGATAAAAGAATAAAGGATTTTAAAAAACAAATTGAACATGCTGACATTATCTGAAATAGAAAAGAATTATCCGGATAATCTAAAATCGTATAAACATTTTATTCTAAGAGAGTATTTACAGCATAAGATTCTACAGATCATCTTCGACAGTGAATATGCTACGCACTTATCTTTTTTAGGAGGGACTTGTTTGCGCATCGTTCATGGCAACACCCGATTTTCCGAAGATCTTGACTTCGACAACTTCGCGCTCGGGGAAGATGTTTTTGAAAATATCTCTGTACACATAAAAAACAAGCTTACCCAGGAAGGCTATACCGTTGAAATGAAAACTATTTATCGGGGCGCCTTTCATTGTTATATCCGATTTCCTAAATTACTTTATCAGGAAGGTCTTTCCGGTCACCTGGAAGAAAAGATCCTGATACAACTAGATACAGAGCCACAGCATTTTAACTTTACGCCAGAAAAATATATACTCAATCGATTTGATATATTTACTCAAATATTCAATACACCTCTTGATATTTTACTTGCACAAAAGTTCTATGCTATATTAAACAGGCAAAGAAATAAAGGACGTGATTTTTTTGACGTTGTTTTCATTTTATCCAAAATCGATGGTCCCAATTATGACTATTTAAAGCTTAAAGTAAATATTTCGACTGCGAAGGAGTTGAAAGAAAGAATTCTTGAAAAATGCAGCCAGATCAATATGGAAATGATGGCTAAAGATGTACAGCCATTTTTGTTTGATCCGGCAGATGCAAAAAAGGTCGTTTTATTTCCTGATTATATCAAACAAGTCAATCTCATCTAAGTAAACAACTTCATCTGTTCACCCGGTCGCCTGAACTGCGAGCAATCCAACTCCCACCGCTCGGCATTTAACCCATACTTTTCTGTATACCGAGCGTATTGCTGCGCTACCAGCTGCGCGATATTACCTTCGCCGCGCATCCGCACTCCCCAGCGGTTGTCGTTGACTTTACCATCATGGCCGGCTTCGATGAAGTGCCACACTTTGTCGGCCCTGTCCGGGAAATTTTTGTAGAGCCAGTCGTGAAAGATCAGCTTGATAGCGCCATTGAGGCGGATGAAGGTATAAGCCGAGAAGGTAGCGCCATTCTCTGCGGCGGCTTTCATGATGCGTTGCATTTCATGCTCATTGAGCCCGGGAATCATCGGGCCCAGCATAACGCCCATGCGGATTCCGGCGTCGCTGAGCTCTTTAATGGTCCGCAGCCGCTGCCGCGCGGTGGTCGTGCGGGGTTCCATTACCCGGCGCAGGTCTTCGTCGAAAGAAGTGATGGAAATGAGAATGGACACCAATCTCTTTTTTGCCATCTCTGTCAGCAGATCTTTGTCCCGCAGGATACCGGCGTTTTTGGTAATCATGCCGACAGGCTGGTTGAATTCCAGGCAGGTCTCCAGCAGTTTGCGGGTGATGCCAAATTTCTTTTCGGCGGGTTGATAGCAGTCCGTGTTACCGCTCAGCGATATCGGCAGACATTCCCATTTGGGGTTCATGAGAAACTTACGCAGCAGCTCGGGCGCATTCTTTTTGACAATGATCTTTCTTTCGAAATCGAGACCGGCGCTATAGCCCCAGTATTCGTGAACGTTACGGGCATAGCAATAGGTGCATCCATGCTCGCAGCCCTGGTAGGGGTTCATGCTGTACCACATGCCTACGTCCGGGCTGTCCACTTTGTTGACGATGCTTTTGGCATGCTCTTCGAGGTACTGGGTCTCGCTGTTGGGCTCTATCCAATCATCTATCGCCTCGATATGTTCTTTGACCCTTTCATTTTTCAGAAAGCGGTTTTTAGGGTTCAACTGGGCGCCGCGGCCCTTCAGGTATTGAACGGGATTGATGGGACCGGAATAGTCGGGTACGCGGCCTTCGCCAGCCGAATCGTCGGACGGATCTTGCTGAATCATTTTGCTGATTTAAATTTTTACGGAACCTTCACGTATCCGTTGGCGGTTGCTCACGCGAACAATTGTCCCTGGCGGATGGCCACCGGCAGGTTCTGAAAGGCGAATCTTTCTGCTATCTGCCAGGCCATTTCACCCTCCCGCCGTTTCAACAGCAGCATCGCATCTGCGACGAACCTTCCTGTAAAGCTCTTGTTGCTGTATTCCAGCCAACCCTTCTCATATTGCCAGGGCAATAATTTGCGGGCGATGGGCAGATAGGGTTCGTCGATAAAATGCGGCTTGTGGTCCTTGTCCAGCTTCATCAGTCTTTGGATGTCCTTGATTTCATTGACTAGTCCGCGGATAGGCAGCTTGCTCGTCACATTGATAAAAATGCTATGGGAGGGGAAACTGCCGAAGTCTTTCAATTCCACCTTGAACGGGCAATAACCCATGGCGATGGTCCGGAGACGCTGTACGATGCGTTCTTCCATCAGCGCGAGTTGCGTGAATCTTACCATCGTCACATGCGGCTTGCCGCCGAGGGCTGTAGGAGCCTGATAAGCCTCATGGAATTCTTTTTTTACCTGCTGGACCTTGTTGCGTAGTTCTTCATGCGGGTTGAGGATCAGGAGGTATTCATTGGTGGCCAGCTGTCTCTTATAGGTCTCATTGAGGACGGTGGCAATAGGTTTGATAGCTTGTTGCATACATTTCGTTTTTTAGTTTTAAAAGTCAGATCATTCCGGTGACAGCCGGAAAACGTTGACCGTCTTACAGGGATCGAAGGAATGTCTTCGTTTCAGCAGCACCAGTTCATCCACCCGGAAAATTCCATGGAAGGTCTTCCGGGAATAATCGGGCATGGCCTTATTATAGACCTTTTCAGTCAGCCCGCCGGCAATACTCAGATAAGGTCGACCGGTCAAATTGACCGGCGGCCAGCCCGACGAACGGATAAATTCGTCGATCGCCTGTAGCTGCTGCATCAATTCCCGCAGTGGCTGGGGGTCCTGCACCCGCAGGTAGATCGTGTGCGGGGGGATACCACTATAATTATTGAGGGCGATATCGAAACTCCTGCGCTGATGACAGATCCGCTGGATCCAGCGGATGACGGTATCCTCCGTCTCTTCGCCGGCCTGAAAAGCGGCCAGGGTGATATGCGGCTTGTTACGCGCCAGCCGCTGCTGTCCCTGCAATGAGTGCTGCCTCTCTGCCGGATGCTGCCCACGCCCATCGCCGGTCTCGCCGGCGGAGAAATATTCGGCGTTAAATTGCTGTTGCTCTTCCAGCAACCTGTCCCCGAGATCCCCGCGTGGATAGATCACCAGCAGGTAGTCCGCCTGCCCGGTCCTTGCGGTCCGGCCGGCGACCGGTATTGAATTTTTTACCAACCCCATTTCCATAAAAAAAATTTAAATGATCATTATTTTAGTATAAATTTACTAAATAAATTAGTATAAGCAAAGAAATTATTTTTATGGAACTCGAGCAATTTTTCGGCGAACAGTTGATCCGTAACAAACCAGCCACTTTTTTCATGCTCGTGAGTGGCGACGCGATGGTAGGCGCCGGCATTTTCAATGGTGACGTGGTCATCGTGGACCGGTCCATCAAAGCGGCGAGCGGCAAGGTGGTCATCGCCACGCTGAACGGAGAGATGCTGATCCGCCGGCTCGAGAAGACGTTCAACAAGATCCGCCTCGTACCGGAGACGGCCAGGCTATCTCCTATCGATGTAGACCTTTCCGCGTCGGAATTTTCGATCTGGGGAGTGGTGACGTATGTCATTCATGCGTTATGAAGCCTGCCGGAAAGAACTGAAGGGCGTGAAATAATGGATTTTTTTCACCAATTTTAAAATATTCTCCATGCTCATCCGTCTTCCTGAATAGCATGGAGGAATTATTGACCATCAACCCGACTATGCCGTCATCGACGGGAAAAAATATCGCATCAGTCATCAGCCGATTCGGCAGGAGACTGCTGGGCTTTATACGCCAACGGGTTGGTAACGAGGCCGATGCGGAGGATATTTTACAGGATGTCTGGTACCAGCTGACGACAACGGTCGATACGGAACCCATCGAACAGATCAGCGGCTGGCTGTTTGCCGTAGCCCGCAATAAGATCATCGACCGCTACCGCCGCCGGCAGCCGACCTCCCTGGACTCGCTGCTCCCGGAAACGGACGAGCCAGGCGCCCCCGATCTGGCCGGCATCCTGCTGGATAACAGCCACAACCCGGAAACGGCCAACCTGCGGGCCCTGTTCTGGAAAACCTTGCAAGAGGCACTGGACGAACTGCCCGAAGAACAACGTACGGTGTTTATACAGAACGAACTGGAAGGCATCCCTTTTAAGGATATTGCCGCCGCGACCGGAGAGAAGATCAATACGCTGATCTCCCGGAAAAGATATGCCGTTCTCTATCTGAGAGAAAAATTGCTGACCCTATACCATGAAATTATAGAATACTAATAAAATTATAAATATGAAAAGACGTTTTCGCCTCCGCAAAGTAATTGGCATTATTCTCCTGGCCATTATCGGAGTATTTGCCTTCGGCAGCATTGTCATGCTGTTATGGAACGCCCTGATGCCGGTCATCTTTCATCTGCCCGTCATCACCTTCTGGCAGGCATTGGGGCTTCTGCTATTGACCAAAATATTATTCAGCGGTTTCCGCGGTGGTGGCCCCAAAGCAAGATGGAAAGAAAGGCTCAACGAACGATGGACGAACATGACACCCGAAGAAAGGGAAAAATTCAAACAGGAGTGGGGTCGCCGCTGCCGGAGGCCTTTCCGGCCGAATGAGCCCTTCAGCAGCGGAACCGGCGCAGCCGAACAAAAACAATAATTGCAAGCGATCATGCGAAATGAATTCGACTGGACCATCCGGCAATTGAACCTGCAGATGTAGAAACCCAGGAAGGCGGTAAATGGGCATAGTTTTGGCATCCTGTGTAGAGGATTTGTTAACTATAAATATACCAGTATGAAAAAATTATTTGTTCTTTGTCTGATCATAGCCGGAAGCTTTGCCGTCAATTCGGCTTCCGCCCAGGTCCGCGTCAGCGTAGGCTTTGAAAGTACTTACCCGGGATATTCCTATTATACCTATCCTGCATGGCACGGACATTATCGCGACCAGGCTTATTACGCTCATTATCAGCCCAGGTTCGAAAGAACTCACAAGTCCTATTTCAACGGACGCAACTTCGACCATGACCGTTTTGAACGTGAAAATCATTGGCACAAAAGGAATTGATCTTACAATAAGATGATGGACAAATGGCGAAGGAATATATCTTTCGCCATTTGTAATGTAAGTTGGGCAGTAAATTGCCCGAATGGGGCAGGAATGGGATTAATCGTCGTCATCGTTCTTCATCGCTTTCACAAACGCCGCCCTGCTTGGCACGGGCAA
>Ga0182030_10005597_pt1 | contig 26609 bp, 23 predicted proteins | sample 812S3MmetaG_FD_121299 | JGI IMG/M metagenome (GOLD analysis project Ga0182030, IMG submission 121299) | Permafrost microbial communities from Stordalen Mire, Sweden - 812S3M metaG (Illumina Assembly) | ecosystem: Environmental > Terrestrial > Soil > Wetlands > Permafrost | place: Sweden...
CGCCGAGATTGGGTCCCACTGAGCGATCGCCCGCGGCACCGCGTCGAGTCCTTCGATCGGCACGAACGTGCCCGCCATGAACGTGAGCGGGAGGATGATGATGAAGCCCATCCCCTGCATCGCGTCGGGCGAGCGCACGATCATCCCGAACAGCACGCCCGTCCAGGTGAACGCGAGCACCGCCAGCATCATCAGCGCGAGCAGCTCGATCCCGTGGGCCAGCGTCAGGTGCGGATCCCAGCCGAGCAGCAGCCCGACGACCACCGTGATCGTGAGCCCGAGCAGCGCCTCGCAGAACTGACCCATCACCTGGCCGGTGATGATCGACAGGCGGCTGATCGGCATCGAGCGGAAGCGGTCGACCACGCCTTCGGTCATGTCGTTCGAGGTCGCCACGCCGGCGCCGATCACGCCGAACGCGAGCGACTGGCCGAGGATGCCGGGGAACAGGTAGTCCTTATAGTCGATCCCGACCACGTGGATCGCCGAGCCGAACACGTAGAGGAACAGCAGGATGAAGATGATCGGCTGGATCGTCACGTCCAGCAAACGCTCGGGCACGCGCGGGATCGAGCGCAGGCTGCGTGCGGTCAACAATGCGGTGTCGCCCACGAAGCGCCTCACCGGGTTTCGCGAGCGGTCGGGAGCTGCGATCCGACCGTTGTCCTCGGCAATCGCGTGGCTGCTCATCTCCTGACTCCCTCCTTCTCTGGGCTCTCGGCTCTATCTCTGATGTTCGGCGCTTGCTCTGCGTCGGATTGCTCGCCGTCTTCGACCGGATGGCCGGTCAGCGCCAGGAACGCGTCGTCGAGTGTCGGGCGGCGCAGTGCGATCTCGTCGACCGCGATCCCGCTTTCTTTGATCGCCTGCGTCACCCGCGCGAGATCCTCGACCTCCGCCGGCGCAGGGATCGAGATCGTGCGCTGCTCCGGCGCTATCGCTGTCTCGAAGCGCCCCTCGAGCGCCTCCCGGAGTCGCTCGAGCGCGGCGCCGTCGGGCGCGAGCACGTCGACGCGCTGCTCTCCCACCTGCGCCTTCAGCTGCGCGGGCGTGCCGGCGGCGATCTCGCGACCGTGATCGATCAGCACGACGCGGTCGGCCAGCGCGTCGGCCTCTTCGAGGTACTGCGTCGTCAGCAGCAGCGTCACACCTTCGGCGACCAGCTCGCGGACCGTCGACCACACGACCTGGCGGCTGCGGGGGTCCAGGCCGGTCGTCGGCTCGTCGAGCACGAGTAGCTGCGGCTTGTCGATCAGGCCCGCGGCGAGGTCCACACGGCGGCGCTGCCCGCCGGAGAGGTTCTTCACGAGCCGGTCGTGGAACTCCTCGATGTCGAAGCGCTCGATCAACTCCTCGGCGATCGCCTGAGCGGCGTCGCGGCCGTGGCCGCGCAGGCGTGCCATCAGCACCAGGTTCTCCCGCGCCGTGAGGTTCTTGTCGAGCGCCGCGAACTGGCCCGTCAGCGAGATCACCCGCCGCACCCGCTCGGCTTCGCCGACGACATCGTGTCCCGCGATCCGCGCGCTGCCGCCGTCGGGGCGCAGCAGCGTTGCGAGCATCCGCACCATCGTCGTCTTTCCCGCGCCGTTCGGCCCGAGCAGGGAGACGACCGTCCCGGTCTCCACGTGCAGGTCGAGCGCATCGACGGCGGTGAACTCGCCGAAGCGCTTCGTCAGACCCTCGGCTTCGATCGCGGCCGGTCCGGCGGAGTTGTGTGCTGAGTCTCTGTTGTCGAGCATTGGAAGATCCTACAGTAACTGAAAGTTTTGTGCAACTGAAGTTATTGGTAGGCTGATGAGCATGGTGGACGAGGGGCTCGGCGAGCTTTCAATGTCCGGGGACGATGCGATCCAGCGTCTGCTCGTGCGCGAACTGGGGGAGGAGCTGGCCGGCGCGTTCCTCCTCGCGCGCCAGACCCAGGAGCGCTGGGCGCGCCGGCGCCATCCGGCGGAGGGCTTGCGCGAGCGCAAGAAGCGCCATACGCGCCAGCAGATCTCCGACGTCGCGACCACCCTATTCGTGGTGCGCGGCTTCGATCACGTGAAGGTCTCCGAGATCGCCGAGGTCGTCGGAGTCTCGGAGAAGACCGTCTACAACTACTTCCCCACGAAGGAGTCGCTCGTCTTCGACCGCGCCGACGAGGGCATTGCGCGCTTGGCGGCGGCGCTGCGCGAGCGCGAGGCCGGCGAGTCGCCGGCGAAGGCGGTGCTGCGCGCGCTCGGCGAAGATCTCGACGAGCTCGGGGAGCTGCCCGAGGAGGTCCACATGTTCATGCCCGTGTTCGCTGAGATGGTCGCCTCGACGCCGGCGCTGCGCGCTGCCTGGCTGGATCTCCAGGGCCGCCTCGTCGCCGTCGCCACCGAGGAGCTCGCTGCCCGCGCCGATGTCGATCCGCGCGATCCCGAGCCGCTGATCGCCGCGCGCGCGATCGCGGGGCTGCTCGAAGTCGCCTACGAGTCGCGCGTCCGCCAGATCGAGGCCGGCCTGCGCGGCGCCGAGCTGCGCGACGCGGTGCTCGCCGATATCGAGCGCGCCGCGCGGCTGCTCGACACGGGACTGTGGTCGTTCAACCTGCTCGCTCAGGGCGCCCGCACGCGCGCGCAACTGCGCGAGGCTGCGAGCGCCGCCGAGGATGTCCGCGCGCAGGTCGTCGACGCGCTCGAGCAGGCCCGGGCGGCGTGGCGGGAGCTGCGCGGGAGCGAGCGCGCCGAGGCCAGCCAGGGCGAGCGTAAAGGGGCCAAGCGCAAGCAGGCCGAGGTCAAGCGCGAGCGGATCGAGACCAGGCAGGCCATAAAGCAAGCTGCCAAGCAGGCCGCGAAGGAGGCCGCCAGGCAGAGCACCGCCGCTGTGCGGCGTGAGGCCAAGCGCACCGCCTCGCAGGTGGGGGAGGCAGCCTGGAAGAACGCCCGCGAGCGCAAGAAGTCGCTGCGCGAGTCGCATGCGCTCGCCGAGCGGGCCGCATACTTAGCGTTTCGCCAGGCGCTCGGCGAGCGCCAGGAGGCGGTTCGCGAGCGTCAGGCGGCGACAATCAGAACACGATTCCCGAAGGAGGGCACCGAGAATGGCGCTTGATCAGACCAAGGTAGGGCAGGTTGTGGCGGCGCAGATGGAGGCGCTCGAAGAGGCCTACGGCGAGGACTGCGAGATTGGCGACGTCTGCACGATCGTCGAGGTGATCGGGCCGCACGGCTCCGACGTGAGGGTGCGCTCGAGCGAACTGCGCCCGCATGTCTCGATCGGCCTGCTGCGAATGGCGGAGAGCATCTTCCTCGCCAGCCTCCGCGCCGGATCGGATGGTGACGGTGGGGAGGACGGCTGAGAGTGTCTGGGCGAGCCGCGCGTACGATGCGGGGGACCTGTCCGGTGCGTAGGGTGGGAAGTCGAGAGCTCGCCGGCTGAGGTAGCCGGATACGCTGTGGCGAGCGTGGCTCCCGAACTGGTCCTTCACGTCCTGCCGCCGTCGCACCCGTGTATGACCGCGGCTGCGGCGCTGCGCCTGAAGGGCCTGGAGTACGAGCGGGTCGAGTTCATCCCTGGCCAGCACATCGAGCCGATGCAGGAGATCTACGGCGAGGGCAACTACACCGTGCCGGGGATGCTCGTCGATGGCGTGCCTGTCCATGGCTCGCGTGCGATCCTCGAGCGCTTGGAGGCGCTTGTGCCGGAGCCGGTCCTCTATCCCTCCGATGAGGTTCGCGAGGCAGAGCGCTGGGGTGATGTGGAGTTGCAGGACCTGGGGCGCCGGATGCCCTGGGGGGCGCTCTACTTCCGTCCCGAGGCGATGGGCACATTCGCCGGCGGCGAGCCGCTGGACGGCCCGGGCACCGACTTCGCGATTCGCTTCGTACGCGGCACCTGGAAGTACCACAAGATTACGGCGGCTCGTCTGCACGAGGATCTCGCCGGATTGCCCGAGAAGCTCGCGCACGTCGAGCGGCTGGCCGCCGATGGCGTGATCGGGGGCGAGCAGCCGAATGCCGCGGACCTGCAGATCGGCGCCACGCTGCGGATCCTGCTCAACGTCGGCGACCTGCGTCCGCTGCTAGCGGGAAGCGCGGGTGAGCGGATCGCTCGCGATCTGTTCGCCGAGTATCCCGGCGATATTCCGGCGGGCGCCTTCCCGGCCGGCTGGGTGCCTACAGCCTGAGGGCATTGACCGGCGTAACCTTCTACTTCGACCTCGGCTCGCCATACGCGTACCTCACGGCGGAGCGTATCTCCGAGGTTCTCCCCGAGCCGGTTTCCTGGCAGCCGGTGTCGTTGGGCGCCATCTTCAAGCTCGCCGGGCGCTCGTCGTGGTCGCTCGGCGATCCCGACCGCCGCCGCGCGGGCATCGCCGAGGTGCAGCGTCGCGCCGCGGCCTACGGCCTGGCGCCGGTGCGCTGGCCCGACCCCTGGCCGAGCAACTACCTGTTCGCGATGCGCGCCTGCACGCACGCCTTCCAGCAAGGCCGCGGTCATCAGTTCACGCTCGGCGCCTTCCGCGCCGCCTTCCGGCAGGGCCGCGACCTCGGCCAGCCCGAGCACGTCCTCGCGGTCGCAGGCGAGGTCGGCCTCGACCCGCGCGAGGTCGAGCACGCGACCGCCGACCCCGCGGTCAAGACGGCGCTGCGCGCCGCGACGGTGCAGGCCCACGAGCGTGGCGTCTTCGGCGTGCCGACGGTCGCCGTCGGCGAGGAGTTGTTCTGGGGCGACGATCGCCTCGAGCAGGCCGCGCTCGCGCTTGGCTGAGCGAAGCGGCTAGCGGCTATGATCTGCATCTCTGTCGCTGCTCCGATGCGGGCGGCGACGGGCTGAGTCTCTCGGTTGTGCGCCAGACCTTCTGCGGGTTCCGGCGGACGGCGATCAATGTCGTCGATTCGTTGCTCAGGAGGCCTTGGTGGACACGTTCGCTACGCCGGTTCCCGGTTGTCGCGTCGAGCTGCATCCAGACCGTGAGCGAGTTCTGGTTCTCGTGGACGGAGAGCTCGATCTAGCCGCGGTCGCGGCGGTCGAGCACGAACTCGAGACCCTGCGGGAGGCCGGCTGGAGTCAGATGGTGCTCGATCTCAGCGCGGTCGGCTTCATGGATCTCGCCGGCGTGCGCCTGTTGTTGGGCGCCTTCGAGCGGGCGGACGCGGCCGGCGGCCTGTTCCTGGTTGCCGCCGCTTCCCCGCAGGTTCGCCGGATCCTCGAGCTGACGGGCAACGCGCACGTGCTCGCGGGAGTGGATCGGTAACCATGCATTCCGAGCGCGTTAGAGTCCCTGCTCCCGATCAGGAGTCCAAATGAGCAGTCCCGTCGTATCGTCCGATGGTGTCTCCGACCAGGACGGCAGCAATCCGCTGGCGCTGCTCTCCAAGGAGATGGTCCGCATCTACAAGGACCAGTTCGGACGCGGACCGAACAAGGTTCGCTCCCATTACGCCGGTCCGGACATCATTGTCTGCGTGCTCGAGAACACCTTCACCCCAGCGGAGCGCAGCCTGCAGGCGATGGGTGAGCATCAGCGCTTGCGCGACACGCGCATCTTCTTCCAATACGCCTCGACCGCCGAGTTCACCGAAGCTGTAGAGCGCGTCACGGGTCGGCGCGTGCGCAGCTTCATCAGCGGCATCGACACGAACACCGACGTGGCTTCTGAGCTGTTCGTGCTCGAGCCGCAGGTCACCTAAGCCGCGCTCGCGGGAATCTCCGTCGCGATCGTCCCGGGCTCGATGTCGCCGCGCAGGCGCAGGCCGAGGATCGGGAAGACGAGCGTCGACAGGACCGCGGCGCCGACGAGCGCGGCGGCGGTCGAGGGGCGCATGTGCCCGGTTTCGACGGCCAGCGTCGTGATCGCGAGCACGAGCGGCAGCTGCGTCGAGCTCATGAACGCGAGCGCCGCGCGTTCGCGCGCGTCGAGCACGCCGCGGTAGAGCAGCAGCGCGGGCGTTCCGCGGACGACGAGGAAGAGCAGGAAGAAGAGGAACAGCTTGAGGACACCGGAGACGCTCGCGAACAGTGCGGAGACATCGAGCTTCATCCCCGAGACGACGAAGAAGAACGGCACGAACACGCCGAACGCGACTGCGTTGAGCTTCGAATCGAAGGCCGGAATCTCGCGCGTTTTCAGCACCTGGCGCGTGATCAGGCCGGCCGCGAAGCCACCGAGCAGCAGGTCGAGGCCCAGTTCGGAGGCGAGCAACGCGAGCGCGAACACGAGCACGACGATCCAGCGCACAGCCAGCTGCGAGCTGTTCTCGAGCGTGCGTTCGAAGACCGGTAGCGTGCGCTCGGAGAAGCGCACGGCGAGCACGGCGACGAGCACCGCGAGGACGATGAACGAGACGAGGATCACCGCGTTGTGGACGGCGGACTCGGTCGAGAGGATCAGCGTCAGTAGCAGGATCGGGCCGAGCTCCCCGACCGCGCCGGCGGCGAGCAGGTAGGTGCCGAAGCGGGTGCGCAGCTCGCCGCTGTCGGAGAGGATCGGGATCAGCGTGCCGATCGCCGTCGTCGCGAGCGCGGAGCCGGTGTAGAGCAGCGACAGCACGATGCCCGCGGCCGCGAGCGCGCCACCGATCGTGTAGGCAAGCGCGAGCGACAGCGCCCAGCCAAACAGCGCCAGGCGCAACGGCTGGCCCATGATCCGGTGCACGTCGATCTCGTAGCCCGCGAAGAAGAACAGCATTCCCAGACCGAGGTCGGAGAAGAACGAGACGAACTGATCTGGATGAAACCCAAGCAATTCGGGTCCCAAAAGGACCCCCAGCAGCAGCTCGATCACGACGACCGGCAGGACGATCCCGCGACCGCTCGCGAGCGCCGCGAGCGTGCCGGCGACGGCTGCCGCCGCGATGATCGCGAGAAACGTGCCGGGGTCTATGTCGACGACGGCGAGCACGGTGGGAAAGTCTGACGGAGAGGTGAGCGGAGGTGGGGCTTGGTATCACTGTTCCCGTCCCGCAATCCAAACCGAGGAGTCCCGATGCCCAACGTGCTCTACACCGCCGAGGCCTACGTCACCGGAGGCCGCGGGCAGGGACACGGCCGCACGAGCGATGGCCAGCTCGATGTGCAGTTGCGCCTGCCGAAAGAGATGGGTGGTGAAGGGGACGGCACCAACCCCGAGCAGCTGTTCGCCGTCGGTTACGCCGCCTGCTTCGAGGGCGCGCTCGGCGTCGCCGGCCGCCGCGCGAAGGTCGAGGTCGACGACGTCGCGATCGACTCGAAGGTCACGCTCACCCCGAACGGCTCCGGCGGCTTCCATCTGGGCGTGGCGCTCGACGTGAGCCTGCCCTCGGTGGAGGATGCGGACCTCGTCGTCGAGCTCGTGCGCAGCGCGCACGAGGTGTGCCCGTATTCAAACGCGACGCGCGGCAACATCGAGGTCGCGCTCACGGCGAACGGGCGGCCGGTCTAGCGGGCACGGCGGGCGTGCGATGATGTGGGCGTGCGCCGGCTGCTGTTCTCGTTCCTCGTCTGTGTCTGCTGCCTACCCGCGGTTGCGTCCGCTCCCGCGCTCGCCTCGACGACGGCGTCGAGCGCGCAACTGTGGACGGCGCTGGACAGGAACGTCACCTGCGGGATCGCGATCCACCCACCGAACACGCCGCCGACCCAACTGCTCTGCAGCGCAACGTCGGTGCCGGCTCCAAAGGCGGGGGTGGGCTTCGGCGATCCCGGCTTCGTGTTCCTCGGCTCGGTCGGGCGTCCGTCGCTCGCGCGGCTCAGCCAGGACACCTTCGTCGGCACGCACCCGGTCGCGTTGGGGAGCGGGCGCAAGTGGGGCGGTATCGGCCCGATCGCAGTGACGTGCACGATCGGCGCGAGCGCGGTCCGCTGCGTCAATCGCGCGGGCCACGGCTTCACGATCACGCGCAGCTCCTACCGCGCGTTCTGAGGCTGCACGCGCTATTCGTTCGGGAAGCCCGCCCGTACGGGGCATCCCTGTTCGATCGAGCACGACAGGCTTGCGATGTCCTGGCTTGGGTTGTTAACAGGATGTCCCGAGTGCTCACAGGTCTGCTCGCCCATGTTGCCGAACGGGCAGAGCCAGCCTCGATACAGAACGTATGAGTCGGCCGAGGAGCCGTGTTCGACGATCTTGCCCTTGCCGTCGGCGATCGCCTTCAAGATGCTCGTGGCGGCGCCGCAGTTGACGTGGCCGTCGGCGATGTAGACGCCGTACTCGGAGCCCTTGGCGTGGAAGGTTCCGCAGCGGCTGGCTGAATGGGTGTCGGATGCGATCGCCTGCGAGGCGAGGGCCACCGAACACGCGGCGAGACAGGCGAGGATGCCGGCCGTTCGCGGAAGGCCCCGCAGGTTCATTGGTATCCGCCGTAGCACAGCTCGGATGCTATCTGGCCCGAACACCCCCGCCCGCTATCCTGGACGAATGGCTACTCAGGCAGATCGTGCGGCTGAGCGTCGGGTTGCGAAACTCGAGGATGTCGAGCGCCAGCTCAAGGAAGGCTCGCTGACGATCCGCAAGATGACGGCCGAGGAGCGCAAGCGCTACCCGCCGAAGCCGGCGAAGCCGCGTAAGACCGGCCGCAGATAACTAAAGCCCTTCGCCGAGCATGCCGCGGCGCAGGCGGTTGACGCGCCGCAGTTCCTGGACGTCCTCGTCATAGCCACCGAGGGCTCCGGATGAGTCCTCGCCGAGCAACTCGGGCATGAGGCGGTGCCGGACGAGCTCGCCGGCGACCTGGTCGACGCGCTGCGCGCCGGCGCCCGGCCGTGAGCTGACGACGCGCTGCAGGCGCTGGCCCGCGAACAGCAGCCCGACGCCGTCGTCGACGGACCAACCACCGGGGAGGGTGCCGTCGCGCACGCTTGCGAGCCACACGGGCAGGCGCTCGGGCTCGCCGTCGGCGTGGACGGTGAGCGAGCCCTCGAGCAGGCCCAATCCGGCCATCGGCGCCGGCGGCCCGCTCGAGCGGGTGATTCCGCCCTCGAACCAGCACATCGCGCCGGCGCTGAGGCCGGCGAGCACGACGCCCGCGCGCCACGCCTGCTCCAGCAGCTTGTCGAGTCCATGGGCGCGCCAGATCGCGAGCAGGTTGCGCATCGAGCCGCCGCCGACGTAGACGATGTCCTGTTCGAGCACGATCTCCGCGAGCGGGCGCTTGACTTCGCCCAGCCGGAACAGGGAAAGGTGCTCAGGGATACAGAAGCGGTCGGCGAAGCGCGCGTGAAAGGCGTTGATCTGCGCGGTCGTGTCGCCCGAGGCGGTCGGCAGGAACAGAATCCGTGGCTCTTTCGCGGATGCGAGCGAGAGCACGTAGTCGTCGAGCAGCGGGTTGTTTGGCTCCATCGTGAAGCCGCCGCCGCCGAGCGCGAGTAATAAAGGTGAGCTCACGCGGCCGCGATCGCTGTCACGGGCGGCAGTCGGAGCGCCTTGGCGGCGCTCGTCTTGGCGGAGTTGCTCGCAGAGCCGCCGACGCCGCCGGCCCCGAGATAGACCGTCTCGAGCGGTGTTTCGAGCACGCCGTCGGCGGCAGGCTCGACGCGATAGGCGCACCCCTCGGGGCGGGAGCTGACGACGCGCTCCAGGCGCGTGCGGCGGAAGTGCAGCGCGACGCCGTCCTCGGCTGCGTAGCCGGGGCGCATTCCGTCGCCGACGAAGCGGTGGTACTCCGCGCGCCGCGCCGGCTCGGCGTCGTAGTGGACGCAGTTGGAGTAGGGCAGCAGGCCGAGACCCCGGACCCGCCGGGGCGCGCCGTGGAAGGCGCTGAGCGACTCCGCGAACCAGCACAGCGAGCCGGCGGAGGGGCCGCACAGCACGACGCCTTTGCGCCACGCCTGGCGCAGCACGCTGTCGAGGCCGTGCGCGCGCCACGCGCCGAGCATGCTCACGACGTTGCCGCCGCCGACGTAGATCAGATCCTGCGCGAGCAGGTGTGTCGCGAGGTCGTCCTCGACCCCGCCCGTGCCCTGATCGCGGCGGAACAGCGAGACGTGGCTGGCTTCGCAGTCGGGCGAGAAGCGCCGGTAGAAGCGCACGACGTAGTGGTCGGCGTCACCCGAGGCGGTTGGCAGGAAGCACACGCGCGGGCGCTTGGACCCTGTGAGCGAGAGCACGTAGTCGTCGAGCAGCGGGTTGCCCTGCTCCATCGAGAAGCCGCCGCCGCCAAGGGCCACGATCTGGGGAACGCGGGAAACGCGGGGTCGCATCGTTCTCCTCACCTCGAGATGGGGTTGGGTACCGACGTTACAGCTATAGCTTCGCCGGATCCAGGTTCCCGAGCTATGGACTCCCGTTGAAGATTGGCAGGCTGAGCCCTGGACAGGCGACCATAAAGTCTATTTGATTTTCTTATCCATCTTTAACTTCGTCACACGCTGCTCCTACACCCTCCGGCGATCCTCGGGACATGAGCTTCTCCTGGGAGACCCGGCCCGCCCCTTCACTTACGCTGCGTCATCGGACACGGGCGCGCACGTTCGCGCTGCGCCTGCCATATCCCGAGCTCCTCGGGTTGATCGCGCTCGCAGGGACGTTGAACCTGTGGGCGCTGAGCCGCAACGGCTGGGCCAACGCCTACTACAGCGCGGCGGTCAGGTCGATGAGCTCGAGCTGGCACAACTTCCTGTTCGGCTCGCTCGACGCAAGCGGCGTGATGACGGTCGACAAGCCGCCGCTGGCGCTGTGGATCCAGTCGCTGTCGGTGCGGGTCTTCGGCTATCACTCGCTCAGCATCCTCGTCCCGCAGGCGCTGATCGGGGTCGCGACGGTCGTGCTCACATATGACCTCGTCCGCCGCCGCTTCGGTCGTCTCGGCGGGTTCGTCGCCGGGCTGGCGCTCGCGTTGACGCCGATCACGGTCGCGATCTCGCGCCACAACAACCCGGACGCGCTGCTGATCCTGTGCTGCGTGGCGGCGCTGTGGTGCACCGTGCGCGCGCTGGAAGCGGAGGCCTCCCGCACGCAGACGCGCTGGCTCGTCTTCGCCGGCGTGGCGGTCGGGCTCGGCTTCGAGACGAAGATGGCGGTCGCGCTGATGGTCGTGCCCGGGATCGTCGCCGCCTGGCTGTGGATCGCACCCGGTGATAGGAATCCCACCCACCCCGGAGATCCCACCCACCCCCGCCTGCATGCGCTGTTCCAGTTGGGCGCGGGCGGCGTCGCGATGGTGCTCGTCGGCGGCGCCTGGCCGTTGCTCGTGGAACTGACCCCGGCGGCCGACCGTCCGTGGATCTCCGGCACGAGCGACAACAGAGTTCTCTCCCTGATCTCCGAATACAACGGCGTCGGGCGCATCGACGGGCAGACGGGCGGGGCGGGCGGGCTCCAAAAAATGGGCGGCGGCGGCAGCGTGTTCGGCGGCAGTGCCGGGCCGCTGCGTCTGTTGAACTCCGCGCTCGGCGGTCAGGCCGGCTGGCTGCTCGGCTTCGCGCTTGTCAGCGGGCTCGGGATCCTCGTGGCCAGCCGCCTGCGCCGCGCCGATCCCCGCAGCGGCTGGCTGATCGCGGTCGGCGGCGCCCTGCTCGTGACCGCCGTCGTGTTCAGCGACGCGAAAGGGATCTTCCATCCCTATTACGTCTCGCTGCTCGCGCCGTTCATCGCGATGCTCACCGGCGCGGGCGCCGCGCAGCTGCTGAAGGGCGGTTTGAACGCGCGGATCGTCGGCCCGCTCGCCGTCGTCGCGGGCGTTGCGACCGAGCTCGCTGTGCTCGGTCAGTACCCCGGAGAACTGACGTGGCTCGCGCCGATCCTGATCGCCGTCGGCGTGCTCGCCGCGCTCGCGCTGGCGGCGTTTGCGCAGCGGCGCGTGCGTTTCGCGGCGCTCGGAGCCGTGCTCGCGGCGCTGCTCGTCGCGCCCGGGGCGTGGGCGGTGGACACGCTCGGGCACGCGACGAACGGGACGTTCCCCGCGGGCGGTCCCGAGTCGGCGGCCATGGGTGGTCCGGGCGGCGGCTTCGGCGGCTTTCCGGGCGGCCGGGGCGGTTTCGCCGGCGGACGGCCCGGCTTGGGCGGCTCGGGCAGGGCCGGCGCCGGTGGTGTCGGTGGGGTGCAGCTGTTCGGCTCCGGCCAGGCGGGCGCTCCTCCAACCGGCGGCGCCGGTTTCGCCGCCGCCGGCGGCGGTAGGGCGGGCAGCGCTGGGTTCGGCGGAGGCCCCGGCGGTGGCGAAGCGTCCCTGACGGAGGCGCTCACCTACATACAGGCGCACGGCGGCGGCACGCTCGCGGTCGAGAGCCAGTCGAGCGCCGCCACGGCGATCATCGAGAAAGACGCCGACGTCGCGGGGATTGGAGGCTTCTCCGGGCGCGAGAGCACCGTCAGCATCTCCTGGCTGGCCGACGAGGTCGCGGCGGGCAAGATCCGCTGGGTGCTCGGCGGCGAAGAGAGCGGCGGCGGACTGCCGGGCGATACGCGCAAAGGCTCGAGCGTCGCGATCGCCGCCGCGGCGAAGGTCTGCCGCAAGGTGACCGTGGGCACGAGCACCCTGTACGACTGCCAGGGCCGCGCCGCCCAACTGAGCACGCAACAATCAAAGTCATGAGGATCCTCGTCGTCGACGATGACCGCGCCGTGCGCGACGCCCTGCGCCGCGCGCTGACGCTTGCTGGCTACGAGGTGCAGGTCGCCGAGGACGGCGAGCAGGCGCTCGAGCAGGTCGTGCAGGCGATCCCGGACGCGGTCGTGCTCGACGTGGGGTTACCGGGGATCGACGGCCTCGAGGTCTGCCGACGTCTGCGCCTGCTGGGCAACCGCGTGCCGATCCTGATCCTGACCGCGCGCGATGCGGTCGAGGACCGGATCGACGGTCTCGACGTCGGCGCGGACGACTACATGGTCAAGCCGTTCGACGTCGGCGAGCTGAAGGCGCGGCTGCGCGCCCTCTTGCGTCGCTCCGATCCGCAGGCTTGGGCGGGTGCGACCAATTCCCTGACGTTCGCGGAGCTGCGGTTGGACAGCTCGCGTCACGGGGCAGACGTGCAGGGGCAGTTCGTCGAGCTGACGCGGACGGAGTACCAGTTGCTGGAGTTGCTGATGCTCAACCCAAAGCAAGTGCTCCCGCACTCCCTGATCTATGACCGCGTGTGGGGCTATGACTTCGGCCCGGCCTCGAACGCGCTGCGGGTCTACGTCGGGTATCTGCGCCGCAAGCTGGAGGGAGCGGGCGCGCGCCAGCTGATCCACACCGTGCGCGGGGTCGGCTACGTGTTGCGCGAGCCGTGAGCCTGCGCGCGCGGATCGCGGCGGCGGCCGGCCTCGCGGTCGGGCTGGCGGTGCTCGCGGCCGCGGTCGGCGTATATCTGGCGGTGCGCTCCGACCTGCAGGGGGAGATCGATCAGGGGCTGCGCCAGCGCGCGCAGGTGTTGATCGGGCCGGCCGGTGTGGGACCTGCCTATCAACCTCCTCTGGGTCAGCCTCAGGGAGGATTTCCCACGCATGTGCAGCCGGCGCCGTTCGGCGCGGCGTCGGGTTACGTGCAGTTCATCGCGCCGAACGGAACCGTCGAGGTGCCCGCCGGGCAGGGGACCTCGCCGCGGATCACGGTCAGCGCGAGCGATAGGGCGATCGCCGCGAGTGGCGCTGGCAGCGCGCTGAGCGATCGGACCGTGAAGGGGACGCAGCTGCGCGTGCTGACGATCGGCACCGGCTCCAGCGGCGCCGTGCTGATCGCAAGGCCGCTGAGCGAAATGAACAAAGAGCTGAGCCGGATCCTGCTGCTGTTGGTGATCGTCGGTGTCGCTGGGATCGCCCTCGCGGCGATCCTCGGTGCGCTCGTCGCGCGCGTCGCGCTCGCGCCGGTCGCGCGCTTCACCAAACGCACGGAGGCGCTCACGGGCAACCTCGACCTGTCCCGGCGTCTGGACGTCGAGGGCCGCGACGAGCTCGCGCGGCTGGCGGGCAGCTTCAACACGACGCTCGACGCGCTCGAGCGCTCGGTACGGGAGCAAAGACAGCTGATCGCCGATGCCGGGCACGAGCTGCGCACGCCGATCGCCTCGCTGCGCGCGAACATCCAGGTTCTCGGCGAAGCCGAGCGGCTGCCGGCGGACGAGCAGCAGAGCCTGCGGGCCGACATCGTCAGCGAGCTCGACGAGCTGACGGCGCTCGTCAGCGACGTCGTCGAGCTCGCGCGCGGCGCGGGCAGGGGGGATGCCGAGGCGGAGGACGTGCGCCTCGACGAGGTCGTCCAGGGAGCCGTCGAGCGCACGCGGCGCCGCGGCGATCTGCGCTTCGAGCTCGACGTAGAGCCGACGCTCGTACGTGGGCAGGGCGAGCGGATCGTGCGCGCGGTCTCGAACTTGCTCGAGAACGCCCACAAGTGGAGCCCGGAGGGAGGCCTCGTCGAGATCGGCCTGCACGAGGGGGTGCTCAGCGTCCGCGACCACGGCCCCGGGTTCGACGAGGTGGACCTCCCGTTCGTGTTCGACCGCTTCTACCGCGCCGACCGCGCGCGCAAGCTGCCGGGGTCCGGCCTCGGTCTCGCGATCGTGCGCCAGGCGGCCGAAGCCTGCGGGGGCTATGCCGAGGCGGCGAACGCACCGGGGGGCGGGGCGTTGCTGCGGGTCAGCTTCGGCGCGCCCGTCATTGGCTTCTCGGGGTGATGAGCCACGAGCCGTATTGCTCACTCGAGCCCCAGCACCCCCGCCAGTTCCTCCATCGACTCGAACACCTCGGCGCCGGCCTGTCGCAACGCTGTCGCATCGCTGTCGGCCGCGTAGCCGAGGACGCGCATCCCGGCTGCGACCGCGGCGGTTACGCCTGAGGGCGTGTCCTCGACGACCGCGCAACGCGAGGGCTCGGCCGCCATCGCCTGAGCGGCGTGTAGGAAGAGGTCGGGGTGAGGCTTGCCGCGCGGGACCGAATAGGCGGAGAACAGGAGCTCGTCGGGGAAGAGACCGTCGAGCTTCGTCAGCTTCAACGACAGCCGCGTCTTCTCGCGTTTGCCCTGAGAGGCGACGCACACCGGAACCCCGGCCGCCGCGATGCGCCGCACCGCCTCGGCGACCCCCGGCACGGCGCAAAGCTCGCGACGAAAGGCGATGGTGCGGTCGCGCTCGTAGCGTTCGATCCAGCCCCCCGTCAGCGGCCGGCCGAGCTTGGCCTGCGCCCGGGAGTCGATCTCGGCCAGCAGCAGCCCTTGGTAGTCGCGCCGGGATTGCGCGAGCGTGGTCGGCAGGCCCTCCGCCGTCAGCGTGCGGGCGAGCACTTCGTTGGAGATCACCTCGCTGTCGACGAGCACCCCGTCGCAATCGAAGATGACCAGTTGAAGATCGTGCATGAGAGGCACGGGGCGCACAGATCCGCCGGCGGCAGATCCTCGTTCATCCGCGGAGCGTATCTGCAGATCGCCCGTCTCTGGGCTCCCCACCGCGACCGTCGTCAAGTGAGCGGCTGGTCCGGCCGATATCTGGGACGATGCCCGAAGCGAGCAGCCCCACCTCCGAGCGACTGACCGAGAGTGCCGACAGCGCCGCCGTGGCGGCGCTGCGGGAGTTGCCGGAGGCCACGATCCTCGTCTTCGATCGTGAGCTGCGCTTCATCCTCTCGGCCGGCCAAACGCTCGAACGCGACCCGAGTGGGGGGTCGTCCGGCTTTCGCGAGGGGGCGCTGCTCGCGGACGCCTTCCCGGAGAGCCTGTGGCAGCTGATCGAGCCGCTGTGCCGCTCGGCGCTCGACGGCGAGACGCGCTCGCGGGAGATCTGGAGCGCCGCCGAGCGCCGCACCCTGATGCTCGACGTGGGACCGCTGCGCCTGCAGGACGGCGCGGCTCACGCCGCGCGAGCGTCCGGCATCGCGGGCGGCGTGGCCGTGATCCTCGACATCACCGCGCGCCGCGCGGGCGACCCGGCGGCGGGGCCCTCCAGCGATCGCTTCGAGCAGGTATTCGAACGGGCGCCGATCGGGATGGGTCTGCTGGATCTGGACGGCCGCTGGACGCTCGTCAATCGCGCCCTGTGCGAGATCACCGGCTACACGACCGCGGAGCTGATCGACCGGCGCTTCGCGGAGATCACGCACCCCGACGACCTCGACAACGACGCGGCCCAGCTCGAGCAGTTGCTGGCCGGTGCGATCCCCGCGTTTGCGACCGAGAAGCGCTACTTCAACGCCGCCGGCGAGACGCTGTCGGCGATCCTCTCGATCTCGCTCGTGCGCGACGCGCGGCAGGAGCCGCTGCACTTCATCGCCCAGCTCCAGGACATCTCCGAGCGCAAGCGCCTCGAGGAGCATCTGCGCCACCTCGCCGACCACGATCCCCTCACCGGGCTGCGCAACCGCCGGTTGTTCGCGCACGATCTCAAGCTGCAGGTGGCTCGCTGCCAGCGCTATGGCGAGCGCGCCGCGGTGATGGTCGTCGACCTCGACGCCTTCAAGCAGATCAACGACCTGCACGGCCACAAGGTCGGCGACGACACGCTCAAGGCCGTCGCCACCGCGCTCACCCGGCGCCTGCGCGAAACCGACCTGGTGGCGCGCCTCGGCGGAGACGAGTTCGCGGTGCTGCTGCCGCACGCCGACGAGCAGGGCACGGCGCTCGTCGCGGAGAGCCTCACGCACGTGATCGCCGCCTGCAGCGTCGACGTCGGCGACGGCGTGGTGCACCCCTCCGGCAGCGTCGGCGTGGCGATGATCGACCGGCGGACCGTCAGCGACGAGCAGGTGCTCGCCGAAGCCGACCGGGCGATGTACGCCGCCAAGCAGGCCAAGGGTTTTCCTCACGCTACTACTGACTAATCGCCCCGAACGCTTACCCCTGGACAACCGCCCATTGCATGGTGTAAGGTCAGATTTGCAAGGCTGACCGGAATCGGTTACGCTACTGTAGGTACGAAGCAGGAATCATTCGTTTGTCGAAGAACTTTTGAAGGACGGCAACGGGTCGCCGCAACTTTTAGAGGCACGGGGAGTCAAAGCCGGGTATCCAAGCCCCGGCTCGATAGGGAGGTCTTCTGCATGAGGTCCAAGGTCCGCTTTCGCTTCGCTCTTCTGGCGCCCCTCGTCGGCGCGATCCTCGCGCTCGTCGCCGTCTCGGCGCCCGCGGCGCAGGCTGCGACCGAATTCGGGCCGGAAATCCTCGTGGCGGGCAACTGCACCGCAGCCTTCGAAACGTGCGGCTCGGATCCTCTGACGGGACCCTACGCGTTCCCCAAGGAACCAACCGAAGCAGAAGCCAGGACAGAAGGCTACAACCAGGCGGCTGGGCATCCGGCATGGGGGATCACTTCGTTCAAGGTCAACACAGAAGGAACGCTTCCCAACGAGGTGCCCGCCGGTCTCGCGACGACGGGTCCCGTCAAGCGTGTTCGCACCGACGTCGGTCCGGGGGTTAGCACCAACCCCGAGGCGGTGCCGAAGTGCACGATGGCGCAGTACGGCGAAAAAGAAGCCATTCCCAGCACAGGCTTCTACGCGGAATCGAAATGCGAAACCGCAACGGAAATCGGTGTCAACACCGTCACCGTGGCGCTGTTCAACCGCAAACATGAATTTCAAACGGACCTCCCGTTGACGGGCAAGGTCTACAACCTGGAACAGCCCCAGGGAGTCGCCTCGGACTTCGGGGTTGCTCTCAAAATCCCGACCTTAGTTAGCGGGGCCGCACTCAAAGAAGGCTTTGAAGAAGCAGAAGCAAAAGGAGCGAAACCTGGCGAAAACGGCTTCCCCTCGCTTGTCGAACAGGGGATCGCAGAGTCAGGGGAATATTTCGCACATACCCAGATTCTGGGGAATGTCGAATGGGCGGGCAACTATCACGACTACTACGAAATCAACGTCTCAACAGCCCTGCCCTTGATCTCCTCACGCTTGATCTTGAAAGGCAACATCGGCAGCACCGGAAACGGCGGCTACATCACGCTCCCGAGCAACTGTGCGGGCGTGGGTGCAGCCACCACCAACACCGTGACGATCGAATCGGAGGCTGGTCAGGTAGCCAGCAAGAAATACGAAACGCCGATCGGCACCGAAGGCTGCAAAGGCGAATTGGGTCTGGGGACCCCTCCCTTTGTGCCTACATTTGGCTTGACGCCGGGATCGAAAGAAACCCAATCGGATCAACCCGACGGGATCACCGCCGAACTGACCGTACCCCACGCCGAAAGCCCGACCGCACTCGACTCCTCGCAGCTCCGGACCGCTACCGTCACACTGCCCGAAGGCATGACGCTGAACCCGTCGGCCGCCAACGGTCTTCAGGCTTGCTCGCCCACTCAGATCGGGATCGAAACGAGGAATCCGGTCACGTGTCCGGGAGCGTCGAAGCTCGGCGAAGTCACGTTGACGGTTCCCGATCTGCCGGCGACCGAACCTCTGACGGGCGCCATCTACCTCGGTGGAACCGAACCGATCACAGGTGGTACCAACCCCGCCGCGCCGGAATACACGATCTACCTCAACGCCGAATCGGCGAGATATGGGGTTGACGTGCGTCTCAAAGGGAAGGTGACGCCCAACCCGACGACGGGACAGGTGACAACCACCTTCACGGAAAACCCGGAACAGCCCTTCAGCAACATCAAGCTGAAGTTCAACGGAGGGGCGCTTGCGCCGATCGCCAACCCGCTCACGTGCGGTACCGCGACGGCCACGACGAGCCTGACCCCGTACACGGGCACGGGCACCATCTCGCCGCCGAACGGTTTCCCGATTACGATCGACAGCAACGGCGCCGGCGGCGCGTGCGCCTCCCCGCCGCCGTTCGTGCTGACCCAGAGCACTGTGAACCAGGCCCCGGGCACCGCGGGCGCGGCGACTTCGTACACACTGAACATCGGCCGGACGGACGGTCAGCAGTATCTGTCGCAGATCAAGACCACCCTGCCGGAGGGTCTGGTCGGGTTGATTCCGACGGTGACGCAATGCGGCGAAGCGGAAGCGAACGCGGGTACTTGCCCGGGCGCCAGCAAAATCGGCGTGGTCGGGGTGACTGCGGGCGCGGGCCCGACGCCATATGGGTTCAGCGGAAACGTGTACCTGACGGGTCCATACAACGGTGCGCCGTTCGGGCTCTCGGTCGTGGTGCCGGCCGTCGCCGGGCCGTTCAGCCTTGGCAACGTGGTCACCCGCGGCACGCTCACGGTCGATCCGTACACGGCGCGCGTGACCGCGACGACCACGGTGCCGACGATCTACAAGGGCATCCCGCTGCGCATGAAGAGCATCAGCGTGAACATCAACAAGCAGGGCTTCCTGCTCAACCCGACCAACTGTGGCGTGCTCGCCACCGAATCGACGCTGAGCGGCATCGCCGGCGCCGGCTTGGCGTCCGGCGTGACGCAGAACCTGTCGAGCCCCTTCCAGGTCAACGCCTGCGGCGGCCTCGCCTTCAAGCCCTCGTTCAAGTCGAAAACGAGCGCGAAGACCTCGAAAGCGAACGGTGCGAGCCTCGAAACGACGCTCAACATCGGGACCGGCCAGACGAACTTCAAATCGGTCATGGTCCAGTTGCCCAAGCAGCTTCCGTCACGGCTGACGACACTGCAGAAAGCGTGTCCGGAAGCGACGTTCGCGACGAACCCCTACAAATGCCCCAGCGGCTCGTTCGTCGGTGGCGCCAGGGCTAATACGCCCACGCTGCCCGGCAAACTGCAGGGACCGGCGATCCTCGTCTCTCACGCGGGGCTGGCGTTCCCGGATCTCGATCTCGTGATGGAAGCCAACGGCGTCAAAGTGATTCTCGTCGGCAACACGAAGATCAGCAAGGGCATCACGACTACGACGTTTGCGTCGCCGCCCGACGTCCCGGTCTCGAGCATCACCGTCAACCTGCCGATCGGCGGCCACTCGGCGCTGACGGCGAACGGCAGCCTCTGCATCAACCCGCTGACGATGCCGACGACGATGATCGGGCAGAACGGCTTCAAAGTCACGCAGAAGACCAAAATCACGGTCGCCAGCTGCGGGGTGCGGATCGCCGGCAAGAAGGTGGTTGGAAACACGGCGTACATAACCGTGCAGACCTACTCGGCCGGGCGCATCAGTGGCAGCGGCTCGAACCTCAAAACGGTCTACCGCAAGCTCAGCAAAGCCCAGAAAACGGCCACGCTCGAGGTCCCGCTCTCAAACGGCGGCCTGCGTAAGGGCAAGCCGCTGAAGGTCAAGCTCAGGGTCGGCTTCGTCCCGAAGACGAAAAGCATCGGCAACTCCGCGTCGACCACGACGGTGGTCTTCGGGTAGCGCATCGGGTCATCGATAGATAGATACATAAGTAGTTCCCAGACGAGGCGCTTCGGCGTCTCGTCTGCGCTTTGTAGAGCGGATTTCGTGCGTTTCTTTCTGATCCGTCGCCGGCTGCTCTGCGTATCTATTGATTAGAAGCTGGAGGAGTGGGTAAACAGGCTCCTGTCTTCGTATGGGTTTTTAGAGGAGGGGTATGGATGACGCACGCTGCTCGTAGGACATCGCTTCTAACGCTGCTCAGCACCGCCTTGTTGGTCGGGATATGGGCGTCCGCTGCCCACGCCACCGGCACCCTCGGACTCGGAGAATGGGAAGCGGGCACGTGCAACGGCTCGGAAGCCGAAGTGGCGGTCAAGGCGAACTGCAGCTACGCGAGCGAAACCAGCAAGTTCTACACGCAGGCCGCGGGACACCCGCCATGGGGACTGACCGGTTTCAAACTCGCCGAAACCAGCCCGGGCAGCGGCATCCCCGCAGGCCAGCCGCTGAAAAGGATCCGCGTCGATGTCCCGCCCGGTCTCGCGGCCGACCCGCAGGTGCTGAACACCTGCGCGAAGGCGACCTTCGAATCGAGCCCGAAATCCTGCCCGGCCGACAGCAAAGCGGGCTTCGTCGAACTGAAGGCGTACGTCGAAGTCCCGCTCTTGCCACAGACGCTGACGCTGAAAGGCAACGTCTACAATCTCCCGCAGGAAACGGATCACCCGCTGCTGTTCGGGATCGACGTCGAAGGCGTGCCGCCGCTGGTCGGAGACACGCTGCTGCTGCTCGAAGGCCACGTGAGCTACGCACACGAAGCGGTGGAAACCTCGGAGCTCAAGACCGCGGACTTCCACGAGTGGTTTGAAATCAACAACATCCCGACCACCGTCAAGGTGAAAGCCGGCCTGCTCGAACCGGAAGTCGGCCTGCGGACCCTCGAATCGAAGCTCTTCTTCAACGGCCATGCCGGCAAGGAAGGCAAAGAAAACTTCCTGACGATGCCCAGCAGCTGCTCGGCGCCGACCACGTCCTTCCTGGAACTCGAAACATACGGCCCCACCGAAAAGCTGACAGGGCGGCCCACAACGCCGCCGGTGGGGGTGAGCGGCTGCGACAAAGCGCCGTTCGAACCGACGGCCACCGTCACGCCGGGAACCTCGCAGTCGCAGTACGACAGCCCGGACGGGACCACCACCAATGTGCATGTCCCCCAGCTGGAAAAATCAAACCAAATCAACACCGCCGACATCGATGACGCCCACGTCACGCTGCCGGAAGGACTGACGCTGAACCCGTCGGCCGCACAAGGGCTCGACGCGTGCACGCAGTCGGATCTGCACAAAGGCGAAGACGTCGAAGTTGGATGCCCGCTGGCATCGAAGATCGGCACGGTCAACATCGAAACCGACCTGCCGCCCGGCAGCCTCGCTGGCAACGTCTATCTCGGTAAGGCCAATGGCACATCGGCGATCACCGGCCCGCCGTATCTCATCTTCATAAACGCCGAAAGTCCCTATAACGTCACCGTGAGGCTCGAAGGCCAAGTGGTTCCGAATCCGGTCACGGGAAGGCTCGAAGTCAGCTTCCTCGGCAACCCGCAACTGCCCTTCAGCGACCTGACGCTGACGCTCAATAACGGCCCAAGGGCGCCCCTGGCGAACCCGCTGTCCTGCACAGCCGCGAACACCAGCTTCGCGTTCCGCGCCTACACCGACAGGAGCTTCGGCGGATCGACGCCTTTCGCCGTCAGTGGCTGCCCCGCCTCAATCCCCTTCGCCCTAGCCCAATCCGCCTCCCCCGCGAACGCCACCGCCGGCGCCTACAGCACCTATACGTTCAACCTGTCTCGCACCGACGGCCAGCAGTACCTCTCGCAGGTGAGCACCACCCTGCCCGCGGGCCTGCTCGGCGCGATCCCCTCGGTCACGCTCTGCGGCGAACCGCAGGCCGCGGCCGGTACCTGCCCGGCGGCGAGCCAGATCGGCGTCGCCAAGGTCACGGCGGGCGCCGGCTCAGAACCGTACCCGCTCTCTGGGAACGTCTACCTCACGGGCCCCTACGACAACGCCCCCTACGGCCTCTCGATCCCCGTCCCGGTCGTGGCGGGACCGTTCAACCTCGGCACCGTCACGACCCGCGCGACGATCAAGGTCAACCCCGTCACCGCGCGGGTGACCGTCGCGACGACCAACCTGCCCACGATCGTGGGAGGGGTGCCTGTTCGCCTGAAGACGCTCAAAGTCGAAGTAAATCGTCCCTCATTCATATTCAATCCCACCAACTGCTCCGCCCTCGCAACGGAATCGACGCTCACCTCGACGTTCAAAGCGACCCAGTCGATCTCGACCCCGTTCCAGGTGGGCAACTGCTCCGCGCTCCCGTTCAAACCTGTGTTCAAGGTCTCGACCAGCGCGAAGACCTCGAAAAAGAACGGCGCGAGCCTCGTGGTCAGCCTCACCCAGCCCGCGCACGAGGCGAACATGAAGTCGGTCTTCGTCTCGCTGCCCAAGCAGCTGCCCTCGCGCCTGACGACGCTCCAGAAAGCCTGCCCGGAAGGCACGTTCGCGGCGAACCCGGTCAACTGTCGCAAGCTCGGCTCCGAAGTCGGCTCTGCCGTAGTCACGACCCCGGTGCTCCCCGGCCAGCTCAAGGGTTCGGCCTACCTCGTCTCCCACGGCGGCGAGGCGTTCCCCGACCTCGACATCGTGCTCGAAGGCGACGGCATCACCGTGATCCTCACCGGCAACACGAAAATCACGAAGGGCATCACGAGCTCAACCTTCGCGGCGATCCCCGATGTGCCGGTCTCGAGCTTCGTGCTGACCCTCCCCGTCGGGGAACACTCGGCGCTGACGTCCAACGGCAGCCTCTGTTCAAGGGCGCTCACCATACCGACGACGATCGACGCCCAGAGCGGTGCGCAGCTTGTGCAGAAGACGAAGCTGTCCGTGACCAGCTGCCCGGTGCAGATCGTCTCGCACAAGGTCGTCGGCCACAAGCTCGTGGTCAAGGTCAAGACGTTCGCGGCCGGACGCCTGAGCCTCAAGGGCAAGAACCTGAAGGCGCCGCGCTACAAAACGCTCGCGAAGGCGAAGACGGCAACGTTCACGATACCGCTCTCGCGCAAGGGCCTGGCCGCGCTCGCCAAGCATCGCAAGCTGAAGATCAAGGTGCGCGTCGGCTTCGTCCCGAAGACCAAGACCGAAGGGGTCTCCTCCGCCTCCGTCGCGGTGAAGTTCAAATAGCCTTTGGCTCGGAAGTTGCGGCTGCTCTAACTCGTTTACTACTAAACGAGATAACGAAGAGCCCTGGATCCGGACCGGCGGATGGCTTAGATTGAAGAGATGGATATCGCTCGACCTGGTACGGATACCTCACAGCTGCCGCTCGGCGATGCGCCCGAGCGGGGCTCGCCGCTGAGCGGCGACGCACTCCCGCTGTCCGCCGGCGATCCACTGCTGGCGGGCGTGCGGCGGATGACGCTGCTTGCCGACCACGCTGACGACGCGGAGGCGATCTTCCGCACGCTCGCCCGCGAGTTGCTCGGCACCCCAGGCGCCGACGAGATCCATGTCTACCACCTGGCCGGCGCTGCCGAGGAGCGCGAGCAGACGGTGATCTATCTGTTCGAGGGCGAAGGGCGGCTGAGCTACCTCGCGCGCCGTGACGAGCGCCCGCCGGGCGTCAGCTGGGTCGCGAGCACCGGCCGTAGCTTCCTCGCCGGCAGCGGCGACGAGCTCGCCGTCAGCGTGCCGCGGCTCGCGCTCGTCGGCGGCGTGCCCGAGCCGGCCGGCTGCGCGCTGTTACTTCCGCTGAGCGTCCGCGGCGAGGTCGAGGCCGTCGTGCTGCTCGCCCGCCGCCGCGCCGAGCCGTTCGTCGAGCGCTCGATCGAGCTCGCGGCCACGCTCGTCGACCAGGCGGCCACCGCGCTGGCGCTGTTGCGCGCGCGCGCCGAGGCCGGCACCGACACGGTCACGGGTGCCATGAACCACCGCGGCATGCGCCGCCGGCTGCACGAGGAGGTCGACCGCGCGGCCCGCGCTGGAACCCCGCTCTCCGCGCTGCTGATCGACCTCGACAACTTCAAGCTCGTCAACGACCGCCACGGCCACCAGGCCGGTGACGTGCTGTTGCGCGAAGTCGCCCAGACGCTCGTGCGCGAGTTCCGCGCCTTCGACCGCGTCGCCCGCTACGGCGGCGACGAGTTCGTCGTGATCCTCCCCAACGCCGTCCTCGAGAGCGCCGCCGCCGCCGCCCAGCGCGCGCTGGAGCGGCTGCTTGCGATCCCCTCCTTCGACGCGAACCCCGGCGCCTCGGCCTCGATCGGCGTCGCCCAGTGGCAGGCGCCGATGAGCATCGACGAGCTGCTCGAGGCCTGCGACGCCGCGCTCCTGCGCTCCAAGCGCCAAGGTAAGGGGAGAGTCACGCGCGCCTCGGCACCTGCCGCAAACTGATCCGCTCGCGGGCGCGCCGCGAATAGATGGGCAGTGAACACCTACTGGAGGTTCAAAATGCCTGTCGATTCTGGAACTGAAGCGCAAGCTCCACAGCGAACAGAAGATCAAGCACCGCAGCCGGTGGGGATCGTCGAGCGCCTCGTGCGCGACGACTCCGACCGCAAGCGTTTCCTGAAGATGGCCGGCAGCGCCGGCGCCGCGAGCTTCGGCGCCTTCGTGTTGGCCGCCTGCGGGAGCAGCAAAAGCAGCAGTAGCGCCACGACCGCGGCCACCCCGGCGGCCACGACCTCATCGACCTCGTCCGCGAGCGCCAACACGGGTGACATCGGGATCCTCAACTACGCGCTCACGCTCGAGTATCTGGAGACCGCGTTCTACGCGAAGGTGATCGAAGCGAAACTGTTCAGCGGCGCCGACGCCACGCTGCTGAAGACCTTTGGCTCGCAGGAGGCCCAGCACGTGGCCGCTCTGAAAGCCGCTGTGACGTCGCTCGGCGGGACCCCGGTGGCGAAGCCGGCAGCGAAGTTCCCGATCACCACCGCGGCCGCGACCGCCGAACTCGCCTACACCGTCGAGAACCTCGGCGCCGCGGCGTATCTCGGTCAGGCGCCGTTGATCCAGAGCAAGCAGGTGCTGGCCTCTGCCCTGGCGATTCACACGATCGAGGCCCGCCACGCGGCGAGCATCGGCACGCTGGTGAAGAAGTCCCTCACGCCGGATGGCGGATTTGCCAAGCCGGCCGACATGTCCGAAGTCCTGGCGGCGGTCAAGCCGTTCCTGGCCTAAGCGGTAGCGCGGAAAAGGAGCCATTGAAAATGTCTACTACCACTCAATTGCAGAACCCGGAGCTGGCCGAGATCGAGGTGCACGGCCTGACCCGTGCGAGCTTCATGGTGCGCGGCGCGCTGGCGGCAGGTGCGGTCTACGGCGTCTCCTCGGTTGCGCCGTTCGTCTCGCAGGCACTCGCCGCGGGCGGTGGTGGCGATGCGGAAATTCTCAACTTCGCCCTCACGCTCGAGTACCTGGAGTCGGCCTTCTACAACGAAAAGGGCAAGACGGTCGGTCTCAGCGGCAAGGCGAAGACCTACGCGACCGATTTCGGCGCGCAGGAGGCCGAACACGTGAAGGCGCTGACGGCGGCGATCAAATCGCTCGGCGGGACGCCGGTGGCGAAGCCGACGTTCGTCTTCCCGGTGAGCAACCAGAGCTCGTTCCTGGCGCTCGCCTCGACGCTCGAGAACACGGGGGTCGGTGCCTACAACGGCGCGGCGCCGATGATCTCGAGCAAAGAAGTGCTGGCCTCGGCCGGCAGCATCGTCCAGATCGAGGCCCGTCACGCGGCCGCGATCAACCTGCTGATCAGCAAGTCGCCGACGCCGAACGGCGCCTTCGACAAGCCGCTCTCAGAACAGCAGGTCCTCACCGCGGTCAAGCCGCTGATCAAGTCCTAGCCTCCCAGCGCCGCACGGCGGCGCCCGGTAGACAGCAGACGACGGCCTCGGAGCGCATCCGGGGCCGTCCGTTTCGTTGTGGGGGCGGGGCTTCGCGAAGGACTCTGCGAGACTGGCGTAGACCCTGTAGATCGGCCCGGGAGATGCGATGTCGGAGGATAGTTTTGGCGCGAGAGGAACACTCGAGGTAGGTGGCCGCGAGTACGAGATCTTCCGACTGGACGCGCTGCAGCAGCGCTTTGACGTCGCGCGGCTGCCGTTCTCGCTGAAGGTGCTGCTCGAGAACCTGCTGCGCACCGAGGGCAACGGCGCGGTGCGCGCGAAGGACATCGAGGCGCTCGCGAGCTGGGACGCCAACGCGCAGCCGAGCAAGGAGATCGCCTTCACGCCCGCGCGCGTGCTGATGCAGGACTTCACCGGCGTGCCCGCGGTCGTCGACCTCGCCGCGATGCGCGACGCGATCGCCGAGATGGGCGGCGACCCCGCGAAGATCAACCCGCTCGCGCCGGCCGAGCTCGTGATCGACCACTCCGTGCAGGTCGACGCTTTCGGCACCCGCGACTCTTTTCAGATCAACGCCGAGCGCGAGTTCGAGCGCAACCAGGAGCGCTA
>Ga0182030_10005598_pt1 | contig 26607 bp, 31 predicted proteins | sample 812S3MmetaG_FD_121299 | JGI IMG/M metagenome (GOLD analysis project Ga0182030, IMG submission 121299) | Permafrost microbial communities from Stordalen Mire, Sweden - 812S3M metaG (Illumina Assembly) | ecosystem: Environmental > Terrestrial > Soil > Wetlands > Permafrost | place: Sweden...
AGCACCAGCGCGACTTCCGCCAGATTGCGGGCGGGACGCGAGCCGCCGCCCGAGAAAATCACGTCGTCCATGCCCGAGCCGCGCATGTTCTTGTAGGAGCTTTCGCCCATCACCCAGCGCAGGGCTTCGACGAGATTGGATTTGCCACAGCCGTTCGGCCCGACCACGCCGGTGAGGCCCGGCTCGATCAGGAAGTCGGTGGATTCGCAAAAACTCTTAAATCCAAGAAGGCGCAGACGTTGGAACTTCATGACCGCATGAGCGCCACAAAAGAATGGCGATTGCAAGATTCTTGCATCAATATGTTGTGGGTAGCCGCCCTCACGACGACTACTGGCCGGGGAAGCCGTTGAATTTTTAACTTGCTAGAAACCATCAAGGCGGAATTATTCTTGCAATGGCTTCAGCGGCGCGCCGGCGCCTTTTGGACTGACGAGGACAGCGTGGCTTCTTCGAATCGCGACAAGGGGGAATTTCAGCGCTCCGGCGGCGAGCTGTCGTGCTGCCAGAATGGCGACTTCTGGGTTTTTGGCTATGGCTCGCTGATGTGGAAGCCGGGATTCGACTTCCTGGAAAGCGCGCTGGCCGACGTGCAAGGCTATCATCGCTCGCTGTGCATTTTTTCGCATGTTCACCGGGGCACGCCCGAACGCCCCGGCCTGGTGCTGGGGCTGGATCACGGGGGCTCCTGCCAGGGTGTGGCGTTTCGCGTGGCGGCCCGCAAACGCGAGGAAACGCTTGCATATTTGCGCGAGCGCGAGCTGGTGACCTCGGTCTATTTCGAAAAGACCCTGAACGTGCGCTTCGCGGAGGGGTCGAGCGTGCCGGCGCTGGCCTATGTGGTTGATCGCGAACACGAGCAATATGCGGGACGGCTACCGCTGGACGAAGTGACCCGCCTCGTCTCCGGCGCGAAGGGCGCCTTCGGCGACAATCCGGCCTATGTCCGCAATACATATGAGCATTTGCTTCGGCTCGACATCCATGACGAGGAGCTGGCGGCGGTGACTCGCAGGCTTGACGCCGTCTCCTGCCGGGTCAAGCCGCTGCGGGCGGCGGAATGAAAGGCGCGCCGTATCTCGGCGGTGTGACTGGATAGATTGACAATCCACCCCCTCCGGGTTAGGTCATCTTCGCTTCGGCGCGGCGGTTTCGCCGCGTTTTTCGTTTTGCGCGCCCTACCGGTCGCGAGGACGGACCGAAGCAAAACTCGGTCAACTGCAAAGAAGCCGGCCGGCGCACAAGCGCCAGAGCGCGGAACGAACACAGGAAAAAACGATGTTCGCAGTCATCAAGACCGGCGGGAAGCAATATAGCGTCGCCGCCGGAGATATTATCACAGTCATGGCGCTTGAAGGCGAAGCCGGAACCGCCATCACCTTCAATGAAGTTCTGCTCGTCTCCAGGGACGGCGCAGCCACCATAGGCGCCCCGACAGTCGCGGGCGCCAAGGTTCTCGCCGAGATCACGGAGCAGACGCGCAGCCCGAAGAGCATCGCCTTCAAGAAGCGGCGCCGGCAGAATTCCAAGCGCAAGCGCGGCCATCGTCAGGATCTGACGCTCGTCAAGATCACCTCGATCGAAGGCTGACCGGCGCGAATCGGGCGTGGAAATTCCACCCGGATTGAGCTATAGATAGTGAAAGGCGCGCCTAGGCGCGCGATCCCATTCAAGCGGCGCGCGAGCGCTGCTCATAAAGTCTCGGAGCAGGAACAATGGCTCACAAAAAGGCAGGCGGCTCGTCCCGCAACGGCCGCGACTCGGACGGCAGACGCCTTGGCGTCAAGAAGTTCGGCGGCGAATCCGTGATCGGCGGCAATATCATCGTGCGTCAGCGCGGCACGAAGTGGCATCCCGGCCTGAATGTCGGCATGGGCAAGGACCACACGCTGTTCGCCCTGACCGCCGGCAAGGTTCTCTTTAAGACCACCAGCGGGCGCGCCAGCGTAACGGTCGTTCCCGCAGCCATAGCCGCCGAATAGGCGGAGGATCGAAGGAAGACCCTCCGCCGGCCCGACGAACCCCGGCGGACTTTTAGGTCTTCGCATTCAGTGAACACCGCGCTCAAGAGCGAGAGCTCAAGGCAAAAAGTCCGGAAAATGGCCTCATATGGCCGTTAGGGGGAAGCGGGTCGCCGCTTCCTCTTTTTCGTCCGTGGACCGCCTTTGGACTTTCGCCTGGAGCTTTGAGCAATGTTTCCGGATATCACGCGCGACGACATTTTCAGGCTGGAGACCGAAAGGTTGTGGCTCCGCTGGCCGCGCGCGTCCGACGCAGAGGCTTTCGTCAGGCTTGCAGGCGATCCTGAAGTTGCGAAGCAGACCGCCAACATCCCCTATCCCTATGAGCCGCGTCATGCGGAAACTTTTATCGTCAGCGTGTGCGCGGAAAACGCCAGCGGCGCCGGCCTGTCGCTGGTGATGGCGCCGAAGCGGCGTCCCGATGAAGCGATCGGGATAATCGGCGCGCAGGGAGCCGAAAGCCGGGGCGTCGCGACGCTCGGCTTCTGGCTCGGGCGGCCCTTTTGGGGGCAGGGTTACATGGGCGAAGCCGGAGCGGCTTTCGTCGATCTTATATTTGGCGTCACTTCCGTGGGCGAAATCGCGGCCGCCGCATTGCCGACCAATACCGCTTCCCTGGAGCTTCAGGAGAAGCTGGGCTTTGCTCCAGCTGGACGGGGGCGACTGATGGCGCCGGCGCGCGGCGGCGAAGTCGAGGTCGAATGGCGCCGTCTGACGCGGGGCGCGGCCCGCACGCTGTTTGGCGCACGGCGGCCGAAACTTACGTCCACGTAACGCGGAACGCACGAATCATGAAATTCCTGGATCAAGCTAAAGTTTACGTGCGCTCCGGCGACGGCGGCGCCGGCTGCGTCTCATTCCGGCGCGAGAAGTTCATCGAGTTTGGCGGTCCTGACGGCGGCGACGGCGGACGCGGCGGCGACGTCGTGGCTGAATGCGTCGAAGGTCTCAACACGCTCATCGACTACCGTTACCAGCAGCATTTCAAGGCCAAGACCGGAATGCACGGCATGGGAAAGAACCGTACGGGGGGGCGGGGATCAGACACGGTTCTGAAAGTTCCGGTCGGCACTCAAATCTTCGAAGAGGATGAGGAGACGCTGATCGCCGACCTCACGGAAGTCGGGCAGCGCGTGGTCATCTGCAAGGGCGGCAACGGAGGCTTCGGCAACGCCTATTTCACCACCTCCACCAACCGGGCTCCGCGCCGCGCCAATCCGGGACAGGTTGGAATTGAGCGCACCATCGTATTGCGCCTGAAACTCATCGCCGACGCCGGCCTCATCGGTCTGCCCAATGCCGGAAAATCCACCTTCCTCGCCAGCGTCACCGCCGCGAAGCCAAAAATCGCCGATTACCCCTTTACGACTTTGCACCCTGGCCTCGGCGTCGTGCGCCGGGACGAGCGCGAATTCGTGCTGGCAGACATTCCAGGCCTCATCGAGGGCGCCCATGAGGGCCACGGGCTCGGCGACCGCTTTCTCGGCCATGTCGAACGATGCAGGGTGCTTCTGCACCTCGTCGACGCGACGGGCGAACATGCGGGACGCGACTACAAGACGGTGCGCCACGAACTTGAGGCCTATGGCGCCGACCTCGACGCCAAGGCGGAAATCGTCGCGCTGTCAAAAATCGACGCCGCGGACCCCGATCAACTCAAGAAGCAGCGCGAGCGGCTTAAGCGCGCCATGGTATCCGCGGGCCCCCCTCGGTCGGACGACGCACGCACGCCGCCTCTGCTGCTCCTCTCATCGGCGACGGGAGCGGGCGTGACGGAAGCCCTGCGCGCGCTGCTGACGGTCATCGACAACGAGCGCACGCAAGAGCGGCAGCGTGTCGAAACCGCCGAATGGCGACCTTAAGTTACGACGCCGCTCATTGACAAAGCGCGAGGAGCGCATACGTTAGCGAAATCATGGCCAACAGGACAGACAAGACTTGGCAATTCGGATCAGCGACAGCATCTATGCTCGTCGCTTATCTGTTTGTACTACAAGGACTTGCGGTTGGCATTGCGGTAACGCCCAAGCTGGGTCAGCCGGGCGTTTTCGCTAACTCCATTTGCGTGAACGATGACGAGTCCCGGTCGGGAGAAAAAACGCCAGGCGTCCCGGCGGGCTCGCGCAGTCATGCCGATAAATGCTGCCTGCTTCATTTCTCCGGAGCAGGCGCTCCGCCCTCGTCATCTTTCGATGACGCCCTGTTCAGGGCGTGGCGCGGGCAACTCGCGTGGTCTGGCGCGCCAGCGCAGCTTTCGATTTCATGGCCGACCTTGCCGGTCGGCTCCAGAGCGCCGCCAATCTCCATCCTCTGACGGCGGCCAAAGGCCGCAGTAAATTGCGACGTCCGTTCTCCCGGGGAATGCGGGGACGTCGTCCTATTCGTGAAATCTGTCAGGGCGTTCGAGTCCTGCCGCGTCTCTCATCCAGTGCGGGCGCCCCTACAGGGGCGACGGATTTTTACAAGGTCAGCAGGAACAATGGACTATTTCCATACGTCAACAAGCCCGCCGGACACGGCAGGGGCGCCGCCGCGTCGCGGTCGCCCTTCGAAAGCGGCGCCCACAGAGCTAGCCTTGGCGGCGAAAAGCGCAGTGGAGCCCTCCCCAGCCTCCCCGCACCTCGTCGAAGTCGTCGAAAGCTATTTCGGCGCAGATGGACGACCGATCAAGCGCAAGAGCCTAGGCGCGGCCCGGATTGCCCGCAGCTATGACGAGCACGGCAATCAGGTCGAGGAGGCCTATTACAGCGCCGACGGACGGCCGACGCGACGGAAAGGACTCGGCGCGGCCCGCATTCATTGGCGTTATGATGAAAGCGGCAGAAAGGTCGAAGCGGAGTTTTTCGGGCCCGATGGGGCGTTATTGTCCCGGGAAAATGCAGATGAACTGCGCGCTCCAGCGCCGGAAGACGCCTGAAAGACGGCGAACGCCTCCAATAAAAACTGAAGGGCTCGGCCGCGAGGCGCGAGCCCTCTTTTTTTTCTTTTTCATGGCCAATGACGCCGGGATCAACAACGTCAATTGACGCTGGCGATCAAGAGTCCGTCCCACCCCTTGGGGCCGACGGTTTGCAGAGCGGTCGCGGAAACCCGCGGCTCTCTCGAAACCAGATCGAACAGCGCTCGGCTGGCCACCACCATTGGATCCTTGCTGGCTGGGTCCACGACGGCTCCAGCGCGAATCACGTTGTCCACGACGATCAAGCTTCCAGGTCGCGAGAATTTCAGCGCCCATTCAAAATAATTGGCATTGTTTTCCTTGTCGGCGTCGATGAAGAAAAAGTCGACGGGCCCAAACCCCTCCGCCAATAATTTCGGGAGCAAATCAAGCGCGGCTCCAACGCGAAGGTCGACCCGCTCATCCACCCCTTCCCGAACAAGATTGGAGCGCGCGATTTCGGCGTGTTTGGGGTCGTATTCCAAAGTCGCCAGCTTGCCGCCGGGCTCAAGCGCCCTCGCCAACCAGATGGTGGAAAAGCCGCCAAGCGTCCCGATTTCGATGATGTTCCGGGCTCTTATCGAGCGCGCCAGCAAATAAAGGAACTTCCCCTGAGCTGGGGAAACATCGATATGCGGCAGGCCCGCCGCCGCATTCGCGTGAAGGGTTTCCGCTTGCGCCTCCGCGCCGCCAATCAGTCGCTCCTCGATATAGCGATCGCAAGCAGCCCAATCATTTTCCTGCATCAAGCTACCTCGCCTATGGAGAAATCCCTCGTCCCCCGGGAAAGCCGCGACCTGGCCCGAAGCCTTACCGAGCGCTTTCATGCCGACTGCAATCAACCAGATGGTCATCGACCATCCCCACCGCCTGCATGAAGGCATAAACTATAGTAGGGCCGCAGAATTTGAAGCCGCGCGCTTTGAGGTCCCTGGCGATTCGCTCTGAAAGCGCAGTCTGCGCGGGAATGTCGCTCGTGCGCCTCGGGTGGTTCACGATCGTCCGACCGTCGACAAAATCCCAAAGATAAGCCGAAAAGCCCCGTTCCTCCTCGAGCGCCAACCAGGCCCGCGCCGAAGCCACGGCGCCCTCTATCTTCGCTCTGTTACGGACGATTCCCCTGTTTTGCATCAGCGTTTCGATTTCTCCCGCGTCGAATCTCGCGACTCTTTCCGGTCGAAATCCCGCGAAAGCCGAGCGAAACGCGTCTCTTTTTCTCAAAATGGTGAGCCACGACAGCCCGGCCTGGAAGCCATCAAGCGCCAACTTCTCGAACAGGGCCCGAGAGCAGCGCTCCGGCCGACCCCATTCATTATCGTGATAATCGACATATAGCGGGTCGTTGCCACACCAGGGGCACCGACTTTTGCCATCGCCATGCAAAATCACGCCAGCATCGCGCCACGCAAGCGGATTTTCGCGCCTGGTTTTTTCGCGCATCGTGGCGGCCCTTCATCGAAACGCTCTTTGGTGCGACAAAACGGCGTCTTTGAGCACTCTCTAATTAGGTTCAGATTGCGTTCATGTCGATCTTGGGATTATCGTCATGTCGTGAAAGTTGGATGGCATAGACTCTGCTTGCCGAGGCGGCCACGGTCATGCATTCAAGGCAGTTTTCGACGACCGTTTCGATTCTGGATGAACTTGCCAAATGGCAAGATTGTCCATCAGGGGGAGAATTTGATGTCAATCCGTCTCGCTATGTCTACCGCCATCGGCCTGTTCGCCTTCAGCCTTTCTGTCGCCGCTTCCGGCGAGGCGCAGGCGCAGGCCAATGTTCTGAAAGAGTGCGGCTCGCAATATCAGGCCGCCAAGGCCGCAAACCAACTCAATGGCCAGAGCTGGCAGGATTACCTGAAAGCCTGCCGCTCTCGTGTCACGGAAACGGCTCCCGCAGCAGCGCCAGCCGCTGCTCCCGCCGCGGCGCCTACGCCGGCTCCTGCTCCCGTTGCAGCGCCCGCTCCTGCCCCCGTTGCAGCGCCTGCTCCTGCCGCAGCCCCCGCAGCTACGCCCGCTTCCGCCGCCGCTAAACCGGTCAGCGCCGGACAGGCTGCCGCGCATGATCGCCAGAAGCAGTGTGGCGCGGAATGGAAGGCCAAGAAGGCCGAAATTCGCAAGACCGATCCCAAGGCCACCTGGCCGAAATTCTGGAGCGACTGCAATAAGCGTCTCAAAGGCGACGCGCAGTAAGGCGCGCCGATCCCGCTGATATCCCTGTCGCCCGGAGATGTTTCTCCGGGCGATTTTTTATGGGTGCGACCGCTGTCGTTTGACTAAGTCTGCAAAGATTCTTGCGATCCCATCGGGTTTCGTGGCACAGGCACTCGTTAAGGATCGAAAAAAGTGGGGGCGAAATTGGACAAGACCGAATTGCGCAAGCTGCAGGAATTCCTGCGCCGCTCGCTCGGCAATGAAGACGTGATGGTTGCGCCTGACCCCAAGAACCCCGACGACGCCGCCGTGCGCCTCGGCGAGCGCCAGATTGGGTCGCTGGTCGTGGACGACGAGGATGGCGACCGCTCCTTTGCTTTTTCGATGAAAGTGCCCGTCGGTCGAGAGGTGCTGCAATCCTATTTGCGCAAATTATTTGAAAACGATCGGCTCACCGTCGCTCCACGTGGTCGCAAAACCGATTCGGTCGAGTTGAATAGCGGCGAGGATTTTCTGGGGATTATCTCGGCGGACGACGCCAAGGCCACGAGCTACACCCTGCAAATCGCGATACTCGACTTCGATCTCGACGATTTTTGACAGCGCGAGGCCGCTGACCAGAATCTCTATGGGCGGGTCGACGTCATGGTTTTCTGCCCGCCTATCCGCGCGAGGAAACCCCGCGCCCCTTCATTCAACGCCCCCCAGTGTTCAAGCAAATCTGGCGCGTATCGCAGTTCGACGTCGAGACCATCCACGCGGAAAATTGAAAGACACGATTCGCTGACCACGCCGGATTCGCTCTTGTTGCGTGGACAGCGAGCGAAAAACTCCTTCCCATCGGGCGGCGCGATATAAAGCTCCTCAATGTCGTAAGGCGATCCATTTTCGAAATGGCGCATCACGAGGCCGTTCGGCCCAGCAAAGGCTTCCCCTCGCAAAAAGCGCGCGTAAAGCTTCGTGGGGCGGTCCGCAGGATCCATGCCGTCGTCTTTGAGCGCGACAGTTATCAGCACTTTGCTCTTCGCCAAAGTCGCCCGCGACTTGCCTGGCGACGGCTTTTCCACGCGCCCTGGCGACGAAAAGTCGGGAAAGACCGCGACAAACGCCAGGCGGTCCGTGAAGCCGCCAACCGCGGTGGATTCATCGCGCGCATAGGCCGGATCGAAGGAAAAATGCGCCTCCCCGATATCCGCCTCTACCTTGTCGCCCGGCGCGTCACGCCCCCGCAACACGCCGTAAGCGCCCGCTGTCAGCAAGGCGAGCAGACCCAACAGGGCGAAAAAAAGGCGCATGCCGCGGTTCACTTCGCCCTTTGTCGTCAGCTCGTGACGCGCCAGCCGTCGCCGCTTTTGCAGGCCTGGCCCTTCGCCTCGCTCGGACGTCCGTTGATGAATATCTTGTGGGTATAGTCGCGACAGCCGCCAGCCCCATTTTCCGGACCGGGCGTTATGAAGCCATAGGCTCCATGGCCGCCCTTCCAGCTCTTGGGGCTTCCCGAACTCACAGCCGCTTGTTGAGCCGCGATCGCGGCGGATTTGTCCTTTTCGTCCAGGTCACGGCCAATCGCCGAACCAACGACGCCCGGAGCCGGAGGCTCCGGCGCCGCCACTGGCGCGGGGACATTGGCGATTGGCGGCGGCGCGGACGAATTGCACGCGGCCAGAAATAGCATCGCCAGCAATGCGCTTACGGTCTGCAATTGAAGCTGGAAGTCCTTCAAGCGCCCTTTCGGGGCGATCAATTCAGCGCTCGGCATATCCATTCCCTTATAAAAATGCGTCGCTTGCGCCTTCGTCATGCCGGATCGAAACTCGCCTGTCAAAATCCGGGCAGCCAGAGTTGAGCGCGAAGTCCGCCAGCGGGACTGACGTCAAGCCGCAGCGATCCGCCATAAGCGGCGGCGAGGTCAGTCACAATCGAAAGCCCCAGACCCGAGCCGGGCTTTGTTTCGTCAAGTCTGCGCCCCCGCTCGGTCGCCGCGGCTCGCAGCTCCGGCGCGAGGCCGGGGCCATCGTCGTCAATGGTGAAGAGCAACAGGCTGCGCCCTGAAGCGCTTTGATCCGCTTCGCGCGTAACCATGACGCGGACATCGCGACTGGCCCATTTGCCTGCGTTATCGAGCAGGTTTCCGATCATTTCCTCAAGGTCCTGGCGCTCGCCCAGAAACCACAATTCACTAGGAGCGGCGCCGGAGAAGACCATCCCGCGATCCACGCAAATCTTGGTGAAAGTGCGGAGCAGAGCGCTGAGAACCGGTTCAACCTGGGTTGTCGACCCGATGGCGCCAGCACGCGCGGCCGCTCTGGCGCGATCAAGATAGAAGGCGAGTTGGTCGCGCATGATCGTCGCCTGCTCGTTCACTTTCTCCGCAAGCGGTCCGGGCGCGGCGTTAGCCTCGTTCACGATGACGCTAAGCGGGGTTTTCAGCGCATGAGCAAGATTGCCCACTTGGGTGCGCGCGCGCTCGACGATGTCCCGATTGGCGCCAATCAGGAGATTCAGTTCATCGACAAGCGGCGCGACTTCCGACGGGTAGCGCCCCGCGATGCGTTCGCCACCGCCTCGCCTGATCTCGCCAAGCTCCCCTTGCAGGATGCGTAATGGACGAAGCCCAAAGCGCACCTGAATGGCCGCCGCGATGGCGAGAGCTATCGCCAGCAAGGCGAAAGCCACGGTCAACGCGAAGCGAAATCGGTCGATGTCGTGTTCGGTTTCTTCAGTGCTGGCCGCGACCTGAACGAGATAGACGCCGACGTCGCCAACGTCGATGACGCGTTCGACTATGCGCAACATCCTGCCGTCGGGCCCCTGCGCGACGCCGTGGCGGGTTCCGCCTGTTTCGGGAGTGACGCCAAGATCCGCCAGTTTCGGCAGTTGCGCGGCAAAGAGTGAGCGGGACGCCTTGATTTCATGGGCGTCATCATCCAGCCGGGTGATTTGCCAATACCACCCTGACCGCGCCAGCTCGAATTGCGGGTCCCCAAGCTGGCCAGGGCCGCTGCGCCCTTCTTCGCCAGACAGCGACACATCGGCGACGAGCGCGCGCAAATAGACGTCCAGACGTCGCTCGAACACGTCTTCGGCGCTGCGCCTGTAATATTGGGTTAGCAACATAGAGGCTACAAGCAGCACAAGGGAGCTTAGCCCCGCCGCGGTGAAAAACAGGCGTCGCGCGATGGATTTTGTCGTGAAGTCCGATAAGCGCATTGGCCAATCATGGGGAGCTGCGCGGCTGGGCGCTTAGCCGCGCCGGCCAGCTTCCCGATCCATGTTCAGGGAGGGGAAACGCTCAACCTAACCTCTTTCCAGCTTCGGTCGGGGGGTCGACCATGTAACCCAAACCCCGGATCGTCTGGATCAGTTCTACGCCAAGTTTTTTTCGCAGTCTCCCGACGAACACTTCGATAGTGTTGGAATCGCGATCGAAGTCCTGATCGTAGAGATGCTCGATGATTTCGCTGCGCGAAATAACCTTGCCCGAATGATGCATCAGATAGGCGAGCAGCCGATATTCATGAGAGGTGAGCTTGATCGGCGCCCCGTCAACCACCACCCGCCCCGCCTTGGTGTCGAGACGCACCGGCCCGCAGACGATCTCATTGGTCGCGTGGCCGCTGGCGCGCCGCAGCAACGCACGAATGCGCGCCAGAACTTCCTCCATATGAAAAGGCTTGGCCACATAATCGTCCGCGCCGGCGTCAAAGCCTTGCACCTTGTCGCTCCACCTGTCGCGCGCGGTCAGAATCAGCACGGGCATGAGACGGCCAGCCCCGCGCCATTGCTCTAGCACGGTGACGCCATCCTTCTTGGGTAGACCGATGTCCAGCACAACGGCGTCATATGGCTCGGTCTCGCCGAGGAAATGCCCCTCCTCGCCGTCAAAGGCGCGGTCGACCACATAGCCCGATTGTTCAAGCGCGGAGACGAGTTGGCGATTTAGATCCTTGTCGTCCTCCACTACAAGCAGCCGCAAGGCATTCCCCTCCAAAAGTTATGCGCCTCGGCGCGTTAATGCTCCAGCTGGCCGCGCTCCGGCCGTCCGGGCTCGGCGCGGCCGGCCTCCGGACGCGCAGGCTCCTGTCGACCAGCATGCGGACGGCCGCTGGCGGCGTCCACGAATATCTTCATGACCCTGCCATCGCGCCGCAGAACATTGATTTCATAGAGAAACACCTCACCCCTGCGGCATAGCCGCGTCGAAAGCGCTTCTCCCTGATTGGCGCTGCTCGCGCTCTGCATCAGCGGGAAGGGATCAACGAGGCGGTGCTCCGCGATCTTCTGGCGCGTCTGGGCCACCGAAAAGCATTCCAGAGTCTGAGGGGTCTCATTCGCGGCGGCGCGCACTGCCGACGAAACCATTCCGATGCTCGTTACCGCCATGACTGTCGCCGCCCGCCATAACATTCGCATGCCTCCGAGGCGAGTATCGACCTCTCGACTGAACGTAAAATGAATGGGAGGCAAAGCATAGGACCATGCGGGCGATTGCTTCGGCGCGAAGCATATTGATCATCCGATTGCGGCGGATAGTCCGGACATGTGAAACGCAGGAGGTGAGTCGGCCTGTCTCAATAACGCGCCCGCTTTGGCCATCTTTTTGGCCACAGCCTTATGAATTCCGGTAGTTCGTCGGTGTCCACCTCGTCCTCCGCCGCCTCCACCCGTCCCTGCACCGAGACCCCCACCCGATGCACGGCTTCGGGATCGCCGCTCAAAAGCGGATGCCAGGGCGGGAGATCCTTGCCTTCGAAGCGCAGCCGATAGGCGCAACTCGGCGGCAGCCAACGGATTTTCTCAAGCTTTGCAAGAGTTAACCGAACGCAGTCCGGAACGATTTTCTTGCGGCCCGCATAGTCACCGCATTGACAGCTGCGTTGATCCAGAAGTTTGCAGGCCACGCTGGTGTGATGGATGTCGCCTGTATCCTCGTCCTCTAGCTTGATCAGACAGCAACGGCCGCAGCCGTCGCACAGGCTCTCCCACTGCGCGCGAGTAAGTTCGCCCAAGGGCTTTTTCCAGAACGGTTCAGCACCGTCGGGCGTTTGCGACAGCGGGCGTGACTTGGGCGCCCTGTCGCCAATTTCATCGGCCATTATCGTCTTATGCCGCATCGCCTCGCCATTGGAAACCATAACGGCAATGGGCGCTGCGACGGCCATCGTCAAGACGGTTTAAAAAGTGCTAACTTCGAGGAGCGCAACGCAGACCTTGTTTGCGCGGGAGTCATCGAGCCTTGTGGAAGCGTCTTAGTTCACTGCCGATCGTAAAGCGCATCTCGCGGATTTTATTGGCATTCGATGCACTGATCGATTCCAGCATGTTCGACAGCGGACGAAAGTCGCGCGAGGCATATGAGAATTTTTCCGCCTTCATGGCGCGGTTCCACGTTTCAGGCATAACTCGAATTGGCGTTGAAATCGCCTGCGAAACGCTGACGCTCTCGCTCGGCGCGGGCATAGTCGCCCTCGCGCTCGCCTCCTCCGCCTTTCGCATGACGAGCGACAAGGATTGGCTTAAGCGAGCAGACCTTGCCGTCACCTTTCTCGATCACTACGGCGCCGAGGTCGGCCAGCGCGGCATCAAGCATGACGACGCCGTTCCGCTCGAACAATATCCCGATTATTTGATCAAGGCCGTTCTGGCCACCGAGGATCGGCGTTTCTATGAACATTTTGGCATAGACGTTATCGGCACGGGGCGGGCGCTGACGGTCAACGCCCGGTCTTCCGGCGTCGTGCAGGGCGGCTCCTCCATCACCCAGCAGCTTGCGAAGAACCTTTTCCTCTCCAATGAGCGCACCATCACGCGCAAGATCAACGAAGCCTTCCTTGCGCTCTGGCTGGAGCACCACCTGACCAAGCGCGAAATTCTCAAGCTGTATCTTGACCGCGTCTATATGGGCGGCGGCACTTTCGGCATTCAGGCGGCGGCGGAGTTCTATTTTGGCAAATCGGTGAAGGACGTCTCGCTGTCCGAGGCGGCCATGCTGGCGGGGCTTTTCAAGGCTCCGACAAAATATGCGCCGCATGTGAATCTGCCCGCCGCGCGGGCGCGCGCAAACGACGTTCTGGAGAATCTCGTCGACGCCGGCTTCATGACCAGCACCCAGATCATCCCGGCTCAGCGCAACCCGGCGACGCCAGTCGCCCGAAAAACCGACTCAAGCCCCGACTGGTACCTCGACTGGGCCTATGGCGAGGTCCAGAAGCTCGCCGATTCGGGCAAACTGGGCGAGGATCGGGTTCTCACGGTTAAACTGGCGCTCGACTCCAATGTGCAGAAGCACGCCGATTCCGTAGTCGAGGACATGCTGCGCGAAAACGGGCGCTCCTATCACGTCAAGCAGAGCGCTCTGGTAGTGATGGAGCCGGATGGCGCGCTGCGCACGATCGTGGGGGGGCGCGATTATGGCTCCAGCCAGTTCAACCGCGCCACCGAGGCGATGCGTCAACCAGGGTCTTCATTCAAGCCATACGTCTATCTGACGGCGCTGATGACCGGCAAATTCAAGCCCAGCACGATTGTCGTCGATTCTCCCGTCTGCATTGGAAATTGGTGCCCGCATAATTTCGGAGGCTCCTACAAGGGATCCCTGCCGCTGGCCGAAGCTCTGGCGCATTCGCTGAACACGGTTGCGGTAAAACTCTCTATCGCAATCGGCAATGGCTCGCCCAAGGCGGGCCGCGCCAAAATCGTCGAAACGGCGCGTCGCCTCGGCATAACCGCGCCGCTGGAGGACACGCCGTCGCTGCCCATCGGCGCCGACGAAGTGAATTTGCTGGAACATTCCGCCGCTTACGCCGCCTTCGTCAATGGCGGCAAGAAGACGACCCCCTACGCCGCCGTCGAAATCCGGAATCGTCGCGGCGATCTGCTTTATCGCCACGACCGCGACGCGCCTCCCCAGGAACAGGCGGTTCCCTTCGATAAGGTGGTCGAACTCGGCTCAATGATGCGCAAGGTCGTCGAGGAAGGCACAGGCAAGCGCGCCCAGCTTGGCGAGGGAATTGATGTGATCGGCAAGACGGGCACCACCAATGGTTTCAAGGACGCCTGGTTTTGCGGTTACTCAGGCACGATGGGCGGCTGCGTCTGGTATGGCAACGACGATGGCGAGCCGATGAACAATATGACCGGCGGGACGCTGCCCGCCCGCACCTGGCACGACATCATGGCCTATGCGCATCAGGGCGTGCAGCTGAAGCCGATCGTCGGCATGGCGCCGGCTCTCCCATCGGAAGCGACAGCCGGCGCGGCGCCTGTCAAGACGCTTGAACTCGGAGCGCCGCAACGGCCCGCGACTCTGTCGAAAGGCGCGCTGGAGGCTCTCGATTCGATCCAGTCAAAAATCAAAACCCTGCCGGTCGGCAAACGCGGCGCCGTGGAGGATCTCCTGCCTTCCGGCGGTCGGCGAGCACGCAGCGCATCAGGAGGTTTCCGAGCCGTTGGCGGCGCTGTAGAATAGGGTCCGACGCGCGCTTGCGTCCTTGAGAAATTTCAGAGAAACGCCACCCTTGCGAGCACCCTTCGACAAATATCTGCGCGCTTCCTCGGTGATGTTGAGCGGTCTCGCGCTTGGCTTTGTCCTCACCGCGGCCGCGCTGAATTCCGGCTATGGCTTTGGGCCGTTACGCGTCGGTCCCTGGACAGCATGGCCCCAAACCGGCGGGCCGGATATCGATCCCTTCGCGCGCGCGGCCCTCGCGCGAAGGGGGGAGGCTCCATTGGGGAAGGACCAGGGACTGATGTTTGTCGCGGAGACCGATTCCGCCGGCGCCCGGCTCGACGCCCGCTGCGAATACAGGATCAGCGATCCACTGCCTTCCGCCCGCTTCTGGACGCTTGGCCTCGCCAGCCAGACCGGCGCGCCGCTGACAAATCCCACGGATCGCTACGGCTATACGTCCAGTGGAATTTTGAGACGCGAGGGCGGCGCGTTCGACATCTCCGTCGCGCGCAACGCCCGCCCCGGCAATTGGCTGTCGCCGGGAAACGGTCAGGCATTCCTGGTTGTCCTGCGTCTCTATGAAACGCCGCTTGATCCAGGCGCCCGTTTTGACCCCTCGACATTTCCGAGCATAACGAAATTGGCCTGCGCATGAATTTCAAGGATCGCGCTATCGATCTCTTGCCGTGGGCGATCGCCACGCTGCTCATCGCCGCGATCGTGCATATTGTTTCGATCCTGCTGACGCCGCTGGTGGCGCCACGCGACGCCTATGCGCGCCTGGTCGACGCGGCGCGAACCGCGCGAACGGCTCCCGGCGGCGTGGCGACATTCGAAGCAACGGCTCCAAATTCCCAGCCCTTGCCATTCGAGGACCCCATGATGGCGGAAGGCGTTTGTCTGTTCGATTTGTCGAAAGGCCCGCTGCATCTGCGCACCACCGTAGACGTCGACGGAGACGACTACCTCGGGATATCCTTTCACAGCGCTTCTGGCGTCATTTTTCACGCAATGACTGACCGCGCCTCGATCAAAGGAAAAGTCGACATCGTCGTCGGCAATGCGCATCAGATAGCAGAATTGGAAGCTGACGACTCCGAAGATGCGCCGCCACAAGAAATACGCCTGACTGCCCCGAGTTCGCGCGGGTTTGCAATGATCAGGGCGTTAGCAAAGCGACCGTCCGACTATGAACGCGCGCGATCCAGCGTCGAAGCAATTGTCTGTGATATATTCCAGCCTCGCGCGCCGTGATCGGAAATCCGCCTCCCCCAAGCTAAATGACTGGGCGCCGACGCAAGGAACCTCATTCCGAGGGTCCGGCTAATTTTTCGGAAATGCCCGGGGAAGCGTCACCCGCGCAATCAACCCTTGCGGCTCTCGGTCAAGCAACTCGAGGCTTCCTTTCGACTCCTCGACCAGCGAGCGCACAATCGACAATCCCAGCCCAAATCCGACATGATCATTCATGTTGCGGGCCGGTTCGCCGCGCACGAAGGGTTCCAGGACCGCGCTCTTTCTGCCTGCGGCTATTCCGGGGCCATCATCCTCGACATCGATCTGGATAAGTTCCGGGGAAGGCTGTCGCAGAGTGACGATCACCGCTTTCGCATGGGTCACCGCGTTCTCGACAAGATTGCTGAATACGCGCTGCATCTCGGTGAGCGACCCAAGGATAATCTGGTGCTGGCCGCCGCGAAAGGTCACGTCATAACCCAGATCAATATATTGGTCGCAAACTGTTTGCAGAACGCTATCAAGGTCTATGAGACCGCGCTCCGGGGCATGTCTTGCATCTCGAAGATGCTGCAAATTCTTGTAAAGCATCGAATCCATGAGATCGACATCGTGCAACATTTTTGATTTCAGCGAGTCATCCGAGATGAATTCGGACCTCAATCTAATACGCGTGATAATTGTGCGCAGATCATGGCTGATTGCAGCGAGCGCGTGGCTACGCGCCTCGATCATCCCATGAATTCGGCTTTGCATTCTGTTCAGAGCGCGCGCGAGATCGCGCACTTCTCTCGGCCCCGCTTCGTCAATCAATGACCGGTCGACGCTTTCGTCGGGAAACCTCTCCGCCTCCCGGGCAAGCCTGACCAGCGGCGCAACAACGGCGCTGGAAACCCAGACTGTGAGGATGGTCGCGCAAAGAATGAAAAACAATGCGGAGCGCTCCACAAGTCTCACGAAGAACGATGGCCCACCGGCGGATCGCGAGCCCCTTTGCGGGCGCATCCAAATCCCAGATCGCCCCCCCGAAGATGAGGCCACTGCATAGCCCCCTTTGCGCAAGCCGACGGCAACATCTTCCGGAGAGCCGTCTTTCGTGGTGGTTGCCACGAAAATGCGGGCGCCATCCCATAGATGCGATCTGAGACCGGAAATATCCGCGCCGTCTGAAACCGCAGGAGATAAAGCTGATGTGTCATCCCGTAATGAGAACACAAACCGAGGAGCGATGTTGTTCAATGATGCTAGAGTCCTGGCTCGTTCATCAATTGCCGCAGCATCGATTATCCAAAAAGCGCTGGCCAGAAATTCACCGGGTTCGACCGTCGGTCGACGCTCGTCGGGATTGCCTATGGAATTAACAGTCGTCATAACCAGATGGAACAAGATAATTGCCGCCAGTATTAGCAGCGCAATCTGTCCAGCCAAATGATCCGGCCGCAAACGCCGAATGAATTCCTTCATGAACGAGTCACCTGAGCAGTAAACATGTATCCCTCCGAGCGCACGGTCTGGATAAGCTTTGGGCTTTTCGCGTCCAACTCTATTTTCTGCCTCAAGCGGCTTATAAGCGTATCAATGCTGCGCTCGAAGGGGCCAGTCGTTGGACCATGGGTTAAATTGATCAGATGGTCGCGCGTCAGCACCCGATTCGGGTGCTCGCACAATGCGTGCAGCAAATCGAACTCCGCGCCTGTCACGGCGACCTTCGTGCCCTGCGGCGCAACCACTTCCCGTGCGGAGATATCGACAGTCCAGCCGGAAAATCGGTAGCTTTGACGACTGCCGTCCGCGTCGATCCGGTCTGGCTCGGTCGCGCGTCGCAGCACAGACCGGATGCGAGCCAATAATTCGCGCGGATTGAAGGGCTTGGCGACATAATCATCCGCGCCCATCTCAAGACCGATAATCTTGTCAACATCGTCGCCCTTCGCCGTCACGATTATGATCGGCAGAGCTGTCTCCGCCCGCAATCGCCTGCAGATAGAAAGACCATCCTCGCCGGGCAGATTAATATCCAGAATCACCAGATCATAGGCGCGTCTTGCGAGCACGGCGTCCATAGCCGAGCCATTCATGACGACCGTGACGTCGATTTGATTGGTTTTCAGGTAGCGAGAGATCAAATCGCCAATTTCGGCGTCGTCTTCCACGAGCAGAATGGATAGGGTTTCTGTCACGTCATTCTCTATGTCGCGCCTTCATGAGACTCACGCGAACCACTCGCGCACGAGTAGCCGGTAGTTTTGCGGCGAATCTATCACTCCAGCGACCTTTGTCACGCACGCTGCGGCGAAGGTTCCCTCGCGGACCATGTCATATTACGAAATTCGTGCTGGCGTCCGTCACTGCATTGTCCAGATAAAATAGAAGAAGGAGCCGTAAACAAGAAGCGCCGCAATCACGGCTATGTAATCGCTCATCATCCTCTCCAGCTGGATTCCCATCTATTCTTCACCCGCCGCGCCGCCAAACTGATATCCATGGCTTCGGCCCAGGGTCGCGGCGGGTTCCGTCGTAAATTCGCGTTCAACATGATGCTATCGCCCTTGCGCGCATCACTTGCTCCAGCCATCGCGATGTCCCCAATGGCCGCCGTGTCCCCGGCCGCCAAGCGTGTGCAACAGCACGCCGAAACGATGCTTCTGCCCATCGTCGAGACTGTCGTACAGAGGTTTGGCGGCGCTCGCGAGCTTCACCAATTCCGCGGCGCGCGCCTCCAGGCCTTTCGCACGCGCCTGCAAAGCATCGATCGCATTATGCTGTCCGTCATGGTCCTTGGACTTTTCACGCCACTCCGCGACACGCGCGGCGCGGGCTTTTGCCTCCTCGCGGATGGCGGTTTCGAGCGTAGGCCAGTTCTTTTCCTGAGCTTGGGTAAGTTTCAGGCCGGCCTTCAATGCCGCGATACGGGCGTCCGTGAAAGCGGCCCTGTCTTCCTCCGACACTCTATAATGTTCGCCCTGCGGTTGCTCCGGTCCGGCCGCGATAGCGCAGGAAAGCGACGGAATTAAAAAGACGGCCGTAGCTGCCGCCATCAAAAAGCGTTTCCTCATTTCCTTCTCCTTCGAGGGCGTTTTTGCGCCAGATTGATCCTGGCAGAACGCTATTTCTGGGGTATGTCCAGTCGAAGCGGAATGTTTCGGGGATGTGTCCAAAGTCCCGGACTTGCGCGGGAAAAGTCTGATCCGCGCCGCAATCGCGTCACATTTTCAGTGGGAGCAATCACTAATCTGCTGATATTACGGAGCTAATGACCAGGAAATATTGGGCGGCCCCATCTATCAGGAACGCTCTTTCAGTCGCTCCAGGTCGAACGCCTCAACGTCGCGCAGAAGCTCGATGAAAGCAGTGGCCCAGTAATCAGCGGCCGCGACCCCTTTTTCCGCCGAAGCCCGAGTCGCGTCGCCCATGGCGCCAGCCGCTGAAAGGTCCTGCGCCATCCAGCCAAACCCAGCCGGACGATCCGCTCGGAGCCAGGTGAAATCACGCTCGAAATCCCTGCTTGCGGGGACAAAGTTTTTTGCGCGCGCCATATCGACGAGTTCCGGACGGAACGCCAGCATCAACGAGGTCTCCACCTCGCCGCCGTGTATCCCATGGCGTAATTCGTCCGCGCCAAACAGACCGTCGGGGTAGCCAAAGCGACTCCAGGAACAGGTAGCCGCCAGTAAGCCATGACGCGCGCGTAGCTCCAATGCGCATTGAGCAATCAGGGGAGAGTTTCCGCCGTGTGAATTCAGCAGCACGATCTTTCGAGCGCCAGCCGCGATGGCGCCCTCAAGCGTCTCGGTCAGGATGAGAAATGCCGTCGTGGGCGTAAAACTCAAGGTGCCCGGAAAGTCCCGATGCTCGGTGGAGACGCCGATGCTCTGGATCGGGAGAAACAGCACGTCAAGATCGCCGGGCGCGCGCGCGACGACGCGCGCGATGCAGCCCTGCATGATCTGGAGGTCGACTCCCACGGGAAGGTGTGGCCCATGTTGCTCGACGGCGGCGATAGGCGCGACCACGATCGTGCGCTCCCAGTCCAGAGCGGAGAAGTCGCGGGTCGAGAGATCGGTCCAATAGTGGGAAGGATGCATGAGCCAATCCTATTAGCTTTTTGGGCGACACGCCAAGCAGGTCGTAAATATAAGGCTCATTAACCGGGGCCGCGTAGGGTTACCGCGCCCAAGGAGAATTTATAGACGTCGGTTTTGGGGCGCCCGGCCTCGCCGCGTGAGGACGCCGAAATGGGGATGAAATCGACCGAATCCGAGGCGCGATTGCATGACCACGACGCGCTCTCGGAGCTTTTCGCCGAGCTTTGCGTGGCCGCAGGCGCCATTATCATGAAAGTCTTTTCAGCCGAGAACATCGGCGCACGGATCAAGAGCGACAACAGCCCGGTCAGCGATGCGGATGAGCAGGCCGAAGCTTTCTTGCTAACCGAACTGTCGCGTCGCCTGCCGTATCTGCCGCTGATCGCGGAAGAAAGCTCCTCGCGAGGCGAGACGCCAGCCCAGAAGGGCGCGTTTCTGCTTATCGACCCACTAGACGGCACGCGCGAATTTATCGCGCGACGCCCGGAATTTACTGTGAACATTGGCCTTATCGAGAGCGAAACGCCGAGGGCCGGCGCCGTCTATGCGCCTGCACTCGGCGAACTTTGGTTCGCGGGCGGCAAGGCCTTTTTCGCCAGGGTCGCCCCCGGCGGCCCGCTGCCTGCCCGCGAGAGTTGGCTCCCGCTGCACACGCGGCGGCGCCCCGCAGACGGCGCGACCGCGCTCGTCAGCCGCTCGCATCTCGATGCGGAGACAGAGGCTTTTTTGGCGAAACAGAACATCAAGGAGACGAAAGACGCGGGCTCGTCGTTGAAATTCTGCCGGCTGGCGCAGGGAGTCGCCGACATATACCCGCGCTTCGGGCCAACCATGGAATGGGACACGGCGGCGGGCGACGCCGTGCTGCGAGCAGCCGGCGGCGTCGTAGTCACCCCCGCCGGCGGACCATTCCTGTATGGCAAGGCCGCGCAAAATTACCGCAATGGCCCCTTCGTGGCGTTCGGCGACCCCGCCGCGGCAACACTTTATTAACCACGCAACTGCAATCTTCCCGCCAAGCGCACGCCGCCTTGTTTGCGGCGCCTGCGCGCCGCGCCATTGGCGATCTTTGCTCCGAGATTCGGCTGAGAGACACGTTAACGCCAGGGGAGACTATCTAAATGAGCGACGCCGACCACTCATGGAAATCCATGCGCGCGCCATTGTCGCGCCGGGCCTTGTTGCATCTCGCCGCCAGCTCCGGACTGGCGTTGACGACGCGCGAAGCTCTAGGCCGCGACGAACCGTCGTCGGGGCGTCCAGAGAGCTTCTCGGACAATGAGGTCATCGCCAGCGGCCACAAGTTTTTTGGGTCAATTTCGCGCGGTCTGGCGGAGGGCGTCGAGACCGCCACGCGGCGTTGGGGCAAGCCAAACGCCTATGTGCTTGGCCAGGAAGCTGGAGGCGCGTTCATCGGCGGCCTGCGTTATGGCGAGGGCGAGATGTATACGCGGAACGCCGGAAGGCGCCGCGTATATTGGCAGGGCCCCTCGTTGGGCTTTGACGCGGGCGCGGATGGCGACCGCACCATGATGCTCGTCTACGGACTCCCCGCCGTGGAAGCGATCTACCAGCGTTTCGGCGGCATGGATGGATCGGCTTATTTCATCGGAGGCTTTGGCTTCACGGCGCTCACCGCCGGCGACATAGTGGTCGTTCCGGTTCGCTCGGGGCTCGGCGCGCGGCTTGGGCTTAATCTCGGCTATCTCAAATTTACCTCGCAATCGACCTGGAACCCCTTCTGATCGTGCGTGAAATCCGCGAAAGGATCTTTGGCCGGAGCCCGAGCCGCAGCGTGCGCCTGGGCGATCGGCTCATCATCACCGAGGGGTTGCCCAGCAATTTCTGGACAGACCAGCATCATTTCGCGATGACTGTCGGCTGGCCGATGTTCTTCGTGATCCTGGCGCTGGCCTTCACGCTTTTCAACATTCTTTTTGCCGGGCTCTATTGGCTCGGCGCCTATTTTGGCGACGATCCCGTCGCCAATGCACGACATGGCGCCTTCCTGGACTATTTCTTTTTTAGCGTCGAAACGCTCGCCACTGTCGGCTATGGCGACATGCATCCACACTCGCTCTATGGCCATGTGGTAGCTACGGTCGCGACCTTCGTGGGCATATGCTCTATGGCTATTACAGCCGGGTTGACCTTTGCGCGCTTCGCCCAGCCACGCGCGCGCCTGCTGTTCGCGCGCAACCTTGTGATCACGTCCCATGAGGGCAAGCGCACGCTGATGCTCCGCTTCGCCAATGAGCGTCACAACGCCATCACCGAGGCGAGCGCGCAACTATGGCTGGTGCGCAATAACGAGCCAACGCTTGAGGGCTCGCGCTTTCGCAGATTTTATCGACTGAAGCTCACCCGCGACGAAAATCCGATTTTTGCGTTGAGCTGGACAATAATGCACGTCATCGACGAGACCAGCCCGTTACACGACTGGAAGGAAGAAGATTTCCTCAACGGCGAGACCAGCCTCATCGTGATATTCAGCGGTCATGACGAAAGCTCCAAACAATCCGTGCGCGGGCGACGCATCTATTCCGCGGTCGACATTCTGATCGATTACTCTTATGTCGATATCGTCCGCATGGACGAAACGGGCGCGCCAACTTTCGATTATACGAAATTTCACGACGTCAAACCGGCGGCGCCCCCGCGCCCCGAACCCGGCGGCTTTTGATTTCCCCGCTGCCCTGATTTAGAAACGTCTCTGACGACGCCCGGTTCCCATTGGCGTTAGGCAGGCAAGGACGAACGCGTGTTGATCGAACAGGCGATGTATTTCGCGCTCGGGCTGCTGGTCGCCGGGCTGATCATGCTGATGTTTCTGCCTGCAATCTGGCGGAGAGCGCTGCGCCTGTCCATGCGTCGGCTTCAAATGCTGGCGCCCCTGTCACGGGAGGACGCCATCGCCGAGCGCGACCTGCTGCGGGCCGAATTCGCGGTTCGCGAGCGGCGGCTCGAACAGGAAATGGCTGCGGTAAAGGCTTCCCGGACGCAGGATCTCGTCGACATTGGCCGTCACGCCGCGCGTATCGCCGAACTCGACGGACAGTTGAAGAAATCCCAGGCCGAAGGCCGTGAGCTGGAGCATCAGTTGCAGGATGCCCGCAAAACCATTGTGGAGCGCACCGATCTCCTCAGTTCGACGGAAATGGCGCTTCATGAAGTTACGGAACGCGCGGAGCGCGGGGTCGCCAGTCTCAGGGCGCTTCGCACCGACAATGAAGAACTCGGTCGGGAAAAAGAGGTTGTCCTGACTCGGGTCGCCGCCCATGAGGCGAAGATCGGGGATCTTCACCAGGAAAACACCGATCTGCGGCGCGAACTGGAGCGATTGAAGAGCGATTTCACCGAGTTGACCGCTGAAGCGAAACGCCTCGGCGACGTGGATGCGGAACTGGCGCGCGTAAGCGGAGAACTCCAGACCGTCTCAATCGCCAAATCTTCTCTCGAGCAGAATCTTGCTGCGTCCCGCGCGAAAGCGACGGAGGATCGCGAAAAGCATGAAAGCGAGATCGCTCACCTCGAAAGCGCCCTGCGTCAGGCGCGGACGGAGGCGCGAGACCACGCCGACCGGCTGGAGACCGCTCGCGCCGATAATTCCATGTTGCAGGGCGCCGTGGAGGCGCTCCGCGCCGACCATGCGAGACGACGAGCGGTCGATGGCGGCGCGGATGCTCTCACGACGCAGGATGTGACCGCGTTGCGCAAGGAAATCTCCGACCTTGCCACGCGGATCCTGGAGACCGGCGCCTCCGTCGCGTCGCAGAGCGAATCCGCGCCGGCCAAAAGAGCATGAAGCACGTCGCGAACTCGCGATTTGCCCGACCTTAACGGTGCGCATAAACTCTGGAACCAGGGGTTCGCCCGCTTGACCAGGATTATGCGCTCTGGGAAATAAGGCGACGTAATATCTTGAACGAAGCGAGGTATGCCTTGTTATTCGCCGCCATTTGTCTGGATAAGCCCGGCAGCATAGATCTGCGGCTCGCGACGCGCGCGGCCCATCTGGCTTTTCTCGAAGCCAATGCGCCAAAGGTCAAGCTGGGCGGCCCGTTTCTTGACGAAGCCGACAAGCCGGTCGGCTCGCTGCTCATCCTCGATTGCGAAACCGAGGCAATTGCGAAGAATCTCCTCGACAGCGACCCTTACGCCAAGGCTGGACTCTTTTCGCGCGTCGAGCTTCGCCCTTGGCGGCGCGTTGTCGGAGCTGAGCTTTAAAATGGCCCACTGGCTGTTCAAGAGCGAACCAGCAACCTGGTCATTCGAGCAGCAACTCGACGCTGGCGAGAAGGGAACGTTCTGGAACGGCGTACGCAACCATCTCGCGAAAAAGCATATGATGGCGATGAAGGTCGGCGAGCGCGGCTTTTTCTATCATTCCAACGAGGACAAGGCGATCGTCGGGATTGTCGAGGTGATCAAGCCTTATTACCCGGACCATACGGATGAATCAGGCAAGTTTGGAATGGTCGATCTGCGTGCGCTGACGGAGCTGAAATCGAAAGTCACATTGGCGCAAATCAAGGCCGAGCCGCGCCTATCAGGCATGGTTCTTGTCAACAACTCGCGGCTTTCCGTGCAACCCGTGAGTGACGCGGAGTGGGATGTGGTGCTGGAGCTTGCAGGCAGCGCCAATTGAATCCATGATCAGCTCCAGCGCTCACTCGGGGAACAGGCGCATGCGCAGCGCGTTGGGACTGACGTCGTGAATTCTGCCCTTGCGACGCATCGGATTTTGAACGTCCGCATTTTTCACCGGAGACAGAGCGCATCGGCGCTCTAATGTCTTTTGATGCGGAGTCCAACCAAGGACGGTTGCGTGACGGAAACAGCCTCATCTCCCCTGCCGGCAACCGGCTCCGGGTGCGATTCCATTCACGAGCAGAGCTTCATTCTCGAGCGCATGAAACTCGCGCTTGAGGCGGGCCGTACGGGCATTTGGGATTGGAATCTCGTTACCGGGGAAGTGCATCTCGACGCGCGGGTGCGCGCCTTGTGGGGGCTCGCGCCGGATGCGCCCGCCAATCTCGATGTTTTCCGACGCGCATTGCATCCTCAGGACAAGAGGCGCACGAAAGAGGCCATCGAGCAGGCCATCGATCCCAACCACCAAGACGATTATGAGAGCGAATATCGCGTTATCGGCCTGTCGGACCGTGTAGAACGCTGGGTCTCGGTGCGTGGGCGCACCTTCTTCGAGGACGGACGAGCAGTAAGAATCGTCGGGACCGCCCGCGACATCACGGATCGCAAGCATCGCGAACAGCATGTGCGAACGCTGCTGCGCGAGTTAGTGCATCGATCAAAGAATCTTCTTGCAGTTGTGCAGGCCATGTCCAGGCAGACAGCTCGTGGATCCGATTCGATCGAGGACTTCCAACGAAAGTTTTCGGCGAGACTGCAGGCGCTGTCCATGGCGCATGACATACTTATCTCACAAGATTGGCGCGGGGCGTCGATGCATGAGCTTGCTCGCGCGCAAATGGCTTATTGTCTCGACATCGGCGCGGGAGAAGTCGCCGAACATGCGCGCATCGACGGTCCAAAGGTTATGCTGAAGCCAGAGGCCGCGCAAAACATCGGCCTCGCACTGCACGAACTCGCGACAAACGCATTGGCCTATGGCGCACTCTCCTGCACGCACGGAAGCATAGCATTGAGCTGGCGCCTTGAAGGCGGTCGTTTTCTTGTGGAGTGGCGGGAAAGCGGCGGTCCCACGGTGGCTCAGCCAAGACGGGAAGGTTTTGGTCACAAAGTGATCAAACGCCTGGTTCCACAAGCACTCGACGGCGAGACGACGCTGGATTTCCCCCCTGAAGGTTTTGTCTGGAGATTGTCGGCTCCTGCAACCTGGGCAATGGCCGGATAAGGTCCGGCAAGCCGTCGCGTCGCAAACAACGGCGCAATCGACGCGGAAACGAGATCCGCCAGACTAAGCCTCGCCGCCCGGCTCTTTCGTATCCGAAGAAGGCGGTTTCTTGCGGAATGTCCTGCGACTCGCTCGTTTCTTCGCGGACGTGGGAAGGGCCGGCGTCGCTTTTTCCTCAATCAGAGGCGGAACATGAATTTCATCCGGGCGCCCCTGGAAATCCTCTCGCGCCGCCTCTATCAATGACGCCCCGTCATAGCCATTCAACGGATAAATGGCGTAGCCGGGCGGATAGGGCAGGCCGCTGCTATCTCCCAATTCGTGACGCTGCGCGAGCGCATAAATGCGCGCCGCGACGCTTTTCAAATCCGACGCATTCGCCAACAGGCTGATGCACACGATAATCTGATTGCGATTTATTACGGCGACATGGTCCGTCGGCCTCAACGCCCGACGAATCTTTTCCGCGAGCGCGTCGATGATTGCTTCCGCCGCGGCGATTCCATGCACTCGGTCGAGTGCGGGAAGCGACGGGATTTCAAAATAGATCAACCCGATTGTACGGCTAAACCGGACGCAGGCGGCTGCGGCGATTTCGATCTGCTTTCCAAGGGTGACCACATCGGTCGTTGGCGTAAAAGGGCTCTGGGGAAGGCTTCTTGGCGTCAAGGCGAACTGGTTCTTGTCGATGGCAGGGCCAATGGCTGACATCGCCTGCGAAATCAGATTGAACGAAGCCGCTAATCGCGGCGGTCGGCGAGGCGTCTGGCGGTTTGCCTCCTGTCTGAGAGGATTTGGGCGTGACAACCCACTCTCAGACAGGAGACTTCCAGATGGCCGAGATCAGC
>Ga0182030_10005599_pt1 | contig 26600 bp, 25 predicted proteins | sample 812S3MmetaG_FD_121299 | JGI IMG/M metagenome (GOLD analysis project Ga0182030, IMG submission 121299) | Permafrost microbial communities from Stordalen Mire, Sweden - 812S3M metaG (Illumina Assembly) | ecosystem: Environmental > Terrestrial > Soil > Wetlands > Permafrost | place: Sweden...
CCGGTCAAAACCCTGACGGCTGCTTCTTCACTCGTCGCTCTCCTCTCCACTGATCCCCTGAGGGAAAAAATCAACAAAATCCAACCCATCGCGCCAACGGCTCTTTATTCAGCGTTTCCCTAAGTCAGTCCAGAATGGCGAGGAGTTTCTAGTCGCCTTCAAGATCGATGTTAATCATTTCAAGGTCATTCGTCGTATTGGACCCTATTCTGAAGATCAAATTTACGCCGTGACTTGAAGCCCCAAGGGGGCTACGGACATGCGCATTTGTTAGTGACCACCTGGTAATCGGAGATGATGAGATGAGGGTCGCATCCAAGTCGGCCCTCGTGTAGGCTCCTCACTTCTCTCGTGAAAAAAAATCTGCCATCTCACTCGACGAAAGCGAAAAGTTTCTTCCTGATCGCCGGGCCGTGCGTGCTTGAATCGGACGCGCTCGCGGTCTCCATTGCAAAGCACCTCGTCGGACTCACCGCCGATCTCGGCATCCCGCTCATCTTCAAGGCGTCGTTCGACAAGGCCAACCGGACCAGCGGCAAGTCGTTTCGCGGACCTGGCATCGCGCAGGGACTGAAAATTCTCGCCGGAATCAAAAAGCGCTTCGGCTGTCCGGTCCTCACCGATATTCACGATGCGGCCCAAGTCAAGGCTGCCGCACGAGTCATTGATGTCCTCCAAATCCCCGCCTTCCTTTGCCGCCAGACCGACCTGCTCCTGGCTGCAGCGCGCAGCGGACGCGCGGTCAACGTCAAGAAGGGGCAATTCCTCGCGCCGGACGACGTCAACAACATCGCCGCGAAACTCCGCGCCGGCGGCTGCAAGGATTACTTCATCACGGAACGAGGCACCACCTTCGGCTATAACAACCTCGTGGTCGACATGCGCGGGCTCGCGACCATGCGTCAGGCCGGGCACCGGGTTGTCTTTGACGCCACCCATTCCGTACAGCGACCGGGCGGCTTGGGCGCCACAACCGGCGGCGATCGCGCCATGGCGCCCGTGCTGGCGCGCGCGGCGGTGGCAGTCGGCATCGACGGCCTCTTCATTGAAACGCACCCCCAGCCTGACCGGTCTCCTTCCGACGGCCCGAACATGATTCCACTTGCGCAGATGGAGGGCCTGCTGCGAACGTTAAAGAATATTCATGAGGCCACTCTTTCTTAGCCTTGGAGCAAGCGTGTTGGTTCTGGGCGCTGTTTCGGCCCAAAACGCGGGCGAGCCCGGAACCCTGCGTCAGTTGCCGGTGGGGCAGACCTTCAGACAATTCGAATTCCCCGATTACGAGGACGGCAGGTTAAAAGCCACGCTTTACGCCTCGGAGGCTACGGGTATCACGCTCAATCGCGCCGAAGCCAGGAACGTGAAAATTGAAATCTACGACAATGGAAAGGTGACTACGACAATCACCTCACCCGATGCCGATCTCTACGTGAACGAGCAGAAGATGCGCACAAAAAACACGGTAAAAATCGAGCGCGACGATTTGATCGCCACCTCGCAAACATGTGATTTCGATAAGAAGGCCAAAAAATACGTGATGCGCACCAATGTGAAGGTCATCCTCAAACATTTTGATCTCAGCTTGACTCCTGCGAACGGCGCCGCGGCTTCGCCAGCTTCAACCCATGCGCCCGCCAGCGCATCAACACCGCCTCACTCCGCCACAGCCCCCTCCGCGCGAAGCAACCAGTCCCTGCTCGACTCACCCGGTTCCTACGCCGATACCAATTCCGCCCCGATTCCCCCCTCCAACCCGGATACAAAATGAAATTTTTGCCTCTCGTTTTTTTTCTTGGCGTCGTCCTGATCACGGTATCGGCTCCTTTGCCGGCCCAGACGACGGACGATGCCGAATCAGCACCACCGCCCGGCGCCACGGTGATCACTTCGGATGAATTACATTCCGATCAACAGAACCACATCTCGGTCTTCACCGGCAAGGTGGTGGTGATTGGCGACCAATTTCGGATGACCTGCAAGGAAATGACGGTCTACTTCACCAAGGACAACAAGGTTGATAAGCTCGTGGCGACAGGGGATGTCGTCATCACACAACCCAATAGGGTCACCCACTGCGGCCATGCCGAATATTTTCGCGACATCGACACGTTTGTGCTGACCGATCAGCCGGTAATCCTCGACGGCAAGAATGAGATCCACGGCACTCGAATCACCATTGAGAGAACAACCCAGAAGATGACCGTCGACCAAGGGCGCACCACCATACTCATCCGGGATGAGAACCTGGGTCCTTCCTCAACGTCACAACCCTCCACCGACACTAAATGAGCCATGAAACACCGGCTCCCCAAGCCCAAAGCGCTGAAGAAAAAGTCCGAAACGACCAGGTTCGACCAACCGGACCTGCTCAGCGACGAGATGGGGAACGCCCTCGCGCCTGACTCCGAATCGAAACATCCCGTGAACGAAGCCACATTAAATCCCTCATCCCCCGGATTGCCTCGCCTGCCCGCGCGTCCGGTGAAAAGGGCGGCGACTCCGCCTCCCCTCCCGGAGCCGGGCGTCGAAACTGCTCCTCTTCTGATCGAGACCCGCGGCCTCGTCAAACAATACGGAGGGCGGCGCGTCGTCAATGGCGTCGATATTCACGTCCACACCGGTGAGGTGGTCGGGTTGCTCGGTAAAAACGGAGCGGGCAAAACCACCACGTTTTATATGATCGTCGGCCTTGTCACGCCAACCGAGGGCCATGTCTACATGGGCGACGAGGACGTAACACGCATGCCGATGTATCGCCGCGCCCGCCGCGGGATCGGTTATCTGCCCCAGGAAGAATCGATCTTCCGCAAATTGACGGTCGAGGAAAATCTGCTCGCCATCCTGGAGACGCTGCCGATGACTGCAGACGAGCGCGACGCCCGTTGCGACGAACTGCTCAAGGATTTCGGCCTGGAGCATGTGCGGGAAAATGTGGCCCTCACGCTTTCCGGCGGAGAGAAACGACGCGTCACGATTGCGCGTGCGCTAGCCACCAATCCTTCGCTGCTGCTTCTCGACGAACCGTTCAGCGGCGTCGATCCGATGGCGGTGCACGACATCCAGGAAATCATTCTCCACCTCAAGGAGCGTGGTCTCGGCGTGCTCATCACCGACCACAATGTGCGTGAGACGCTCTCCGTGGTCGATCGCGCCTACATCATCGACGAAGGCCGCGTCCTGTCCGAAGGCTCGCGTGAATTTCTCCTCAACGATCCCATCGCGCGGGAGATTTACCTCGGCCACCGGTTCAGCATGTGATCATTGCAGGGTCAGCCTCCCGGCTTGACCCACTTCCTTGTTCCCAAACTCTATTTGGGAACACACTTGTTGAGGCAATTCCATTGCCTATCTTCTCGGCAAAGTGGAAAAGGTGAAGCAACGGAGTTGCGCTGACAATCCCGTTCCCAAATGGAGTTGGGAACGAGAAAAGGATATCTTACTATTATTGATTATCTGCAAGATGGCGTTAATCGGTCTGCTTTTGCTTACGCAAATATATTGCGCCATTTTTTTCATCCATGTCAGCAATACAAGCAGGAGCTTTCTGACGGATGACTTCTTTAACGACGCGTTCTAATATGTTATCTCGTCTGTCGATAGCCCACGGATATCTTTCATTCCACCCGAGCGCCCTACCTCCGTGAATGATTGCGATTACGCCTCCTCCGCCAAATTCCCAGTAAAATGAAGCAGTACATGAACCCTCGTGGTAAATTATAGAACCATCACGCCCGTTCACCACAATTTCGACTTTCCAGTCTTTTGGGATTAAGTCATCCATGGCGCAGTGGTAATAGTTAGAGGTCCATCGACGGCGCCGAGACAAGCTCAGCTTGCTCAGGATGACGAACTTTTTAAGCCGCCAACGCGGGCTCGGGTTGCGGCTGGTTGAGCGGTTTTTCTTCGGACCGTACCACCGATTCGGCATAGATCGGGCCGAACCAGGTATCGACAAGGCACAAACCGAATACGGCTCCGAACGGAATCGTATAAAAGAAAGCGGTGGTGATGGCATTGACTCCCACGATAAAGGCCGTGGCAATCAGGTAATCGGGGCAGCCTTTGCGAAACAAGCGGAAGTTCTCCTTGTAATTGAGAGCGCAACTGAGGACCGAGGCTCCGTCCAGCCAGCGGCAACAGGCCACGCCGCAGAAAGGAATCACGAAAAGCATGATCGGGGGAATCGCCAACGTCACCAAGTCATCCGGGAGCTTCATGAGACCCATGAAAAGGCCATACATGGCCCCCATCCAGAGGGCCGCCGGGAGGATCAGCGTGAAGACCGCCAGCGTCAGCTTGACCGCGCCTTCCCTGGCGAAGATGCCCAGCCGGTTCCACTTCCAATCGGGCAATTGGACGCCGCGTCCCGTCCGCGCCCGGCGCAGAACCTCGAATGTAAAGCCAAGTGGAAACCAGAAGGAGAGAACATTGAACCCGAGAATCCAGGGGAAAACCTCCTTCACCCAAGCGGGGCCCTGTCCGGAAAAATAGGCGGGAGCCAGCGCGATCAGGAACGGGTTGATCAGCAGAAAACCACCCAGAAGTACTTTGGCCACCCAATGCGGGTCCGAAAAGATTTGCCTGAAGCCTTTTTTCTGATCACTGAAACGGGACGAGTGAAGGGTTTTCATGACAATGGCAGGGTAGGGAAATTCGCGGATATAAGTCGGTTGCGTCAAGGCAAAGATTAAGTACTAGGGCTGACGATGAGCGATGTAATCGGAGCGACTAGGGATCGAGCTTCCTTGATCTGCTTGCCATTTCCACATATATTTTGCTGTTATTATATTCTCGGCGACAAGCTTATGACTTTTTTTACGTCTTTATATGGAGGAAAATCATGGCTCTCGACCATAATTGTCCTCCTGTGCTTCTTTTCATCCGCAAGCCTTCTCCCGGCGCAGACCTCGGCGAATGCAGACGTACCCGGTCCCGGTGAGATCAGCCTCACCGCCAACACGAATGCTCCGGCAACCAATTCGCCTCCTGTCATTTCCGTGGAAATGCCTGCGCTACCTCCTGCTCCTGCGCCGCCAGTTTCGACTCCAGCTGCCACCGAAGCCGCGCCGGCAAGCCCTCTCGCCCTCCCGATATTTAACGTCCCAGGCGCCATCCTTGCCGCGCTGATGACGCTGGCTTCCCTTGGCGGTTTTTTGCTTTATCAATGCGGACTGACTCGGGCGAAAAACTGCGGCCATACCTCGACCCTGCTGCTGGTGGGCGTGCTTTTCGGGCTGACCGGCTACTGGATCGGCGGGTTTGCGGTACAAATGGGTGGCGTTGGGGATGCCCATGCGGCGCTGACCCAACCGTTGCAGTCTGCGGAAAAAGGCGCGCTCAATCACGAATTGGGCCCCGTCCTTTGGGGGCACCATTGGGGAGTCATGGGCAGTTCCGGCTTTTTCCTGGCGACGGACGCCGGTCCGGCACCGGATGATTCGGCCCGCAACGGCATCGCCGTACTTTTCCTGATGCAGGCGGCCTTACTGGCAATTGCCTTGGCGGCGGCGCTGGGAGCAGCCCTCGAAAGAGCCAAGATTCTCTCCATGGCTTTCTGCGCCTATCTGATCGGCGTGCTCGTTTATCCTCTGCTGGCCAACTGGGTTTGGGGCGGCGGCTGGCTGGCCGAAATGGGGCATGAATTCGGCCTCGGGCATGGCTTCGTCGATCTGGCCGGTGCCGGCGTGGTGCATCAAACGGCGGGAACCCTGGCGCTGGTCATCGCTATCGCGCTGGGACCTCGCCACGGCCGGTTTGGTCGCAATAGACACTCCCCCGCTATTCCCGGACATCATGTGCCCTTCATCTTGCTCGGAAGCATCGTCCTGCTTATTTCCTGGATGGCCGCCAATGCTTTTGCCAATGCGAGTCTGATCGGTGAGCCGGGATCGGAGAGCTCAGCGACCAGCGCGGGGCTCGCGGCGATCAATACGTTGCTGGCCGCGACGGGCGGCTTGGTGATTTCGTTTGTCCAGGCGGCATGGCAGAAACGACGCACCGAACCAGCCCGGCTCTGTCGCGGATTATTGGGCGGCGCGGTCGCCAGTTGCAGCTGCGCGGGGCTGATCGATCCGTGGGCCGCATTTATCATTGGAGGCGTGGCCGGTCTGCTGGTTCAGGCAGCCATGAATCAACTGGAGCGCAAACGCATCGACGATCCCGTCGGCGCGGCGGCCGTCCACGGCGTAGGCGGAGCGTGGGGCGTCCTGGCGATGGGGCTTTTCGCCAACGGCACGGCGGGCAACGGCCTCAATGGCGTGGACACATCGGTACGCGGACTCTTTTTCGGCGGCGGATGGCACCAGTTGGCCTCGCAGATCATCGGTTGCGCGACCGGCTTTGCGGTGGTTTATCTTCTTGGTTACGCATGCGTCAACCTCGTTCAGAAAATCCTCGGCAACCGGGCCGACCTGGCCGATGAAACCACCGGCCTCGATATGCCAGAGCTGGGCGTGCTCGGCTATCAAGGCGATGCGGAGCCGGAGGGTCCTGCGGACGGCAGTAAGGTTGCACCCGAAAAATAGCGCATGGCATCCCCTCGTTGCAAAGTGCTATTTAGAAATGAAGGTTCGGAGCCGTCCCGGAGGCTTGCCCTCGTCCCTAAATAATATTTAGCAAACAGGAAAATACTCCTGTGCGCAGCACCTTCCGGAACGATTGACCTTCTCAAGGGCTTTTCCTAAGCCCGCACTGAGCTCGATCCATGACTACGGCGCCCAAAAAAACCATTTAGATTTCGCTCGAAACCTTACCCAGCCAAACGGCGGCGGCGATAATTCTCCGGCGATACACCCAGGATGCGCTTGAAGGCGCGGGAAAAAGAAAAGGGCGAATCGTAACCAACCTTCTCCGCAACATCGGCAAGCTTGAGTTGACGGAGCAACAACCCCGTTGCGCGTTCCATACGCTGGCGAGCCACCATTTCCATGACACCGCAGGCGTAAATACGCCGCACACGGGCCTGCAGATGAGAGCGGGACAAATGCGCGGCCAAGGCAAGCGCCGGAACGCTCCAAGGTCGCGCCGGATTTTCCGATACCTCCTGCCAGAGACGTTCCAGTCGCCGCCGGTGCTCGACCTCGTTCGAGGGCTTGAAACCGCTGAGTTCTCGCTGAAGCAATAGCGCAATCAGGCGCGCGTAACCCTCCAACAACTGATGGTCGCGCCGCGTCGCTTCCTGAAGAAATTCCTCGGACAAGACCACCAGCTGGCTCGCCCGGGATGGCTTGAAGACCATTGCAGTCCGGGGCATGAGTCCGGTCCAGAATTCGGTCGTGCAGAGATGAAACCAGAGCAGGTGCCATCTGCGCTTCGTACGATAAACATGATCTTGTCCAGCAGGCAACACGCAGACCGTGCCGGGTCGAAGCACCCGCCGCGGCGCGGGCACTTCCAGGCACCCTTCCCCGGCCAGCGTGAAGAGAACGACAGGCGTGGCGGAATCGGCGCGGGAGATTGAATAGGGACTGCGCAACTCGCTGATACCGGCGCCCGCAAGGTCATGCAGGCCCATGGCTTGCACGCCTGCCGCCGTCTGGCCAAGAAATCGCTCCCGACACCGCTTCGAGATCAAGAAATGTTCTTTCATGGTGGTAGAGAAAAAAAGCGTAGAGGCCGTCCGAAAAGCAGGCGATGTAAATCAGACAATCGGTTATGCCAACTGGACGGCCAGCCATTCCTTTTTTTTCGAACTCACTCGATAATGGCGACACCATGATCTTGTCCACAATTTCCGACGGAGTTCGTTTGTTACCGGGGCTGTTTCAACAACGCGCGGAACTGGCGCACTCCTACGTGACGAGTTTAAAGGACGACGACTTGCTTCAGAATTTCGAACTGGAGGCGGGATTGAGAAAGTTTTTCCATTTTCATTCGGATGCCTGTTTTCAAAAAGGGCACTGGGGCTGGGAATCACCCACCAGCCAGGTGCGGGGCCAGTTCCTGGGCTGCTGGATGATGGCCGCTGCCCGTTTTGGCCGGCAGACGGACGACCCGTTGCTCCGGCACAAGCTCGATTCGGTCATCCAACGTCTTGTCCTTTGCCAGCAACAGAATGGTGGCGAATGGCTCGGCTCCTTTCCGGAAAAATACATGCGCTGGCTGCAGGAAGGGAATCCGCCATGGGCGCCCCATTACGTCATCCACAAGACGCTGCTCGGCCTGCGCGAGACTTACGTTTTCTCCGGCAATGAGACGGCACTGGAACTGGCGAAGCGTTTCGCTTCCTGGCTGTGCCGCTGGTTCGGTTCACTCGACCGGGCCACGCGCGAGCAGGTCCTCGATGTCGAAACGGGCGGGATGGTTGAGGAGATGGCACGGCTCTACGAGATCACGCGCGATCCCGCGCACCTGGAACTGACACGGCTCTACAGCCGCGAGTGGTTCTGGGACGAATTGCTGCGCGGGGAAGACCCCCTGACCAATCGTCACGCCAATACCACCCTGGCCGAAGTCCACGGGGCAGCGGCGATGTACGAGGTTACCGGTGAACCACGCTGGCGCGAGATCACGGAGGCCTATTGGAAATGTGCCGTGATCGACCGCGGCACCTTCTCCACCGGGGGACAAAATTCGGGAGAAATTTGGTGTCCGCCCCACGAGTTCGCCGCGCGCCTGGGAGACAAGACACAGGAACACTGCACGGTCTACAACATGATCCGCCTGGCCGATTACCTATTCCGTTGGACGGGAGAATCGTCCTATGCCGATTACATCGAAAAAAATCTCTATAACGGAATCCTGGCCGCGCAAAATGGGACAACCGGCATGGTGGCTTACTATTTGCCTCTGGCTCCGGGTTTGAAGAAAAGGTGGGGGCATCCGACGCGCGATTTCTGGTGCTGCCACGGTTCGCTTGTCCAGGCGCATTCTTATCTGCCTTCGCTGATTTATCACGCTTCAGAGAAGGGTATCGCTCTCACACAATATATTCCGAGCCGCGTGGAGCGGATCGTCAACGGCGTTAAGGTCGAAATTTCGCAGGATTGGGACATCACCCGGGGAGGCTGCGCCATCGATAATGCCTCTGTGTCGGGGCTGAAGCACCGCCCGACGGCATGGCTGATCAAGGTCATCATCAAATGCGACAAGCCTTGCGAGTGGATCTTGTCGGTGCGCATTCCTTCGTGGATTTCCTCCCAGGCGATTCTCAAGGAGAACGGAAACGAATCCCAGATGCCCCCCGATGACCGGGGATTTTTTGAAATGAGACGAACCTGGGACAAGGCGGAGTTCACCCTGGTTTTCCCAAGAAAGATCGCCCTCAGTCCTATCCCGGACGAGCCGGCGACCGTGGCTTTTCTGGAAGGACCGGTCCTACTTGCTGCGCTAACAGACGAGGAACGCCGCATCGAGATCGATCCGGCCCGGCCTGAGGCCTTCCTGGTGCCGGACAACGAACGTCAGTGGGGACAATGGAACAACACGTTCCGTCTGAAGGGACAGGCGCATGGCCTGCGCTTCAAACCCCTTTATGAAATCACCGACGAAGCCTACGCGGTTTATTTTCCCACGCTCACCTGCACCTCCTCGACTGAGGGCGGTCCCTGTTCGTGTTAAAGAGCCGGATTTGCCCCAGGTCTTTCGGGCCAACGCTTCGAGCAAACACCCCTCAAATCCTCGCGCCGCTGACCCGATTCAGCCGGCGTTTTCCTATATGGCCTAAAAAGCTTATAATTTTAGGCTATATAAGGTAATTATATACTTGACACCTAACAGCGTTCTGGTATCTTGCTCCCATGACCGAGAACAATATCCCCGAAACAGCAGTAGAAGCCATTCGTCACTTTGGCGATTTAGTCAACTGCCACAACTTCCTCGTTGGTCTGCGCTGGGGCGACAAAGTCAAGTGCCCGCATTGCGGCTCTGACAAGGTGGGAAGTTTTTCTGGCAAGCGCTTGGTGAGCAACTGCAAGTCCTGCAAGAAGCAATTTACCGTCAAAGTCGGTACGATCTTTGAAGATTCACCGCTAGGACTGGATAAATGGATTCCGGCTGTCTGGTTGATCGTCAACGCGAAGAATGGCATTAGCTCATGCGAACTGGCTCGCACCCTTGGCGTCACGCAAAAGACGGCATGGCACATGGGGCATCGTATCCGCAAGGCCGTTCATGCTGGCAACTTCACTGGCAAGCTATCAGGCGTGATTGAAGTCGATGAAACCTACATCGGTGGCAGAGCGCGGAACATGCACTACGCGCAGCGCAAGGCCCGCGTTAACGGCAAGACGGGCGGAATGCACATGGCACCTGTCCAGGGCTTGCTGGAACGCCACGGGAAGGCATCCAAGGTCATCCTGAAAGCGGTTATCTAACTACGAGGTGCCGGGCAACGTCACTATCATACCTTGTCATTATGGCCTTTCCTGACGCTATGCGTCAAGTATATAATTACCCTATATAAGCCATTTAGGATTTGTAGCGCTACCGCCCTCGGACATTTCCGTGCCATATTGCTGACATGACATATGACACGATCTCGACTTTCTTCCCGATTCTCAGGGGAAACCATTTCGCATTACTCCATCCGCCTGATTCGCCCTATTCGCTTGATTCGCTTATTTTTTTACGCGAAAGCGAGTCGGCGCGAAATTTACCCTATGAGATTTAACAAAGCGCATCTCCAATGCCCCATTTCCCCCACGATTGACCTCCCCGAGGGGTTTTCCTAAGCTCGCACCGGGCCCGATCCATGACCACAGTGCCAAAAAAAACCATTGAGGTTTCGCTCGAAACCTTTCGCGACCAGGCGGCCTTTCCGCTGCTGGAACGCGCCAAGGAAGCGCTCCGCAAATCGCAGCAGCATCTCCTCGGCCTGCAGAAGCCCGAGGGTTACTGGGTAGGCGAGTTGATCGTCGATTCGACCCTGGTTTCCGATGTGGTGGCTTTCATGCACTGGACGGGCGAGGTCGATTTCAACAAGCAGTCCCGCTGCGTGAAGCATCTGCTCGACCGCCAGATGCCTGACGGGGGCTGGAACACCTACTACAAGGGCCCGAGCGAACTCAACGCCACCCTGAAGGCCTACTTCGCCCTCAAGCTGGCCGGCTTTCTACCGGACGATCCGCGCATGATCAAGGGCCACGCGACCATCGTTCGTTTGGGCGGTATTCCCAGGGCGAACACCTACACGAAGCTCTTTCTCGCCATGTTCGGCCAGTATCCGTGGCAGCACCTCCCGATCATTCCGTCCGAGATCATCCTGCTTCCGAGCTGGCTCTATTTTAACATTTACGAGATGTCGTCCTGGAGCCGGGCGATGGTCGTGCCCCTCTCGATTCTTAATCATTTCAAACCCGTCCGCAATTTGCCGCCCGAAAAGCAGCTCCACGAATTGTTCCCCTACGGCACCGAACATTCGAATTTGGGCCTGCCCTTCGACAAAAAGCCCTTCACCTGGAAAAACTTCTTCCTCGCCTGGAACAGCATCCTCAAGTTCCTCGACACGCTCCCATGGAAACCGTTTCGCCGCCGCGCCTTGAAAAAAGCTGAGGCATGGATCCTGGAGCGGATCAGCGACGGCTCGGACGGTCTCGGCGCGATTTTCCCCAGCATGATGTACACCATCATGGTGTTGAAAACGCTGGGTTACGGCGAGGACAACCCCGTCGTGCGTAAGGCCACCCGCGATTTCCTCGGCCTCGAGGTGTACGATGCCGGGCACGACGAGTTTCGAATGCAGCCCTGCCATTCCCCGATCTGGGATTCGGCGATCACAGCCTTTGCGCTGATTCAATCAGGCATCCCCGCCGACCATCCCCAACTCCAAAAAGCCGGGGAATGGATCCTGTCCAGGGAAGTGAAGGATTTTCGCGGCGACTGGAAACATAAAAATCCCACGCCGATCACCAGCGGCTGGGCCTTTGAATACCACAACAAGTTTTACCCCGACGTGGACGACACCTTCAAGGTGTTGCTCGCGCTGGGCGAAATCGAAATGCCCGACGAAACAGTCAAAAAGCAGACCATGCAACGCGCGCTCGACTGGGCGGTCAGTTTCCAGTGCAGGAACGGCGGATTCGCCGCCTTCGACAAGGACGTGACCAAGAAGTGGCTGCAGGATGTCCCCTTCGCCGATCACAACGCGATCCTCGATCCGCCCTGCAGCGACATCACGTCGCGGGCGCTGGAAGTTTTCGGACGAATGGGCCTGAACATCAAGGAACCCTTCATCAAGCGGGCCATCCGGTTTGTGAGGGAGACGCAACTTCCCGACGGCTCCTGGGAAGGACGCTGGGGCGTGAACTACATTTACGGGACCTGGCTCGTCCTGCGCGGCTTGAAGGCCATCGGCGTGGACATGTGCCAGGACTGGGTTTTGCGCGGCGTGAACTGGCTCGACTCGTGCCAGAATGCGGATGGCGGCTGGGGTGAAACATGCGGGACCTACGACAATCCCCAGCTCAAGGGCCAGGGCGAGAGCACGCCTTCGCAAACGGCCTGGGCGCTCATGGGCATCATTGCGGCCAGTCATGATCTGCGCCCGAGCATCCTCCGCGGCGTCGAGTATCTCGCCCGCACGCAAAATCCGGATGGTTCCTGGACGGAGGACCACATCACCGGCACCGGCTTCCCCAAGGTCTTTTACCTGAAGTACGACATGTACCGGAATAATTGGCCGCTCCTCGCGCTCGCCGATTTCCAGGCGCTCGCCGCGAAGGACCGGCGATGATCTGCTACGCGTTTCCTCTTGCAAACGAGGCAAGCCTGTTGCTGAAAAATTGTACCGAAAAGGAGTCCTTCTCGATTGACGGCCTCCATTGCACCCTGGCCAATTTCGGAAGCCGGCGCGTCCTCATCGCACTGGTCGGCATGGGAGAGGCCGCGGTCCGGGACAACATCGAGACCCTTTTTGAGCACTTCCGGCTCAAGGCGTTTGTGCTGGCCGGGTATGGCGGCGCGCTGGTTGCGCCCCTGAAGGTGGGACAGGTGTTGGTCTCGGCCAATTTCAGTTCCGAAGCAGTGCTCGGATTTCTGCGGATGCTTTCCGGCTTCGATTTCGCCAGCTTCTGCATGGCAGACGAAGTGGTCGGCACGATGGAAAAACGAGACTGGTATGCCGCCCAAACCGGCGCCCAGGTGGTCGACATGGAAACCGAGGCGGTGGCCGAGATCGTGGGCGAGCGGCAGATTCCCTTTATGGCGGTGCGTGCGATCACTGACGAGTATTCACCGCCTCTGCCCACAGGGGCACTCGCCGCCGGCTTCGACGCCAGCAAAGGTCACGCAACGCCCCTTCGCCTGCTCGGCTATCTCGCCACGCGGCCGCGTGAAATCGCGCCGTTGCGAAAATTCGTCCGGGATCTTTCCCTGGCCCGGAAAAACCTCACGACATTTCTCATGCAACTCAACAAGGAGTTGCCCGCGAGCTGGTAGGCTAAATTTAGCTCGGGTTTGCGACGTAATGGCCGCCCCGGCATTGCTTGAGATAATTGAGCCCGTGGACCTGGCCGGTCATTTCCAGGTCACCGCGGTAAACCGGGTCGTGCCAGCCTTCAATGTCGATGGAACCGGTGTAGCCGTGACGCCGAAGCTCACTGATAATTTCCGTCCAATTGGAATCGCCAAAGCCGGGCGTGCGATGAAAGACAAACTGCCGGGCCCCGCCGATGCCGTATTTATGAACCATGTCCCAGTGAATCGTGGCGTCTTTGCCGTGGACATGAAAAATCTTTTTCGACCATTCCCGCAATTGCGGCATCGGATCGATCAACTCGAGCATCTGGTGGCATGGCTCCCATTCCAGACCGATGCTATTCGAGGGGACGGCATCGAACATCAACTGCCAGGCAGCGGGATTATGGGCGATGTTCCAATCGCCGCTTTGCCAGTTCCCGCCCATACTGCAGTTTTCAAAGGCGATGCGGACGCCGCGATCGGCGGCGCGCTTGGCCAATGGCTCAAAAATCTTTTTGAACCTGGGCATCGATTCGGGAATCGATTTCCCCCGCAGACGCCCGGCAAAACCAGCGACGATATCGGCCCCAAAAAGGTGGGCGTGATCGATAAGTTTTTTGAATCCATCGACAGTCTCGCGATCCATGGGCTGCGTTTCGAGAGGATTGCCAAATATGCCAACCGAACTGATTTTCACGCCCGAATCTCCCAGGGCTTCCTTGACCTCCTGCGCGATCTGTTTGAGATTCGCATCGCCCAGAGTTTGCCAAAACGTGAGCGAAAAACTCTCAAAACCGTGCGGGAGAATTTGCGAAATGTATTTTGCTGCGGTGCTACCCTGTATTTTGGCTCCTACCAGCGTACCAATACGAATTTTTTCCAAAGCCAGATTTGTAGGTTTCATGTTTTTTTGAGGAATGCACCGTAGTTGGTTGGAGTCCTCTTTGTCAACGTTGTCAGATCCCTTACACTCGCAAAGCGAGCGAATCCGTCCAGATCGAGCAATGAGTGATAAGGAAACAGCAACCTTGGACGATAGGATCGGCTGTTGGGGATGGTCGCAAACGCAGGCGTTAGCCATTGCGATGATCCGGCGCCTGGCGCGGATGGGCGCTCAGATCGAAGATATGGTCACGCATCAATTTCCCCTGCGTGACATCAACAAGGCGATGCGGACGAACATCGCCCTGGAGGGGGATTAAGATCGCGGTTGAAGTCGATTAGTGCGTATCGCGCAAAACGATGGCATGTCGCCAGGGAATTCCCGCTCAGGTTACGATTGTTGTCGTACGCTCCACGGCCATTGACGGTGCTTGGGGATGTGTGGTTGCTGTGGTTTCAACGTCTTCACATAGCTGTAACCGGCGCGGATATTTTCCGGGGGCACCTCGGAGCCGGTGCTGGAACTGGTGAACAGGAATAAACCGCGTCCGCCATCGGTGTAGTCGAAAATATAGTCCACCTCGTCACGTGCATCCTGAGGTGTGCCAAAAGGCAGCGTGCGCGTCACGTTTAGTCCGCCAAAAAAGATCAATTCCTCACCACGCAAGCTGCGCAATCGGCGAAATTCGTAAGGGTCAAGGCCGAGTTCGTATTGAAATCCCTGCAGGCCGCTAAAACCAGCGGCCACCACATCGTTCAACACCAGTCGAATGTCGCCATCGCAATGATGCACCAAACGGATGCCCGCATCCACCAGCGGCTCCGTGATCATGCGCACAGTTGGGAAATAGTATTGACGTAACATTTCGGGCGCAACCATCGGGCCCTTGTTGTTGCAGAGGTCCTCGCCGCAAAAGAGCAATGGGACCAGATCGTATTCGCGGTAAAGTCGCACGAGGATTTTAGCCCGTTCCCGCGAGGGAAGACTTTTCGCCCACCAGATCTTGTTCACGGCCTCAGGATAAAGCGCGCAAGCGGAGAGAAAGGCGATATAACCGAATTGGTGATACAAGGGAAAATGTCCCCCCAAGCACCAAAAGTTTGGCACGGGAACAATGCCATCCCATGTCGCAAAGGCGTTTTCAAAGTAGTCGCGAAATTCACGTTCCATGCGCGGTGCATCGAAGTCCCGCAGAACCTCCGATTCCTTGTCCGGCAGGGAGTCGGCGTACGCCAGAAGATCTTCCGGCTCGGCTTCGTTAAAGTTCTCCTCCAAAACCGCTCCCCCGCGTAATTGATCCCACTCCTGATTGACAATGGGAGACACCATGCCGTCCACATCGAGCGCCTTGTTCGCCTTGATCACAGCACGATATGGATCAGCCAAGTACTGTTCTTTCGTGCAGCCAGCAAGCTCGGCTATCACGGGAGGCCCTCCAATCCAACCGCCGATTGTTGGCATCCGATCCACTTCCCGTCCACGCGCCACTCGCGTTAATCTCTCTTTTGACGTTAATTGCATGGCCGCAGTAAAAAAAGGATCGTGAAGCTGAAATTCGAGAGGCGGTCGGAATCTTTTACTATTTCTTTTCTAGTCACTTTTTCCGTTTTTGGGGTTTGATCATGGTATTCATAATACGGCAATTGATTTGCCTTGGAATGGCCGTTTAGGCAAATTTCATATATATTTCGGCATTCGCGATGCGGTACGGCGTATCTCGAGTAAGTTCTCCCCAGCCTGCCGCAGGCCGCCCTTCTCTTCTTCCAGCCTAAAGAAAGAGATTGCCGATTACTTCATCTTCTTGATCAGCGCGTCGGCCATTTCGGCTGGGGTGCGGGCGATAGCGACTCCAGCGGCTTCGAGCGCAGCGATCTTGCCCGCGGCGGTTCCCTTGCCACCCGAGACGATGGCGCCCGCATGGCCCATGCGGCGTCCGGGAGGCGCCGTGGCCCCGGCGATGAACGCGGCCACCGGTTTCTTCACATGCTCTTTAATATAAGCGGCGGCGTCTTCCTCGCCCGTGCCGCCGATTTCGCCGATGAGGATGATCGCTTCGGTGCCCGGATCTTCGTTAAACATGCGCACGGCGTCGGTGTGGCTCGTCCCATTGATCGGGTCGCCGCCAATGCCGATGCAGGTGCTTTGGCCGAGGCCGCGCGAGGTGAGTTGCCAGACCGCTTCGTAGGTAAGCGTGCCGCTGCGCGAGACGACGCCGACTTTGCCCGGCTTGTGGATGTAGCCAGGCATGATGCCGATCTTGCACTGGCCGGGCGTGATGATGCCGGGACAATTCGGGCCGATGAGGCGCACCTTCTTGTCACGCAGCCCGACCTTGGCGCGCATCATGTCGATGACCGGGATACCCTCGGTGATGCAGACGATCAACTCGATGCCGGCATCGGCGGCTTCGAGAATGGCATCGGCGGCGCCGGGCGCTGGAACAAAAATCATGGTCGCATTGCAACCGGTTTTGGCGCGCGCTTCCGTGCATGTGTTGAAGACCGGAACCTTGCTCTCCCACGTCTCGCCGCCGCGCCCGGGAGTGACCCCGGCAACGACGTTGGTACCGTATTCGGCGCATTGCGTGGCGTGGAATCCGCCCGCTTTTCCAGTAATGCCCTGCACCAGCAGGCGCGTGTTTTTATCAACGAGGATGGACATAGTGAAAGTTGGAGAAAGGAATTTAGCCGTTACCCGGTTTGCGTTTGTGGATGCAAATTTTGCCGCCATCGGGATCGCGCAAAACGGCCATATGACAGACAGGCGTTTCGAGTGGCCCCATCTCGAAAGTCACACCCTGTGCTTTAATGTGAGCAATGGCCTCGTCAAAATCGGTGACTTCGAGGGCGACGGATGCGCCATCGCGCGAGGGTTTCCATTGGGAGCTGACGCCGATGCCAAGCGTGCCCGAGCCGATGTTGTATTCGACCCAGGGAATGCCTTCCTTGATGGAGCTTGGCTTGAGACCAAGCACCTCTTCGTAAAATTTCCGCGACCGCGCGAGGTCGGTCACGGCGTAGGCGGTAAAGGCGATTTCGTCGTAACGGATCATAATAGATAGCCGGTTATTTCTTTGCCGCCGCGACAACTTTTTTCGCCGCGTCGGCGAGGTCGTCCGCCGCGATAATTGGCAGGTTCGATTCCTTGAGAAGTTTCTTGCCCGCGGCGACGTTGGTCCCTTCAAGACGCACGACCAGCGGAACCGGGAGCGACACGGCTTTCATCGCGTTGATGATGCCCTGCGCGATGGTGTCGCACTTCATGATGCCGCCGAAAATGTTGACCAGGATCGCCTTCACGTTGCTATCTGAAACGAGAATCTTGAACGCCTCGGTCACCTGCTCCTCAGTCGCGCCGCCGCCGACATCGAGGAAGTTGGCCGGCCTGCCGCCCGCGTGCTGGATGATGTCCATCGTACCCATGGCGAGGCCCGCGCCGTTGACGAGACAGGCGATGTTGCCGTCGAGGCCGATGTAGTTCAGGCCGAACTTGCTCGCTTCGACTTCGCGCGGGTCCTCCTCGGTGATGTCGCGGTAGGCGAGGATGTCGGGATGGCGAAAAAGCGCGTTGTCGTCGAAGTTGAACTTGGCGTCGAGGGCCAGCACTTCGTTCTGCGCGGTGGTGACGAGGGGGTTGATCTCGACCAGCGAACAATCGGTCGCGATGAAGAGATGATAGAGCGCATGAAAAATCGCGCAGGCGGGCTTGAGGAAAACACCTTTCAGATCGAGATAATCGGCCAGCTTGCGCGCTTCGTAGGGCTGAAGTCCCAGCGCCGGATCGATCCGCATCCGCAAGATCAATTCGGGCGTCTCATGCGCGACATCCTCGATGTTCATGCCGCCCTTGGTGCTGGCGATGACGACCGGGGCCTGCGCTTCGCGGTCGAGGACGATGGCGAAATAGAGTTCGCGGACCGGGGCCCTCGATTGGCCGACCATCACCTTGCTCACCAGCTTGCCCGCTTCGCCGGTCTGTGCCGTGACAAGCGTCTGGCCGAGCATTTTCGCCGCCATCTCCTTGATTTCTTCCGGCGTTTTGACGAGCTTCACGCCGCCCTTGAACCCATTCTTGAAGGCCCCCTTGCCGCGTCCGCCTGCGTGGATTTGCGCCTTGATCACGAGGTCGGAAGTCTTGAGCGACCGCGCGATGGCTTCGGCTTCCTCCGGCGTGTTTGCAACCGCACCGGGCGGCGTCGCAACGCCAAATTTTTGCATGAGTTCTTTGGCCTGGTACTCGTGGATGTTCATAAGTTCTTCGGAGAGTGGAAATGGCGACGGAAGTCGAAGATGCCCGCGATTTTGAGAAAAGAACAGACCGATTTTGTGGGCATAAGCGGTGATGTTCGCGTAGAGTAGAAGGGATCGTTCTACTAGAATATAGCCTCGATGGACTCAACATTTTTTTTCTTCGGCCTGTTCGCCCTGATTTTCGTCGGCGGCGTTAGCGCTGCTCTTTGGTCCGTTCGGAAATGGATCACTCTTTGGGGCGTTTTTCTAATCTTCTTTTTGATCACTGCTTTTCTTAATGCGTTGGTTATTAACACCTCCTATCACGATAGTGACTTGGATGATTGGATGTGCCTGGTTGGGCCGATTCTCGTGCTCGCTCCTTTCGCCTTCATTCTTTACTACATGGAACGAAGCGCACGGAGGCCGACAACTGCCGCGATCATCGCCGGACTCGGTGCTTTACCGGTTACAGCGCTTTGGCTTTTGACCTCAACCCTCTTGATGGGTTAGCACAATGATAAATGAAGTTAAAAAGCCCGAACTCCTCGCACCTGCTGGCGATTGGGAATGCGCGCGCGCGGCCGTGGCCAATGGCACGGACGCGGTCTATTTCGGTCTGCCCGCCTTCAACGCGCGGATGCGGGCCACGAACTTCACGGCGGACGATCTGCCAAAGCTCATGGACTTTCTCCACGAGCATGGCGTGAAGGGCTACGCCGCGTTCAACGTGCTGATCTTCACCGATGAACTCGCCGCTGCCGAGGAGGAACTCGTTTTGCTCGATTGTGCCGGAGTCGACGCGGCCATCGTGCAGGACCTGGGTCTGGTGAGACTGGCACGCGAACGGGTACCTGATTTGCATATCCACGCCTCGACGCAGATGACGCTGACGTCGCCTGAAGGCATTGCCTTTGCGCAACGGCTCGGCATCACACGAGCCGTGCTGGCGCGGGAACTTTCCTTGCGCGAGTTGGCGAAGTTTAAGGTAGCCGGCGCAGGCCCTGCGCCGGAATCGCTCCCTCTTGAGGTCTTTGTCCACGGCGCGCTCTGCGTCGCCTACTCGGGCCAATGTCTGACCAGCGAAGCGCTCGGCCAACGCAGCGCAAATCGCGGCGAATGCGCCCAGGCCTGCCGCATGCCCTACGAGATGATCGTCGACGGCGTAAAGCGCGGTCTCGGCGACAAGCGCTACCTTCTCTCGCCGCAGGATTTGGCCGCGGTCGAGGAAATTCCCGAGCTGATCCGGCTCGGCATCGTCTCATTCAAGATCGAGGGCCGGCTTAAGACGCCTGAGTACGTTGCCGCCGTGACCCAGGTTTATCGCCGCGCGATTGACCAGGCGTGGGAAGAGCAAGGTCCGGCGCAAGGGCCTGCGCCGGCTACCTCGGAAGCGCGACGGCTACCATCCGACGACCGCTACAAACTCGAAATGGCCTTCTCGCGCGGCCTCTATTCCGGCTGGTTGCACGGGGTCAATCACCAGGAACTAGTCCATGCCCGTTATGGAAAAAAGCGCGGCGCGTTCCTCGGCGCGATCAGTTCCATTGGACGCGGCTACATTGAGGTCAAACCCGAGGCTCCGCTCAAGCCCGGCGACGGCATCGTGATCGACCGGGGCGGCGACACCGACCGCGAACAAGGCGGACGCGTTTATGAGGTGCTGCCGTTGCGGGACGGCGCGGTGCGGCTCGCCTTTGAGTACGGCAAACTGGATTTCAATGTGATCAAAGTCGGTCATCTCCTCTGGAAAACGGACGATCCGCAACTCAACCGCGAACTACGCAAAAGCTGGTCGGGCGAATTGCCCAAACCGAAGCGCGCGCTGGAGATGATCGTGACGGGCCGCGTCGGTGAACCGCTGCGCATCGAGGGCCGTTGCGACGGCACTACGGCCAGCGTCGAATCGCAAATGCCCTTGGAGATCGCGCAAAAGCGTCCCCTCACTGACGAGACCCTGCGCGCGCAACTGGGCCGCCTGGGCGAAACCGGCCTGGAACTTGGCTCGCTGGAAAACCGGCTCGAAGGCCAGGTCATCGTGCCGGTGAGCGAACTGAACCGGCTTCGCCGCGAATTGGTAGAGAAGGTAGCCGTCGACCTCCGGGCGACGGGTCGCGAAAGCGACTTTAATAAAATCGGTCATCCTGAGCCTGTCGAAGGACCTCTAACTATTTCTGCCGTCCAATCCCGCCTTAACACTCTCGCTGTCCGCCGCGCCACCGAATCCCACGTCGAACAAAAGCCGCTCCTCACCATTCTCTGCCGCACTCTCGATCAAATCGCCGCCGCCCTGCGCATGGGTGTCACGGAAATCTACGCCGATTTCGAGGACATCCGCCGTTACAAGGACGCGGTCGAAGCCGTGCGCGCTCGCGGTTATCGCGCCGATGCCGCGCCCGCGCAGATTCTCCTCGCCACGCCGCGCATCCAGAAAGCCGGCGAGCAGGGCTTCTTCAAACTCATTGAGAACGCGCAACCCGACGGCGTCCTGATCCGCAACCTCGGCGCGATGGATTATTTCAAGGCGAGCGCGCTCAGGCGCATCGGCGATTTCTCTCTTAACGTCGCCAACCCCCTCACCGCCGAGTTGCTCATGGCGGAGAAGCTGGAGCGGCTCACGGTTTCTTACGATCTCAACGCGGGCCAGGTGCTCGATCTTCTCCGCGCCGCGCCGCCAAGCTGGTTCGAGATCACGCTGCATCAGCATATCCCGATGTTCCATATGGAGCATTGCGTCTTCGCGGCGTTTCTCTCGGACGGCACCGACTATACCAACTGCGGCCGCCCCTGCGACACGCACAAGGTTGAGCTGCGCGATCGCGTCGGACTGAATCATCCGCTCAAGGCCGATGTCGGTTGCCGCAACACGCTGTTCCATGCACAGGCGCAATCGGGCGCGGCCTTTTTCGCCGAGTTCCGCAAGATGAACCCGGCGGCATTCCGCGTCGAATTGCTGCTCGAAGACGCGACGGAAACGGAACGCATCCTCCGCAGTTATCAGCGCCTGCTCGCAGGCACCAGCACCGGCCCGGCGATCATCCGCGAACTGAATCTGCGCAGCCAGCTCGGCGTGACGACGGGAACGCTGGCGGTTTAAAAATATTTTTTACTCTATGAGTTCGCTTGAGACAGGATGGATTTTCATGGGAATTGCCCTTTTCGTCGCCAGCATTAACTTTTATTTGTCCTTTGTAAGGCCGCTGTATTTCTGGCTGATGAAAAAGCCCTATCGATTTGCTTCTGGCTTGCCCGCGTTCGGGACTATTTCCCTGATTATTGCCTGCATTTTTATTCCTAAGGACTTCACTTTAATGATCCTTGTGATACTTGTCATATTTGCCGATACAGCAGGGCTTCCTTACTTTGCAGCCGCCATGTATTTCGATTGGCGACAAAATCGACGCAAGAAGAACTGACCTTCGCCAAGTTCAAGATGACAGAAGGGAACAGGTTTCGCACGGAGGGCTGAAGAGGTTACTGCAGAGGACTGGCAGAGAAAGGCAGTGGCTTTCGGTTTCTGAACTCTTCAGCCCTCTGCATTCCTCCTCTTTGGCCCTCCGTGCGAAACTTCAGCCAAACTGATCCTGCGACATGCGTGTTCGACAAGGATGACGGAATGGGTCTGGACGGAATCTGACCGTCCAGAAATTAACTGCGCGGATTAAAGACTGACTTCGCGGCGAGTTGCTCCCACAGCTTTTTCTCTTCGGCGGTGACTGAAGTTGGCACTTCAATCGTCACCTTGGCGTAGAGATCGCCGCGTTTGGCGTCGTCCTTGGGCAGGCCGAGGCTGCGCAAACGGAGGACGGTGCCTGCTTGTGTTCCGGGCTTGATGTTGAGATCAGCCTTGCCGTCAAGGGTGGGGATTTTCACGTGCTTGCCGAGGACCGCCTCCCACGGCGCGAGTTCGACGTCATAATGGAGGTCAGCGCCTTCCACGCTAAAATCGGGATGCTTCGCGAGTCGCACGCGCAGGAAAAGATCGCCAGCCGGACCGCCCGCGCGACCGGGACCGCCCTGGCCCGTTAGGCGGATGCGTTTCCCCTCGCGCACACCGGGCGGAATCTTCACCTGATAAGTATCGGTCCGCTCTTTTTCGCCATCCGCGTCCTGCCGTCGGACGGTGACCTGGCGCGTGGCGCCGCGCAAGGCTTCCTCAAGGGTCACGAGAATATCGGCTTCGGCGTCATGGCCGCGCACCGCCATCGTCGACGCATCGGCAAACGGCGACGTGCGGCGAAAAGATCCGGGATGGTCCCGGCTTCCGGCGAAAAACGCTTCGAAAAAATCACTAAAACCGGTGCCCGAAAATTCAAAGGGCGACTCGCCTTCTTGAAAATTTCCCCGGCGTTGATAGGCACCGTGTCCCGGCGGCGGAGTGAATTCCGCGCCATGTTCCCAATTGGCGCCGAGTTGATCATATTTCCGGCGCTTTTCAGGATCACTCAGGACTTCGTAAGCTTCGTTGATCTCCTTGAATTTCGCTTCGCCTGCGGTCTTGTTTTTGGCCACGTCAGGGTGATGGATACGGGCCAGTTTGCGAAAGGCCTTCTTGATTTCGTCAGCGGTGGCCGTACGCGGCAGACCCAGAATTTCGTAATAGTCTTTAAACTGGACAGGCATAAGGATGGCGGCGGGGTAAAATCGCCCGGTGCCGACTCCAAGTTAACTCCACACCGACGTTCCTAAAGATTATTCTTCGGGAAAGGCTCTCGATCACCTTGCTTTGCGCGACTTGTTCGGCGAAGCGCGCAGGTAGCCGTGCAGGCCTTCCTCGATCAAGGTCTCGGCATTGCCTTCCTCGTCAGGTTGGATCGGCTCAACGCGATGCCCGGAGCTCGTCGCCTCCTCTCCTCGAGCGACCACGGTGAACTGGTCGCCGGCCAGGTCCGGTTCGTCAGGAGCAACGTCGGGAGCGAAGTCGTCCTCCAGCGGTGCGATCTTTTCGTGCTTTGGGGCAGCCTTCTCTTTGTACGTGGATGAATGGGAAGATTTTTTCATAGTGGAATTCGGTTGAAGGTCTATGCCTTAACTTAATACCCGGCGTTGACGTTCGCAAATGCCCGGATACGATAGGCCCGTTCAGGCATTCAAATGACCATGCCCTTTTCTTCCCGCATTGCCTTTTGCCTCAGTGCGACGCTCCTGTCGCTCCTCGCTTTCACCCAGGCGTTCGCCGAAACGCCGCAACGCAAAGTCACAGTCGTCGGCACCGCCGTCATCAAGGTTGTGCCCGACGAGATGCGTTGGATCGTGGCGGTGAGCACCAACGACGCGACCCTGGCCAAAGCGAAAGACCGTCACGACACGTCGCTCAGTGCCGCGCTCAAATACATCAAGGGCCTGGGCGGCGCGGTCAAGGACTTGCAAACCGGCGGCATTCGCATTGATAAGAACAATTACGCGCCGCCAACCAGCCCTGCCGCAGAAAAGCCTTACACCTGCTCAACCCAATTCACTTTTACGCTGACCGATTTTGAGAAATACGGCCCGATTGTCGACGCCCTGTCCAAGCTCGACGGCGCGCAAGTGGAGTCGGTCGATTACGCTTCCTCAAAGGAAGAGGCAACGAAAAGAGACGCGCTAAAGCAGGCGCTGCTCAATGCCCACGACAAAGCCAACGACCTCGCGGTCACAGCCAGTTGCTACATCGACAAGCCGCTGGATATCATGGAGGGAACACCCGACAACGGTCCCCGTCCGATGATAGCGTTGGCCCGCGGGATGAATTTCAGCAACACGCCCGCCGCGATTCCCGGCCAGATCGAAATCAGCGCAACGGTCACCGTCACCTACGATCTTTATTACAGGTGAGCTAAGCTAACGGCTTTAGCCCCTTTGGGGCTACTGACAGGAATTTAGGAAGGTAGAGAACGACAACGCAGTAGCCGGACTCGCCCGCTTCTGCTAAATTAGTGCCTTATGGCAACAGTCATCTCCGGGCCCGCCTATGTGGTGCAGAACAATATCGACACCGACCAGATCATCCCCGCGCAATATCTCACGCTCGTGCCCACCATTCCCGAGGAGTACGAGAAGCTGGGCAGCTACGCGATGATCGGGCTGCCCGACTCGCTTTACCCCGCGCGCTACGTCGAGGAAGGCGCGACCAAGAGCAAGTACCCGATCATCATCGGCGGACGCAATTTCGGCTGCGGCTCCTCGCGCGAGCACGCCCCGATCGCCCTCGGCGCCGCCGGATGCGAGGTCGTTGTCGCGGAAAGTTTCGCCCGCATTTTCTTCCGCAACTCGATCGCCACCGGCGAACTCTATCCCTACGAGAGCACCGTGCCCTTGAGCCTGGAAATCAAGACCGGTGACCATGTCGAAGTCGATTTCGACAAGGACGAGGTCCGCGCCAACGGCAAGACCTACCCGCTCAAGCCGCTGGGCGAAGTGAAGCCGGTCATCGACGCGGGCGGCATCTTCAACTTCGCGCGCCAGAGCGGACTCATTCCGGCCCGCGAAGCTCCTGCTGAGGGCAGTAATGCTTAATCGAAGTTTTTTTGAATGTCGTGCGCAGCCTTAATGAATTCTAGTCAAACTGTGGAATATTTGTAGAGTGCCCCTCATGAAAACCGCAGTTGTCACCGGAGGGGCCGGATTTCTCGGCAGTCACTTGACCGACCGTCTTTTGGCCGAGGGCTTTCGCGTCGTCGGCGTCGATAATTTCATCACGGGCAACCCCGCCAACCTCCACCACCTCAAAAACAATCCGAATTACAGCTTTCAAGAGAACGATGTGAGCAATCACTTCGAGGTCCCGGGCGAGGTCAACTTCATCTTTCACTTCGCCTCGCCGGCCAGCCCGATTGATTATCTTGAGTTGCCGATCCAGACGCTCAAGGTCGGCTCACTCGGGACGCACAATGCGCTGGGCCTAGCCAAGGCCAAGGGTGCGGGCTTTCTCCTTGCCTCGACCTCGGAGTGCTATGGCGATCCGCTCGTCCATCCGCAGACGGAGGAATACTGGGGCAACGTGAATCCCATCGGGCCGCGCGGCGTCTACGATGAGGCCAAGCGTTTCGCGGAGGCGATGACCATGGCTTACCATCGCTACCACAAGATCGACACGAAGATCGTCCGCATCTTCAACACCTACGGCCCGCGCATGCGACTCAAGGACGGCCGCGTCGTTCCCGCCTTCATCGGCGAGGCGCTCAAGGGTGAACCAATCAGCATTTTTGGCGACGGCAAACAAACCCGCAGCTTTTGTTTCGTCTCCGACCTGATCGACGGCATCTTCAAGCTTTCCCAGGGCGACTTCCACGAACCGGTCAACATCGGCAATCCGAATGAACTGACGATCAAGGAATTCGCCGAGCGGATCATCCGGCTTGTCGGCTCGAAGAGCACCATCACCTATCAGCCCCTGCCGGTAGATGATCCCAAGCAGCGCCGTCCCGACATCACTCGCGCCTGGCAGCGGCTCGGTTGGAAACCGGTAGTCGACCTTGAAGACGGACTGAAACAGACCATCGAGTGGTTCAAGAGCCGGGTTTAATTGTAACGGCGGTCCACGACCGTCAGTGCATTCCCGCTTGCTTCTGCTTTGGAAGCTTTTTTTTCGCCATGTAAAAAGAAACCCCGTCGAGGTTTCCCTCGACGGGGTTTGTAATACTGGCAACGACCTACTCTCGCACAACCTAGAGATGTACTACCATCGGCGAACGCACGTTTCACTTCCGTGTTCGGTATGGGAACGGGTGGGGCCATGCTTCTAAGGTCACCAGACTGCTGCGCAGGGCAGTTGTTGGCTTCGCCCGGTGGGCTCAGCTCTGCTTGAGCAATGTGTCTGATGTCATCTTGATGCGACTTTCGGTTTCAAAGAACAAGTTGTTCTCTGAAAATTATAGGTAAAGGGCCGTTGTTTTAAAAACATGCGGCTCGAAAAATAAATACTTTCAATATGCGAGGCAAACGATCTTGTTGTTCCCAGCCCAGTGTCTGGTCCCTCGTCTCCGACGTGAATCGGAGTAAGGAAACAAACTTGGGCCGGGCAAGATCAAGCCAATCAGGTAATTAGTAACGCTTAGCTCTCGTATTACTACGTATACACTTGCGTCCTATCAACCAGGTGGTCTACCTGGACC
>Ga0182030_10005600_pt1 | contig 26600 bp, 25 predicted proteins | sample 812S3MmetaG_FD_121299 | JGI IMG/M metagenome (GOLD analysis project Ga0182030, IMG submission 121299) | Permafrost microbial communities from Stordalen Mire, Sweden - 812S3M metaG (Illumina Assembly) | ecosystem: Environmental > Terrestrial > Soil > Wetlands > Permafrost | place: Sweden...
AATAGAGATAACCTGGCCTGTTATGTAACTGGCATTGGGCGATGCCAGGAAACCTGCAAGATCTGCTACTTCCTCCGGCAGCCCGAAGCGCCTGGAGGGGATCATACTTATGTACTCTTTTTCGTCAAGGCCTTTCACCATATCCGTCTTGATAAATCCTGGCGCTATGGCGTTTACGGTAATGTTGCGTCGGGCAACTTCCTGCGCCAGAGCTTTTGTGGCACCTATCATGCCAGCCTTTGCGGCAGAATAATTTACCTGACCGGGCATTCCTTTCAACCCACTGAGAGACACGATGTTAATGATACGCCCATACCGGCTGAGCGCCATTGGGGTGATGATTTGTTTTGTTACATTGTACATGCCCTGCAGACTGGTATCTATTACCATATCCCACTGCTCATCAGTCATCATAGGCAGCAAAGCGTCATGGCGGATGCCGGCATTATTTACCAATACCTCTATTTTTTTGTCCTTATAAGTTTCTATCCAACTGCCCAGCATTTGCTTTACATCATCTCGGTTTGCAACATCAAAACACATTAGTTCTGCTGTTCCGCCCGTGCGTTGTATCAGCTCCGCTGTTTCTTCCGCTGCCAGTTTATTGCCTTTGTAGTTCACCAGAACTGAATAGCCCATTGCCGCCAGCTTCACGCATATCGCCCTGCCTATTCCCCTGGAGCCACCTGTTACAAGTGCATATTTATTTTGCATTATTTGTTGCTATTTAGTTCTTTTTGAAAATGCCCGGTTACATCTGTTTCCATCAGCCATGCTTTCACTAACTGCAACTGTTGCGACGGCGCAAAATCTTCTTTGAAAAATGGCACAAGCTTACGTGTGTTATCATATAGCCACTTACCGGCCAGGGATAATTTCCCACTTATTCCGCGGATATCTATGGCCTGCATGAGTGCTACTAATTCTACTGCAAGCACTTCATGAGTATTCTCTATCACCTGGCTGCACATCAATGCCGCGTTGCACCCCATGCTTACTATATCCTGGTTGTCATTATTATTAGGAATGCTGTGGATATACAACGATGTACTCAGCGCCTGATTTTCTGCTACAGTAGACGTAGCAGGATACTGCATGCCCTGCATGCCAAAATTAAGCCCTAGTTTGCCAGCGTTAGTAAACGCAGGTAATTTTTTATTGAGGTGCGGGTTGAGTAAAAAATTCAACTGCCGCTCAGAAAGCATAGAAAGCTTGGTAACAACGAGCTTCAGCTTGTCCATTTCCAGCGATATATAATCTCCGTGGAAATTCCCGCCATGGAAAATATTTTTGTTCTTATGATCGACAACCGGATTATCATTTACTGAATTGAGTTCATTTTCTATTACCTGCTCTGCGTTTAATACTGTATCCAGAACAGGCCCAAGTATCTGAGGTACGCAACGCAGGGAATAATATTCCTGTACTTTATCATCAATTACATCTTCTGTTATGGTTTTATCATAAAGGTGTTCGTCGCGCTTGCGCAATAATTTACTGCCGGAGCCCAGTATTCTCATCCAAGCGGCAATTTTTATCTGGCCGTCATGAAGCTTTACGTTGTTAAGCTCCGCAGAAAACGAGTCATTGAAGGCTTCCATCATTTCATTGATCACCAGCGATAGCAACAGGCTCCATAATACGAGCCTGTGGCCCATGATTACGTTTATGCCGCCAATGCCGGTCATTGCAGAAGTACCATTGAGTATAGAAATCCCTTCCCGTATATGTATCTGCAACGGCTCCAGCTTCAATGTTTTGTAAACGCTATTGGCTGTTGTTATTTTCCCTTTATAGTAGAAATTACCTTCACATATCATGCCAAGCGCCAAGTGAGCAAGTTGCACCAGGTCGCCGCTGGCACCTACTCCGCCGTGTGTATACACGCAAGGATAAGCCTCATTGTTAATGAGGGCAGCCAGCAGCTTTACAGTGTCCGGATGAATGCCGGAATAACCAATCAGCATTGTATTCAACCTTGCCAGCATCAGCGCTCTTGTATGTACCGGAGACATCACCCGACCCATCCCTGAACTATGGCTGCGCACCAGGTTGTATTGCAATTGCTTCAGGTCGGCATCGTCTATCCGGTATTGCGCCATGGGTCCAAAACCCGTGTTGATACCATAAATAAGTTTGCCTTTGGAAAACACTTTTAGGAAGTCATAGCTGCGCTTTACTTCGCTAAGCGCCTGGCTATTGAGCGACACAGCATCATTTTGTAACACTATCTTCCCGAACTCATTTATATCCAATTTTTTCCTCCCAACAGAAACCATACTGAGTTAATTATTTTTATATAAAGCGTGTAAAGATAGAAAAAATGAATCCCTCACGAAATATATACTCATTAATATGCAACGGGATTCCAACGGGCTATTTATTCCTTGCTGATCATTCCGCCGAATGGGCTGCGGAGATTATCATATCCTACAAGGTCTACTTTTACACTGCCTACCAGTATAGGGCTGTCTATGCGCAAAGGGAGATGGTTTTCATCATCTGTTACCCATACAGTCATTTTTTCGCCTCCCTTAAATATGGTACCCTCTATAAGTAATGGGACTATTTTAATTGCGTTATATGTTCCCATCTTAGTTTTTATCTCTTCTTTACCTACATACTTAATGTAAAGCGAGTATACCTTATTATCCAGGAACATTGTAAAAGGTATTTTATCGCCAGGGTTATATTTATTATAATCGATGTTTCGTGCAAAAAAGATGGCAGACAAAACATCCTGGGTGCATTTAGGTATCGAATACACTTTTTTATCGGAAATCGCTTCTCCCTTACTGTGGTTCATAATGACTTCCTGATCAATCTTAAAGCCGCCTTCATTCACATGCCGCACGAACTTTAGGGGAAGCATAGTTTCCTTATCAATGTAGGTTTCATACTTATCTTTTACTTTATACACCCATTCGTAAGACTTTGCTGTTTTCCCATCACCGGTAATATGATAGACTTTATGCCCCTTCAGATCTTCTAAATTGGTATGAAAGTTAACATTGCCCGCATTGATCCACACGAAGCCCATGTTATAAAAAACCCTGAATGTGAGCTTTTCTCCATCCTTAAAACTGGTGTTACGCGGGGAGCAAAGGTCATTTTGAGCGATAACGTTCCATGATAAAACCATTAATCCAGCGCTAAACAATATTTTCATTATCTTAAACATTCTGCTTTGTCTATTACCAAAAATCTGAAACATTAACGTAATAACCTCATTCTCAGTATTAAAATACTGCCAATAATTGACGGTACTATAAGATTGAGTAACCAAATACCCACAGTTGCAGCAAGAATACCATGCGCATTTGATGAAAAATGGAGGAACAGTACCAGGCTTATCTTCACCCTCGATACAAACCCTGTAAAGGCCAGAGACGGTATTATGGCCATTATCCAAAAAAATAATGCAGCCATGCAATATCCCTGCACCAGTGGCATGGTCACATTCATCCACCGTAATAAAAACAAATATTGTGCCGTAAAGATGGCCACTCGCAGCATAGACATCCCTAATATTATAATCTGCCACTGCGTCGTAACTTTTGACAGGAGCCTGCCATATACGGCAAATCTCCTCAACCATTTTATTTTTTCCAACGCAGGGACCCAGGATTCAAAATTCAAATATAAAAAGGCTATAAAAATATTTGCGATGACACAGGCCACTAATATGATATGACTTTTTAGATCCGGATATGCTAGATTATAGTAGATAAGGCCAAGCAATCCAAAAATATACAACCCGGACAACTGGGCAATAACCCCCAAGACGGATACATTAATATATCTGAATGTATGGCTCCTACCCAAGTACAGGATACGGCCCGGATATTCCCCTATTCTGTTTGGGGTTACTACGGAAAATGCTACGCCTGCCAGATAGCTGGAAAACGCCTTTTTGTAGGTGATTGGCTCCACTGATTTTGCCAGCAAAAACCATTTGCAGCCTTCCAATGAGGTGTTGGCAAACATAAGCCCCATACATAGCCATAAATAGAAACTCGGCCCCGTTTGCGTCCAGGTATCCTGACTGATGCCGGCCATTTGCCTGGCAACCTGGTTATAAATGCTCCATAACAGCACCAATGAAATGCATCCACCCCCAAGGTAATTTACCCATATTTTGGTATTTTTGTTCACAATCGTCAATTCAACTTATTTGAAAGATAGCCAGATCATTCTTGGAATAGACCCGGGTACCATCGTTATGGGTTATGGCGTCATCTCTATAAACAAAAGTAACGTATCACTGATAGAAATGGGCGTTTTGCAGTTATCCAAACACAAAGACCATTCTGAAAGGCTGCATCTTATCTTCAAAAAAATGGAAAGCCTGATAAGCATCCACCAGCCAGTAGCAGTAGCTATTGAAGCCCCCTTTTTTGGCAAAAACGTACAGAGCATGTTAAAACTTGGCCGTGCGCAGGGCGTAGCTATAGCTGCGGCTATGATGAGTGGACTTCATGCTACAGAATATGCTCCCCGCAAAATAAAACAGTCTATTACAGGCCGGGGGAATGCCACAAAGGAACAGGTATTTAAGATGCTGCAGCATACACTGAACATAGTGGAAGATGTGCGGTTCATGGATGCTACCGATGCGGTGGCCGTGGCTCTTTGCCATCACTACCAGCACAAAACAGCTGCATTAAAAAAAGACAATGTTCCGAAACAAAAAGCAAAAAAAAATGGTACTAGCTGGGCCTCATTTATAGCATCGAATCCAGACAGGGTCAAATAAATTTTTATATTATTTGTCGTTTCCTTTAACATTTGTAGCGAGAAGTGTTATATTAGCAGTTAGAAACCAGTATATTTGTCTTACTATTAATTGTACTATATTTTTTATGTCTCAGCCAAAAGTGAAAATATTATTGGTAGAAGATGATCCGGTACTTGGGTATGTAGTAAAGGATTTTCTGCAAAAACAGGATTTTGAGGTTACTCATTGCACTGATGGAGATGTTGCATGGCACCAGTTCATGAAAAATATCTATGACATTTGTCTGCTGGATATATTGCTGCCTGGCAAGAAAGATGGCATGGAACTGGCAAACAGCATTCGCAAAAAAAATGAGAACATCCCTATCATACTATTATCTTCAAAAAACCTTGATAACGACAAGATAGCCGGATTTGAAACTGGTGCGGATGATTATGTGACCAAGCCATATAATATGCAGGAACTGCTGCTGAGGATACAGGTATTTCTTAAGCGGACAAAGAAAAAAGATGAAACTGCTCCGGTTGTGATCAAGATAGGGGACCTTGACTTCGACTACACTAATCTTACGTTGGGTAATGACTCAGTACAGCATCAGCTCACGCAACGTGAAGCAGACTTGGTGCGTTATTTATGCCAGAATGCTAATCGCGTGCTGAAACGCGATGAGATACTGATGAACGTGTGGGGTAAGGATGATTATTTCCTCGGCAGGAGTATGGATGTTTTCATTACAAAGGTTAGGAAATACCTCAAATCACAAAACGCGGCCAAATTACAAACCATACACGGCATCGGGTTTAAGTTCAACTATAATCCATAACCGGGCATAATGCAGCGGGCACGGAATCAAAATTTTCCAGTGTCACAAAGGTGTGTGCAAATATAGCGTTCTCAAACGTTGGCCTAAGATTGAACAACTGCATTGTATGAGTTACAAGGGTATCGGTTTACAGTAAAATAAATTACGTCGTCTACCTTCACATTATCCTCCCAAACATCTCAGTGCGCTTTTATTTTTTTATCCAAAAAACAACTGTGGTTTTTAAAATAGCGAAATCATTTAGTATTTATAAAGTGCACTTTGTGCGCTAGAGCACTTATTTTTGCAAATGAGTGAGTATTGATAAGTTATTACTTGTCGCCAAAGGATATCACTTATATTTTCTCTAACTTTAGCTACAGGCAGTAAAAGTGCTGAAGAAAGAGTGCTTTTGTTTTTGAAAAATTGAATATGGCCTATCTCTGGAATGCATGCATAATTATTGTTTCCTTTATTATTATGGAAGGGGTAGCCTGGATCTTGCACAAATATGTGATGCATGGTTTTTTATGGTATGTGCATAAAGACCACCACATTCCTCACGGCAAAAAAACAGAAAGAAACGACCTTTTTGCACTAGTATTTGTCATCCCAAGTTGGCTACTAATGATGTTTGGTATAATGGCAGGATGCGATTATAGATTATACATGGGCATCGGGATTACGCTTTATGGCCTTTGTTACGTGCTCGTCCATGATGGATTGATACACGGGAGGATAAAATTTATAATGAATACCACTAACCCCTTTCTGCTTGGTTTAAGAAATGGCCACCTCGCGCATCATAAATTTGATAAGAAGACCGACGACAAAAATGCAGGCAACCAATGTTATGGTATGCTTTGGGTGCCTTTAAAATATTTTTTTGAAGCCAGGCAGAAATACAAAGAGCCGTCGATTAAAGAAAGGTGAAAATCAAGTAAACAATTTATCCATAATCTTTGCCGAATTTAGGCACATAGGCAGACCGGCTCCTGGATGAACACTGCCGCCAACAAAGTAAAGCCCCTTTATCTTTTTCGAAAAATTCGGATGTCTTAAAAATGCAGCATATTTGCTGTTTGAACTATTCCCGTAAACGGCCCCTAAGTGGCTCGCGTAATCGTTTTTGATAGTGACCGGAGTAATAACATCTTCAAACTCTACGTGCCGTTCAATATCGGTATGCAGCATTCGCGCAATTTTATCGATTGTATTTTTCCTTGCTTTTTTTACTAATTCATCCCAATTCTGCCCCTGGTCATTTGGAGCAGTTATTAAAACAAACCAATTCTCGCAACCGTCTGGTGCATCTTTTTTTATTTGTTTGGAAGTAATGAAAATGTAAATTGAAGGATCATCTGATATTGTTTTCCTTTCATAGATGGCGTCATATTCCTGCCTGTCATCAGCTGCAAACAGCATATTGTGCACGCTTAATGATTCATGCGCCTTATTTATACCCCAATAAAAGCCAATCATAGAGCTCGATTTTTGTTGGTCTATTATCTGTTTGGGAGCAGCTATACCGGGCAATAGTTTTTTGTAGGTAAAATACACATCCATGTTACTTATTACGCGGTCATACTTTACAGAACCGGTATTTTTTATCTTTACTCCAACCACTGCATTTTGTTCAACCAGGATTTCTTCTATAGCCGTTTCATAAAAGAATTTCACCCCCATCTCACCCGCTAACTTGACCAAGACATTGACTATGGAATAGATACCAAGATCAGGCAGGTAAGTACCTAAGTTTATTTCTAAATGCTGGATTACATTCATTGTAGCCGGGGCAGTAAATGGGTTCGAGCCTACATAGGTAGCGTAGTTATTAAACAGCTGGATAGTCTTCGGGTCTTTAAAAAAAAACCTGTTGCTTTCGTCCATTGTTTTGAAGGAGTCGATCTTACGGAAATTTAAGACCCCTGTAAACATTTTGCGAGTAAAATAATTTTTGAAGACGTGTAACGAATTTTCGATAAATACTTCCTTAGTGATATCATACTTGGCTTCTATGTCTTTTCTGTATTTATCAAATGCGCCCTTACTATCCGTGGTTTTTAATTCTATTTCTTTTCCAAACAGTTCACCATTGGCATAACCATTTATTACGGTTCCATCCTCAAAGAAATATTTGAAAGTTGTTTCTAATGGAGCATATTTGAAATAATCCCTGGGAGACTTGCCGCAAATCTCAAACAGCTCATCTACCAGCTCTGGCAGCATCCATACCGAGGGGCCCATATCAAACCGGTAACCTTTTGCATGTTGTTCCCTTATCTTTCCCCCGGGATAATTATTTTTTTCATAAACATCTACCTCATAGCCCTTTGCAGCAATTCGTATAGCTGACGCTAAACCTGCAATTCCGGAACCAATAACAGCGCATGTTTTTTTCATATTGTACTTTTATGCCTATCTTTTTATTCGGCAATTTACATAACTAAATCATCTGTACGATGTTGAAATGAAACGTATTCCATATAGCGGTATTGCAGGTGGACAGCGCCTTCTGATAAAAACGGTTATTTTTGCTACCTCAAGCATCACATAATAATGAATGGGAATACCTGCGTATGCATTTCAAAACTATCTAAAATATACACGGGAAGTGATTCCTTTGCTTTAAATGACTTAAGCTTCGAGATAGTAGATGGGGAAATATTCGGGCTATTAGGCCCTAATGGTGCGGGAAAAACTACCTTATTATCCATCTTGTGCGGCCTGGTAAAGCCTACAACCGGGAGTGTTACGATGTATGACTATTCTGTTGAAAATGATATTGAGGCCATAAAAAAAATATTGGGTGTTGTGCCCCAGGATATTGCGTTATATCCCACCCTTTCGGGAAGGGATAACTTAATGTACATCGGAAGAATGTATGGGATAGAAACAGAGAAGCTAAAGAGAAAAGTAGACGACTATTTATATGAATTCGGTTTTGGCAAAAACAGCAACCTTCCGGTAAAAAAATACTCAGGTGGTATGAAAAGAAGGATCAATTTAATAGGTGGGATATTACATAACCCCAGAATATTACTATTAGATGAGCCTACAGTTGGCATGGACGTACAAACGCGGACCTCTATTATAGACCACCTCAGCGCATTGAACAAAGAAAAGCACATGACCATCTTGTATACTTCGCATTATATGGAACAGGCAGAATTGTTTTGTGACCGCATAGCTATTATAGATAATGGCAACATCCTTGCGTTGGGCACTCCCCGGGAACTGATGAAAAAGGGAAATGCAGGGGACCTTGAAGAAGTATTTATTAAGTTAACAGGAAAGAAAATCAGGGATTAGTGTATAGGTTTTGGGCAACATTCAGAAAAGAAGTTAAACTGCTTATCGCAGACCGAACAGGCGTTGCCATATTATTTATCATGCCGGTTCTACTGGTTGTGATCATGACGCTCATACAATACGAAGCCTACAAAAGCCTTACCCAGTCTGGTATCCCGGTGCTGCTTGTAAACAATGATGCGGACAGCCTTGGAGGTTCCATTGAAAATGGTTTTAAGAAAGTTTCCATTTGCGAACTGACCATAGACCATGGCGAAACATATAAGACGACTGCCGACATCAAACGGAAAGTGATTAAAGGCGATTTTCTCATTGCCCTGGTTATCCCCCAAAATGCTACCACCGTATTGAGAAGCAATGTCGAACTGATGATGAATAACCTGTTCGACAAAACTAAATCACAAAAGAACAAGCCTGGTTCGGTTAATGTCGAGATTATCATTGACCCTACTACCAGCAAATCCTTTGTAATAGCCATTACCAGTGAGCTGAAGAAATATATTGCTGATATAGAGACAAAAGTATTGTTCAGCATTATGGGCGAAAAAATCGGGGCATTGCTGCACTCTGATCAAAAAGTAAATATGCCTGATGCTGATTTCTTTGTTTATCATGAAAATTACGCTTTCAGAGATGCCGGGGAAACTTTCCAACCTAACGCGGTGCAGCACAATATCCCGGCCTGGGCTATCTTTTCCATATTTTTTATTGTTTTGCCCTTAAGCAGCAGTATTATCAACGAACGTTCCGAAGGCTTGCTCATAAGAATGAGAATATTTCCCGGTTCTTATCTATCTATACTTTCGGGGAAACTATTTGTTTTTTTCCTAGTAGCCATCATACAATTTATTATTATCCTGCTCATCGGGATATACGGGCTCCCTCAATTCGGCCTGCCGGTATTAGATATAGGTAAGCATATATTGCCGCTCGTAGCACTTACCATAGCACTGGCATTGGCGGCGGTGAGTTACGGATTATTGGTAGGCACCCTTTTCGATACGCCGCAGCAATCCGCAGTATTCGGGGGAATCAGCATTCTGATAATGTCGGCAATAGGCGGCATTTGGGTGCCGTTAAGTATTATGCCGGCGGTCATGCAAAACATCAGTGCAGTATCTCCTTTGAATTGGGCGCTAATGGGTTATTATGAATTATTCATTAAAGGAGGCGACTGGTATGCGATCGAATTCCAGGTTTTGAAATTGGTGCTATTCTTTTTAGTCGCCCTGGCTATTTCATATCGTCTGTATAAATTGAAAACGAATTAGCTAAAAACATCAAAAAAATGGATCACCCAGGTATAAAAAATATTTGCGACGAACTTTTATCATTCATTAAAGCCAATATATTAGACAGCGCAGCTATTATAGAACCTGATACACCATTTAGCGAAGCCGGCCTTGACTCGATGTCTATTATTGAAATAGTGTTATTTATTGAACGGAAATATGGAGTTAGTATAACAGAAAGAGACCTGACCGTTGAAAATTTAAAGTCTGCCAGATCATTGGCTGAATGCACGTTTAAGCATCTTTAATTACATTTGGATGCAATGAGCAGGCTAAAAAAATCGCGTAAGATATTCTTAACGGGGGCGGATTGTTTTATTTTAGCTTTGGAAAAACAGCCTTTCATCGAGGGCACTTCAGGCAATATCTGCAGGTATGTGATAGAATTGGAAGGAAATCTGGATACAAACGGTTTAATCAGCAAAATCAAAAACAACGAAAATATTCAATGGCTAGCATCGTTGTCTGTGTATAAATCCCACATGTTTGCCAGGCCGGTATGGAAAATAAATGAGAAAGGAATCGTTGACATTAATGTTCATGAAAGCGATTCATTCATTCCTGAAGAGGTCTTAAATAAAAGAATATCCGTTGAAAAGCCGGGATTGTTTTTTTTTGACGTTATACACCGCAGCAAAGGAAATTCTTGCTTTATATTTTCCTGGAGCCATTTGATCATGGATGGTTTTGGTGCTGTCTTACTGCTTAAACACTTAAACGATAGCAAGCTTGGAGTTTTCTTGACAGATGACCCAATAGAAGCGGGTGCTGCTTCTTTTAATGAAGCCGTGAAAGCAAAGCAATTTATTGAAGCAACGAAAAAGAATATTTTAACCGGTTTAAGCCCATCGTTCAGACATAAGCAAATCAATCAAAAAATAAAGGTTATCACCTTCTCTAAAGAAGAAACGGATGAAATTAGGGCGAATGGCCCAAAATTAGGTGCGCTGTTTGGCCCAGGACCGCTTTACCTGGCGTCAGCTGCAAGAGCCGTAAGGGAAATTTTGGCGGGGAGACAAACAATTGTAAATAATTTTTGGGTGCCCGTTCCCCAAAACCAAAGAAAAAAAGGAGCAACTGGGCCGCTGCTTGGAAACCATCTCTCATTTTTATTTTATCTGCTCAGCAACGCTGATCTTACTTCAACTGATCGATCTGTTAGATCAATAAACAGCCAGATGGTAAACCAGGTAAAGCTGGGCATACCTAAATCTTACGCGTCTTTGATGCAATATCTCAGGCGAATACCCTATGCACTATATCACCATTATACACGCGGGAAGAAAGGAGCTTCATTATCAAGCTTCCTGTTTACTGTTGCGGAAGAGCATCCGAAGGAACTGATGACATTTCACGGGTTAAAAGTTGTGGAAGCACTTAGTTTTCCTCCGAATATTTATCCACCAGGCCTAACATTTGCATTTATGGCTTTTGGCGGATATTTGCATATATTACTGCAATATTATGATGAAGTCATTTCAGAGGTAGAAATAACTAAACTGGAGGCCATTATGAGGCAGGAATTAGTTTTGCCCGACTGTTCCTGAATACTCAAAATGATACGTTCCAGGTAGATAGATTTCTATTTAAGCAAAGCTGAATTATTCAGGAACTATAACATGAATTCATTTAACCCTCAAATAGTAGTTGTCGGTGGCGGAATTGCAGGATGTGTTGCCGCAATTGCTGCTGCTGAGGAACGAAAAAGTGTATTATTAGTTGACCGGTCAGTTCGTATTGGGGGTAATGCAACCAACAGCAATGTCGGGACAATATGCGGTGCGTATTACCGCAACTCATCAGGAATTCCACGTCTCACCGGGTATAAATTTTGTGAGCTATTTATTTCTAAATTGATAGCCCTTTCAGGCAGTAAACCGATAAATTATCATAATGGCTTGTTCGTCATTCCATACGAATGGTCCGTGCTGCAATCTCTCTTAGAGCAGCAACTAAAAAATGCCGATGTAACTATATGGAATGAGGCGGAAGTCACCAACTTGCAGACAAATCAAAACAGGATAGCTCAATTAGATGTCAAAAAAGATGGCAAGCGGTTTCAGTTAAATACGGATGCGGTAATTGATTGTAGTGGGAATGGTATCGCCTCTCAACTGGCTCGCTTAAATATGTTGTCATCGTCTTCTTACCAGTCTGCGTCGCAAATTTTCAGAGTAAATAAAATTCTTTCTGACAATGAATTTTCTCTGAACATGGCATTAAAAAAAACAATGGTGCAACTGGTAAATGTTAACAATTGGCCTGTAAGCTTTGAAACATTAAGTGTGATACCAGGTTCCCTCAAAAATAATCAGGCGGATTTTAAAATCACGATGCCTGGAGCAGTTACTGATGATCCAAACCTTAATGGCGTACTTGATACGGAAGCAAAAGCATGGGTTGTTAAGATATTTCCTTACCTCACAAAAAATATAACCAGTTTAAAAAACGCGGAGATTGCGACCATTTTCCCTGAATTAGGAATACGGGTTCTGCAGCGCTCGAAAGGAAAATCTGTTCTGACCGAAGCTAGCATATTATCCTGCGAAAAACATGACCACGGGATTACAATAGGTACCTGGCCACTGGAAGAATGGAATGCCGATGGCACTGTGAAAATGGAATATCCAGAAAATGACAGCGGGTATATGATACCAGCCGATTGCCTTATTTCTTACCAACTGGAAAATCTTTTTTTTGCCGGCAAGAATATTTCAGCAACTACAAAAGCGATTGCGAGCGCGCGGGTAATGGGCACTTGCCTGCAAACTGGGTATGCCGCCGGAAAAATTGCGAGTTGCATAAGCGATGAGGAGAGAGAAAAAATGATTTTAAATCTAAATGAAGAATTACGACTCCGCAATGGATAATGTGTATAACAGCTTGGTAAATGCAGCCAGCCGCTGGCCTGACAACGTCGTAGTATTTGATGCGTACGGCCAGCTTACCTATTCCGAGTTATTAGCCCATACAAACACTCTTAAAACCCACCTTTTGACATCCGGCTTGCAACCGGGAATGGGCCTCGGCATTATTGCCGGCAACAGCCGTTATTTCATTATTGCTTTATATGCAGGAGTTGGCTGCGGCTCAGTAGTAATGCCTGTTTCACCGCTCCAAAAAGAAAAAGAAATTGCTGGTTCCATTGCTGAGGCAAACCTGCACATGGTTATTGCAGACGCTCCTGAATTTGCTACTTTTGGCGAAAATATTTCAACAACTGACTTCTTCCCTCAACCACTCTACATAAGCAAAACTAAAAGAGACCCAAAACACCTCACCGCCAGTTTTGTGCAAGATGCTGCATTTATGCGATTCACATCGGGCACTACTGGTAAGGCAAAGGGTGTAATTATTTCAAACAAAGCAGCAATGCAGCGGGTGGAAGCCGCTAATGAAGCACTTCATTTATCAGAAAAAGACCGGGTCGTATGGGTGCTGCCAATGGCCTACCATTTCATAGTTTCTATTGTTCTCTACCTCAAGGTTGGCGCCGGGATCATTATTAATGATTCTTTTCTTGCAGAAAGTATTATCGAAAGCATTAACGAAAAGAAAGGCACTTTTTTATATGCAGCGCCTATGCACATTAAATTATTGGCCGGATTTACGCCGAAGGTACAGTTACCTTCATTGTCGAAAGTCATCAGTACCACTACTGCTATAAGCGCTGCTGTATGTAAAGCTTTTGAAACTAAATATAAAATACCGGTTAGTCAGGCCTATGGCATTATAGAGATCGGCCTGCCCATTATCAATCTCCAAAAGTCTAAAACATCCCCGGAAGCTGTTGGCTATGCATTGCCTGCATATGATGTCGCCATTCTTGATCAGCACTTAAACCCTTTACCTGATGAAACGATCGGGCTGTTAGGAATTAAAGGGCCTGGCATGTTTGATGGGTATTTGTCTCCGCCCACCTTAAAGGAGGATGTCTTAAAAAATGGGTGGTTCATGACCGGCGACTATGCAGTACGAAATAAAGACTCATTAATCATCATCAGAGGCAGGGAAAAAAGTATGATCAATGTTGTCGGCAATAAGGTTTTTCCCGGTGATGTGGAAGATGTGGTCAATACCTATGCTGGTATTAAAGAATCAAGGGCCTATGCCAAAGTACATCCCTTAATGGGAGAGGTGGTCGGCTTGGAAATAGTTATAGAACCTGAAACGCAGATAGACACTGAAGCACTGATCAGTTATTGCAGGCAATCGCTTTCTTCATTTAAGGTGCCGCAGTTCGTTTCCGTAGTTGACAAAATTGAAATAACAGGCAGCGGGAAAATAAAAAGGGCTTAACGTTATTTTTTATACGCATACCTTTCAAACATAAAGGACCATTTTTCGGCTACTATATTCTTTGTCTTTTCATCAAGGGATGAATAAGCATTCGTCCTGTAATTATTGACGATTTCTATCTCTTCTTCAAAAAACGGTTTAGCTTTCGAAAAATCTCCCAACCCTAAATGTTTGTACGCTTGCTCCAGTTGCACCAAAGGAGAGGACACAAAATCATTGTAAGATAGTTCAAACACCTGCGAAGTTGGAACACCTGCGAGGTCAGCAAGGTATTTCCTGTTCATTTTCTCGTAAGAATACAATATAAAATCTTCTACAAACTCGTTTTTCACTTTTTGAAAGCTAAGAACTGGCAGAATCTTCTCGTAGAGGTTTATGTTAGATTGAAAAACAAGGTAGGGATCCCTGTGTATGTGTATAAAACAGGCATCTGGGTAGAGCTCATATATCTCTTTCATTCTCCCTGTATTGGCAGGGCTTTTTAACAGGAGCCTTTTGCCATGATATTTGTAGCTCAGCTTTTTTAGGAAATAATCAAAGTGTTTCTTCCAGTGGTCAGAAAAGTTTCTTCTTCCTTTTCCAAAAATGACACTTTCATCAAATACGTTGAACAAGCTTTTCGGAAAATAGTATCCGTGGGTAAGAGAGGTATCACTGATGCTGCCCATTGCAAATTCTTCTTCTACGGGCATATCAGCCCCAATTTTCATGTTGTCCTGCGGCCTTGTTGCCGGCATCGATAGCTCCAGTATCTTTTTGGTTATTTTGCCTGTAGAGAGGAATATTAATGGCGTCAGGGCCTCATAAGTGGCGCAGAAAGCGAAGTTCGGGTCCTTACTCAAAACGTTTTGTAAGTAGGTGGTACCACTCCTTGGATGTCCAAGTATAAATACTGGGCGGTTTACCGTGGCATTTTTGATCTTTTTATTGTAGCGAAAATATTCATATAGCTGCAAAGGGATATTCAGGATAACATTGCCGGTTATAAAAATAACCTTGGGCAAAAACCGGATGTCTATTGCAAACCTGTTCTTAACTAACAACCGTATCCATCGCGTCAGGCTAATACCAAATATAGTATTGGACGTTAGCGACAAGTAATTTTTATAGCTGTATTTTATATTCATCTTGGTATAGCAAATATACTGGTTAAGGATGACGAGGAAATTTCCTGACGGGGGAAACTAATTTAATTATCTAAATTGCTTCTTTACTTTTACTATTATAGCCGAACTTAGTGAAGAGAGCAATATAAATTAATGAGCATAAAATATTTCTACTTACTTCTGTTCTTCCTGGTGGCGGCCAATTCTTATGGCCAAACTATAACCGTTGAGGGGATTATTAAAGAACAGGGATCCGGCGAGCCACTTGGTTATGCCCATGTTCAGCTAATTGGGACTGATATTGGAACGACAAGTGATACGGATGGTTCTTTTGTTTTGAATATAGACACAACAAAAATAAAAGAGGATTCTATCATTATTTCCTATTTGGGGTACGTTACAACCAAGATTGGGATTCCGTCAAATAAAAAAAGTGTGACGATTGAGCTCAAACCCTCATTTTACGAGCTACAAGAGTTTTCAGTGACTCCAGGTGAAAACCTGGCATGGCCCATTTTGCGCGCGGTCATTGCCAATAAGAAAAAGAATGATCCTGATTTCAGAACCAATTACTATTGCGAGGAGTACGCCAAAATCCGCTTTGACCTGAATCATTTTACCGAAAAAATAAAAAGAAATATTTTAGTCCGCCCTTTTGATTACATCTGGGATAATGCAGATACCACCGCCTATGGGATCACTTATTTACCAGTATTACTTGTAGAGAAACTCATTGACCATTATTATCAAGGCTCGCCAAAAGACAAAAAAGATTATGTAAAAGCAGTGAATACTACCGGTCTCGCAGGTCCAAAGCTCATGAACTTTGTTGAAGACCTTTACCAGGCTCCTGATTTTTATGATGACTACATTGTTATTTTAGATAAAAGCTTCCCCGGCCCGCTAAACGACAATTACAAAAACAACTATAAATTTCATTTAGCAGACAGCAGCGGTGTGGGTGACAATAAAGTGTATAAAATCACCTTTCATCCCAACCAAAAAAGAGATCTGGCATTTACAGGCGAGATGTATATAGATTCAACATCAGCTGCTCTTAAGGAAATCAGCGTGCGGTTTGACATACGTGCAAATGTAAATTTTGTAAGAAGTTTCTGGATAAAGCAGAGATATGAAATAGTTGATAAAAAGAACTGGATGCTGACCGAATCTGATGTGATAGGCGATTTTACCGTTATAGAAAACTCTTCCGATCTCACCGGTTTTTTTGGGAGCAAAAATTCCACTTTTCATAATTATTCAGTTGATTCTGTAATTCCTAAAAATATTTTTAAAGGCACTGAAATTGTAGTCGAGAATGATAGCGCCAGGCTGCGGAATGATCAATACTGGAAACAGTCAAGGCATCTGGACTTTTCAAAAGAGGATAGCGGAGTATTCCAGATGGCACACCGCCTTGCAAAAGACCCACGTTTTATTTTCAGAAAAAATCTGATCGTAGCTGTTGCTACCGGTTATTACCCTACAAAATATTTTGACATTGGCAATTTTTATACCTTTTACAGTCATAATTCCATTGAACGATCGAGAATCGGTCATGGTTTCAAGACCGATGAAAAACCAGGACTGCCATTGTCGACAACAGCACATATCGCATATGGGACCTTTGATGAAAAATGGAAGTATAATCTCGGCGCTGAATACGGTTTTGGAAAGCTTTCAAAACATACAATGCATATTGGGGCGTCTTACAGCTATGACATTTACCAATTAGGCAGAAGCTTTAACAATATCAGCCTGGACAATATTTTTTCATCCTTTATTCAGCTTGGAAACATAGACGCTTCGCGTAATTATTCACAAGATATCAATGCTTATTTTGAAAATACCTGGACGACTGGCTTTGTTACCCGGGTTAATTATTTTCACAATGAGGTTTCTCCCACCAGGGGTACTTATTATATGGAGGATGATCCTTCCGGTGGTGTATTGGTTAATCCGAATTATTATGCTGCAGGATTGGATGTTACTTTGAAATACAGTTGGCAAAACAAAGACGTAAGGGGAAGTTTTTATGATAAAAATAGTTTTAAAGATGTATTTAGAAAGTATCCTGATATTGGAATTCAATGGAAACTGGCAGACAAAAATCTGTTTGGGTCAGAATTTAATTTTCAGAAAATAAAGCTTTCGTTAAAACAACAGGTACGGACGAAAAAATTGGGATACTTCAAATATTATGTTGAAGCAGGCCGGACATTTGGCACCTTACCCTATCTGTATCTGGATATTCCAAACGGCAATCAATTGATCCTTTTAGACGATTATGAGTTCAACCTTATGAACTTTATGGAATACGTTTCAGACCAGTATCTTTCAGTCCATGTAGAGCAACATGTCGAAGGACTAATTCTGGATAGGGTTCCTTTGGTCAATAAATTAAAATGGAGAAATTACCTGTTTGCCAAAGGATATTTCGGAAAATTAAGCGATGAAAATTATCATTCAGTTTACATTTTTCCTACCAACTTGCAAAAAGCAAATGATCCTTATTATGAAGTAGGGTTTGGGATAGAGAACATTTTCAAGATTGGACAGATGGAATTTATCTGGAGACTAACTGACACAAAAAAGCCTGATGTTTATTATTTTCTGGTAAAGCCATCATTTAAGCTTTCATTTTAAAACAAATTTTACTGGAAATTCACTTATTTTCCTTTTGTTTCGAGGCATTTGCACATTTGGAGAATTCCCCGCAGCCAGAGGAAGTCAATTTTTAGTGAACTGACTAAATAGAAAATTATAATGTTTGGCTAGCTAATTCTTTCATTTAAAATGGTTTACGTTAATTTATTTATTATTTTGCAAGGAAATATCACTATAAAAATGGGATCAGTTGAATTTGGTTGACCAAATTCGGACGTGTTCTTCAATTCTGCAATTGAAAGGTTAGAAAATATTTGAATGAAAAAACTATTTGACGAGGTATCTGCCGCTTCAAGCAAGAGCACTACCAGGACATATAGTACCAGCTTTTCGCTAGGTATTTACTTCCTAGACAGGCGTTTCCACCAATCTATATATGGCATATATGGTTTTGTACGTTACGCGGACGAGATCGTAGACTCATTTCATGATTACGATAGAAAGACTCTTTTTGAAGAGTTTAAAGATGAAACGTATAAGGCCATTGACAGGAAAATAAGCCTTAATCCTATTCTGAATAGTTTCCAGCATGTGGTTCATAACTATGGCATAGACAGGAATCTAATTGACAGTTTTCTACAAAGCATGGAGACTGATCTTCATCAAAACGTCCATTCCTTATCTTCATTCAACCAGTACATTTATGGTTCATCAGAGGCTGTTGGGCTCATGTGTCTTCGTATTTTTACCTTCGGAGATGATGGCTTGTATAACAGGTTAGCGCCGGCTGCGATGAAGCTTGGCGCCGCCTTTCAGAAAGTAAATTTTTTGCGGGATGCAAAAGCTGACTTTGAAGAACTGGGACGAAGCTACTTCCCCGGTGTAGATCTCCGCAAACTGACCGTATCAGAAAAAAGAAAAATAGAAGCTGACATAAAACAAGATTTCGAAGAGGCTTTAGCCGGCATCAGAGAATTACCTAAAGGAGCCCGGAAAGGGGTTTACATAGCTTATTTTTACTATATAAAATTATTTAGAAAAATAATTGAGGCTCCCACAGAAGTTTTGATGAGTGAGCGGATAAGAATATCAAATGCAAACAAACTGGTATTGATGCTAAGTTCTTCTGTAAGGCACCAGTTGAACCTCATATAACAAAACTGCAATAGGACCTGACATATTCTGCTAAGAAACTTGCATTTCACCTATGAAAAGGGTTTGCGAGTATTGCATATCATAAAGCTTGATTTTCCTTGCAGCGCCACCTCAACGCGGACTCACTAAACCATTACGTCCGTCCAAATGGCCTGGTAAGGCTTAATTCGGCAATTGAGCCATTATTTCACTTTCACCGTTGTGTTTTGCTATTACCTTTGCAGTAGTTATGAATAAAAAAGTACGTGTACGTTTTGCGCCAAGCCCCACTGGTGGACTGCACCTGGGCGGTGTACGAACTGTGTTATATAATTACTTGTTTGCCCGGCAGAACGGGGGGGATTTTGTACTGCGTATCGAGGATACTGACCAGAATCGTTTTGTGGTCGGCGCCGAGCAATACATAATAGACTGTCTGAAATGGTGTGGGCTGATACCAGATGAAAGCCCGGAAAAGGGTGGCCCCTTTGCACCGTATCGCCAAAGTGAGCGGAAACATTTATATTATGAGTACGCCCAAAAGCTGATAGATTCCGGCCATGCTTATTATGCTTTTGACACTACAGACGACCTAGAAAAAATGCGCAAAGATTTGCGCAAAGATGAACATGGAGTGCCTCAATATGATCATACTACACGGATGCAAATGCGCAACTCATTATCGTTGCCGGCAGACGAAGTAGCGAGGTTGCTGGGTGCAGGAACATCCTATGTAGTCAGGATAAAAATACCTGGTGGTGAAACAATAAAGATCACAGACATGATACGTGGGGAGATTGCGTTTGACAGTGAGCTTGTTGACGACAAGGTATTGCTTAAAGCTGACGGAATGCCCACTTATCACCTGGCAGTAGTGGTAGACGACTACCTCATGCAGATAACCCATGCATTCAGAGGCGAAGAGTGGCTGCCAAGCGCACCGGTGCATGTATTACTTTGGGAATACCTGGGCTGGAAAGAGCATATGCCCCAGTGGGCGCACCTGCCGCTAATACTAAAGCCCGACGGAAATGGCAAGCTCAGCAAAAGAGACGGCGACCGTTTAGGTTTTCCTGTATTTGCTATGAACTGGACTGACCCCAAAACAAATGAAACTACCAAGGGCTTCAAGGAAATGGGGTTCCTGCCGCAAGCTTTCTTAAACATGCTCGCCATGCTCGGTTGGAATTCGGGTACAGAGCAGGAAATATTCTCGCTGAACGAACTGGTGGAAAAATTCTCTATAGACAGGATACACAAAGGAGGCGCAAAATTTGACTTTGATAAAGCAAAATGGTTTAATCACCAATACATTCTGCGCACTGATGACACTATGCTCGCGCAATTGGTAAAACCATATATTGACAAGGAGTTGGGAATTAGGAATTCAGACCTGGAATTGTTAGAAAAAGTTACTGCCTTAATAAAAGACAGATGTCACCTTTTAGCTGATTTTTGGACTCAGGGGCATTTCTTCTTCGCTACACCTGAAACTATAGATATAGCGCCCATAAAAGAAAAATGGAGCGGACAGAAAAAGGAATTTTTTACGGCATGGCTATGGGATCTCGAAAATCTTTCTTCCTGGAACACTCAGGACATTGAAACAAGTTTTAACGAACTGCTGCCAAAACACAGCCTTAAAAAAGGAGATGTACTGCTGCCATTGCGCATTATGTTGGTTGGGGGTAAGTATGGGCCTGGGGTCTTTGCCATTGCAGAGCTGATCGGGAAAGAGGAAACTGTAGGCAGAATCAACAAAGTAATAGCCAATCTGTAGATCATAAATGTTACATTTGACAGTCAACAGTAGTCAGTGAAAAAATCTAAGTGGAAGTAAACACAGCAAGTACGCGTTTTCAATTGTTTGGGTAGCATATTAAACAAATTAAGAAACCCTCTGTAGCATGAATGTGCAGGAATATATAGATAGTGGCGTGCTGCATAACTATTGTGTACATGCACTTAGTGAAGCCGAAAGGGCGGAAGTAGAGAAAATGTGCGCGAGCTATCCCGAGGTAAAGGAAGAACTATTGCAAATGCAGGAAAGCCTGGAGAAATTCGCAGCGCAAACTGAAATGTGGCAGCAGGCGCAAGTAAAAGAAACCATTTGGGGCACACTCGAAAATATTAATAAAGAAAAAACGGGTGATCTCAACGACCTGCCCATAATAAACAAATACACCGACCATAATAACTGGAAGCGCATTGTAATGCCTTTTATGCCACAGGAGTTGAAAAAAGACCGTATCATAAAAACGATACGAGCGTCTGGCGGCGTAACACAAATGCTCATTATAACTAAAACTGACGTGGAAGAAGAAACCCATAAAAATGAGCGCGAAAGTTTTATTATACTGGAAGGAGAATGTGAATGTTATGTCGACAATAAAGTGATCCACCTGGAGCCGGGCGGATTTTTGGAGATACCAATGCACACGAAGCACAATGTTAAAGTCTTATCCCCTTATGTTGTTGCCATATTACAGCATATAGCTGTATAGCTATGTTTCGTTTTATTAAGAAAGCTGAGTATTTCCTGCAATCATTTTCTGATTGAATATCGAGCTGCCCTGTCCCTTATCATATGACACAAGACAGTCCCGCGTGGCACGCTTTTCGCATAATTGTTAATATGAGAAAGCTGATTCTTTTGATGCTGTTATTGTTTTCCACCTGTCTTGGGAATGGCGCAAATGCCCAGATCAGCGTTACTTTCAATATAGGGCAGCAGCCAGTATGGGGGCTTGTCGGTTATGATTATGTAGACTATTATTATCTTCCTGACATAGGCGTATATTACAATGTACCTACTCACCAATACACTTATTGGGAGGATAGTAAATGGGTATCAACAAATGGTTTACCGGCTCGATATGCGAATTTCGACTTATATGCAGCGCATAAAGTAGTGATCAACCAAACTAACGAGGCCTGGCTGAACGATAATGAATATAAAAACAAGTATGGGCAATTCGCGGGAAAACATGATCAGGTTGCAATACGCGATAGCCACGAGGAAAAATACTGGGAAAATCCTGATCATCCGCAACACAGTAAATGGCATGAGCAAAGCAAATAACTGACGTTAATACATTCCACTCCTGACTAATAAATGAACTATGCAATGAAAAACAAAATATTATTATTCGCTACGCTGGTTGTTCTTACGGCAAGTCTCGGTTCCTGCGCTGTAGGACGTCAGCATCGCGCTAGTACTGACAATACTACTGCTCCCAATCGGAGTGAACAGGACCACATGCACGATAATGACCCCTGATAAATAAATTTATTACCAGCAGAAACGTTTTTATAATAAATTTGATCATTCAAAGATCTTATGATGCGCAAGCTGTTATTCTTTGCTTTACTTGTTTTATCCGCATTCTGTATTGTTTCGTGCATACATGAGCGCCATCATCGCGATGAGCATAAAAAATACCACGTTATAAAAGAAGACAGCGCTCAGAAAGTAGATATAGACGATCATATGCGCGATTACCAGCCACATTAAATACCTTCATTATTCAGTGACGTTTATTTTACTTAGCGATCCAGGGGGCCAAGGCATCTGCTATTTTTCGATCATTACTTAGACGGGGAACTTTGTTTTGGCCACCAAGACGGCCAATAGATTTCATGTATTCGATAAAAGCGTTTTTTTTCATGGGCCTTATTTTCAGAATTTGTAAAATATGCCCGGTAACCAAGTCATTATAATAAATGTTTTTCTCTGCAAGGTATTTATCTACTGTCGCTGCAAATCCATCGATATCTGCAGGAGGTGTTTCAAATTCTACAAACCATTCATGATAAGGCAGGCCTTCGCTTACCTGGATAGCCGGCGCTACAGTGAACTCCGTGATATGTGTATTGAAATCACGGGATGCCAGGAGCATAGCCTGCTCAGCTTCCTCTATTATCACGTGCTCGCCAAAAGCAGAAATATAATGTTTAGTGCGTCCTGTAACTACTAACCTGTAAGGGTTGGTGCTAATAAAGCGTACAGTGTCACCAATATTATAGGCCCAGAGTCCGGCATTAGTACTTACAATCAGCGCATACTGCTCTCCTGTTATTACTTCCCCAAGCGAAAGTCGTTTGGGGTTTTCATTTCCTATTTCATTAGCCGGCACGAACTCATAAAAAATTCCAGAATCGGTATTTAGCAACAGTCCTTCCTTGCCCGGAATATCCTGGAATGCAAAAAAACCTTCCGATGCCGGAAAGGTTTCTATCATATCCACCTCGCCACCAAGGCTATCTATAAGTCTTGCTTTGTATGGATCAAAGTTTACTCCGCCGTGAACTATTACTTTAAGATGGGGGAATAGCTCCTTAATTTTTTTCCCATCATTGCGTTCGCTTAGCCAGTCGAAATACATTTGCATCCAGGGCGGAATCCCGCTGATGAGTGTCATGTTTTCATGCACGGTCTCGGCGACTATCTTATCCAGCTTTATTTCCCAATCTTCAATACAATTCGTTTCGTAAGAAGGTAGTTGATTGCCACGTAGATATCTTGGAATATAGTGGTTAACAATCCCACTAAGGCGGCCGGTCGGTATACCCCCTACCCGTTCCATCTCCGGTGATCCTGAAAGAAAAATCATTTTGCCGTCCGCGAATGCGGTATTGCCGGTTTCCGCCATATAACAGAGCAATGCATTGCGCGCACCATCTATATGGTTGGATATGGATTCTTTACTAATAGGTATATATTTAACTCCGCTTGTGGTACCTGATGTCTTAGCAAAATAGATTGGCTTGCCTTTCCATAAAATATTCTGACCTCCCTTTTTTATTTTTTCTATATAAGGAATAAAGGCTTCGTAATCCCTTATCGGTATAGCCTTTTTAAAATCATCATAGGTTTTTACGTTTCCAAGACCATGTTCAGTTCCAAATAATGTGCGGCTACCGGATTTGATAAATTGTTGAAGGATCGCTTGTTGATCCGCGACCGCAGTAGCCATTCCTTTACGCACCTTTGAGTGAATAATCGAAGCGTAAGGTCTGGCTAAAAAAGATTTTATCTTCATCCATTAATTGATTCAATTCCAAAGTTAATATTTATTGAAGGCGATGGTATATTAATTATGTTGTCAGAAGACATTAAATTGCGCGTGATATTTTTTGCCTGAGAAAAAAATAATAAGAATAGTAAATTTTTATTGTTTAAAATAAAAAACTGTATTATCTTTGCGAAAATATTTTAGGTACATCATGTTTGCAATAGTAACAATAGCAGGGCAGCAATTCAAAGTAAAACAGAATGATGAATTGTTTGTGCATCGCCTGGAAGGCAATGCCGGTGACAAGGTTGAATTTTCAGACATCCTCATGGTAAGCAATGAAGGAAACATTTCTGTTGGCAGCAATTCTAAAAAAATTCAGGCTGAGATCATAGATCATTTGAAGGGTGATAAAGTAATCATCTTCAAAAAGAATCGTCGTAAGGGATACCAGAAAAAAAATGGTCATCGCCAAAGCCTGACGAAAATAAAAATCAATACAATCGCTTAAGTTTATTTATTAAATAGTAATCACAAAATAAAATGGCACATAAAAAAGGAGAAGGCAGCGTAAGGAATGGCCGCGACTCTCACAGTAAAAGGCTTGGTGTAAAAATATTTGGTGGCCAGCCTGCAATCTCAGGAAATATCATCGTTCGTCAGCGCGGTACAGTTTATCATCCCGGTAATAACGTAGGGCTGGGTAAAGATTTTACCATCTTTGCACTGGCTGATGGTATTGTAGAATTTCGAAAAACGAGAAATAAAACATTAATATCAGTAAAAGAAGTTAATACTGCAATCGCCGAGGCCTAACCCCCACGGCGATTTTGCCATAAAAATTTTTGTTTAACCCTTAAATTCACAGTTATGGCAACAGCAAAGAAGGCAGCTCCTGCAAAAAAAGCAGCACCTGCAAAGAAAGCAGCACCTAAAAAAGCTGCTCCAGCAAAGAAGGCGGCGCCTGCAAAGAAAGCAGCGCCCAAAAAAGCAGCTGCTCCGAAAAAGGCAGCTCCGAAAAAAGCGGCAGCTCCGAAAAAAGCTCCTGCTAAGAAGAATGCTGGCCCTAAGAAGGCAGCCGCTAAAAAATAAGTTATTATTTAGCGATCTTAAAAAAGAGACTGTTCTACACAGTCTCTTTTTTTTATCCTTATACTGCAATACTCCCCATCGTTCGGGCTTCGCTGAGTTAATCTCTCCTTGAATCGTTGCTCTGCAGAATGACTCCCACTAGCAGTCTAATCATATGGCCTAAATCCTTGTTGAGAAATCGTTCACATGTCCAATTCGAAAACGTTCATTTTATTGTATAAGAAAGGTTAATGTAACCTTAACCAAGGTTTGCGGGTTGCAGGAGTTATTTTTCATTCTTTTGCACGATTTTATTTCCGCGTTCCAAACATCCAAAAATGAAAAAAAGCTCTATTGTATTTACTTTGACTTTAGCAATGCTCTATATAGTATTGTCCAGCGACATCGACGGACCAGCTCATCATGGGCATGGCAATGTAACAGGCGCCACTACCGGCACTGTAGGGCATTGCCAGACGAGTAGCTGTCATGGAGGTAACAACCCGCTTACCATTGTGCAATTGCAGGTATTGGATTCATCTACTATGTTGCCGATTACTATCTACAATGCCACGCAGACCTATATTGTTAGTGTTACAGGCGATGCAACCGGCATTTCAGCATCTTTGCCTGGCTTTGGCTTTCAGGTATCTGCTGTATTAGGCAACCTTACCCAGGCGGGCACCTTTATAGTACCTGATTCATCGGCAAGAAATATTCATACTTACCCTTGTGGGGCCACTACTATAGTAGAGCATAGTACTACGCTGCTGCCTCAGGCATCAGGTATCAACAAATATTCTGTGCAATTTTACTGGACGGCTCCGTCATCGGGAAGTGACAGCGTAACGTTTTATGCTATGCTGAATGCCGTAAATGGAAACGGGGCGAGTTCAGGTGACTACCCAAATGCCGCACCTAAAGTTACTATTTACGAGAATCCCGCAACTGCCGCGGTAACCCAGGTAAATAATACCGTCAATGATTTTACTATTTATCCAAACCCATCAACAGGAAATCCTACAATTCAATATACCTTACTCTCCCCACAAAGAGTAAGTCTGGAGGTTTACGATATGGCGGGCAGAAAGATACTCCAAGTTTTTATTCCGGTGAAAGTGAGCCACCCATTCCGGTGAAAGTGAGCCAGTAGAAAACGTGTACAGAATGAGTGGTTAAAGATAGCTTATTTTATTTTTTCTCAGTGATTCTCCTTTGAGCTCT
>Ga0182030_10005603_pt1 | contig 26598 bp, 23 predicted proteins | sample 812S3MmetaG_FD_121299 | JGI IMG/M metagenome (GOLD analysis project Ga0182030, IMG submission 121299) | Permafrost microbial communities from Stordalen Mire, Sweden - 812S3M metaG (Illumina Assembly) | ecosystem: Environmental > Terrestrial > Soil > Wetlands > Permafrost | place: Sweden...
ATAGTCTGAGGAGTTCAACGGCCTTAACATGAGGGAAGCCGTTTTCATTGCTGTCAGAATCCGCGGGGTCTGCCTCGTCTTCTTCGCCTTGGGTATAGAGTATTTCAGCGATGTTTCCTGATTTAAATCGCAAGGGACTAACATTTTCTTCTTTAGTAGTTGCAGGCTCTACGACACTGGACAAGCTCAGGCTTGTAGTGGCCTGTGGAATGTTTTCCATGGACGTTGTGCGCTTGATCTTGGCCTTTGGGGGCTTGATTCTTTTGGTGCTTTGCACTTCAATAGGTAGGAAGGTTTGAGCTTGGGCCGCCTGCCTCTTGGGTTTGTTTGCAATTAGAAGGGCGAACAGTTCTTGGTAGCTCATTGATATCTCATCAAAGAGCGTTTGCTGATGCTTTTCATGGGCCTCAATATCTTTGCCCCTGTTATCAATGGAATCTAGCTTCATAGATTCCTTGATCCTTTCCCCTATTAATCCCACTTCACGAATGTCTTTTTCTACTAAATTAAGCATATGTAGGATCGTTTCTTGAACTTGTTTATTTGTAATCTCTTGAACTTGCCGCCTAATCTCATCGCAATCTATGGCATCTAGTTCCGCAACCTGTTTGCTAATTCGTGCCATACGGTCCTTAATCATTTTGGTCTTGATCTGAATGACCTGCTGTTCTCGAGTAAGGTTTTGCTTTTTGTTTCCCGTTTTTTGGTCACTTATGTATTGATCTAATGATTGCTTGTAGAACAGGGTCATCCTGGCCCGGTGTTCTGGGTCTCGCTGATTAATTATTTTTCTGAGTTGCAGGGGTAGTATACCGCTCCTCATATACTCGGCTAACATACCATTGAAGCCGGTAAGTCTCGTGAACGAATCAAAGTTCTTTTTCCAAGCCTCTAAAAGAGTTGATTCAGTTTTTATACCGTTCCGATGTGATTGAAGCTCCTCTTTAATAACTTCATAGAAGGCCTCTTCCAAGTCAATAACATATGGGTCATTCGGCTGCTGATCAAGTATTTTAGCAACGGTCTCTTGAGGGAGTTTATTGCCTTGGTCAATGCAGGCCAGGACATGCTTTCTAAGTTTGAGATCGCTTAGCAGTTGCCAGGATTGCCATGCAAACGCTCTGCTCATACTGATTATTTGCGCCCTTTGTTGTTCTATATGCATAGCCTTGGCTGCCAGTATGGCTTCTGATTTTTTTCGCTCTTCATTTTTGACAGCCAATAGCGAGTCGAAGAAACTTTTAGATATCTCTGATGGCATGCTCGTGACATCAATGGCACCTGCTTGACTTCTGGACATAGGTTGAGTGCTATTCACACGTGGCTCGACTGGCTCGCCCTTTTCGGGTGTACCTTGATTTGAACAGAGCGTTGGGCTTGTGATAATTAGTGCGGAAACACCGGCAAGCAATAGATGAAACTTAAACATATGTTCGATTCCTTTTAACACGCAAACTAAATAAACTTCATGAATTGACCAGGCGTAATATATCAGGTTCTGTTTGGGGTGTATAGTATTAAGTATGTTCGTCCTGGTTTTTGAAAGACAATAAAATCTGTTTATTATGCAAAACAGGTGGGTGAGCATTATGCCAGAACGAACGTAAGTAAGGGTAATTAGCAAAACGAATATTCCCGGCAGACGTCATCCTGAACGGACGACCGCGAAGCGGGCGGTAGTGAAGGATCCAGTCAAACATGTGTCGCGAAGCGACTCTGCTTTACATTGTCCCAATCATCTTGTTTGTCATCATCAAGACGGCTGGCTGTTTCACTTTCTTGTTTGAACTATTTATAAGCAGAGTCGCTACGCGACGCATGTCTAACTGGATCCTTCACGACCGCCCGCTTCGCGGTCGTCCGTTCAGGATGACGGGAGCTGGGGGGCAGAAGATCACATCAAACCCACCCGAAACCCACCCGTTTTGCATAAGAGCCTCTTCTTTTGGGTGAGCATGAGGGCCTCTTCTTTTGGGTGAGCATGCCCACATAGCAACAAAAAAATCCCGGCCTAAGCCGGGATTTTGTATTCGGTTCGGAAAGCTTAAGCGCAGCCTTACCTTGAGTAGTGCTCGATCACCAAGTTTGGTTCCATCTGCACTGCGTAAGGAACCTCAGACAGTGTAGGTACACGAACGAACGTGCCCTTCATCTTTTTGTCGTCGACTTGGATGTATTCAGGGAAATCGCGCTCGGCGGATTTGAAGGCATCCATTACGTTGGGGTTCTCATGCATACGTGCACGAAGCTCAACCACGTCGCCTTCCTTAACTTGTTGGGAAGGGATGTTCACACGCTTACCATTAAGGAGAATGTGACCGTGGTTGATCATCTGACGAGATGCAAACACTGTTGCTGCAAACTTCATGCGGTATACAACAGCATCCAAACGACGCTCCAACAAACCAATGAGGTTCTCACCAGTATCGCCCTTACGACGTTCTGCTTCTTTGTAGATCTTACGGAATTGGCGTTCGGTAATGTTACCGTAGTAGCCACGTAGCTTTTGCTTGGCGGCAAGCTGCACACCATAGTTTGAAAGCTTCTTAGGCTTAGCGCCATGTTGTCCAGGACCATAGGCCCGCTTGTTAACTGGACTCTTGGGGCGACCCCAGAGGTTAACACCATAGCGGCGGTCAATTTTATATTTAGCCTGAATGCGTTTAGTCATTAATTTTCATTCCATCTAGCATATTCATATATGCCACAAACTATAATGATCTCAGGGTTCTTGTCAAACAGTTTATTGATATTTATGTGAGAAAAGATAAGTTCGTGATTTTTTGTACCTTTCTTGGGCTATTTAAACCTTAATTCTGCCCCGGGGTCCGTCATCCTCGAGCGGCATAAGCGAAGCGTTGCTGCGAAGGATCCAGCATAATTGCGTGAGCGAAGCTCACTCGAAACTACCTTGTTTGGGGCGAGAGTTTTTATAAGGAGTTCGCTGCGCTCACACATGTTTGACTGGATCCTTCACTACCGCCCGCTTCGCGGTCGTCCGTTCAGGATGACGGCTGCGGGGGGTGAAAGTCTTAATCTTTTACCCCTGTGCAAACACAACCTCACCATGGTGACGGCATTCATCGGAAGCCAGGTCTACGAAGGCTCCTGCTATTTGTGAGGGCGTTGGCAGGGTCATGGGATCTTCTCCGGGAGCCGCTTGGGCTCTCATTTTCGTGCGCACGACGCCTGGATCGAGGAGGTTAACGCGCAGGTTGGGGTATGTGTTTTCGACTTCTTTTGCATAAGTCTTAACCATAAACTCTAGGGCGGCCTTGCTGACGGCGTAGGCGGACATATAGGGTATCACCTGCCGGGCAACTCCAGATGTCACGAAAATAGCTCTTCCTGCGGGTGCTTTCTTGAGAAGAGGATCACACATCTTGAGTAGTCGCCAGTTGGCATTGAGATTGATGTCCATGACCTCATGCCAAGCTTCCGGTGAGCTATCGGTCATGGGGCCCAAAGGGCCCAAGACGGCTGCATTACCAACGACGATGTCCAGCTTTTGAAAACGTGCAGCAATGGCAAAGACCATCTCGTCGATGGATTGAAAATTCCGCAGATCCATGGGCACCAAGGTAGCTTTAACGCCATGGGACTGGACGATGTCGTCGATTGCCTCCAGACCTTGCGTATTACGGCCTACCAGGACCAGGTCGGCACCTGCTTTAGCATATTCTTCTGCAACGGCTGCACCAATACCAGCCGACGCGCCTGTAATCAGCGCCAGTTTACCTTCTAATCTTTTACTCATTGTTCTTTACCAGTTTGCCCATATCATCCCGGTGGGCTTCGGGGTAGCCTTCTTCCTTTTTGGGCTCAGCCGTCTCTTTTTTAGCGGACTCATCCTTGCTAAAGCCGGCGGCCTTGGGTTGAGAGAGTGCGGAGACTACGTGATCTAAGGCTTTATCCTTGGGAGTGGCCACTTCCTCGGGTTTATCCTTGAGTCCTAATTTATTTATAATATCCTCTGGCATCAAGGATTTGAGCCAATCCGTACCATCAACGACATAAGGATACGACTTAGAATCTTTGACATCCGCGGGCCACTTTTCCATTTTGGGATAGAACAAGGTTGCGACGAAATAACAGATGATAAGGATCACACCACCGCGAATGACACCAAATATAAGGCCAAGGGAGCGGTCTAAGCCGCCCAGGACGCTTCCTTTCACGTGCCGGGAAATACTGCGGCTGAAGGATCCTAAGATGAAGAGCGCGACCACAAATATAAGAACGCCGGCTACCACATCAGCAATGAAAGGGGTTTTGATATAGGGTGCGAGCAACGGACGGACTAAAACAAGGCCATAGAGCGCAGCGAACAAAGCACCGATCCAGGCTGCAACGCCTAGGATCTCACGGGTGAAGCCGCGGGCAATGCCGATGAAGCCAGAAACCAGAAGCAGCCCTACAACTGCAAAATCAACCATATTTATACTTGCCATTAAGCCGCAGCCTTTCCTTGTTGTGTGTCGAAGAGCGCCACCAGGTCTGAAAGATAATGGATTTCAGAAAGGTCCAAGGTATGCTCGCTTCGATAATCGTTTTTTCGTTTCTTGGGGATTATAGCACGTTCGAAACCCAGTTTAGAAGCCTCTTTAAGACGTACATCTGTTTGACCAACGGCACGCACTTCTCCGGCGAGGCCAATCTCGCCAAATACAACGGCTTCTTTCGGTACCGGAATAGAGGTGATGGCTGAAAGGATCGCGGCGGCTACGGCTAGGTCAGCGGCGGGTTCCTGCACCCTTAGGCCGCCGGCAATGTTGAGGTAAATGTCGCGACCGGCAAAGTTGACGCCACAGCGAGCCTCGAGAACGGCCAAAATCATGGACAGACGCGCTGTATCCCACCCGACAACGGCCCTACGAGGCGTGCCAAGGGGTGAGGGGGCTACGAGGGCTTGTACCTCCACCAATACGGGGCGAGTACCTTCAATGCCCGCAAAAACCGCAGAACCGCTAACGTCGCCACTACGATCGGCGAGGAACAGTGCCGATGGGTTGGCGACTTCGGCCAGGCCCAGCTGGGTCATCTCAAAGACGCCGATCTCGTCGGTGGCGCCGAAACGGTTTTTGACGGAGCGCAAGATACGGAACTGGTGCCCGCGGTCGCCTTCAAAATACAGGACCGTATCGACCATATGTTCAAGAACCCGAGGGCCGGCAATCATGCCTTCTTTGGTGACATGGCCGACGAGAAAAACGGTGATGCCGGTTTTCTTGGCAACACGAATCAATTCCAGGGCGCTCGCTCGGACTTGGCTTACGGTGCCAGGGGCTGAATCGAGGCTGTCCACGTACATGGTCTGGATCGAGTCAATGATCAGAACATCCGGTTGGTTGCTACCCTCGATGGAGGACAAGATGTCCCGCACGATGGTGGCGGATGCCAGTTTGACGGGGCTTTTTTCTACATTCAGACGCTGCGCACGCAGGCGGACCTGGTCAATGGCTTCCTCGCCGGAGACGTAGGCGCATTTCAGGTCGCGCAAGCTTAAAGCGGCGGTGATCTGGAGCAGAAGGGTGGACTTACCTATACCAGGGTCGCCTCCGACAAGAATCGCTGAACCAGGTACCAGCCCGCCGCCTAAGACGCGGTCCAGCTCATTCATCCCGCTGGTATGTCGCGTCAAGTGGTTGGCTTGGCCCTCAAGGCCTACGAAGTCGATTGTTTTGCCTTTGCCTAAGGACATGCCCTTAGGAATGGCCTCTTTTTTCTCTTCAAGCAAGGTATTCCAGGCATTACAACCGGAGCACTGTCCTGACCATTTGGGTTGGCAGGATCCACATTCCTGGCAGATGTACTGGGTTGTTGCTTTCACCATGTCTTAAGACCTTACCACGTCAATGGGGCCTTCGGCGCGGCCGTGAACAAATTGATCCACGTACGCATTGCCGGACTTAGCGATATTCATGGCGGGGCCATCCCAGATGATGTGGCCGTCATAGATCATGGCGATGCGGTCCGAAATCTGGCGGGCGCTGTGCATATCGTGGGTGATGGTCAGGGCCGTGGCGCCGATCTCACGAACGGATTTTATGATCAGTTCATTAATAACCGTGGAAATAATAGGATCCAGACCTGTGGTCGGCTCGTCAAAAAAGATAATTTCCGGGTTTTCAATAATGGCTCGGGCCAGGGCGACACGTCGTTTCATACCGCCGGAAAGTTCAGCGGGCGATAGGTCTGCAACAGCCTCGCCCAGACCCACTGCTGCCATTTTCTGGATAGCGAGAGCCTTAGCGTCCTTTCGGGGCATAGGCGTGTTGTGCAGCAAACTAAAGGCGATGTTCTGCCAGACGTTGAGGCTGTCGAACAGCCCCGATCCTTGGAACAGCATGCTGATGCGCTTCATCAGATCTGCGCGGCCTCTTGCGCCAGCTTTAAGGACATCCTGGCCATTGACGATGATCTCGCCTGCGTCTGGTTCTATAAGCCCCAGGATGCATTTGATCAGCACGGATTTACCTGTGCCAGAGCCCCCGATAATCACCAAGGATTCCCCTTTGAAAAGGTCAAGGTCAATGCCTCGTAGAACCTCGTGGGTGCCGAAGCTCTTTTTTAGATTACGTATTTGGATAAGTGGTTGTTTTGTCATGGGGCACTGAAAAATATAGCGGTTAGCAAATAGTTAAAGAGAAGTATCATAATGGAGGCGGAGACCACCGCGTTGGTTGTAGCGGTGCCAACTCCTTGGGCGCCTCCCTGGGAGGAGTATCCATGATAGCATCCCATCGCTGCGATGATGAAGCCAAACACGCTGGCCTTTACCAGGCCTGAGACGACGTCCTTCATCTCAAGAAACTCAATAGTCTTGCTCATATAATTGGCCGCGTTGAATCCGAGCTTGACCGTGGAGATCATATAACCACCGAATACGCCGATGATATCAGCCACCAAAACCAGGAGAGGCAGCACAATAATGCCTGCGAGCATGCGGGGAAATACCAGGTACTTCAAAGGATTGGTGGACAAGGTCGTCAAGGCATCAATCTGCTCTGTGACGCGCATAGTACCGATTTCTGCCGCCATGGCCGCACCCATACGGCCAGCGACCATAAGGCCTGCCAAGACCGGGCCTAACTCACGGGTGACCGAGAGAACGACGACCGTGGGGATGGAACTTTCGGCAGAAAACCGGGAAAAGCCAGTAAAGCTCTGCAGCGCCAACACCATGCCGGTGAACACAGCCGTCAGGCCCACCACGGGCAAAGAATAATAGCCCATATCGACCAGCTGGCGCCAGAACTGACCCCAGTAGTAGGGTGGTTGCAGGCCCTCGTAGATGGACTTGCCGATGAATATACTGAGCCTACCTGTAGTGGCGAGAAATTTCAGGAAGTAGGCGCCGATGGTCGCAACAAACTGCATTATACATATACCCTATGAAAACGTGTGCCAAGTTTAGAACTAATCTCCCGGGAGGTGGTCCCCGCAGCCAAAGCGACATCATCGGCCGAGATGCTCTCGCCAACGATTTCAGCCCAAGCACCAGGAATCGCAATGGATTCAGGTATTTCGCCTACGTCCACGGTGATAAGGTCCATAGATACGCGGCCGACAACCGGGGCTTCGAAACCATTTATGAAGACGCGACCATGATTACTGAGGGTGCGGACGTAGCCATCCGCGTAGCCTATGGCGATAGTGGCGATTCGCGTGGGCTTGGTCACGCAATACATAGCGTCATAGCCGATGGTTTGACCTTTGCCTATGGCGCTGACCTGCATCACCCGGGCGTATACCCGCAAGGCCTGCTGCAGCCCCTCCGTACGCAAGAACCGCGCGCCCAAGCCATAAAGACTGCGGCCGGGACGGACCAAGTTGTAATGATACTCATTGCCGAGGAATATGCCGTGAGAATTCGCAAGGCTCGCAGGCGTCTGGGGCAGCATGGACAGCGCCTTGTCAAAGGCGGTTCGTTGCTGCAGATTTTTGTCATGATGAGGCGAATCGCTGCAGGCCAAGTGGCTCATGATAAATTTGAGATCGATGGCTTTCAGCAGATCCAATTCGTTGGCCAGATGTAATACTTCCTGGGGCGGCAGGCCCAGACGCCACATACCTGTGTCGATGTGGATGATAGCGGACAGCTTTTCGTTGAGCTTACGGGCATGGTTATTCCAGAGTTTAATCTGGCCAAGATCATTCAGAACCGGTGTCAGCCCATAGGCATAAAAATCGTCCTGGCATCCGTCGAGCAGACCTCCCAGGATGTAGATGTTGGGCTCAGGCAGAATATTGCGAAGCGCAATACCTTCATCCAGGGTCGCAACAAAGAAATGCTGGCAGCCCGCTTGCGCCAAGGTTGGCGATACCTCCAGCATACCAAGGCCGTAGGCATCGGCCTTGACGACGCTTGAGCAAACGGCTTGCGGCAGCTGGGATTGCAGGAACTGAAAATTATGGGCTATGGAGGCCAAATCGACCTTCATGACCGAGAAGCATCGGCGGGGTAGATCATTCAAGATATCAATAGACGGTGTCTCTATTGGATGCAGGTTATGCGGCTTCATGATACTGTAGGGCCTCTTTTGATAGGTTGCCAAATTTCGTCAGATGACCATCAAAGAATAACTGAATTTTTCCGATAGGGCCATGGCGTTGTTTAGCTATAATCACTTCTGCCTGATTGTGGATTTGTTCCATCTTAAGCATCCACTCCGCATGCTTTTCCGAGCCCTCAGGCGGCTCTTTGCGAGCCTCGTAGTATTCTTCACGATAAACAAACATCACCACGTCCGCGTCTTGCTCGATCGAACCTGATTCACGCAAGTCTGAAAGCTGTGGACGTTTATCCTCGCGCTGTTCCACCGCACGAGAGAGCTGGGATAGGGCTAAAACAGGAACTTCTAGTTCCTTGGCGATAGCTTTAAGCGACCTGGAAATCTCTGAGATCTCTTGGACGCGACCATCACTGCCGTTACTGCGGCCTAAAGGGGGTTGCAGAAGTTGTAAATAGTCCACCACAATCATGCCCAAGCCGTGCTGACGCTTCAGCCGTCGGGCCTTGGATCTGACGGCAGATATGCTGAGGGCAGGGGTGTCGTCGATGAAAAGAGGTATAGTGCTGACCCGTCGAGATACCTCTACGAACTTTGGAAAGTCCGAATCCTTGATGGCGCCACGACGAATCTTGTCGGAGCTGATACCGGATTCCTGGGCCAACAAACGAGTGGCGAGCTGTTCGGCTGACATCTCGAGGGAGAAGAAGGCAACCGGCGCTCCGCCGATACTATTTTCCTGGATGTAAGCGAAAGCCGCATTGAAAGCAATGTTGGTTGCCAGCGCCGTCTTACCCATAGAAGGTCGTCCCGCAAGGATAATTAAATCCGAAGGATGCAAACCACCAAGCCATTGGTCCATGTCATTAAGGCCTGTGGTAATACCCACAATGTGGCTGTCGCTTTTATGGGCGATCTGGGCTGTTTCGATGGCCTCGGTTAGTGCTTTGCTGAAGGGGATAAAGCCACCACCGATTTCACCACGGGTGGCGAGATCGAATAGTTGCTGCTCCGCCGTTTCGATCTGGACGTTGGCATCGGTGTCGATGTCATAGGAATAGGCCGTGTTGACCACTTCCTCACCCAGGTTAATCAATTGGCGGCGCAAGTACATGTCGTGAATGGTCTTGGCATATTCACGAACGTTAACAACGCTGACCACCGATGCGGCCAGGTTGACCAGGTATTCGCCGCCACCAACTTGTTCCAAGGATTCGTCTTTGGAGAAAAAGTCCTTTAAGGTGATGGGGTCTGCGATTTGGCCTCGTTCAATCAGACGGGATATGCTCTCGAAAATACGACCGTGGGCAGCGTCCGCAAAGCAAGCAGCGTAGAGGATGTCCGAAACTTTTTCGTATACAGCATTGTTATGGAGAAGAGCACCAAGCAAGGCTTGTTCAGCCTGGTAGTTATGAGGTGGATAGCGTTTGTCAGGAGCAGCAGTAGTGACGGCCGTACCAGCAGCTATAGCAACGGCCGTGCCGGTTGTTGCGCTGTCGCTAGTTGGCCGATTTGCTTGGTCTTGATTCTCTTGCATGCATCCCGCCTACGTTTTGGTTTTTTTGTTGGTACTCGCAATAGGTTGCTATGGTGACACCGGCTGTCATCCCCGCGAAGGCGGGGATCCAGCGAAATAATGTGCTGCGTAGCAGCTCGATTTAGTAAATAAGGAGTTCGCTACGCTCACACATCTTGCGCTGGATCCCCGCCTTCGCGGGGATGACAAACTGTGACGAGTTTTCGAAACTCCTTATATTTAGATTCTTAAAGCCCCAGCTCTTTCTCAGCGTCTTCAGCCTCATCCGCGGCTGCTTCTTCTTTCTTGGCTTTTTCTTCGGCTTCTATGGGCAACTCGTCTTCAGAGTCGTCTTCCTTTGCAGCTTTCTTTTCAGCCTTCTTTTTAGGAGCAGCTTCGAATGCTTCCTCTGCAACTGCATCAGCCTGAGCTGCCTTCAGTTGAGCTTCTGCTTCATCTTCTGACTGGGCAACGTTTACGGTTACCTTGATGTGTACTTCAGGGTGCAGGAAGATGCGTACTTCGTGCAGGCCCAACATCTTGATAGGATGCTCGATCTTAACTTGCTGGCGTGAGATATCAACCTTGCGTGCCTGGAACGTATCCGCGATGTCTTTTGCCGTTACGGAACCATAAAGCTGAGCGCTTTGGCCAGCTTGGCGGATAAGGGTCAGAACAACGTCAGACAGCAGGTTTGCCACCTTTTCGGCCTCGCCGCGGTTCTTGATGTTCTCGGCCTCAATATGAGCCTTCTGATGTTCGAAGTGCGTCATGTTTTCTTTTGTTGCCCGCAAAGCTTTGCGTTGTGGCAACAGATAGTTACGTGCAAAGCCAGGCTTTACTTCGACAACTTCGCCAATTATTCCTAAACGTTCAACACGTTCTAATAGAATTACTTTCATTGAACTTTCTCCTAGTTCTTTCCAATTTTGTAAACATTTACCTTATTTTCTTCACAACTCAGCTAGTGCGTTAGCTACGTGTGAAAGTTGAGCACCGGAGCGGAGCGTACTTTTGGGTACGTGAGCACCGGAGCGCAGGCTTTCGCACGTAGATGACGTGCTAGATGAGTTGTTACTCAATTTTCAAAACCTGTAGATGCGACCTGAGCCAGGGTTCTATTATACCGGCCAAGCACACCAAGATAGCTATTCCACCGAAAAGTATCATAACTACATAAAAAACGACAAGCGATATCGTACCTAATTTGTAAAGACTATTCAATTCGTGGACCAACGAAAGGCCCACAAGGAAAAATCCAAACATTAAGGGCAACAGCAAATTGGGCCCCAGTTGGCCTGAGCCTAAAACTGTGAGTGCCAACGCACCAGCTACGAACCACAGGTAATAGCTCGGAAGACTGATGCCGCTGAAGGCGCCCGTTGGGCGTATATTCAGCTTTCTCTGCTCCATGACCTTTTGTACAAAACCCGCGTTAGCAAGCACCACCACCATGGAAGCGACTGAGAGGATCGCTGGATAAAAATAAACGATCATCTTCATCGATTCAAACATTTGATCTTCTAGCGTGCTAGAAGTTGCAAACTGTTTGGCCAGCTGCCTCAGAGCATCATCTGGGATTCCTGTCCCAATGTCTAATGCGATCATCGCGGCGATGGCCACTACGGCGATACCCGTCAGGTAAGCCAGTATGGTACCCACCGGAAACCATTCTTCCACCCCTTGGTCCGTCTTTCTTGATAGAAGGGCGTACCGAGCGATAACAAGAATCATCGCGATCTGAGGGATAAACACAGCCAGGCTGTAAGGCACGTCCAATAAAAACTTGGCGAAGCCTACAAAGCCGACGGCTATCCCACAAGCTTGCGCTGCGCCTTTAAAGTCATCCCGTAGGGCTATCCATAAAACGGGCAGCGGTCCCACAACCGAGAAGAAAGACAGAAACTGCCAAAGTGCATCCGCCGGACCAACCACCTGAGAGGTTGCCCCTAAGAACACGCCTGCAAACAGTACGTGAGCTGGTCGAATTTGCTGTACGATGATGGTCTCCGTTTGTTTAGCGCCTGCGAGTATTCCCAGTGATCTTGCCAGTAACTATTCCCAGCGAGTATACCAAGTGATCCTGAAGGTAGAAAGTTAGCAAAGGTCCATCCGGCTTGTCATCCCCGCGAAGGCGGGGATCCAGCTGATATGTGCTGCAGAGCAGCTCTTTATAAAACATAAGGAGTCGCTACGCGACGCATTTAGCGCTGGATCCCCGCCTTCGCGGGGACGACCAGCTGGTGGGTTTTTTCCACACTAACTACCTGCGGTTCACTGGCCTACCTACTTTCAATTCATCTACCTAAGGGTTAGGCTTCTACCCACGGTCTATCCCATATAGAACACCCCGCAGTAAATACCTACGCCACAACTTGTCGCTATCGTCTTACTTCACCACATACGGCAGCAAAGCCAAATGGCGTGCGCGCTTGATAGCTACAGCCAGTTGTCTTTGGTGCTCAGAGTTTACATAAGAAACACGGCGAGGAATAATACGGCCACGTTCCGTCAGATACTTTTGAAGAACACGAATGTCCTTGTAATCGATCTTTGGCGCGCCCTTTTCCGAAAACGGACAAGTCTTGCGGCGCTTGAATAGCTGGCGATGCAGGCTCGGACGGATACCGTCGTTTGAGCGTTCGGGTCTATCTCCGTTGGATCTCTCATTCTGTCTAGGCATTTATGCATCCTCCTCAACGGCTACTACGGTCTCTTCTACTGCTACAACTTCAGTCTCTTCGTCATCGCGTTTGAAGCGTCCGCCACCCCGGTTAGGGCTGTAGGGCTCGCGACCAAAGCGGACCTGTTGTGTCAGAACCGATGGATTTGGATCTAGCTCTTCCACGCTGACAGTCAGAAAGCGCAAGATGTCTTCGTTCAAGCGCATTTTACGCTCGAGCTCGAGGATGGTTGCAGGCTTAGCTGTAATGTTCAGCAACGTGTAGTGACCCATGGAATTCTTGCGAATGGCGTAAGCCATCTGGCGAAGGCCGCTGTATTCGGCCTTGGAAACCTCACCACCTTCATCGGTGATAAGTTTTGTGTACGTATCGGTCAGACTCTGTACCTGTGCAGGTGAGAGGTCCTGACGCACGATAAATACATTTTCGTAAAAACGCATTATATTTCTCCTTTTGGATATTCGGGGCTTCCACCCCAAAGCCGACGAGTCGGCAAGGAAGCAACGGGAACCATTCCCATAGCGACATTAGCGCGAATTTAGCCCGGTTTCATGGGGAAGGCAAGCGTTTTTTTACTTTATTTATTGGGGCAGTACCATAGTTTATTGAAGAGATCTGCTGGTGAGAAAATTCTTCAGCCGTTGCCACACAGATAGTTGTCCTGCCTGCTGGTTCCTTTGCGCGGCAAGTTGTTTTCTGAGACGTGCGTTTTCTTCATTGGCTAAAGCTAATTCATTCGAGATTATATCTACATCCGTGATTCTCTCACCAGAACGAACATATACAACTGGTTCGTTTGAATAAGAGCTCGAGTTCTGGCTTGTGTCGTTTCCATAAACAACATCAGCAGTTGCGTGATCTGCCGAAAGAGCTAAAAAAACGAGTGCACATAGTATTGTTAGTTTGTTCATTGCTGTCACCGATATTGTTCTAGGCCATGAAGATATTCAATATGATGTCCAATGCAATGTCAAGTAGAGCGAGGGGTATTATAATCTCGCCAGCTTATTTATTTGCAGCAAGCCCACCTTTTTGGCGTTGATATCTTTCGAAGATGGTCATCAATTTTGCTTCCATGCTCACATCCCCTGAAAGAGGTCTTAGATATTTATATGTTTCCTGAAGATAAACAGCAAAAGCAGCATATTCCACATCTGTTAAGCTCAAGAAAGCAGGTTGATTCACGGCTCGCAAACCGCATCTTAAAGCATTAGTGCAGCGGGAAGTCGAATCTACCTCTAGGAGGACGTCACCAAGCTGCCGAAGACTTATAATCGGCAGGAGTCTTTTAAGAAGCAGGTATTGCTGGCTTTTATCGAAGTGGCCAAGGGCAGATACAAAACACTTAAATAGCTGTATACGAGATAGGTGACTAAAATTAAACCCGCAAGTCACTACAGATGCTTCCAAAGCTGCCACCCTCAGGACTCCATCCCGGAAATCAGTCGCCTCATCAAAATCAGGAATAAAGACTCTCAGAAGAGCAAGCATTTCCATTGTATTGTTATGGCAAATCAAATCGAATGTCTCAGCCCAGCCAGCGCACGAATACGGGCTATTAAACAGGGACTCGCCATGACACAGATTAGAGCGACAGATATAACTAATCATAGACATGAGATCGGGACGATTGCTTATAAACATAAGGTTGTGTCTTAAGTAAGCCTTGAAAGTCATTCTTTCAATCAAAGCGTTACCATTTTTAGTCGCTGTAATTTGATCATATAGGTCCAGCATAGCAAGCAAGCGATGATCCATTGGAAGGTGATTGTCGGCGTCGGGCTTAAGGTATCGTGCCACTGTGAACCTCCTCTCACCATTTAGGAAACTAGTTGTGAAGAGTTTTATTAACAGCCTGATCTGCCTGTCATCTAGAGCCACACGACTAAATATCTGATCACAACCATTCTCGTAGTCAAGGTATTCAAACGTAATTTCATTTTGTTTGCATAGTTGGCCAACATACAGTAGCTGGCCTATAGGTCCTAATAAAATCGCAAAACCCAAGCCTTTTCTTAATACGAAACGTTTGATATTTCTTGTGCGGCCTTTATTCATAGCATCTATTATTGCCTTAAGTGCTTCTACATTCTTGAAATTACCAAACAATGCCAAATCTTTATCTGGCTGTAATTGATACAGGTTCAATACCTGGACATCATCGCCCCTGGTTTCTAACGCTTGAAGATATCGGACGGCGGCTTCTTCAGGCGTATCCGGAAAGTTTCGGGGAAGTGTAAGATCTCTCACAGTATTAAATGTGAGCGCGTTAAAAAATCTGCATACCAATTTGAGGTTAATGGTATTGCGAGATTCGTTGCCGATCTGTATCCAATAGGCTCCTGGCAAGTCGCGCAATGGACAGGCTGCTAGAGCTAACTTGAAATGGGGGCGTTTCGTTTCTTCTAGGGCCTTCCCTTCAGAAGATGCGCTTACACTTGTGGTCAATACATCAGGTTCTCCTTCAGCATTACTCGCCCAACTTTCCTGCGGCCAGCACAACATGAACGCTAGGCTGGCAAAGGCTAGATGGTAATAGTTCATCTTTATTCTACTCCATTAACTCAACGACCGTGAGGTCGTCTAAAGCCATAACATATTGTATCTTCTCGAGTTATTGATTTGCATTAAGCTTGCTTGTATCCTGTCTAAATTTTTCGAGAATAGTCGCTAATTTCTTTCTCGTACCCTCTTCCTTTGAAAGAGGGTTCACATACTTATGTTCTTTCTGGAAATACACCGCAAAAGCAGCATATTCCTCATCTGTTATTTCCAAGAAAGCAGCTTGATTTACGGCACGCAACCCGCGCCACAAAGCAGTATTGATTCGCGAATTCGTGTATACATCTTTGATTACATCCCCTATCTTCCGAAGGCTTAAAATCGGCAGTAGTCTTTTAAGACACACGTATTGCTGGGTTTTGTCGCAAAGGCTAAGGGCATTTACAAAACACTCAAATAGCCGTCTACGAGATATACCAACACCATTCCTGTTAGTTACGACATATCTATTCAAGGCATCCAAGTCGTTCACTTTTAGTACGCCATCGCAAAAATCAGTTTCATCATATTTGGGAATAAAATCTCTCAGAAGAGTAAGCATCTTTATAGTATCCTTATGACTGATCTTGTGATAAATATAGGCCCACCTATTAGGGTCATAATTATCACCAAACAGGAACCCAGCGTCACACAGTTCAGAACAACAGATATATGTCACCATCTCCATTAAATCTGGATGATCAGTTATGTAGTGAAGGCAATGCCTCAGGAATACCTTGCAATATATTACTTCAAACAAACTTTTTCCTTTCTTAGTCGCTGTAATCTGACCAAATAGATCCAGCATCGCAACTAAGCGAGAGTCCAACGGCATAGGAAACGGCGTATAGTCTGGATTGACGTCGAAGTTGTAGGGAGGGATGTAATGTGACAATTCGAGCACGCCCTTACGCCAATGGGGGCCTCTATAAAGTTGTCTAAGCAGCCTGATCTGCCTGTCATTTAGAGCAACACGACTAAATATCTGATCTATGACTTCTACAGAGTCTAGGTATTCTGTTGTAATCCCCCTCTGAAGAAGATCGTAGTCCATTGTCACTACTGTATTAAACGTCCTGAATACGAAATGTCTGATCTTTCTCACCCGACCTTGATTCATGGTATCTATTATGGACTCAAGTACTACTGTATGGACTCAAGTACTACTGAATTCTGAAAATTACCAAATAATCCAAAATCCTTATTTGGATGTAATTGGTACAGGTTCAATACCTGAACATCATCTCCCCTGGTTTCTAATGCTTTAAGGTATCGCTCTGCGGCTTCTTCAGGCGTATCCGGAAAATTTCGGGGGAGTGTAAGATCTCTCACGGTATTAAATGTAAGCGAATTAAAAAATCTGCATGTCAATTTGAGGCTTATGGTATTCCGAGATTCATTGCCGATCTGTTGCCAAACGTCTCCTGGCAAGCTGCGTAGCGGGCAATCTGCTAAAGCTGACCTAAGATTGGGGCGTTCCGGAATTGCGAGTGCATCACCTTCAGAAGGTACAACTGCGCTTGTGGCAAATTCATCAGGCTCACCATTAGTTTTAGTTGCATACGTATGCGGGCCAACCAGCATTAACGCTAGGCTGGCGGCGGCTAAATATCCATACTTCATTTACTCTCTCCCTACATTTAACTAACATACCGCCCACGGGGTTGTCTAAGGTCTTTACAGGCGAATCCCTCTCAGGTCAATGCTTAGCAGCAGACCCACCCTTGTGACGTTGAAACTCTTCCAGAAAGCTCAGTAATTTCGTGCCCATGTTTTCATATTTTGAAAGCGGGTTCACATCCCCATGTTTTTCCTGGAAATACGCCGCAAAGTCAGCATAATCTTCATCTGCAAGGCTCAAGAAAGCAGGTTGATTCACGGTTTTCAAGCCCCGAGCTATGATTTCCTGGCATAGCGAGGTTGGCAATACATGTTCGCTTACTTCTCCAATTTTCTTCAAGCTTATAATCGGCAATAGTCTTTTCAGCAATACATATTGCTGGCTTTTGTCGAATTGACCAAGGGCTCTTATAAATTGCAAAAATAGCTCCATACGGGTTACGTAACCTATGCCGTGCATGTTAATGACGACGTATGAACGCAAGGCGTAATCTGTCAGCAATCCATCGCGAAAATCAGTCTTCTTATCAAACTCTGGAATAAAGGCTCGCAGAAGTTCGAGCATCTGCTGAGTATCTCCGTGACAAACCTGATCAAACTGCTTGATCCATTCTTTAGAAGAATAATGTGATAAATAAAAAGGATGAAACAGATCCTGGCCATGGCACAGATAAGAACTGCAGATATACTTAATCATGGCCATCATATCCGGATAATCACTTAACCGCTGCAGACAGTGTCTGAAGAATACCATTTGTTGAGGGTCACGCATTAAACGCATACTTTTAATAGAACGTTTACCATCCTTAGTCGCTGTAATCTGACCATATAAATCCAGCATAGCAGCTAAACGATGATCCATCGGGAAAGCTGGGTCCGCTTTGGGCGCCATGTATTCTGACAATTCTAACTCACCGCCGGGTACATAATAATTCCCAGAGGCATGCTTATGGGTGTCACCCTTATATAGTTCAATTAACAGTCTGATCTGCCCGTCCTCTAGAGCGACAAGTCTAAATATCTGATCAAGACCTGCTGCGTAATCAAGATAATCCTGCTCGATTTTATTTTGTTCTAATAGCTGGTCCACAGATTCTAGTTGGCCTGCAGTTGGTAGTTGGCCTGCAGTTCCTATTAAAGGCATGCCTTTTCTTAATACGATACGTTTGATATTTCTTACCCGGCCTTTATTCATACATTCTATTGTAGCCTTGAGTTGTTCGGCTTCCACGAAGTTACCAAATAACGCCAAATCCTTATCTGGTTGTAATTGGTATAGGTTCAATACCTGTACATCATCTCCCCTGGTTTCTATTGCTTTACGATATCGGGCAGCTGCTTCTTCAGGCGGATCCGGAAAGTTTCGTGGAAGGGTTAGTACCCGTACAGTATTATACTTGAGTGAGTTCAAAAAACGACATGCCCTTTTGAGGTTAATGGTATTCCCTGATTCATTGCCTATCCGCTCCAAAAGGGGCTTTGGAATTCTAAGAATCTGGTTGACTCCTAGTTTTGAAATAGTATGGGAAGGTTGCGCTGCAACGAGGGGCTCCCCTTCGGAAGGTGCGCATGCTGTCAATTCGTCAGGTTCACCAAGAGCACGCGTCGCGTACGTGTCCTGTGGACCAACCAGCATTAACGCCAGGCTGGTGATGGCTATATAACTATATTTCATTTATTCTCTCCTTGCATGTAACTAACATAAAGCCCACGGGGCTGTCTAAGGTCTTTACAGGTTTTTTCCGTTCAGGTTATTGATTAGCAGCAGACTCACGTTTGTGGCGTTGAAATTCTTCAAGTATTGTTACTAATTTCGCGTAGGCATATTCCCATCTTGACAGAGGGTTCACATCCGAGTGTTTCTCCAGGAAATACACAACAAAAGCATCATATTCTTCATCCGTTAGGTCTGAGAAGGGAGGGTCCATCAATATGTCGAAACCATAAAACAAGGCCATTATGATCTCTTTGACGGCTTCTGATTCTGAGCTTATTTCTTCCCCAATTTTTTGAAGGCTTATAATCGGTAAAAGTCTTTTAAGAAGCGTATATTGCTTGTCTTTCTCATAATGGCCAAGGCAAGTCCAAAAACAGACAAATAGAGTTTTACGGGATATGCACCCAACATCATTCCTGCCGGTTACGACCGGTGTTCCTATGGCGAGAAGTGTCAGTACCCCATCGGAAAAATCAGCTGACTCATCATATTCTGGAATAAAGGCTCTCAGAAGGGCCAACATCTTAATTGTATCTTTATGGCTAATCGCGCGGAAAAAGCTGGCCCAATTTTTAGGTTCTTCCCAGTCGTAGTAACGGCCTTGGGCACGATTAAAAATGTCCGAGCAGGTATAGAGATTAGAACAGCACATATACCTAATCATCGCCATGAGATCTGGAAAGTCACTTAAATAATGTAGGCGCTGTCTTAATTCATGCTTAATCAGAACCCTTTGCATCAAGCCTTTACCATTTTTAGTGGCCGTAATTTGGCCATACAGATCCAACATAGCAATTAAGCGATTGTCCAAAGGTATAGGAGCGGAGAGGGGCCTGTGGGGGCGATAAATGTACTCGGACAAATCCAAGGGTCGCATCGATGTGTGATAATCTTCTGGGTGGTTGCACCTGTAGAGTTTTATTAACAGTCTTATTTGCCTGTCATCTAATTCCACCTTGTTAAATACTTCATCACAACCTTTTGCGTATGGAAGGAATTCCAAGATATCCGGCCCAAAATTGTTTTCTATTAGAAAGTCTTTTAAATTAATAGGAACAATTGTGTCTGCTCTTAATACTATACGCTTGATCTCTCTTACGCCTTTTTTATTCAGACCATCTATAAACGCTTTAAATTGATCTGCGATTTTGATCCTAGCGAATAATCCAAAATCTCCATTTGGCTTTAATTGGTATAAGTTCAATACCTGGATATCATCTCCCATAGAACTCAATGCTAGACTAATTCGGTCGGCGGTTTCCTGAGCCGTCTCCGGATATTTTCGGGTAAATGTCAGAACTCTTAGGGTATTATATTTGAGTGAGTTCAAAAACTTGCAGGCCAATTTGAGGTTAACGGTATTCCGTGATTCATTGCCGATCATTATCCAGAGAGGCTTTGGGATCATAAGAATTTGATCTACCTCTAGCTTAGAAACAATAGCGGAAGGTTGCGCTGCTTCGAGGGCTTCCCCTGCGGAAGTTGTGGCTGGGCTAGTGGTTAATTTATTAGGCTCACCATCACAGTTGGTCGCGTACGTTTCTTGTGAGACCGCAAATAATAATGATAGGCTGGCGATGGCTATGTGACCGAACTTCATCTCTAGCTCCTTATTACTTACTTATTGGAACACTCACCAAATATTATCAGAGATTTATTAAGAGATATATTACCAGAGATTATTACACCTCCCAGCTAGCCAACCCCGCGAAGGCGAGGATCCAGCGCAACATGCGTCGCTGAGCGACTCTGTACTTTCTAAACTGAGCCGCTTCGCAGCGCATTATAAGAGCTGGATCCTCGCCTTCGCGGGGATGACTAGCTGGGAGCTCGTGGCAGCTATTCAACACTATGGTAGATGGGGCTACTACATAATTAACCAGCTGCGCCCATACTATCCCTCAGGTATCTTCCTATCCCTATAATATGGGTCCACTAGGCTCACGATAATCCCACGCAAAGTCCGGACTTCCTGGGACGTAAACTCGCCCCGCAGGAGCATGTTGCGGATGTTGCGTACCATCGTATCCCGCTTGTGCGGCACCCTTAGGAAGCCAGAGCGGTCGAGCTCGTGTTCGAGATGGTCGAACAACTCAATGATTTCTTGTTTGGTTGCGAGGGTGTCATGGTGCTCTAGGCTGACCTCTGGCCGTTTGTTGATGTGCTTAATCCATTCATAGGACATGACCAGAACAGCCTGAGCGAGGTTCAGGGAGGAATAATCAGGATTCATCGGGATTTCGATGAGGCCATCAGCGCGGCTGAGGTCTTCGTTATCCAGACCCGTGCGTTCTGGGCCAAACATGATGCCGACTTGGTGTCCCTGTTGGATCATCTCGTTGAGTTTTTTGATAGCACTTTCCGCGTTATAGACCGGCTTAGCCATGTCGCGGGGGCGGGCGGATGTGGCTAGGACATAATGCAGGTCCGCCACGGCGTCTTCCAGGCGATCGAATGCCTGTACTTCGTCCAGAATCACATGGGCACCTGCAGCCGGCTTTATGGCTTTAGGATTCGGCCATGGTTCTTTGGGATTAACCAAACGCAGGTGAGTCAGGCCGCCATTATAGGCCGCCCGAGCAGACATGCCGATATTCTCGCCGATTTGGGGTCTGACTAATATAACGACAGGCTGATTCATTATTTGCGTCGCCACAAGGTCCCCTCGGGAGTATCTTCCAGGATTAAACCCTTTGCCACCAGCGCATCACGTATCTCGTCAGCTTTCTGGAAATCTTTAGCCGCGCGGGCTTCCAGGCGGCCTTTGATCATACCTTCGATTTCCTCCACATCATCACCGGCGGTTCCCTTGAACCATTGGTCAGATGTCAGGTATAAAAAGCCCATAAGCTGGGCAGATCCCTTAAGTAAGGCCTGCAGCTTATGACGCTGTTCAGGAGTCTTGGCTTTATTGATCTGGGTGCAAATCTCAAACAGCTTGGAATAGGCTAGGGGAGTATTGATATCGTCTTCCAGCGCCGCGATGACTTCGTGAGAGATAGTTAGTTCTAGATCCTCAGGGACATCCCGAAGGCTTGCGTAAAGTCGATTAAGACTGCTCTGGGATTGTCCTACAAGGGTCTCATTCCAATCCAATGCTTGCCGATAATGAGCAGACAGCAGGATATATCGAATCATCTCGCCCGGATATTTGTCCAGTGCTTGCCTGACCGTAATAAAATTGCCCAAGGATTTCGACATTTTCTCTCCATCCACGGTGATCATACCGTTATGGAGCCAGACTTTAGCGAATGTGTCTTTGCCAAAAGCACCCGTAGACTGAGCGATTTCATTTTCATGATGAGGGAACATGAGATCTTGACCACCACCGTGAATATCGAATGTCTCCCCAAGGTATTTGCAACTCATGGCAGAGCACTCAATGTGCCATCCCGGGCGACCAAATCCCCAAGGGCTGTCCCAGCCTGGGATACCTTCTTCCGAAGGCTTCCACAAAACGAAATCCGCCGGATCTTGTTTATAAGGAGCAATTTCTACCCGAGCACCCGCAATCATATCCTCACGATTGCGTCCTGACAAAATGCCATAATCGGGATCATTGGCTACGGAAAACAGGACGTGACCTTCAGCCTCATAAGCCAAACCTTTAGCTATAAGGGTCTCGATGAGCTCGATCATCTCAGGGATGTGGCCTGTAGCCTTGGGCTCAATGGTTGGGGGCAGGGCATTAAGATCTGCCATGTCCTCATGAAAATACTTAGTCGTCTCTTCCGTGAGTTGGCCGATGTTGATACCGCTTTCCATGGCGCGGGCGTTAATCTTGTCGTCCACGTCGGTAATATTGCGCACATAGGTTATCTGGCCGTACTTCATCTGCAACAGCCGATAGAGCGTGTCAAAGATCACAACGGGGCGAGCATTGCCAATATGCACCCGGTCATAGACCGTTGGGCCACACACATACATGCGCACGTGGGCTGGATCGAGGGGGGTAAAATCTTGCTTGTCGCGGGTGAGTGAGTTATGAAACTTCATCCCTGTTTTCCTTCCAAACGTGCCACGGTCTTTTTATAACCGATCAAGGGCAGTAAATACTTCATCTCAGGGCCATGGGCTTCACCGGTCAGACACTGACGCAGTGGCATAAACAGTTGCTTGCCGGCGCGGCCCGTTTTCTCTTTAATAGCGCCCGTCCACGTAGCCCAGGTGTTCTCGTCCCACGGCTCGTTTGGCAAAAGCTCCAGCGCTTGCTTGATGAAATCGGGTTCTTCTATAATCGGCGTGATCTCACCGAAGCAAACATCATGTTGGTGGCGGATATCCGCGAACTTCTTGATATTAGCCTTCAAGTGATCCCAAGTGGGCTCATCGAGCTCCAACCCCATTTCTTTCAGACGCGGCTGCGCCATGCTATAGGGCATGTGGTGTAGCAACTTTTCGTTCACATGCAGCAATTCTTCAAAAGAAAACTTCGGCGAGGAACGATTAATGTGAGCCGTTTCAAATCGTTCCACCAGCTCGTTAAGATCAAAGGTAATATGCTGGGATTCAGATGTACCTAAAGAATATAGAAGGCACAATATAGCCATCGGCTCAATACCATCTTCTCTCATGTTTTGAATGCTGAGACTGCCCGTACGTTTAGAAAGCCCCGCACCTGTCGCATCGGTCAGCAAAGGCATGTGGCAGAAGGTAAATTTAGAACCATCCCCACCCAGTGCATCTATCAACTGAATCTGAACAGCCGTATTAGCAATGTGGTCATCGCCCCGGAAAATATGAGTCACACCCAGATCCACATCATCCACCACCGATGACAATGTATAAAGGGGCATGCCATCTTCACGTATCAACACAGGATCAGTCAGCTTGTCGCCTTCAAATTCCACCTTGCCATGAACCAGATCAATCCATTGAATCTTTTCCGACCCAAGCTTAAAGCGCCAATGAGGCTTAAGACCACTCGCTTCAAGCTTAGCACGATCCTCATCGGTGAGCTTCAACGCAGCCCGATCATATATAGGCGGCTTACCGCGAGCCAATTGCTGCTTGCGTTTAAAGGAAAGCTCTTCCGGTGTTTCATAACAGGGATACAACCGCCCAGCTTTCTTAAGAGTCTCAACAGCCGCATCATACTTGCCAAAACGATCCGATTGGTGCAAATACTGGTCATGAGTCAACCCCAACCAAGCCATGTCCTCAAGGATACCCTCGACAAACTCAGGGGCATTGCGAACCGTATCCGTATCATCCATACGCAGGATGAACTTACCCTTATTCTTGCGCGCAAAAAGCCAGTTACGCATAGCAATGCTGATATTACCCACATGCAATCGCCCCGTAGGGCTCGGCGCAAATCGTAAAACCGGTGTCATAATGTGTTCCTTATTCATATGTATACTTATCTATCAGATTAAGGCCGTTTTGGAAAGGGATACCCAATTGTGGGGGATATTTTTTGTAACTATTAACAATATGGCGCAAAAAACGGCACAAAGCCCCCGTTTGTCATCCCCGCGAAGGCGGGGATCCAGCGCAAATGCGTCGCGCAGCGACTCTGCATTTCTATACAGAGCTGCAACGCAGCACATTATTAAGAGCTGGACCCCCGCCTTCGCGGGGGAGACAAGCCGGTGGTGCATACTGACCTAAGAATCTGTGGTCAGTGCTTACCTGCAACATATCGCTGTACAAATCCCCCTGAAAATGATATTTGTCCCCATTGATTACAATTTCGTTGAAGGTATAAATCAATGACGGTACAAAATTTGTTAATGTCTGGAAAACGCGGCCTGATTATGGGCGTGGCTAATGATCGTTCGCTGGCTTGGGGTATCACTAAGGCTCTAGCGGATGCGGGCGCTGAACTGGCGTTTACTTATCAGGGGGAAACCCTCTTAAAGCGCGTGGCGCCTTTGGCTGAATCCGTTGGGTCAGACTTCCTTTTGCCTTGTGATGTGACGGACCATGACAGCATTGCTAACTTATTCGCCACCCTTAAGGACAAGTGGGGCGGCCTGGACTTTGTGGTGCATGCCATCGCTTTTTCGGATAAGGACGAGCTCAAGGGTCGCTACCTGGATACCTCCCGTGAGAATTTCCTCAATACCATGGATATTTCCTGCTACTCATTTACCGCCATCTCCCGCCATGCGGCTGAGCTGATGGGAGAAAACGGCAGCTTACTGACACTGACGTACTTTGGTGCGGAAAAAGTGATGCCTCATTACAATGTGATGGGCGTGGCTAAAGCGGCACTTGAGGCAAGCGTTCGTTATATGGCCGAGGATTTGGGCAGGCAGAACATCCGTGTGAATGCGATTTCTGCGGGTCCGATTCGTACCCTGGCAGCTTCTGGTATTGGTGATTTCCGTTACATCTTGAAGTGGAATGAATACAACGCCCCCTTGCGACGCAATGTGACCATTGATGAAGTTGGGAAGACGGCATTGTATCTGCTTAGCGATATGTCGTCGGCAGTAACTGGTGAAGTACATCACGTGGATTGTGGCTATAACGTTATCGGCATGAAAGCTGAAGACGCGCCGGATATTTCGATCGTTTCTGATAGTGCTGCATAAATCATGACCGCTGCCAAGAAAGCGCTCTTCGTTAAAACCTACGGTTGCCAGATGAATGTTTATGATTCTGGCCGTATGGTGGATTTGTTGTCGCCTCTTGGCTATGAGACCGTGGATGAAGCGAATGATGCGGACATGGTAATTCTCAATACCTGTCATATTCGTGAAAAGGCTACGGAGAAAGTATTCTCGGATCTTGGCCGGTACAAGCGTCATAAAGACAAACGGGCGGCTCAAGGGAAGGACACCATCATCGCGGTGGCTGGATGCGTGGCCCAGGCTGAAGGTGATATGATCTTGAGTCGTGCGCCTTACGTAAATATGGTCTTCGGACCGCAAACCTATCATCGTCTTCCCGAAATGATCGCCCAAGCGACTCGCTCACTGGACAACACAGCAGGGCCGGGCAGGGGGATCCTTGACGTCGATTTCCCCGTAGAGCCTAAATTTGACTTCTTACCCGATATCGGCATCGTTGAAGGTAGCTCAGCCTTCCTGACCATTCAAGAAGGCTGTGATAAGTTCTGTCATTTCTGTTGCGTGCCCTACACCCGTGGTGCGGAGTTTTCTCGCCCTGTGAAAGATATCGTTGTGGAGGCTGAACAGCTGCTGGCCAAAGGCGTTAAAGAAATTACCGTGTTGGGTCAAAACGTGAATGCCTATCACGGCGAAGGCGCCGACGGAAAAGACTGGGGCTTGGGGCGTCTCTTGTATCGCCTGGCGGAGCTACCAGGACTGCAACGTTTGCGTTACACCACCTCTCATCCCCGAGATGTAGATGAAGAATTGATCTCGGCTCACCGAGACCTGGCGATTGTAATGCCCTATATTCATTTGCCCGTACAATCGGGTTCGGACCATATGCTCAAGAACATGAACCGGCGTCATACGGCCGACGAGTACCGGGATATTATCCGCCGGTTCCGCGAGGCGCAAACGGATGCTGCATTCTCCTCAGACTTCATCGTAGGCTATCCAGGAGAGTCCGAGAAGGATTTTGAAGCCACCCTGCAGCTGGTACGCGATATCTTCTATGCCCAAAGCTTTTCCTTCAAGTACAGCCCCCGCCACGGCACACCCGCCGCAGCGCTGGATTACCAAGTCCCCGAAGAGGTCAAAGAGGAACGTCTCTCTCGCCTGCAATCCCTATTGAATGAACAACAACGCGCGTTTAATAAAAGCTGGGAAGGCAAATCCATGCCGATCCTACTTGAAAAAATCGGCCGTAAAGATGGTCAGCTCATTGGCAAAAGCGCCTACCTGCAATGTGTGCATGTGGATGCTGATGTGAGTCAGATCGGTGAGATTATCGATGTGGAGATTACGTCTTCTGGGCAGTATGGTCTTGAGGGTAGAGTTGTAGGGTCGTAGATTAGTTCGGAACGTGTTTTCTAATAAAATTTATATCCACTAACCAAGATAGTCGAAAAAAGCATAGAACAAAGTGCCCAGCTTGCCTCCCCTG
>Ga0182030_10005604_pt1 | contig 26597 bp, 29 predicted proteins | sample 812S3MmetaG_FD_121299 | JGI IMG/M metagenome (GOLD analysis project Ga0182030, IMG submission 121299) | Permafrost microbial communities from Stordalen Mire, Sweden - 812S3M metaG (Illumina Assembly) | ecosystem: Environmental > Terrestrial > Soil > Wetlands > Permafrost | place: Sweden...
GCGACGGCCAATGAACACGTACAGCGCCTGCGTCGCAAACGGATCCTGTCGCATGCCTTCGCGAACCAGGGCTGCCAAGCCATTGCGACCCCGCCGCATGTCGATCGGCTCCCGGTGCAGGTATACCTGCACATCCGCGCTCGGGCGCATCATGCCGACTCTCCCGACACCAGCGCCGACAGCCACCGCGTATCCGGCAAGCTGCCGCACTCGATCGTCCAGCCCGATGGATGGCGGATCCGGCATGCCGTCGGCGTCACCGCCGCCGCCGCGGTCGGCGCGATCCGCACCGGCACAAATCCCGCGGCTTCGGGTCGCATCGGTCTGCGACGCCGGCCAATCACGCCCTTGCGAAGTAATGCTCGCTTGATCCAGGTCCATTGATGGATGCTTAGATCCTTCTCCCGGCAGTATCGCGAGAAACTTACGCCCAGCCTTGCGGCTTCCTCCACATGGGCCAGACACGCTCGCTCCCGTTCGTTCAAGGCTTCACCGTTCCGCTCAGCCATCCTGCTCTCCCGCTCAGCGGCAACAGCGCCGCGGTGGACAGCTTCGCCGCCTCAGGTCACGGAGAGAAGTACGGGGATGCTGGAGGGGTTACTTTTGAGTGTACGGGTCATACGTGTACAACAGAGAATGGCTATAAGTAATATTGTTCGGAGCGAGCTGCGCCTCGATGTCGGGGATCGAAATATAGCGTCCTATGCGCAGGTTCTCGCCTTGAAAGACTCTGGGAAAATAAAAGTCCAAGTAATACATCACTGGATCGAAGCCATAGAGCCGCTCCTTTTCCGTGTACTGATTGCTTAAGATGCCGTTGGAGAACGTGTACTTGTAATCGGTGCCGTAGAGCAGCGCAACCCGAAACCCCCAATCGATGTGATCGCGCTGGATTTCGTCCGGCGTGCGTTCGAAATACAAAGCGAATTGATCTAGCTGGATCGTGTCAGGCTCATAAGAATAAGCGGCCGGATAGTTGCCGCCGGTGCCGGAGATTTTATTAAAACCCAGGTTCGACGTACTGATGTTGCCGCCGGGTTCCAACCACCCGTAGATGACGAAGCGACTGTCCTTAAGAGCTTTGCCGTTAGAACCGCAATACAGTGCGTCCATTAACGCGCTGCTGTACATGTTCTCATACCCGATCAGCTCAGTGCCGCCCTCATTGTATACGGCGTAGGGCCACGGCGGATTTGATACAGGCGGTGGTGGTAGGTCTTGGCGGTAGCCAGCGGCCTGCTCATCAAAAGGTGCACTGGGATCTGCGGCGGGCGCCGATTGATCTGACGGAAATAAATGTTTCTGGTAGCTATCGCTGAGCCTTTTCCAGAATCCCGTGTTCTCCGAGCCTTTGGCGCATCCATCGATCGGGCCGCTAGTCGCAAGCACAGGGAAACTGACACTGACCAAGAATGCAGCCGCCAACCAAGTATTTATTAAACGATGGCCGCCTCTCGTACCTTCGTCCCTGTAATTTGCCTCTCTCATGCTACAACCTTTTATTTAGGATTTTCCGATCGCCGAAATCAGAGAGCGGGGCGGGTCCGACCCTGCGTAGAGAATTATGCGACCCGCGCGATGCGCCATCGGCCCAATGTGGGCTATCGGCTGTTGGTCGGCGGCGAGCCTAGGGCAAGGTAGCAGAGCCTGTTCACTGTGTGTTTTCCGAGTTGTCCTGGTTACGCTCGCCACCGCACAATGCGCGGCGTAGCAGCCAGCAGAGTGTGTCCGGCCGCGACGGCATAAGCACCACCGCACCGAAGGTGACCACGGTAATGTCGGCAATCCGGCCCTTCCTCATTCGAACATCCCTGCTCGTCACATCTGTCGCGCTCGCCTCAAGCTGCGCCGTCGGCCCGCGCTACCACCGCCCAGAAGCCCCAGCCAACGCCGGATACGCACCGGCACCCTTGCCGGAATCAAGCGCCTCGACACCTATTCATGGCGGCGAAGCGCAGCATCTGATCTCAGGGCGCGACCTACCGTTCGAATGGTGGCAATTGTTCCAGTCTCCGGCGCTCAACGCGCTCGTCGTGCAGTCCTTCAAGGCTAATCCGACGGTTACGGCCGCGCAGGCGGCACTTGCGCAGGCACATGAGCTGGTACGGGCGCAGCGTGGCTTTTACTATCCGAGCGTTGCGGCCGGTTTCCAAGCCCAGCGGGCCAAAGTAGCCGGCAACTTGACTCAAGGTGATTCACTCGGCATCCAGGGCAACGGCGACAATCTGTCGGAACCCCCGGCACCGGCTTCGCCCCTCTACTACCAGCTTTACACGGCGGGACTCACGGTGGGGTTCGTGCCGGACGTCTTCGGCGCCAATCGGCGCCAGATCGAGTCGTTGGCTGCGCAGACGGATGCCCAGCGCTTTGCGCTCGAGGCCACTTACATCACGTTGGCCTCCAATGTCGTCGCCACCGCCATCCAGGAGGCGTCCGTGCGCGCGCAAATCGAGGCGACCCGGCAGATCATCGCGGCAGAGGAGAAGTCCCTGCAGATCCTGCGCGATCAGCTGCGTCTGGGCTACGCGATGCGCATGGATGTCGCAGCACAGGAAGCGGCTCTCGCGCAAGCGGAGACCACACTACCACCGCTACAGAAGCAGTTCGAGCAAACACGCGATCTGATTTGCGCCCTGGTCGGAAACCTGCCGAACAAAGAGGTGCCCGAGACCTTTGAGCTCGAGGCGCTGCAGCTGCCGCCGGAGCTGCCGGTGAGCCTGCCCGCCAAGATCATCGAGCAACGGCCCGATGTGCGGGCCGCCGAGGCGGGCTTACACGCCGCGAACGCCCAGGTCGGCGTCGCCGTCGCCGCCATGCTGCCGCAATTCTCAATCACCGGAACTGTGGGTGGCACAGCGGACCAGATCCCCTGGTTGTTCCGCAGCGGCGGTCCCTACTGGTCACTCCTCGGCAACGTCACCCAGCCGCTATTCGAAGGCGGTACGTTACTGCACACCAAACGCGCCGCCAGCGCAGCCTTGAAGCAGGCCGCAGCCCAATATCAAAGCACGGTGATCACCGCCTACCAGAACGTGGCCGATACACTGCATGCGTCGCTGTCCGATGCGGATGAGCTTGCCGGCGCCGTAGAGACCGAGAATGCCGCGAAAGTGACCTACGATCTCGCGCGCCGACAACTGGAAGTCGGCTTCGTGAGCTATCTATCCCTGTTGAGCGCCGAAACGGCCTACCAGCAGGCCTTGCTCACGCGAGTGCAGGCCCAAGCGACACGCTATGGCGACACCGTCGCTTTGTTTCAGGCTTTGGGCGGCGGCTGGTGGAATCGAAAAGAAGTCGCCGCAAGATGAACTGGGTTCGCTCAGCCATACTTGTCACATCTGTCTCGCTTGCCTCAAGCTGCGCTGTTGGCCCCCGCTATCACCGCCCCGAAGCGCCGGCCAACGCCGGCTACGCACCAGCACCTTTGCCAGAATCAAGCGCTTCGGCGCCGATTCATGGCGGGGAGGCACAGCGTCTGATCAGCGACCGCGATATCCCGTTTGAATGGTGGCAGCTGTTCCAGTCCCCGGCGCTCAACGCGCTCGTCGAACGAGCCTTCAAGGCTAATCCGACGGTTACGGCCGCGCAGGCGACGCTGGTTCAAGCACAAGAGATGGTCTACGCGCAGCAGGGATTTTTCTTTCCGACGATTGACGCGAACTATAACTTCGAGCGCCAGAAACTCGCCGGCAACTTGGCCGTCGACAACGCTCCCGGCACGGAGGGCAACGGCGACAACCTCAATCCACCCGTGCAGAATCTGAACGGCACGCCTCACACCGCGCCCCTCTTCTACAACTGGCACACCGCACAGCTCACAGTGGGGTTCGTGCCCGATGTCTTCGGCGCCAATAGACGACAAGTGGAGTCACTCGCCGCGCAGACCGACGCGCAGCGCTTCGCGTTGGAGGCCACTTACATCACGCTGGCCTCCGATGTCGTCGCGGCTGCCATCCAGGAAGCGTCGCTGCGTGCGCAGATCGCAGCGACCCAGCAGATCATCGCGGCAGAGGAGAAATCTTTGCAGATTCTGCGCGATCAACTCCGTTTGGGCTACGCGATGCGCATGGATGTCGCGGCGCAGGAAGCAGCCTTGGGACAGGCTAAGATGTTGCTCCCCCCGCTGCAGAAGCAGTTCGAGCAAACACGCGATCTGATTCGCGCCCTGGTCGGAAACCTGCCGAACAAAGAGGTGCCCGAGACCTTTGAGCTCGATGCACTGCAGCTGCCGCCGGTGCTGCCGGTGAGCCTGCCCGCCAAGATCATCGAGCAACGGCCCGATGTGCGGGCCGCCGAGGCGGAGCTGCACGCCGCGAACGCTCAGGTCGGCGTCGCCGTCGCCGCCATGCTGCCGCAATTCTCAATCACCGGCGCGTACGGCGGCAATGCGGATCAATTCAGCTGGATGTTCCGCAAGGGTGGCCCGTTCTGGTCACTCGTCGGCGGCGTCACTCAGCCGATATTCGAAGGCGGCACGTTGCTGCACAAAAAGCGCGCCGCCAGCGCAGCCTTGAAGCAGGCCGCAGCCCAATATCAAAGCACGGTGATCACCGCCTACCAGAACGTGGCCGATACGCTGCATGCATCGCTGTCCGATGCGGCTGAGCTTGCCGCCGACGTCCGAGCGGAGAATGCCGCTAAAGTGACTTACGATCTCGCGCGCCGACAACTGGAAGTCGGCTTCGTGAGCTATCTATCTCTGTTGAGCGCCGAAACGGCCTACCAGCAGGCCTTGCTCACGCGAGTGCAGGCCCAAGCGACACGCTATGGCGACACCGTCGCTTTGTTTCAGGCTCTGGGCGGCGGCTGGTGGAATCGAAAAGAAGTGGCCGCAAGATGAAGTGGATTCCCTCCGCCCTGTTCGTCACATCCGCGGCACTCGCCGCAAGCTGCGCCGTCGGCCCGCGCTATCACAGGCCGCAGGCGCCGGCGAATGCGGGCTATGCACCGGAGCCGCTGCCGCAATCGAGCGCCTCGGCGCCAATTCATGGCGGGGAAGCACAGCGTCTGGTGAGCGACCACGATATCCCCTTTGCATGGTGGGAGCTGTTTAAATCACCGGCGCTGAACGCACTGGTAGAGCGGGCGTTCCGCGCCAATCCGACGCTTGCGGCGGCGCAAGCGGCAGTGGTTCAAGCACAAGAGCTGGTCTACGCGCAGCGGGGGTTCTTCTTTCCAACATTTGCCGCGAACTATAATTTCGAGCGCCAGAAAGTGGCGGGTAATCTCACCATCGACAACGCGCCTGGTACGGAGGGCAACGGCGACAACCTCAACCCACCCCCTCTAGTGGCACCCCTCTACTACAACTTTCACACCGCGCAGCTCACGGTGGGATTCGTGCCCGACGTCTTCGGCGCCAATTGGCGGCAAATGGAGTCGCTGGCCGCGCAAACCGATGCGCAGCGCTTCGCGTTAGAAGCGACTTACATCACCTTGGCCTCCAATGTCGTCGCTGCCGCCATCCAGGAGGCGTCCGTGCGCGCGCAAATCGAGGCGACCCAGCGGATCATCGTGGCAGAGGAGAAGTCCCTGCAGATCCTGCGCGATCAACTGCGTCTAGGCTTCGCGATGCGCATGGATGTCGCGGCTCAGGAGGCCGCGCTCGCGCAGGCCGAGGCGACCCTGCCGCCGCTGCAGAAGCAGTTCGAGCAGACGCGCGATATGATTCGAGCCTTGGTGGGGCAGCTGCCGAACCAAGAGGTCCCAGAGACCTTCGAACTCGAGGCGCTGCAGCTGCCGCCGGAGCTGCCGGTGAGCCTGCCTGCCAAGATCATCGAGCAACGGCCCGATGTGCGGGCCGCCGAGGCGGGCCTGCACGCCGCGAACGCTCAGGTCGGCGTCGCCGTCGCCGCCATGCTGCCGCAATTCTCAATCACCGGCGCGTACGGCGGCAATGCGGATCAATTCGCCTGGATGTTTCGCTCGGGCGGCCCGTTCTGGAGTCTGGTAGGCAATGTAACTCAGCCCATATTCCAAGGGGGTACGTTGCTACACAGAAAGCGGGCTGCAGATGACGCGCTGAAGCAGGCCGCTGCGCAGTACCAGAGCAGCGTCCTCACCGCCTTCCAGAACGTTGCCGACACGCTGCATGCCTCGTTGTCCGATGCCGATGCGCTGGCCGCCAACGTCCGAGAGGAGAATGCCGCGAAAGTGACTTACGATCTCGCGCGCCGACAACTGGAAGTCGGCTTCGTCAATTATCTGGTGCTACTAAACGCTGAGACGACTTATCAGCAAGCCTTGATTCTGCGCGTGCAGGCCCAAGCGGTACGCTATGGCGACACGGTGGCGCTGTTTCAGGCGCTCGGTGGCGGCTGGTGGAATCGAAAAGCTCAGGATAGGCCAATCTAGCCGCATCATGGGTCCGACCTCAAGCAGGGGATTTCTTGGGCACGCTAAGATCACGCCCGTGATCGCTGTTCGAAATGAAATGAGGGGCATGTCATTGGAAGTGAATACAGTCTCGCCGGCCGGTGTAATAATAGTAAGCCGAGGGACTTGCCAAACCCTGCGGGACGTACCGACGTGGCCAGTATTTAGGCGGATTTGCGCGATTGGGTGGCTTCCCCTTTCTATCGGGATCGTCAATGCGACTCCGGCCGTACCGCCTGAAATCACGTGCAATACTCTGACGGAGCTGCAATTGGTGTACGACGCCAATGATGATTTGACGACCAGTGGATGGCTTGCGAAATCCGATCCACGACATCCCGCGGCATTCCCCTATCCGACGTTTCAACTTTCAATAGATTCCAAGACTCACGTGGCGTCAATCAATCCTGGTCCGAAGGCTTGCGAACTCGATCAAAGCACTGCCTCCACCTATGTGGTTGTTTGCAACGATGCGATAGGTGAAAAGCAATTCACTTACCGGTACGGCATAGATCGGAGGACCGGAACCTATTCCATGTGGCAGGAGATGCTAGACGCTAAAACGAAACATGTTGAAAGGCGAGCCCACGCCATCGGCATCTGCCGGCCATCTGACAAGCCGGTACTTTAGAAATTAGAACCGAGTCGCAGCGACTCAGAAAATATGGGTAAATTGCCTCCCGACTCCGACTCAGTATCAGTCGAGCCTCGGTACGAGATGACCCTGAAGGCAGCTCCGCAACCCACTCTTTTCCGGGTGGTCGCAGCGCTCTTACTTGGCACATTGCTCAAAGCCATACCCGCCGTCGCCGCCGCGGATGACAATATGGAACAAGACCACGTTGCCGTCCTCGAACTCGGCGTCACTGGCGAGCGCGAACTATCGGAACACAGCTCCCATCTGGGGCCGGCTATCGGCATCGAAGTGGAGCCGATCGAGAATTGGCTAGAAATCGAATTCGGCGCCTCAACCTATCGAAGTCACGGCGCAACGAATTGGGAGCTTGAACTGCCCTTCAAAAAAGCTTTTCGCCTCTCCAGCATCCTGGAAATCATGCCGGGTCTGGGTCCCACTTGGAATCATACGTCGCAATCTGGTGCAGTAAGTACTTGGGGCGCGGAGATGGTGCTCGATGTATTCATTTGGCGGACGAAGCACATCGGCTGGTATCTGGAGCCGAGCTATGGAATCGCGTTTGGCAACGGTAATCATAAATCGGTGGCTTTGACCGGTGGTCTATTTTTTGCAGTTCCATAACCCTCCCCGACTCCAGACTCACGATGTACCGCGACACTCGACATGCGTTGATCTATACGGTGCGCCTCTCCCGGAACCACGGTGAAGAGCTCGAGATGTCTCGAGATGATACTGGCCTCTGTTGATTCTCTCGACACCGTCGAGAAAATTGCCCCCCGGCAATGTAAATAACCACCCACGCCGCATGGACGATGGTCGACTTTAAAACCGGATAGTTCCATCGACGCGGTCGCGTAGTCGACTGCCTCCTGCCGCCGCCGGCGTTCCTGGGTCGGCAAGAGAAGTAGATCTTGAGACATTGCGGATTCTCCTGCCTCCCGACCTTCTCGCTACTCCACGCGGGTGACATCAGCGTCAGCCGCATCAGTATCCCTTGGGAATCACCAACGGCACTCCGTCCGCGCCATGCCACGCCTGAGTCCAATCAACGGTGCTCTGTCCCTGATCGGTACTGACCGCAATGCAGAGCCGCCCCCCGCAAGTGGCGGTCTTGAACCGCGCCCCTTTTTTCGCAAGCGCCGCCTGGGTGACTTTCATCTCGGCAATGTCGGCCTCGATCGCCGTTCTCTGCTCCGTCAACTCAGCCACCTCATGCCGCTGCCACGCGAGCGAGGCCCAGATCAGACCGCCCGCCAGCGCACCCAATCCCACCAGACTTAACCCCACGATGACGATCCAGCGGTACGAAAACCATTTCATGTCACCCCGGGCGCGCTCAATGTCCCTTTGCAATCCCTTGAACGACTCCTGCACCGCGCCCGCCGCCGCAATCTTCACGTCCTCTCGCAGCACCACGCCGGCCGCTCGCAATTCGGAAATCGCCTCACGCACCCGGGCGTGCTCCACATCGGCCTGATCCAAGAGCGCCGCGATCTGCATTTCGATCCGCTCGGCATCCATCGCCTTACCTCCCCATCCCGCGACCGAGGGACCTCACGATCTCCCGGCGCTGATCCATCAGCTGCTGCAACTCATCGAGGCCGCGACCCCGCGCCGGCTCCTGCACTAGGCGCTCCAGGACGAGCTTTCGCGCCTCAGGTGCCAGCTCGTTGAATCGATCGATCCGCTGCCGAAGCAATTCGGGGGTGGCTCGCCAGTCCTCGCTCCGATCCCCGTACCCGACCGCTTTCCTCTCCCGCTTGGCCGCCAGCTCCCTGAATTGCTCGACCGTCCGCTGTCGTTCCGCCTGCTCTCGCGCTTGACGGTCCGCCAACGCCTGGCGCTCGCGCTGGATGCGCTCCGCCTCCACCTGACGCTGCCGCTGCTGCTCCTGCCGCACGTTCTCCGCCCGGCGCTCCTCCGCTTGAGCGGTATGCAGCGTTTGCCGCCATCCTTCACTCATCGCCCGCCCTTTCGCTTTGAGCACCGCCAAATCGATCGGGAGGGCTTTCTTGGCCGCCGCCGGTGGCCGCTCAGGGGTCGCCCCAAACAGCTCCCGGGCGCGATCCTTGATCTGCTGGAACGGCTCCGGGAACCGTTCTCGGACCCACTCCTTGACCCGCCCGAGCTGCTGACCGATCCGGTCCCGCAACGCCCGCGCCTGCTCGACTAATTTTTTGCCGAACCTGCCACCCAAACTCTGCCGCCGCTCCACCCGCCGTTCCGCCGCCGCCTGAGCCCGTCCGATCTGCTCCCGCCGGTCCGCCTCCACCAGCGGCAGCACCAACTCCCGCTCCGGCCCGGTGACCTCCTGCGCCAACTCCCGCCGCTCCCTCATCGCAACCTTCTCCGCCGCCATCTCTTGGCGCGTGACGACCCGAACTTCGGCCTCCATCGCCCGGCGCCCCGGCTCCAAAGCTTGGGCACGCTCGGCCCGCTCCGCTTCACGCCGCACGGACACGTCGGATTCCTTCCCCCGCTTCTCGATGCCACTCACCGCCGGCCCCCGATGCTGCATGGCTTCCCGGTCGATCCCCTGAGCCTCCAAGCTCCGGTGATCCACGCGCGCCTCCACCCCGGCCCGCTCCAGCGCCTGGTTCTGCAGCTCGGCCCACCGCACTCTTAACGCTTGCACCGCTTCGGGCCCCTGGCTGTTTGTGAACCGATCCGATTTCGCATGCCCGCCCCGCTCAGGGTTTTTAGCATTCGCGCGCTTAAAGTACTGCTCCGGCCGCCGCTCGATTCCATCGCGAAGTCGCTCCGAGAACATCACATGCACATGCGGGTTGTGACCTTGCGGCTCATGGATCGCCCACGCATACGCATGCCGGTCGCCGATCTGCTCGGTGACGAACTCCCGCACCAACGCACCACGCTGCTCATCCGAGAGCTCGACCGGCAGCGCCAGCTCGAACTCCCGATACGCATTGCCATTGGCCCGCTCGTGCTCATCCGCCGCCGCAAAAAAACGAGCCGCCGACCCGCGCGCCCAGTCCGGCAGATTGCCGCGCTCCTTCTCCCCGATCTCGCCATACCGCTCGGTCTTGAAGCGGCCGCCGCGCTCGATGTATTGCGCATGTTCCGCGCCCGACCCCTTGGGGCCGGGCTTTACGTGCAAGTGGTAGTGCGCCATACGCGCTACCGCGGCGGCCGGCCCAAAGCCGGCAGCATCGACAAGGGAGTGTGGAGCGAAGGGCGACAAGTCCGTAGCGCAATGCGACCGATCTGCATCGTCCGCCAACCGCCAAAAGCGGTTGGCTGCTGCGAGGGAGTGCGCAGCGAGGGGTAACAAACCCCGAGCGCAGTGGGACCGATCTTCCTCTGATTCCCGCCGGGGTGCCGGGGGCGCAGCCCCAGGCCGCACGGGTTTTCGCGTAGCGAAACCCATAAGTGCGCCTCTCCTGCGTCGAGTCCTTTGCCTTGCCTCATGATCCGAGATTACTTCAAGTCCCTAGCGGCTTCAATTCTTTTGCGATACGCTCGGAAAATATTTCGCACGCCCCACGGAATGACATGCCATGGCCACCCGCCAAGAAATCCAAGCCAAACTTGCCGCCATCGATCAACGCAAGGCCGATGCCCTTAAAGCCCTGCAAACCAAGCGCGCGAAGCTCAAGGCCCAGCTTGCGCAGCTGGATCGCCCTACCAAATCACAGCGACGCCTCGATGCCCGCCGCAAGATCCTTCTGGGTGCCTTCGTTCTGGAACAAATGCAGCACGCAGGAATTGAGCCCTCGGGCCTTACCTTCCAGGGCAAACGCTTCTTCGATTGGCTCGTCCGTCCCAACGATCTCGACGTCTTCGAAGCGCTGACCGTGGAGCCTCCGAGTTCGCAAGCCCTCTCACCCGCTGGAATCGCCGCCACGGACACGCCGCTCAATGTCCCCTTCGCGGATAAAGATCACGCCAAATCCCTAGGCGCTCACTGGCACGCAGAGCGGAAATTGTGGTTCGTTCCGAAAGGCCTCGAGCTCGCCCCCTTCTCGCCCTGGCTGGGGCCTTCATGACGCTGCCCGTCCCGCCCGGCATCGAAGTTTCTGCAATCCCGCCGGAGCCATTGGCACCGTCCCTGACGCTCCAAGAACAAATCGATCAGTTCGGTGCCGAAATACTCGCGAGCGCCCAACGGTTGGCCACCGATCCAGAGCACCTCAAGGCCATTAGAAAACGGCTGTTCTGAGCCGGCGGGTTTGGAAAACCGTGAACCTCCGCTCTTGACCCTTTTTACCTTCATGGGCAAGGTGCGCGCTGTCGACAAATGACCCGGCAATGACCGTCAGGGTGTCTGTGCTGCACAGATGCGCGCACGAAGGCGCGCATTTTCTCTCTACGTTACGGCTCCCACGGATTAATCACCGACACGCCGGCGGCGACAAAAGGCGCCGTGTCGCGTGAGGCCACCATAAACCCTCGCGAGGCCGCAATCGCCGCGATGTAGCCGTCTGGGAGCGGGAACCCTTCCCCACCGCTCTTCGCCGTCACGGCCAACTCCGCATAGCGCCGCGCGGCATCAAGGTCGAAGGATAAAACCCGATCCCTGAAGAGGCCCATCAGACCGTCAAGCGCCTGGGCCAGCCGATCCTTAGGCTTCCCCGCGGGGAGCGCAGCGATGCCAAATAACAATTCCGCCAGCGTCACGCTCGAGAGGTACAAAGTTTCGGCCGCTTGATCGTTCAGCCAGGCCCGCACCGCAGGGTGCGGCTCCGGCTTCATCGCTTCGGACACGACGTTGGTATCGAGGACGATCATTCAAATTTCAGCGGCTCGGCCGGAGTCTTGTCTCTGACCCGGTCCAAGACCTCGAAATCCTCGTTCGTGAGGCCAAGCGTACGCCCCAAGGCCGCTAGGGCATCCCCGACACGAACCCGCGTCTCGGGCTTGACCGCACTCGCGAGAATCTCGCGCACCTCCGCTTCGGTGCTATGCCCATGCGCAGCGGCCCGCACCCGTAACGCCCGATGCACCGCCTCAGGCAGATTGCGCACGGTCAACATGGCCATAGCATCACCTCGTTAAAATGCATTCGATGCATGCATTATGAATATTTGAATACACTTCAGCAACCGCGCTGATGAACGCCGGCAGCTGAGTGGCGGCGCAGCCGGACCGCCCAGGAACCGCTCTAAGCGGTTTTTGGATCTGCGCACGAAGAATCCCACCTCAAGCCTCAAGATCGGCCCTCTCCGCTCTTCTCCGGCGCTCTCGGGATTAAAATTTCGATCTCCCCGGAATTCTGTGTGCCCCGTCCGACTCCGAAAGCTCTTTTTGCCAAACCGGATTTGCGCGACCCCGTATGGGGTCGCCGGAAAAATGGCGCGCGTGAGCGCGCTCCTTGTGGGGTATGCCGGGTGGGATGGGGATCGCGTCCGCGATCGAGCCGGCAGGGGGCGTTAGCCCCCTAAGAGGCGGTGCTGGGTTCGCTGAGTTATCCACTGTCCAACGCGGTTAACTATAGGAATCTTCATATAGGATCTTATCTATTAGGATAGGTGTACCGTTTCACCGTACCCCTGGTGTACCGTTTCACCGTGGATAAGTTCTGGATTCCGAGAATTGCAGCGTTATCGTGGTGTACCGTTTCACCGTGGATAACTTCATGTGTCCACAATTCTAGCGAATTCTATTATTCTTATTTAAATCAATAGTTTAAGCTCCGTGGTGTACCATTTCACCGCCGCTGATATGCACAGCCCTACGCGGTGGCTAGCTTCTTCCGTGGGATAGCCGTTTTGCTGCCTGCCAGGATGCATAGCTCGCCCTTCTGATAGGCAACTCGTAACCCCGGCATCACAGCGGCCACCTTGCGCATGGCAGACCGGCATTTGCGAGCAAATTCCTTTTCCGCCCCTTCGGCTTGGTAATCCGCTCCGAGCTGCTGCATGAGCGATCGCCACGGAATGACTCGTGTATGGCCGGTTTGCTCGATTCGAAAAGCCTCATAGCAGCTCAGGGCGTACAGATCGAGAGCCAGGGGACTTTGTTTCAAAACCCGCAGCGCCCGCGTATCCACTGGAATCGGAGCCGCTGTAATCGCGGCAAAAAACTTCGGCGTTAAATCAACATAGCTAAGCCACAACGTGGCCTGCCCTGGCGATCTCTTGTCCCACCATAAAACCTGATGGTCCGTAACCTCCAAGGTGCGGCGGTCTTTGCCCACACGCTCGCCATCGACCGTATCGCCGACAAAGCTGATTCGCGCATTGAAGAGTCGCAAACATTGCTCATGCAACCTTTTGGCGTCGCTGCGCTTGCCGCCGCCAGTATCAGGATTTAGACCAACTTCGCGCATAAAATCCGACAGACTCGAGCCAAGCACGAGTCGCGGATTTTTGGTTCGCACAGCCTCGGTCGTGATCCAGAACAACAAAAGCCGTGGAATGACGCCATAGGGAACACCGTATTTCGTGCCGGTTTCTGGGTCAAAACCAGCTTGGATACCCAGGGAGAAGTTACCGTTGACCCGCCGCCAGGTATCCGACTTAGGGTCGCTGTGCGGCAAGGTCGCCTGAACAAATTGCCGTGCCAAAAAGGCAGCGTCCTCGATCGTCGAGGCCTCGTGTCGAATAGCGACTGCCGTATCTAAAATCGCTCGCTGTGCCTTGGTCAGGGGCTTGTTCTTGTTCTCGCTCATCCCCTCCCCTTGCCTATGCCCGGTCTTGCTTTGGCAGGCTGGCAAGATACTGGTCAATAATTTTCTCAACGAGTGCTTGCACCGGAATCCCGGTTAGAACCGCATGCGCCTTGAGCTGGCGGTACTTGTCTTGGGGCACCCTTGCGCCGATGTGCTGGCGCTTGACTGTCGGCGCGTCAGCGATTCGCTTGCGGCCGACCGTTGCCAAGGGCGCCGATTCGCTGCCACCGTTGATATCGAATGTCATTGGCTTGCGTTGTGTTGTAGCCATAATTACTCTCAGATCTCTGCAACAAGTTGCGTAGTTGCATTGTTACCATGTTGCTCTATCGCTAGTCCAGTTTGTTGACAGGTCCACACGAATAACGACTGCAATTCCTTGACCGCCTTGCCTCGTGGGTCCGCCTCATACGCGGTTAGCCCTTGATGAAATCGGCTCGCATAGGACTTGCGGTTGTAGAGAACGATCGGGCAAACACCGACCTCCGCTCGACCAATGGCGGCGATCGCCTCTTCCACCTCCGGTCCCTGCACCGGAGCTGCGTTCAACAATACGAAGGTCGGCTTTCCGGACCGCAAAGCGATTCGAACGGTCGGAACGATCGACAGAAGGTCCGGCGGAAAGGGCCGGCACGGAATCAGGATAAGGTCCGCTTGGGGACAGACGGCTTCGGCAATGCCAAGCGCGTTACCTGGCGTGTCGAGGATGACTACAGCCGCATCATTCTTTTGGGCTTGTTCGAGCAGCACCGAAAGCCGGGCCGCTTGGGCCGGAATAACTTCGGGAATTTTGTCCGGCCGAGCATCGCCCCACACGGCCGAGTTGGCTCTGGGATCGAAGTCGAAGATGACCGTCGCGAATCCGTGCCGTTCCGCAGCCACGGCCAAATTAACGCTAACAATGGTTTTGCCGGCGCCACCCTTATCACTCACCACCGCAATTGTTTTCATTGCAACTTGTTCACTTGTTAACATGATGCATAAGCAACTTTTAGATTATAGCAACTTTACAACAACAAACAAAATCACTCGCGCCTCGTAATCTTTTTGATACAATATGATTCACTTCGATTACATAGGTCCCATTCATGGAAACTAAAGTAGTTACCGCCCATGTGCCGCTCGAACTGGCGACCAAAGTGGACGCCATCGCTGCGCGCCGCGATCGCTCGCGAGGTTGGATCATGAAACAAGCATTAACCCTTTGGGTGGATCAGGAGGAACAGCGTCACCGCCTGACGCTGGAAGCCCTTGCGGATGTGGACGCCGGCAAAACGATTGACCATGACGAGGTCGAGAACTGGATCGAAAGCCTCGGCACTGACAACCCGTTACCTCTGCCTTCGTGCGGATAAAGTGGACGAGCCGATCGCTCGGAGATGTCGCGCGGTTGCACGCGTTTTTAGCAGAAGTGAATCGACCGGCCGCTGCAAAAATCATGCGCTCCTTCACGACGGCCGCCAAGCAACTGCGCGAGCACCCGCGGAGTGGCGAACAACTCGAAGAGTTTGCCCCCCGTGACGTGCGACGATTAATTGTGGGTCAATACGAAATGCGCTACGAAATCGCGGAGCAGGGGATTTTTATATTGCGGCTTTGGCATGGGAATGAAGACCGCTGATGCTATCGAGGGCCTCCCGGAAATTTGACGATGACAAATACTAAAGAGCCGCGACAACCCACCGCCGACGAAGTCGACGGGATGAATTGGTGGAACTCAATGACTGAAGCGGAGCGAGCGGAAGTGCTTGAGAATGCAGGGTGGAAGTCGGGTGGCACGTACACCCCGAGCGCCGCCGATGCGTGGGCTTTGTACAAGAAACGCATAGGCCTTGAGAAGGGCACAGGTGCGTCGCGCACTATCGCTGTCGGCGATCTCGCTAAAGACGTGGACGCATACTTCGACACATTTGGAGGGGACACCCATGACGCATGAGAAGGCTGTTCACATCGATGTCGATCTGCCGCCGGCCGAGGCCTCGGCGCTCGCGCAGTTTGTGAAGCGCGTGACCTGGACCGAGATGCGGGCCTGCGCCGTGGATGAGGCTGAGTGCTTCGAGATCCGCGCTGCGATCGACAAGGTGCAGCGCGCCCTGGCCGACGCAAATTACGCCCCGCGCTGAGAGAACATGAACGAGGAAATGGGGTGAGGGAGTTACGCGAGCTGGCCGCCCACCCCGATCTGATGGACGCTAAATCGAGTTCACGAGACGCAGCGATCTGAATCTGCCGGTGGCGCCGGTGCCGGCAACCGTACCAAACACTACTCGATCTTTACCCGCCTTCTTCGCTTGGTAGAGCGCCGCATCGGCGCGTGAGTAGATGCTTTTCCAGTCCGCATCGCCCGGGGAGCTCAAGCCCAGCCCAAAACTGCCGGCGAATTGCAAAATTCCTTTCTCGTGTCTGATCGATTCTTTGTTGATGAGCGAGCGAATGCGTTCCGCGACTTGGACCAGTAACTCCTCATCCAAGTGACCAAAGCACAGCATCCCGAACTCTTCACCGCCCAAGCGCGCGGCAACGTCGCGGTGACTGCGCAGCTGACCTTTGAGCAACTTGCCGACACAGCGAAGCACCTCGTCCCCGGCATCGTGGCCAAACGCATCGTTGATCTGTTTAAAATTATCGAGATCGAGCAAGATTAATCCATACCGCTCGTCATGGGTTTTGGCGCGGCGGGAAGCCTCTTCGCTGCGCTCGCTGAATACGCGCCGATGCGCGATTCCGGTGAGATAATCCGTCGTGCTGTCTTTGGCGAGTTTCAAGTTGGCTTCCTCGAGTGCGCGCTGCACGTTCCGAGACGTCGTGACATCGGTGACCAGGACAAAAAATCCTTTGACCTGGCCGGCGTCGCTGAAATCTGGCATGTAGCGCACGTCGACGTAGACTTCACCGCCGGTGGGTTTGGTCATCTGGCGCTCGAAGCGTTGGTGCTGCCCTTTGAGCGCTTCGCGCACATGCGGCTCCGCGGCCTGAAATAGCGTCTCGCCCAGCAGATCCTGCATCTTCATGCCCGGGATTTTGGCCGTCGGCACGCCAAACCATGCGCCATACGTTTCATTGGCGAATTCGCACTCAAGCGACCGATTCCAATAGCCGACGAGGGCAGGAAGACTGTTCGCGATCGAGCGTAGTCGATGTTCCACTCGACGCACCGACGCTTCGGACTCCAGTAGCTTTTTAACTTGGACGCGCAGCGTGTTGTTGCTGGCGTGCAGCTTTTGTGTCTGCTCCGCGACCTGGGTTTCGAGCGTTGTCTTGGCGCTCACCAAAATGGCTTCCGCCTCTTTAAGGGCGCTCAAATCCTCGATGACGGCAATCAGATATTCGGGCGCGCCAGAAGGGGATCGCTTGAGAGCCACCGAGAGATACGCCCATAACGTCGAGGCGTCTTTGCGCACATAGCGCTTCTCGATGCGATAGCTGCCGATGGCGCCGGCGACGAGCTGTTGCATCAGATCGGTGCTGTCGCCGATGTCCTCCGGGTGGGTGATGTCGATGAAGGACTTCTCAAGCAGATCCTCAACCCGGTATCCCAACATCCGGGCGGCGCATTCATTGATACGAATCATCGTCCCCGATGGGCTCGAATGAATGATACCGACGACCGCTTGTTCGAAGGTCGCGCGAAACAGCATTTCATGCTCGGTCGCCATGTCGAGCACGCTCTTCGAATGAATCGCGAGTTCTTGGGCTTGGATGAGATCCTCGACCATTAACGCGAAGTCACGCAGCATCTCAATATCTTTGGCATCAAAGGCCCGCGGGCGGCGGTCGATCGCACACAGGGTGCCCAACGCATGGCCTGCCCGCGAAAAAAGGGGAATGCCGCCATAGGCGCGAATGTGGGGCGCCCCGGTGACTAAGGGATTGCTCGCAAAACGAGGGTCCTGTGTGGCGTCCGGCACCACCAGAGTTTGGCGTTCAACCACCGCATGTGCACAGAAGGAGACTTCTCGGGAGGTTTCTTGGGCCTCGAGCCCCGCCCGGGATAAGAACCATTGCCGCGAATCCTCCACCAGGGAAATCAGCACGATCGGCACATCGAGGGCTTGCGCGGCGAGGCGGGTAATCCGGTCAAAAGACGCCGACGGCGATGAGTCTAAAAGACACAGACGGCGCAGTGCCGCGAGTCGCTCCGCTTCGTCGGCCGCAATAGCCGCCGGCTGCAGGGGAGGAAGGGGTTGGACATGGTTCGCCATATCCGACTATATCGGCCGGGACTTGGAAAGCTTGAGAGAATGCGCACGCATCCATGCGTGCGGCTTTAACGCCGTAGCGGCTACCCTGACGATCACATCCCTGCTGCCGGGTAACGCGCAAAATTATGCGTAGGACGCCCGTGACAGTCGCTTGTGCGGGTCACCCCTGAATTTGCAATATGTCAGAGCTTTGCGTCTCGATCGCGACTTGAATCCCATTCTGAGTATTTGCCCCGGCTAATCCTTCCAGAATGTCTTGAACCGATCCGGGCTGAGTTCCGTATAGCGCCACCGTGTGCGTGATGTTTCGGTGCCCGAGGTATTGCTGGATCGCGCGCGTGTCCTGGCCCTCGCTGGCCCGTTGGTATCCGCACGCATGCCGCAGCATGTGGGGGTGGCTCGGGAAGGGGAGCTTGGCGAGCTCGCCGGCGTCATCGGTCCCTCGCGCTCGGTCACGAACACATACGGCGAGTCCTGGTAGATGCGGCGGAGTTCGCGCAGCGCGCGCAGCTCGACGCCGCGGATCGGATGGGTCGAATGCCCAAGGCAAGCTCTTGGCATCCATGATGGCGGCAGCGGAGTTTGATCGATTTCAAGGCTGGGTCGAAACACGTCAATCGATTGAAGAACGGCCTGGCTGAGCGCAGCAAATGCATGGACCGAGCACAAAAAACGTCTGAGTTAATCCTTTGAGAACCTTTCTATTACACACATCTCGTGAGGTTTTCGCCACGGATTTGATGGCGGCCGCGAAAGCGCTGGACACAGACAGTTTCGTTGGGTAGTCTTGCTGCTGTCGCGATCGGCGACGAGCAGTGGCGGACGGATTGCGAAAGACGACGCGATGCGAAGATGCTGACGTGCAGGCTATCATGGAGGCTGGCACGGAGTCGGTTGAGTGGGTGAGACGGGAGTTTGCCCGCGCCGATCTGTGCGACAAACGCCTGGACCGTCGCTTGCTCAAAACCGCGGAACAATTGACCAAATCGCCGTCCTCGCCGATCAACGAAGCGTGCGGTACGTGGGCGAGCACGCAGGCAGCGTACCGGTTGTTTAACAACCCAAAGGCGAGTCCGTCGGGCATTCTCAAGCCGCATATCGATGCGACCGTCGAGCGTATAGCCGGCCACGGTGGACCCGTGCTGGTGATGCAGGATACGGTGTTCTTCTCTTACGGGACGCATCCGAAGACCCGCGGCCTGGGCTCGATCGGCAAGGGTAACGACGCCGGCGAGCGCGGGCTCATCATGCACAACGCACTGGCCTTCACGACCAGCGGAGTGCCGCTTGGGCTGTTGAGCCAAAACATCTGGGCACGACGGGAAATCTCCGCGGAGGACTATCAAGAGAAGATCGAGCGCCTGCAGGTCACCGCAATCGAGGAGAAGGAAAGCTCGAAATGGTTGGTCGCGCTCAGCGAGACCGTCGAGCGTTCCCCCGCGGGCGTGCAGGTCATCACGGTGGCGGATCGGGAATCGGACTTCTTCGAGTTCCTCACGCAGGCCAAAGAACTGCGCGCGAAGTACCTGATCCGTGCACGCACCGATCGCAAGCTCGTGCCCGAAGACAGCGAAGGGTGTGCCAGGATGCTCGAGGCGCTCAGCGACGCTGCCGCCCTGGGAACGATGACGGTCGAGGTCCCCGGCAATGGCAGCCGCAAGGCGCGCACCGCGTGCCTCGACGTGCGCGTTGCGCAGGTGGCCATCAAGGCGCCCCAGCGACGCGGTCACGCCAAGGCATCGGGTTCGAGCGAGCCGGTGACGGTCACCCTCATCGGTGCGACCGAGCAATCGCCGCCCGTCGGCACCGCGGCAATCAGCTGGGTATTGCTGACGAACCTGACGGTCAAGGGCTTCGAGTCTGCCACTGAGAAGGTACAGTGGTACGGCAAACGCTGGTGTATCGAGACCTGGCACAAGGTGCTCAAGTCCGGCTGCAAGGTCGAGGACTGCCTGCTCGAGGAGGCCGAGCGCCTGAAGCGCTATCTGACCCTCTTTAGCATCATCGGCGTACGCCTGATGCATGTGGCATACCTCGCTCGCGCACACCCCGACCTGCCCGCCACCGACGTGTTCTCGACCGTGGAGGTCCAGGTGCTGCATCTGCGGGTGACCAAGGCATTGCCGCCAGCCACGCAAAAGGCATTGACGTTGCGCGAGGTGGTTCGAATGCTCGGCAAACTCGGTGGCCACCTCGGTCGCACGGGTGACGGGGAGCCCGGCGTGCTCGTACTGTGGCGCGGCTGGATGCGCCTGTACGAATCGGTGGAAATGCTGCACTCGCTGCAATCGGCCGGCTTGGTCGAGGCGCACTGACCGATGCGCTACTGCGGTCGTCACTTTGAGCCTACCGAGATCGACCTGATCCGCGAGTTGCTCACGATGCCGCAGATCAATCGCGCTCGTTTGTCGCGGGAGGTGTGCGAGCGGCTGAACTGGAGGCGGGACAATGGCAAACTCAAAGATATGAGCTGCCGAGTGGCGCTGCTGCGCATGCAGACCGATGGCCTGTTCACCTTGCCGCCGCCGCGAAATCCCAAACCGGTCGCCTATCGGTCCTATCCGCATATCGAACAGGCGGTGCTCGAACCGAGCAGCATCCCGGTCATCGAACTGGCCACGCTGAAGCTCGATCTGGTCCTCACCAAAGCGGACTCGTTGCTGTGGAACGCGTATATCGAGCGCCATCACTACCTCGGGCATCAACTCATGCCAGGCGCACAACTGCGCTACTTCATCCGCGCCGCCGGGCACATCGTCGCTGCACTCGGCTTCGGCGCGAGCGCCTGGAAAATCAAACCCCGGGACCAGCTCATCGGTTGGACGAGCGAGCAGCGTCGGCGTAACTTGCATCTCATCGTCAATAACGCTCGGTTCCTGATACTGCCGTGGATCCGCTGCAAAAATCTCGCCTCGCGCATCCTCGCCTTGGTCAGCCGGCGATTGCCCGCCGACTGGCATGCGCGTTACGCCTATCGCCCGGTCTTGCTCGAAACCTTCGTCGAGAAGCCGCGCTTTACCGGCACCTGCTACAAAGCTGCCAACTGGCAACATCTCGGCGACACCCAAGGCCGCGGCAAACTCGACACCCTGCATCGCAACGCACAGCCCATCAAAAGCATCTGGATCTATCCGCTCGTGCGCAACTTCGATCAGCGTCTTTGCAACGGATAATTTAAACTGGGCCTGCAACATCTGCGCTTTGCCTGTCACTCAACAGAGATGTGTGTAATAGAAAGCTTTGAGAACACTTAACTGTCGCTGCCCGACGCAGCCAAATCTCGGGCGGAAGCCACTGAAAAAGTAACCGCATTATTCCCTGCCGGAACAGGCGAACTATCGAGCGGAATGCTTACTGCTGCCCAGCAGCCACCACGGGGCAAAGACACTATCTCGAATTTTCCTCCAGCCGCCCGCGTGCGTTCATAGATTCGGCGAAGCTCAATGGGAATGTCCGTTTTCGGTGGTCCTGAATCATGAGCGGCTGCGCCCGGCGTCATGACTTGAAAATGCACGACCTGCGGATTTAAGTGGATTTCCACATCGGCTGCGTTCCCTTTCAGCTCGGTGCGAAGATATTCCAGAAATTCACGCATCATTCGGTAAATCAGCATGCGCATATCGGCAGCAAGGTCAGCTTGCCCCTTTATACTCCAAGTGGTTTTGAATCTATATCTTGAATCGAATAGTCGCGCCACCCATCCCATCATCTGATTGAGTGACGCGTGATCGAGTTCTGGGGGCGCAAGATCTTCGATCAACAATCTTGTTGAGGCCTGTGCTTCACGCACTGCCGCTGAGGCACTGCGGAGGAGATCAGGCAGCTTCGGATCAGTATGATCCCGCACGGTGGTCAGCATCATGTCGAGACCGGTCAATGTTTGTTGCAAGCCCTCATGTAAAGTCCGAGCAATCGAGCGACGATCATGATGTTCTGATTGATCCAACGCGAGAGCATATTCCCTCAAGCGATTTCTTTCGTCAGTTAGCAAAGTTTCAGCGGCGTTGCGTGCGCGATCGATAGTTTCGCGATCCCGCTCTATACGCAAAATCGCAAAGCTCGACAGCAATGCGAGTACTGCGGCAAGAATGGCGCCGCCGGCCGCCGCGATATCGGTGCGATGCACGAGTGTGGCGTATCGTTCCGCCCGCATTGTCAGGCCGACATACCCCACCATCTGACCTGTGTGTGCAAAAATCGGCGCCTGAGCGCGAATCCCTATGCCCCACGAGGTCGCACTAGGCTTCAATTCGACCGTAACTTTTTGAGTACGCGTCACTTCAATTTCCCCGGGGCTTGCCTTGTCTTCTTGCATGGGGGCTGCGTGCTGGGGTTGGCCGGCGCCATCCCTTTCATCCAGCGGCGTGCCATCGAATACGAAATGCATGCGATCACCTGACGTCACGCCTGCGTAAGCAAAATGGATGTCCGGATTTGTTTCAAGCAGCACTGCCAGAGGACGAGTGGCTTTCCGATATTGCTCTGTCTCTTCTTGCTCAGGATGCGTGAATTGCAGAAATTCGTCCCCGTCTATGCCGGCGGCGGTAGCAAGCGCCGTACGCGCCAAGTAATTGCGCAAATCTGAAAGTACGATTTGGTGCGCGATGACATCGAGTGATGTAAGAGCGGCTACCGCAATTAACCAGGCGGCCAAGCCGCTACCTAGCGCTATTTTTAGCGGGCGATTTCGGCCAGGAATCGGCGATTCGCGGACAGATTCTCCTGAACTAAGCAACGTTCCGGAGTCTGTCTTTCGATCGGGCGCTTCTTCCCTCGCAGGGGCTTGTTGTTCTCGACCCCAGAACAATGAGGCAAGTTTTATGTCATCGTTCACCACAGCGGCTCCGCTCATGTCCACATCCGGGAAGCGATATTACGCTCTTCCGGCCCCACGGCATTCGCGTAGATTGCGGTCGTCGTGAGCTGCGCGTGCCCGAGCCAGCGCTGCAACAAATTAAGCGGGATGCCGGCCTGGATCGCGGCCACCCCGAAACCATGCCGCAGCCCCTTGGGCGTTGCCTGCGGCCCCTTGACGCCGGCGGCGGCCATGACGGCGAGGACTTTCTTCCACGCGGTCGTGCGACCGAAGTCCCAGAGCGGGGGAGGGGACTTCTCTTTTTTGGGGGCCGCTATTTTCTTCTTGTCCTTGAGACCGTGAACCATGGCCAGCATCTCGAGCACCGCCGGCGGCACGGGCACGGCGCGGTAGATGCCACGCTTGCGCTTCTTCAAGGACTCGAACGTGATCGCCTGGGCCGCGAAATCCACCCGCTCGCCGACGAGCTGCAGGGCCTCGGAGATCCGGCAGCCGGTGTGGGCGAGGACGTAGCAAAAAGAGCGGACCAGGCGGTCCTCGTCGTCGGCCGCCGCGAGAAATTTCTTCCGCTCGGAGTCGGTGAGGTAAAGCCGTTTTCCGGCGGTATTGAACAGTTCACGGGACATCTGTTCATTATAGACCGCCTAGGATCGTTTGAGGGAGGCGATCTCCCTCGAGGCCGATATTCAGATAGGGCCTAAAAACAGCCGAAAGCGAAAAGAGTGGAGGAGGGTGCTCTCTTCAATTGGGTCCAGGGGCCAGCCCCTGGTGAACAGAATTAGCAATTCTGTTCAGCGTTGCAACCACTTCGAATAGAAAACTGAAAAGGACGTGGCGATTATCCCCACTCCAGTTTCGCACTGGCCTGGACCAGTCAAAAATGAAAAATAGCATCGATGGCGAGCATCGCTTGTGATCGCTTGCCACCATTTTGATCAAACGTCAGCGTTCTTCCACCGCCGCTGAATGTGCATGTGCGACTATTAATATTCGACGGCGCGTAGCAAGGATTATCGTACGCATATCCGGTCATTGCGCTGTTGGGTGCTGAAACTTGGCGCTCGTAACGGACCTCCGGACGAAGTTCCAGGGCGTCTCCCACCCAGTGGGTGTAACCAAGATCCAACTCCACGAAAGCACCCTTGAAACCGGTGCGCTGGCCGGTGCTGTCGTTCATGTAGTCAGTGCGCCAAGTCCAGATGTTGTGCGGGTTGTATTCATAGTTGAGATAGTTGACTACGGCCCACTCGTGCGACGCGCAATACGCGAGCGCTGTGTTATTGCACTGTGCGCCCGACGGAGCTCCTATGTTGTATTCGGGCGCGGGAAACATCGCCGCGAGCGCAGCGGCGCCCTGCGGATTGAGCACATCAGGCGTGTGGTTTTGCCACATATACCAGGCTTCTGTGTCCATGTGCCAATGCTCGTTGAACTTGTGATACCAGGCCGCCACCGCGTGCTGAATGTTGTTCCAGCCAAAGTTCTGGTTATTCAAGCCATTCATGCACGGATAGATTGCATCGCCGCCTGAATCGGTCGTGTAGATGACACAGGCAGCGGCTGTGAACTGACGGAAGTGTTTGTCGGCCGGTGAGATGTCGTTGCCGGCCGATACCTCCAGCTGCAACTTCCAATTTTTGTTGAGCATCGTTGTCGACACAATGCCATTTTGAGTGTAAGCACCTCAGCAAACCCGTATGACGACGCGATCGCCGGCAGCGTCGGCCTCGCTGGGATTTATCGCCCCTTGAGGCTCGATTAACCCCGTACTGGTTATTCTTCAGGGATTCAGGTTGGTCGAGGCGCCGCTTCAGGCTGCGGATTGCGGTCGCTGCTGATCTTTCTTTTGTTCGTCCAGCATCGCTTTGAGGCTCCAGGGCAGCAACGCCTCGACATGCTCGACGGTACGCGCCGCCGGCAGATGTTCAAACAGATAGTTCAGGTACGCGTAGGGCTCGATGTCATTGACGCGGCAGGTCGTCACCAGCGAGAACAGGTTGGCGCTCGCCTGGGCGCTGCCGGCATCGTAGCTGAAGAGCCAGGCTTTTCTGCCTGTGGCGAAGTGTTTGATCTGCTGTTCGCTGTAGTTGTTGTCCACCGGGATTTCTGGGTGATCCAAATGCCGGACCAACTTCGGCCATTGCCGCGTCGCGTACCCAAGCGCCTTGCCGAGCGCGCTGTTCGGCGGCGTGGCGGGCAGGATCTGATCGATCCAGGCTTTGAACTTCTCCAGGATCGGCTTGGACTTCTCTTGCCGTAGCCGCAGCACGGTCTCCAAGGGCAGAGCTTCCCCGCGCTGCTGATACTCGGCTCGCAGCGCCTTGATCTGTCCCTCGATCCGATAGACCGGGCCGATATAGTCCTCGATCGCCGCGTTGGCGAGCGTGCGGGTGGAGGGGAGGTTGCTCACCTTGCGCGCCTTGAAGAACATCGTGCGGCAATGCGTCAAACAGCCGAAGTGCAGGAGCTTCAGGTCGGCGGCAATGTCGTCATAGCGCTCGAGCCCGTCGCTGACGAGCTTGCCCTGATAGGGGCCGTCGGGACCCATGAAGAACTGCTTCAAGCCTTGCGTCGTGCGCGAGGCCAGGTAGTCGTACAAGATGATGCGCTGCCCGGGCGGCCCGCCCGCCCGGACCACGATGTAGTGGTCGGACCCGGTCGCCTTATCGCTGCGCAGGATTTGCAGCGGCGTCTCGTCGATATGCATGAACGGTGCGGCAAACAAGGCGTCCCGGATCAGATTGATCACCGGCACGACCTTCTCGCCACCGACACCGCTCATCCAGGTGCCGAGGGTGCCCGGACTCAAGTCCATCCGATAACGCTTCAGGTCCTGGCTCACCCGGTAGAGCGGCAAGCCTAAGTTGAACTTCGAGTTCGTCACGTGCGCAAGCAAAGACGGGCTCGCCATCGACTTCGGCAGGATGACGGGCGGGGCTGGCGCGGTGACCGGCGCCTCGTGCTGCTCTTCGCAGACATAGGTCGGGCGGATGTGCTGCTCGACGCTGATCTTTGGCGGCTCGAAGCGATAGCACTCGCGGACCTCTTGGCCGATGCGGGTCAAGGGATGGGGCACGGCGCACTTCGTGCACATTTTTTGTTCGGGCGCCAGATCGTGTTCGATCTCGATGCGCGGGAAGTGCTCCGGGATCGCCTTGCGATGAGCATCGGCGGAACGCTTGCGCTCGTGCGCATCGATCTTCGTGGTGCGCTCGCGGTGTGCCTCCTCCGCCGCCTCGATCGCGGCGAGCACCTCGGCCTCGTTGAACAGCATCGCCTGGTCGGGGTTCTGCTCGGCCGAGTCTGAACTCTGCGTCGATCGGCCGTAGTACTGGGCCTTCAGCCAGCGAACTTCTTCCTCGAGCAGCACCTTGCGCTCGACGGTCTGTTGATGCTCGCCCTTCAGTTGCTCGTGGGCGTGCTCGATCTGCTTGAGTCTCGCGTTCTCTTCGCGCAGCAGTCGATTTTGTTCTTCGGTGACATCCAGGCGAACGGAAAGCTCGGTGATTTTGTTCGCAAGGGCTGCGGAATTTTTGTTCGGCGCGAGCACGAATAAAGTGTACCGCGCCGAACAAAAAACTCAACAAAAATAGCTGAAAAAAGCGCTCAACTCACGTGCGTGAAGCGGATCATCCGATGCGGCGCCGACCACACATCGTAACCATCGAGCAACCAGTTCAATTGCTCCGCCGTCAACGTGACCACCTCTTCCTCCAATATCCGCGGCCAGTGAAACTTCTCATCGCTCTCGATCCGCTTCGTCCACAGGGCAAACCCGTTACGATCCCAGCCCAAAATCTTCAGCGTGTCATAGCGACGGCCAATGAACACGTACAGCGCCTGCGTCGCAAACGGATCCTGTCGCATGCCTTCGCGAACCAGGGCTGCCAAGCCATTGCGACCCCGCCGCATGTCGATCGGCTCCCGGTGCAGGTA